>WBZO01001904.1_pt1 | contig 29816 bp, 33 predicted proteins | sample 5204261 | NCBI WGS metagenome assembly WBZO01 (sample SAMN12412400, study PRJNA552823) | activated sludge metagenome | isolation source: activated sludge from anammox sidestream of wastewater treatment plant... | place: USA: North Carolina | collected 2017-09
GAGTGTCAAGGATCAACCGACATAGAAACGTCAAGCATCAACCGACGCTGAACAGGCGCGCTCACTACATGCGGAAGCGTCTCCAAGTCTGCGACGGAAAATCCCGGAATCCGCGACTTTCCTCGCATCGAAAGACTTAAGCCCGCCCGGCAGCGTCGCTACCGGGACGGCGGCCAGGTTGGCTCGCCGCACAGGGCCAGTAAGGCGTTCTCGATCACCTCGGGCAGCGCCGGATGGATCCAGTACTGACCGCGGGCCATGTCCTGACCTGCCAGCCCGAAGCTCATCGCCTGGATTAGCGGCTGGATCAACGACGACGCCTGGTGGCCCATGATGTGCGCGCCCAGGATCACCCCGGTGTCGCGCTCGGCGATGATCTTGGCGAATCCGGTGGTGTCCTCCATCGCCCAACCGTAGGCGACGTCCGCGTAGTCCTGCACCTTGACTTTTATTGCGAAACCGGCTGCGCGGGCTTGGTTTTCGGTCAGCCCCACCGTGGCGATCTGCGGATCGGTGAACACCGCCGACGGCACGAAGCGGTGATCTGACGGCATCAGATTCTCGATGTCGTCCCAGTCGAGCAGCAGGTTGTGCCGCACGACTCGGGCCTCATGGTTGGCCACATGCTTGAGTTGATACGGCGAGCACACGTCACCAAGGGCGAAAATGCCGCGGGCCGTAGTCCTCTGGTACTCATCCACCACGACGCGGCCGTTGTCCAGTTCCACCCCGACCGAATCGGCGTCGAGCTGATCGCCGTTCGGGATACGCCCGGTGGCGACCAAGACCGCATCTGCACGCACCGTCGACGAGTCGTCGAGTTCGACGATGATCCCGGAGCCGTCCCGGTGCGCTCCGATCATGTTCCGATGGCTGCGGATCTCCCACTTCTTGCCGGCGATGTCGGTGAACCTCTCACAGACGGTGTCGTCGCAGTGCGACAGCATTGTGCCGCCCCGGATCACCAACGTGATCCGGCTGCCCAACGCCGAGAACACATGGGCGAATTCGGCGGCCACGAACCCGCCGCCGACGATCACCAAGTGCTCGGGCAGCTCGGCGATGCGCATGATCGTGTCACTGGTATGGAACTCGACCCCGCAGCCGGCGACGGCGTCGGGCACCATCGCGCGTGATCCCGCGGCGATGACGACCTGCTCGGCGGTGAACTCGTCACCGTCGTCGGTGCGCAGCCGGTAACCCCCGCCGGCGCGCCCGACAAAGCGGGTGTGACTGGAATACACCGTGACGTTCGGCGAGGACCGCCGGTAGTTCTCCCCGCCCACGGCCAGCGGGTCGATGCGGCCGAAGACGCGCGAGACGATGTCGCTCCACCGCACGCCGTCGATGTGCGCGTTCACCCCGAACCGGCCCGCCTCACGCACGTTCTGGGCCACCTCGGCGGCGTAGACGAACATCTTCGTGGGGATGCAGCCCACGTTGAGGCAGGTTCCGCCGAAAACGGCCTGTTCGCAGATCGCGATCCGCTTCTCGGCATACCGCTCATCGAGAATCGAATTGCCCGAACCGGTTCCGATGATCGCAACGTCGAAATGCTCCACGTGACCCTCCGTCATTGTTGCCGAGAGCGCCTGCGTCTGCGTCGGTGAGCTAGGCCCCGAGCGTAGGCGGGAACTCCTTCATGGCGATGAGAAACTCTCGGTCAGGCGAGAGTCGCGGTTGTCGGTTCGCCTCGTTTGACGGCCCGCAGCGCGTCGGCCAGTGTCCATGCCGACAGGCCGAGCAACGCGACGTCCTTGATCAGGAACTGGCCGGTCGACGAGAGCACCGGGAACCCACCCGCGGAGGTCTCACCTATCCCGGGTGTGGTGAACAGGAAACTGATGGTGGCCAGGAAGAGCCCAATCGCGCCCGCGCTGCCGATGGCTGACAACTTCGGGGCCACAGGCTTGATCGCGATGAGTAGCGCCACGATGATTTCGACGACGCCCAGCAGCGATGAGAAAGTCTGCACGCTGAAGATGGTGTAGAGCCAGCTCATCAGCGGGCTGTGGGCGACCAGCGGCTGGATGCCGTTCGCCTCGAATGAGGTGAATTTCAATAGTCCGATCCAGCCGATGACGACCACGAGGCCGTAGCGGGCCAGCAGGCCGGCGACGACATCGATGACGGAGTTGGTGGTGGCCGACGCGATACGCGGGTAGGTCGTGGATACGTTCAAGGAAGTACTCCTCCGAGGATGATGGGATGTTCGGAGGTGATGTGTCGCGTTTTCGACTGACCGTTACATGAGTACTTCCATCGCAGTGTTCAGGCCTCGCCGGCGGGTGAGCTGTGCCAGTCCCGGAAGGTCTCGATCAGGCGGTTGCGGTAGTCCGGGTCGAGTTCCTCGGACCCGATGGTGCCGACGGTGGCGATGGTGACCCGAATCTGTTCCAGGTAGTTGCCGCAGCCGTCACAGTCCAGAAGGTGCTCCTCGAAGCTGGCGCGGGTCTCGGCGTCCAGCGAGCCGTCGAGGTAGGCGGTGACCAGTTCGACCAACTCGTTGCAATCCATGGTCCTCATCCGGTCTCCTGCAGATAGTTCTCGAGGATTTCCCGCACCGCAGCCCGGCCGCGATGCAGCAGCACCCGCTGATTGGCGACGCTGATGTCCAGCAGCTCACAAACTTCGGCGGAGTCGAATCCGAGCATGTCGCGCAAGGTGACCACTGTTCGCTGCCGATCAGGCAGGGTATTCACGGCAGCGTGGGCGATTGCCACGAGTTCCCCGCCGAGCAGGGACCCTTCGGGGGTGTCAGGAAACGGCAATGGTGTCTGCTCGTGTTTCCAATGCCCGGGCAACTCATCCCCGGCCTCGCGGAAGCGGGCCGGGTCGACGGTGCCGCCGGTGTAGGCGGCGACCGCGGCGTCGGCGTCGCGGCGCTCCCTGACCCCGTGGGTCTTGGCGATGTTGATCATCACCGCGAACAGCCACGTTCGCAGCGAGGAGCGGCCCTCGAATGTGGCGATCCCTTTGAACAGCGCGATCCAGGTCTCCTGGACCACCTCTTCGGCGATCTGGTGGCTGTGCACATACCCACGGGCGACGCGCAGCATCGACGGGGTGTGCTGATCGACCAGATCGGCGAACACCCGCTCATCGCCCTGCCGAAGCGCGGCGATCAGCGCCGTCTCGTCTACGGTCGCGCCCATCAGGAAATTGACTGTATCGGGTTGGAGGGGTGGCATCTTCGGCACGTTGAAGCATCTCGCAGTCCCCGGCGGTAGCAACGCACCGCAGCGACCACCAGGGATCCCGACACCTCTCGGTGTGTCAAAAGTCAATCCTCGAATCGAGGCTCATATCGGGGTGTCCGGCCGGGGGCGAATGGCGCCGTCATCGGTGCTCTTGTGGGACGTCGGCTTGCGGATGCGTTGGTAGTGGCGTGCGGCTCGTGTGCGGTTGCCGCATGCTTCGGAGCACCACTCGCGGCGGGGGTGGGTCTTGAAGAAGTAGAGAACGCACCCGGGTGCCTGGCATGCGCGGATGTGGGCGGCGTCGGGGCCGGTGAGGAGGTGCACCGCTTCGGTGGCGACCTTCGAGAGTGCGGTCGTCGCCGGCGAGGCAGTGGTGTCGGCTGCCAGCGTGAGCTGCCCGTGGCGGAGGGTCAGCCGACCGGGTCGGGTGTCGGCGGTAAGCGCGTTGATCGCGTTCATCGCCTCGTCTAAGTCGGTGAGGGGGGATTGGGCGGCTTGCCTGGGGTCGTCGGTGAGGAAGCAGGCGAGGCGTCTGAGGGCATCGCGGAGCAGCCGCGTCTGTTGAAGTTCTCGGCGGCTACACGAGGTGATTCGATCGGACACCTCGGTCGCCAGTAGCCAGTCGCGGACATCGTCGGTGGTGGCCAAGTCGTCGTGGATCCCGGACGTGTCCGCCCAGATGGTGTTCATCAAGCGCACCGGAACAGGTTCGGCGGGAAGAACCCACGCCCGAGACACTGAACGGCTCACGATCCCCAATTTATCACGGTTAGAACGATTTGCATCCGTTAGAACAACGTGGTAGAACTTCTAATGGTTAAACAACTTCACATCCGTTATAACGAGAGACCGACCTCTAGGAGCCACCATGACGAACTTCGCCCCCATCGAGCCTGAAGCCGCAACCGGCCCAGCTGCCGTGCTGCTGACCCAGGTCGCGAACTCGCTTGGTCTGGTCCCGAACATGACCAAGGTGATGGCCAACAGTCCCGCGCTACTCAAGGCGTACCTGGCACTGTCCGGCGCGGTCGGCGGCGGAGTCCTGCCGGCCGGTGTTCGTGAGCGCCTAGCCATCTCGACTGCACAGCTCAACGGTTGCGAGTACTGCTTGTCGGCCCACACCTACATCGGGGCCAACATCGCCAAAGTCGACTCCGCGGAGCTGGATGCCGCCCGCGCGGCCCACTCCGGCGATCCGCATATCGCGGCGCTCTTGCGACTGTCGAACGAGATCGCCGAGAACAACGGCGACGTCAGCCGGGACGGTCTACAGGCCGCCCGCGAGCACGGGGTGACCGATGAGGAGATCGGAGAGGTCGTCGCCAACCTCGCCCTCAACGTCCTCACCAACTACTTCAACCTGTTGGCCGACGTCGACAACGACTGGCCCGTCGTCAGCCTCTCGCCTGTTGCGGCCGCGAGCTGATGTCGGGGAACAGTCCACTCGCTGCCGTTGGATTCCACGGCGGCGAGTTGGCCGTCCAACGCCGCGCGGGCGTCCAGGCGCAAGCAGCCCGCCTGAGCGGCATGCTCGAGCCCGCCGAGTTGCGCGAGGGAGTGCGCGCATTCCTGGCCGATCGCACCTTCGCGGTCATCACCGCCTGCGAAACCACCGGCCGCCTGTGGACTTCACCATTGACCGGCCAGCCCGGCTTTTTGACCGCAACCTCACCGACCATCCTGGCCGTCGGCGCAGCCCCGGCCGAGGGAGATCCCCTCCACCGGCTACCGCCGGGGCAGCCGGTCGGCATGATCGTCATCGAGTTCGCCACGCGCCGCCGGATCCGGATCAACGGAACCCTCACCCACAGCGGCGACGGCCAGCTGGTCATCGATGTCGACCAGGCGTACGGCAACTGCCCGCAGTACATCCAACAGCGGCGGGTTGTCCCGCACGCCCTGGACCCACTCAGCGCCGGCGTGCGGAGCGGCGCTGCTCTCGAGCCGGACGACGCCGAGTTGATCCGGCGTTCAGACACCTTCTTCCTCGGCACCACACACCCCGAGCGCGGACGGGACGCCTCCCACCGTGGCGGCCCACGCGGCTTCGTTCGGGTCGATGGCAACGATCTGTGGTGGCCCGACTACCCGGGCAACAACATGTTCAACAGCTTCGGCAACCTCGCCGTCGACCCCACCGCCGCCCTGCTGTTTGTGGACTTCCCGACCGGCAACGCGGTGTATCTCTCGGGCACCGCCGTCATCGAATGGGATGCTGGGGCCGGCACCGCAGCCGACGGGAACACCGGCCGGCGGGTCCGCTTCACCATCGAACGCGTCGTTTCCGGACTTCGGCTCGCTGCCCGCGAGACTGCCAATAGCGGCTACCCCGACCACCCGCCGATCATCGACTGATCGCCGACGAAAGCAAGCAGCACCATGACCGAATCCCGCCCGCCCCTGCCGCCGTTCGACGTGAACGGCGCCCTGCGCAAGGTTCAAGCCGCCGAAGACGCCTGGAACACCCGCGACCCGCAGACGGTCGCTCTCGCCTACACGCCAAAATCCCTGTGGCGCAACCGCGATACCTTCATCAGCGGCCGCTCCGAGATCATCGACTTCCTCACCGACAAGTGGCAGCGCGAGCAGGACTACGCACTACGCAAAGGCCTCTGGGGATTCCGCGGCAACCGCATCGCGGTCCGCTTCCAATACGAATGGCACGACGACACCGGCCAATGGTGGCGCAGCTACGGCAACGAACTCTGGGAATTCGAACCCGACGGGCTCATGAACCGCCGCGAAGCCTCCATCAACGACCTGGCAATCACCGCGAGCCAACGCCGAATCTTCGGCCCCCGCCCAGCCGCCGAACACGGCCACGACTTCCCTTTGCAATAAGGCGCCCCAATCGACGGATATGCGCGTGCAGGCGAACGAGTCGTCCTGGCGGTCAGTGGAACAGCTCGCTGAGTTCTTCCGTGAGTTCAGGTTTGGCCAAGATGGCGACGTGCACCCCGCTTTCTCGTCGCCAGATCGTCGGCAGCGATGTAACGCCGACAGCGCTTCAATACACGACCACAGAGACGCCGTTAACGAACCCCAAGGAGATCAACCATGACGTCAGCCGATCTGACACGACGTATCGCCCTGACTGCAGCCGCGAGCGCCCTCATCGGCATGGGCCTGTTGACAGCCTGCCGCACGACGGAGAAGCCAGCGGAAACGCCGGCGCCATCGAACTCATCGGCAACGGCTTCGGTGTCGCCGACGCAGAAGTCCGTTCCGGGCGCGATCACTCCGAGCCCGCAATCGGGCTCCGGGCCGCGGAATTCATTTTCCCCCACCGCCAAGGCCCACGCCGCCCTGACCGCGCTACCGGGCAATGTGATCACCGGCAATTAATGTCGGACCGCGGCCGCGAACGCGCCTCTGGCCTGAGGACCGGGCCCGTTACGTCAGCGGTCCCCAGATATCCCACTGCTCGGCGAAGTCCAGGGTGTACCGCGGGATCGGTACGTGAGCCACGATGTCGCGGAAGTGGGTGCTCCATCCCCACCACCCGCAGACGAAGAAGGTGTGCTGACGCCAGCCCAGGCTGTAGTGCTCCGGAATCCACTCGTCCTTGTTCTCGGCGGCGAACACCGCGATCCCGAGCAGTCCCAGCACAGCCGAACCGCGAAGCCACAGCCGTCCGCCACCGATCTCGTACATCGGCACGGTTTCGGCGTGCGGCATGATCTCGCAGCCGGCGGGCATGGCCATCATGTCCTCGTGCAGATACTGGTGCACGCCATAGAGCACGTCGGCGATGTCGGGCCTGCTGTCCGGTTGGTCGCTGGAGACGGGGACCGGAAAGCGGGATTCCACCAGGTTGATGTCCGGGGCGGTCAACGCGGCGAAGATATCCACGTCGTCGCGAAGGATGCGCCTGAACCGGGGCGCGGCGCCCAGCAGGGGGTAGCGCTTTTCCGCGGTCTCCTCGAGGGCGGCGGTGGCGTGCCACATCGCCGAGCGCCAGTCGCCCACGCTCCAATGGTCCAGAGAAGTCTGGACCTGTTCTCCGACAGTCACGGACGCTGACAGTACCGACACCAGTCGGACCGTGGGTCCGGTGCCGGGTGATCGGCGCAGCCGCCCAGGCGGTCCTGGTCGCCGACGGGAGGTATTTGCCCAGCGCAGCGGGGTCAGCGCCCGCGGCCGCCGACGTACCGCCCTGACCCGTGCCGCCGCGAATGCGGCAATCAGGCAATCGTCAGACCACCGTCGACGACGATCGTCTGCCCGGTGACGTACCCCCCGGCCGGCGAGGCCAGCCACACCGCCGTCCCCGCCAGTTCGGCCGCGTCGCCCAGCCGGCCCATCACGATCCGCGGCATCAGGCTGTCGAGGTAGCCGGGCTTCAGCTCGTCGGTCATCTCGCTGACGAAGAAGCCGGGCGCCAGCGCGTTGACGCGAATGCCCTTGCGGCCGCTCCACTGCTGGGCCAGATCGCGGGTCAGGCCGATCACGCCCGCCTTGGAGGCGCTGTAGGCGGCTTGCGGCAGCCCGGCGGTGGTGAGACCGAGAATGCTGGCGATGTTGATGATCGAGCTGCCCGGCTGCATCACCCGCCCGCAGGCCTGGGCCATCCAGTACGAGCCGTTCAGGTTGACGTCGATGACCGAACGGAACTCCTCGGCGGTCTCCCGGGTGGCCGGCACGGCGGTGCCGACGCCGGCGTTGTTGATCAGGACGTCGACCCGGCCGAATTCGGCCATCGCGGCGTCGACCAACTGCTGGCATTGCTCGGGGTCGGCGACGTCGGTCTTGTGGGTGTGGACCCGCCGGCCCGTCTGTTCGACGAGTGCGGCGGTCGCCGTCATCTTCTCGACCCGGCGCGCGCCGAGCACGACGTCGGCACCCGCCTCGGCGAAGCCCCGGGCGAACGAGACGCCGAGTCCCGAGGAGGCGCCGGTGACGATGACGACCTTCCCGTCGAGGCGGAAGGAGTCGAGCAGGCTCATCGATCTTCTGCCTCGCTCCTCCTCGGGGCTCGTGCCTCGCCCCGCATCGTCGACTCGGCTCATCGATCTTCTGCCTCGCTCCTCCTCGGGGCTCGTGCCTCGCCCCGCATCGTCGACTCGGCTCATCGCGGCTCCCGCAGCACCTGGCGGGCGATCGCGTACTTGTGCACCTCGGTGGGCCCGTCGTACAGCCGGAACGCCCGCATGTCGGAGAAGATCATCCCGACCGGCGTCTCGTCGGAGATGCCCATGCCGCCGAGCACTTGCACGCAGCGGTCGGCGACCTTGAAAAGGTCCTCGGAGACAACGGCTTTCACCATCGACGATTCGTGGCGGCCCTTGGCGCCCTGGTCCAGGGTCCAGCACGCCCACCAGATCGCCAGCCGGGACTGCTGCAGCGCAATCTCGTTGTCCGCCAGCATGAAACTGACACCCTCGTGCTCGGCCAGCGGCTTGCCGAACGCGGTGCGGGTGCGGGCGTGCTCGATCGCGATCGACTGCGCGCGGGCCGCCGCGCCCAGCCAGCGCATGCAGTGGGTGAGCCGGGCGGGCGCCAGGCGCATCTGCGCGTACCGCAGGGCCTGGCCGACCTCGCCGAGCACCGCAGAGGCGGGCAGGGTGAGGTTGTCGAACCGCACCACCCCGTGTCCCTCGACGTAGTTGCGGTCCATGGTGTCCATCACCCGTTCGAGTTCGATGCCGGGTGTGCGGCCGTCACACAGGAACAGCGTGGGCCCGTCGGGCCCGTGCGCGTTCGGGGCGACCCGCGCCATGACGATCCAGGTCCGCGCACCGTTGGCTCCGGTGATCAGCCACTTGCGGCCGTTGATGACGTACTGCCCACCATCCGGACCGGATCGGTAGACGGCCTCAGTCTTCAACTGGTCGGGATCCGAACCGGCGCCGCCGGGTTCGGTCATGGCGAACACCGACCGCTGCCGGCCGTCGATCACCGGCACCAGGAATTCCTCGGCCTGCTGCTCGTTGGCGATCTTGCCGAGGATGAACATGTTGCCCTCATCGGGCGCGGCGCAGTTCAGCGCCACCGGACCGAGCGTCGACCAGCCCGCCGCCTCGTAGAGCACCGCCTGTTCGCAGTGTGAGGGCTCCCGGCCGCCGAAGCGCCGCGGCGCCTGGAAGGTCAGCAGTCCGGCCTTGCGGGCCAGGTCCACCAGTTCGGTGCGCAAGTCCTCGTTGGGCCCGTGGCGGGTCAGCCGCGGGTCACGTTCGAACGGCACGATCTGCTCGGCGACGAAAGCGCGGATCTCATCGCGCTGCGCGGCCAGATCCGACGGAATCTCGAAATCGATCACCGCTCTCCCTCCATGATCGCCAGGGCCCGGTCGAACAACCGCACCGTCGCGGTGTGCAGAACGTCCCCAATTTCCTTGGGCGCCAGGCCCGCTGAAGCGCGCGCGTGCGAACCCTCCAGGATGATGCCCAGCTTGAAGCACGCCAGGACGGCGTACCAATCGATCTGCGACAGGTCGCGATCGGTGTTGCGGCCGTAGCGTTCGATGAGTTCCTGCGGCGAGGCCAGACCGCCCGCGCTCATCAACTGGTTCGGCAGCACCGGTTCGTGTCCGGGGCGGTACCAGGTGGCCAGCATCCAGCCCAGGTCCTGCAACGGGTCACCGATGGTGCACATCTCCCAGTCGACGACGGCCACCACGTCGGGTCCGTCGGGGGAGAACATCACATTGGCCGCGTGGTAGTCGCCGTGCATGATGCCCGGCCTGAACGACGACGGCTGCTTCTCCCGCAGCCACGCCGCGACGGCGTCGACGTCACCGATCTGCGGCCCGGCGTAGTTGTCGAACTTCGAGTAGGACTCCAGTTCCGAAAGCCACCGCGGCACTTGGCGTTCCAGGAACCCGTCCGGCTTGCCGAAGTCGTCCAGGCCCACCCTCACGTGGTCCACGGCCCCCAATTGCGCTGCGGCGTCGGCCATCGACAGGCCCATGCCGTGCCGCACCGCGGCATCCGAGGCGTGCAACGGTGGCAGTCCGGCGCCGGCGTTGAAGCCGTCGACCGGTTCCATCAGATAGAAGACCGCGTCGCCGAGCACCGAGGTGTCCTCGCAGACGGCGATCAGCGCGGCGTGCGGAACGGTGGTGCCGGCGAGGGCGCGCAGCACGCGCGTCTCCCGCAGGATCACCGAATTGCTGACCGGGCGCAGATGCCGGGGTCCCCGCCGGAACACGTAGTCGCGGCCGGAGCGGTGGAACCGCAACATGACGTTCTGGGTGCCGCCGGTGATCTCGGTGACGTCGGTGATCGGCCCCTCACCCAGGCCCTGCTGCGACATCCAGGCGGCGACCGCCGCCATGCCGTGGTTGAGGTCCTCCACGAACGCCGAAGCTACCCCACCCCTGTCAGCCCATCGCTTTCGACCACGGCAACCGGCTGTCGATGGTGTAGAACACCGCCCAGCCGACCAGGGTGCCCAGTGCGATCGAGAGGATCGCCGCGCCGGTCGCCGCCAGGCTGGTGGTGTTGGCCGCGGCGTCCCCGGCGGCCACCTCGCCGACGGCGACGAAGCTCAGCGCACCGGGGACCAGCGACCAGAACGCCGCCAGCAGCATCACGATGCCCGGCGGGGAGGTCTTGACCCGGGAGGCCAGCATCGCGAACGGCACTGACAGGAAGGCGCCGACGAAGCCCGCGTGGCTGGCCGGCATCATCGTGCCGGCGACCGACTGGGACAGCAACGCGACGGCCACCGACGCCATCAGCCACAGCAGCGAGCCGTTGGGAGCCGAGAGGTAGACGTAAAGGCCCACCGACACCACCACGATCGCCACGTAGAGCGACCAGCTGCCCATCACGGGCGAATCCGCTTGCACCGGAACGTAACTGGTGATGTGCAGACCGAGGGCGACCCCGAACAGCAGCATGGCCAACTGCGACAGCCCATAGACCAGGCGGCTGGAGCCGGAGACGATCTGCGAGCTGGCCAGCTCCATCGCCCCGATGGTCAGCGACATGCCCGGCAGGGTGGCGACCAGTGCGGGACTGATCACCCGAAGCAGCCCGTCGTGAACGGTGGCGTCGACGAACGTGGTCGCCAGGACCGTCACGGCCATCGCGGCGATGGTCGGCAGGACCGGAGTCAGAGACGGGAACGGCCGGCTCATCTGAACGATCGCGCCGACCACCAGTCCGAGGAACAGGTATGCGGGCAGTGCGGCCCAGGTCGGGTTGATCACCATGCCGAAACCGACTGTGGTGACGGCATATCCGAGGACCGTGGGAACCACGCCGAACCGGGGCGGCAGGGTGCGTGCCTTCATGACCGCGGCTACGGCGGCCTTCGGGCTGATCGCTCCGGCGAAGGCGAGGCTGGCGATGGCGTCGATGCGGCCGGCCGCGTCGAGTTGCAGCGAGGACCGCGTCGACCCCTCGAGCTGGTAGCCCTCGTCGCCGATCTGGATCATCACCATCGTCGGCAGCGCCACCACCCGCACCGGCCGGGTGGTGTACCGGCGGGCGATGTCCTCCAGCCGCGATTCGACGATGGGCGTCGGCTGGGACACCTCGACGAGCGCGATGCCGATCTCACGCAGCATCGCGGCCACCTCGCGCGGGTCGTAGGTGTCCGGCGGCGCCAGCGCCTCGGGCGGAGTCTTGCGCAGCGTGTCGATGATCCGCCGCCGCCGGTACGGTTCGGTCACGGCTTGGCCGGCGCCTGCTGCGCCGTCTGTTCCTGGCGCATCTTGGCGGTCTGCCACGGCCAGTAGCCCGTGACCTCGAGTTGCAGCGAGTAGCTCAGGAACGTCCGGATCAGGACGATGCCGCCCAGCACCGCGACGGTCTTGGGCTCCGGGGTGACGGCGACGGTCCGGATGATGTCGGCGGCCACCAGGAACTCCAGGCCCAGCAGGATGGAGGAGCCGAGTTGCTGACGGAACGGCCGGTAGGCGGGTTCACGGCGGCTGAGCCGGACCACCCCGCCGGCCGCGGAGATCAGTGCGCCGAGCGCGATGACCGCGACGCCGACCGCGTCCATCGACTTGCCGACGGTCTCGATGAATTCGAAGAGCCCCACGGACGGATTCTAGGGTGGACGTCGGCCTTCACAGCCCGCGCATAGCAACGGCACAGAAACGGCCCATCGCCTCTCCCATACTGGTTGCATGGGTCCGGCCGAAACATCCGCGGGGCGCGTCGTCATGCGCCGGGCCGACGGCAGCCCGATCCAGGTCCTCGTCGTCGACGACGAGGCGGTGCTCGCCGAGATGATGTCGATGGCACTGCGCTACGAGGGCTGGGCCGTGAGCACGGCCGGCGACGGAGCGGCCGCACTGGCCGCCGCCCGGCAGGCCCGTCCGGACGCGGTGGTGCTCGACGTGATGCTGCCCGACATGAGCGGACTGGACGTCCTGCGCAAGCTGCGGGAGCACGAACGGGAACTGCCGGTGCTGTTGCTCACCGCCAAGGACGCCGTCGAAGACCGCATCGCCGGGCTGAGCGCGGGCGGCGACGACTATGTGACCAAACCCTTCTCGCTGGAGGAGGTGGTGCTGCGACTGCGAGCGTTGTTGCGCCGCAGCGGAATCGCCGCCGACGGCAACGGCGTTCAGCTGGTGGTCGGGGACCTGGTGCTCGACGAGGACAGTCACGAAGTCACCCGCGGCGGGGAAGAGATCACGCTGACCTCCACCGAGTTCGAGTTGTTGCGCTACCTGATGCGCAACCCCAAACGGGTGCTGTCCAAGACGCAGATCCTCGACCGGGTCTGGAATTACGACTTCGGCGGCCGGTCCAACATCGTCGAGCTGTACATCTCCTACCTCCGCAAGAAGATCGACAGCGGACGCCCGCCGATGATCCACACGCTCCGCGGCGCCGGGTATGTCCTCAAACCCGCCTCCTAGGCCGGCCGGGAGCGGGGCCTGGTCGCTGCGGGCCCGGCTGCTCGCCGGTCAGCTCGCCCTGCTGGCCGCCGTCTGCCTCGGGATCCTGGCGGTCACCGAGGCGGCGCTGCACCACTACCTGGTCCGCGAGCTCGACGGTCAGTTGATCCAGATCACCCAGCGGTCATCGACGATGGAGCGCCGTCCACCGCCACCGGTCTCGGTGCCGCTGCACAGGCCCGGTCCGGGGCCGGAGTTCCTCGACGCGCCGGGTCAGCCGATCGGGATGGTGGCTGCGATCGTCAGCGAGGGCATGACGACGAAGGCGGGTGCCCTCGGTCGCGGCGGTGACCGCGACGAGGTGTCCCCCGTGGCCGCCCGCCAGCTCGCCGAGTCGGCGGGCGCGCGGCACCCCGTCGCGGTGAACCTCGACGGACTGGGGCGTTACCGGGTGGCCGCCGGCCCGGGCCGCCGCCCGGGCAGCACCGTGGTCGTGGGCCTGAGCATGAGCGGCGTGCAGCAGACCCTGACCCGGGTGGCCCTGATCTTCGCCGTCGTGACCGCGCTGGCGCTGGGGATCGCAGCCCTCGCCGGGATGTGGGTGATCCGGCGGGCTCTTGCCCCGCTGGACCGCGTCGCGGCGACCGCCGGTTCGGTCGCCGGCCTTCCCCTGGACCGCGGTGAGGTCACGCTGCCGGTCCGGGTGCCCGATTCCGACGCCAACCCGCGCACCGAGGTGGGACGGCTCGGCCTGGCGATCAACCGGATGCTCGATCACATCGCCGCGGCGCTGTCGGCCCGGCAGGCCAGCGAGAGCCGCGTGCGCCAGTTCGTCGCCGACGCGAGCCACGAATTGCGGACCCCGCTGGCCGCCATTCGCGGCTACACCGAACTCGCCCAACGCCGCCGGGCCGAGGTGCCCGCCGACGTCGCGCACGCCATGAGCCGGGTGGAGTCCGAAGCCGACCGGATGACCCACCTGGTCGAGGATCTGCTGCTGCTGGCCCGGCTGGACTCCGGTCGCCCACTGGACCGCCACCCGGTGGACCTGGCGCGGCTGTGCGCCGACGTGATGAGCGACGCGCACGCCGCCGGCCCCGACCATCACTGGAACCTGGAGGTGCCCGCCGAACCGGTGCTGGTGCCCGGCGACGACGCCAGACTGCATCAGGTGGTGGCCAACCTGCTGGCCAACGCCCGTGTGCACACCCCCGCAGGTTCCTCGGTGACGCTGACCCTGAACACCGACCGCGACGCCGCGGTGCTTCGGGTGTGCGACGACGGCCCGGGCATCCCGGCGCACCTGCAGTCGGAGGTGTTCGAGCGATTCGCGCGGGCCGACACCGCACGCACGCACAAGGACGGGTCGACGGGGCTGGGCCTGGCCATCGTGTCGGCGGTGGTTCGTGCCCACGACGGCACCATTGCGCTTGAGTCCGAACCGGGCCGAACGGTTTTCACCGTCCGGCTGCCCCGGAGCCCGGCCCCGGTGGCGCGGAGTACTTCGCCAACGACTACCAGCGCTCGCTAGCCGGCCGGGCGTAGCGCCGCGACGGCCGCCCGGTTGGTCTCAAAGACGCGGTGGCCCTGGAAGAGACGCATACGTTCGAGGTTGGCGCGCAGCTGCGGGCGAACCCGCGAATAGGCGAAGGTGATGCCCTGGCCCTGCAGCCACTGCAATTCCTTGGCCAACGCCTCCGCGCCGGTGACGTCGACGTCGGTGACACCCTCCATGTCGAGAACGAACGCCGACACCGGGTGGGGCGCCCGGTGCACCGCCGTCCGGATCGCTGCGCTGAGCGTCTGGGCGTTGCCGAAGAAGATCGGCGCGGCGAACCGCATGGCGATCACCCCGGGCACCGTCTCGCCGGTGGCGTCGTCGGCCGCGGTCAGGGACAGGTGCGGGTCATCCGAGCCCTGCAGCACGTCGACCGCCGGCCGGGCGGCCTTGCGCAGCAGGTTGATCAGCGACAACACGAAGGCGAGCACGATCCCGGCGAGCGGGCCGATGAGCAGCACGCCGGCGAAACACGTTGCCGCCACACTGAACTCGAAACGCGACAGCCGCCAGAGGTGGCGGAACTCCCCGATACCGATCAGCTTGGCCACCGAGACTCCGACGATCGCGCCGATGGCGGGGGAGGGGATGTCGGCCAGCAGGTCGGCCCCGAAGATCAGCAGCAGCAACGCCCCGGCGGCCATCACCAGCAGCGGCAACCGGGTGCGGGAGCCGGCCTGGTCCATCGCCGCGGCACGCGAGGTCGACGAGCCGATGGTGAAGCCGGACGAGAGGCCCGAGGCGATGTTCGCCGCGCCGAAGGCGGCCAGGTCGCGGTTGGGCGAGGTGGGGTAGTCGTACTTGTCGGCATAGGAGCGCGCCAGCAGCAGGCCCTCGCCGACGGTCACGGTCGTGATCGCCAGCGCGGGCAGCAGCACCTCAACCCAGTGGTGCCAGTCCAGCCGCGGGAAGGACAGCGTCGGCGGTCCGGCGGGCACCGACCCGAGCACCGCGACGCCGTGGGCCGGCAGGTGCAGCGTCACCGAGGCGACGGTCGCGGCGATCAGCACGATGAGCGCCCAGGGGACCGTGGGCATCCGCCGACGGGCCGTGAGGAGCACCGCGACGGCGGCCAGGCTCAGGCCCAGCGACCCCCAGTGCACAGCTCCGAGGCGGCTGACCAACTGCGCCAGCCGAGGGAAGAAATCGGCGCCGCTGCTCACCTTGATGCCCATCATCTTGGCGATCTGGCTGAGCAGGATGTCGGTGGCCAGGCCGCCGACGAAGCCGATGAGGATGGGCTTGGACAGGAAGTCGGCGAGAAAGCCCAGCCGGAACACCGCGCACGCGGTGAACAGCAGGCCGCCGACGATCGCCTGGGCGGCCGCCATCGCCGCGTACTGCTCCGTGCCGGCGACCGCCACACCGGACAGGGCCGAACCCACCAGCGCGGCGGCGGCCGCGTCCGGGGCGGCGACCAGATGCCGCGACGAGGCCAGCAACGCGAACACCACCGACGGCAGCACCAGGGCGTACAGCCCGGCGGTGGGCGGCAGACCGGCGATCTGGGCATAACCGATGTTCAGTGGCAGAGCGATGGCCAGCAGCGTGATCCCGGCCAGCACCTCGGTGCCGACGTTGTGCCGGGTCAAGCCGGGGAGCAGGGTCCGGCGGGCAGGAGCGAAGCGACTCGGGGAATGGCTCCGGCGGGCAGGAGCGAAGCGACTCGGGGAATGGCTCCGGCGGGCAGGAGCGAAGCGACTCGGGGAATGGTCCGGCATCGCGGCCAATCATGGCCCAGCCCCAGCGAGATCGGGAACAATTCGGGCTATGGAAGCCAAAGGCCCGACACCGGTCATCGAGACGCTCAACCGGGAGCACCTCAGTTCGCTGCCCTTCGACGACACCCGGGATTACGCCGACGCCGACCGTGGGTTCATCGGCGCACTGGAGCCCTGCGTGATCAAGGCCGCCGACGGGCGCGTCGTGTGGGACAACGACGTCTACGCGTTCATCGGTGGGGAGGCCCCGCCGTCGGTGCATCCCAGCCTGTGGCGGCAATCGGAGTTGTGCGCCAAGCAGGGCCTCTACGAGGTGGTCGAGGGCATCTACCAGGTGCGCGGGCTGGACCTGTCCAACATCACCTTCGTCGAGGGCGACACCGGCGTCATCGTCATCGACCCGCTGGTCTGCACCGAGACCGCGGCGGCAGCGCTGGCGCTGTACCGCCGACACCGCGGCGAGCGGGAGGTTCGCGCGGTCATCTACACCCACAGCCACGTCGACCACTTCGGCGGCGTGCTCGGTGTCACCACCCAGGCCGACGTCGACGCCGGAAAAGTGCCGGTGCTGGCGCCGGAGGGCTTCGTGGCCCATGCCGTTCAGGAGAACGTCTACGCCGGCACGGCCATGACACGGCGGGCCGCCTACATGTACGGCACCGCACTGGACCGCGGTCCGCTCGGCCAGGTGGGCTGCGGCCTGGGTCAGGTGCCCTCCACCGGTGAGGTCGCCATCATCGTGCCGAACATCGACATCACCACCACCGGCGAAACCCACACCCTCGACGGCGTCGAGATCGAGTTCCAGATGGCGCCGGGAACCGAGGCTCCGGCCGAGATGCACTTCTACTTCCCGCAGTTCCGCGCGCTGTGCATGGCCGAGAACGCCACCCACAACCTGCACAACCTGCTCACCCTGCGCGGCGCCCTGGTGCGCGATCCACTGGCGTGGTCCGGCTACCTCACCGAGGCCATCGACACCTTCGCCGACCGCACCGACGTCGTCTTCGCCTCCCACCACTGGCCTACTTGGGGGCGGGATCACATCGTGGAATACCTTGGCCTGCAACGCGATCTGTACGCATACCTGCACGACCAGACGCTGCGCCAGCTCAACCAGGGATACACCGGCATCGAGATCGCGGAGAACTTCGCCATGCCGCCCGCGCTGGAGAAGGCCTGGCACACCCACGGCTACTACGGCTCGGTCAGCCACAACGTCAAGGCGGTCTACCAGCGCTACATGGGCTGGTTCGACGGCAACCCCGGCCGGCTCTGGCAGCACCCGCCCGAGCAGGCGGGCCCGCGTTACGTCGCAGCGATGGGCGGTGTCGACAAGGTGGTCGAGATCGCGCGCGCGGCGTTCGAATCCGGTGACTTCCGTTGGGCGGCAACGCTGCTCGATCATGCCGTCTTCACCGACGAGAACCATGCGGGTGCGCGCGAACTCTACGCCGACACCCTCGAGCAACTCGGTTACGGTGCGGAGTGCGCGACGTGGCGCAACTTCTTCCTGTCCGGTGCGACGGAGTTGCGGACCGGCAACTTCGGCACCCCGGTGAGCACCAGCGCGCCGACCATGCTGAGCCAGCTGACCCCCGAGCAGATGTTCGACATCCTCAAGCTGTCGGTCAACGGGCCGCGGGCCTGGGACCTGGACCTCGCGCTCGACGTGAGCTTCGCCGACCTCAATGCCAACTACCGGGTGACGCTGCGCAACGGAGTCCTGGTGTACCGCAAGCGGGCCGCCGACCCGGCCACCGCGGCGGCGACGGTGAAGCTGGCCACCAAGATGCGTCTGCTCGCGGCGGCGGCCGGGGACTTCACCTCACCGGGCCTGGATATCAGCGGTGATGCCTCGGTGCTGCAGTCGCTGATGGGCGTGCTCGACAAGCCGGATCCGGACTTCAACATCATCACGCCCTGATTTGTGGCACGTGCAAGGAGGCTCGCTGGTGATAAGTGCACAGGACATCTACCGCGCGAAGCTCACGACACCAGAGCTTGCCGCCGGACTCATTGCGACCGGTGAGACCGTCTCTTGCGGAATGGGCGTCGGTCAGCCCCCCGCTCTGCTGACGGCCACCGCGGCGCGGCTGCGCTGCGGCGATCTCGGAAGGATCAGGCTCTACTACAAGCTCGCCATGGAGCCGCTCGCCACGACCCTGCTGGCCGACGACGTCATCGAGGGTGTTGACGCGTTCAGCTTCTTCATCAGCAAGCCCGACCGCCGGATCATCGTCCGACAACAGGAGACCGGCCAGAAGCTCATCAGCTTCGTGCCGGCCCATTTCAGTGACATTCCGCGGTTGTTCGAGGAGACCATCGATCTCGACACGTTCATGGTCACCGTTTCACCGATGGACCGAGGCGGCTACTTCTCGCTGGGCACGAACAACGACTTCTCATCGGTTGCGGCGCGAAAAGCCAAGCGTCTCATCGTCGAAGTCAACCGGAATATGCCGCGAGTATTCGGCCAGTCCCAACTTCATGTCAGCGAGGTCACGGCGATCGTGGAAAACCACGTGCCCCTGCTCGAGGGCGGGTTGGGGGCCAGTTCCGATGCATCTCGCACGATCGGTGCTTTGGTAGCGCCCATGGTCCCCGACGGCGCCACCATCCAGATCGGAATCGGCAGCGTCGCATCCTGCGTGGCGGAAGCCCTGGTGAACCACTCGGATCTCGGCATCCACTCGGAACTGTTCTCGCCCGCGCTGGCCGGTCTCATCCGCAGGGGAGCCGTGACCGGGGCTCGCAAGACCCGACATCGGCACAAGCACGTGTTCACCGTCGCGATCGGCACCAGGGAGACCTACGACCTGATGGATGACAATCCGGCATTCGAAAGCTACCCGGTCTCATACGTCAACGACGTCCGGACGATCGCCGCGCACGATGACCTCGTTTCGATCAACAACGCGATCGATATCGACCTGTACGGGCAGGTCAACGCCGAGTTCATCGCCGATCACGAGTACGGCGGCTCAGGCGGTCAGTTCGACTTCGTCAAGGGGGCATCGCTTTCCCGCGGAGGAAAGTCGATCATCGCGATGGAGTCGACGGCCAAAGGCGGCACGGTCTCACGGATCGTCCCCCGGGTTCCGATGGTCACCGACACTCGGATGGACGTCGAGTGGGTGGTCACCGAGTACGGCGCGGTGAACCTGCGCGGCATGTCTACCAAACACCGCGCCGAAGCGCTCATCTCCATTGCGCATCCGGACTTCCGTACCGAGCTGACTGCCGCCGCGCGCAGTGTGACCCTGGTCTGATGGTTGCCGTGACGCTGATCAAGACCGCCGTCGACGACCGCATCGGCACTATCGCACTCAATCGTGACGAGCGGCGCAACGCCCTGAGCGAGGAGCTCATCGCCGAGTTCATCGCCGCGCTCGAAAAGCTCAAGAGCGCGGGCGTTCGCGCTGTGGTCCTGCGTAGCGCCACCGGTGGCAATGTCTGGTCGGCTGGTCATGATGTGCGGGAGCTTCCCAGAGCCGAGGTGGATCCGCTGCCCTACGACGACCCGCTCATGCAGCTGCTTCGTGCGGTCAAAGCGTTCCCGGCGCCCGTCATCGCCATGGTGCACGGTTCGGTTTGGGGCGGGGCGTGCGACCTGGTGGCTTCCTGCGACCTCGTCTACGGGGATGAAACGGCCACCTTCGCCGTCACACCGAGCAAGCTCGGTGTTCCGTACAACATCGGTGGTCTGCTGAACTTCTTGAGCCGGCTGCCGCTCGCCGTTGTCAAGGAGATGTTCTTCTCCGCCGAGCCGATCGACGCCCAACGTGCCGAACAGGTCGGCTTGGTCAACCGGATTGTTCCTGCGGCGCAGCTGGAATCGACCGTGTACGGCATGGCCAGAACAATTTCCACCCGCTCGGCGGAGGCGATCGCCGCGACCAAGGAATCGATCCGGGTATTGACGGAGTCGGCATCGATCACCCCGGCCACCTTCGAGTTTCTGCAGAGTCTGCGGCGCGCGGTCTACTTCGGATCCGATTACCGGGAAGGAATCGAGGCGTTTCGCGAGAAGCGCGCACCGAAATTCTGACGCTCCCCGGGTCAGGGGAACCCGCCGTCGGCGTGGACGATCGACCCGGTGGTGAAACTCGACGCATCCGACATGAGAAACAGTGCGGCGCCTACGATTTCGCGCGGATCGCCAGCGCGCTGCAGGGCGTAGTCGGCGAACGGGTTGACCTCGCCATCCCCGTTGTTCTCCAGGGCCCACGCCTTGCTGATGTCGGTCAGGAACGGCCCGGGCATCAGGGTGTTCACCCGCACCGTCGGGCCATAGGCCTTGGCCAGCCCCTCGGTCAGCGCATTCAAACCCGCCTTGGCCGCTGCGTACGGCAGATACGACGGATGCGGCCGCAGCGATCCGTGCGTGCTGACGTTGATGATCACCCCACCCCCGGCGGCGGCCATCCGCTCGCCGGCCAGCACCGAGAGCCGGAACGGGCCCTTGAGGTTCAGATTCACCACCGTGTCGAAAAGCTTCTCGGTGACATCGGTCAGCGACTCGTACGTCGGTGACATCCCGGCGTTGTTCACCAGGACGTCGAGCTTGCCGAACCGTTCGTAGGTGGCGTCGACCAAGCCGGGCAGCCCGTCCCAGCGGCCCATGTGCACGCCGTATGGCATTGCCGCGCGGCCGGTTTCGGCCTCGATCTCCGCGGCGGTGGCGACGCAGTTGTCGTACTTGCGGCTGGCGATCACCACGTCGGCGCCGCAGCGGGCCGCTGCGAACGCCATCTCCCGGCCCAGCCCGCGGCTGCCGCCGGTCACCAGCACCACCCGATCGGTAAGGTCGAACAACCGATCTGCGAAGCCGCTCATCGAACACCCCTCCGTCGCGAACCCTTATCGTGGCACGCGTGCAGGTGTTGCTGATCCGTCATGCGCTACCGCTGCGCAGCGAGGTCGGCGAGGGATCGGATCCCGAACTCGCGCCCGACGGCTGGGAGCAGGCCGACCGCCTGCCCGCGGCGTTGGCGCGGTTCGGCATCAGCCGGCTGGTGAGCAGCCCGCAGCGTCGGGCCCGCCAGACCGCCGAGCCGGTGTCCGCCGCACTCGGACTGCCCGTCGAGATCGACGAGCGCATGGCCGAGTACGACCGCGGGCTGTCGCACTACGTGCCGCTGGAACAGGTCCGCGCCGAGCGTCCGCAGGACTGGGCGCGGATGGCCGACGGGCGACTGCCCGCCGCGGTGGACACCGAGGAGTTCACCGCCCGGGTGCTGTCGGCGTTGCAGGACATCGTCGCCACCGCCGACCACACCGAGACCGTCGCGGTGTTCAGTCACGGCGGGGTGATCAACGTAGTGCTGCACGGGATTCTCGGGACGGCCAAACCGCTGTCGTTTCCGATCGACTACGCCTCGGTGACCCACCTGCGCCACTCTCGCCGTGGCGCCTTCACGGTGGCCGGAGTCAACGCCATCGAGCACGTCTGGGATCTGTTGCCCCGCAACCGGCGCTAGTCGCGGCGAACGTCGATTCCGGCTTCCGGCGGCCTTGTTGTGACAGGCCGCCCGGTGTTACCTGAAGGCATCACCTTGGGGAGTGCTGATGCGATCGCTGCGGGGGCGCCTATCCGGGACTGTGGTGGCTGCCGCCGTCCTCGCCGGGGCACTGCTGGGTGCGACGCCGCCGGCGACGGCCGAAACGGTGTTGTGGATGGGTGGCACCGGGGGTTCGCTGGGCGCTCTGCTGCCGCCGGATCATTTCGGTACCCCGGCGACGTTCCTGGGTGGCGCCTTCGCCGATCGCCAGTTCACCGTCGTCGGCTACCCGTCGGCATTCTGGCCGATCACCGGTCTCCACGACCTGACGCTCGGCCAGTCGATCGACATCGGGACGGCGAACCTGGAGGCTGCGGCGCACTCGACGCCGGGCCCGTTGGTTCTCGCCGGAGTCTCGCAGGGCGCCATGGCGGTTCAGCAGGCAGAGGCCGACCTGAACGGCGACACCGCCATTCCGTCGGGCACCGTGTTCATCCTCATCGCCGACCCGAACCTCGGAGTCGGCAGGGGCAGGTACGGCGTCCACGTCCCGGTGCTCGACTACACCCCTCGGCCCATGCTGGACAGCAGGTTCGTCACGATCGTCGTCACCAACCAGTACGACGGCTTCGGCGATCCCATCGCCAATCCGCACAATCTGCTGACGGTCCTGAACGCCTTCATGGGAATCGCGTATGTCCACCCGTGGGCACAGAACAGCGACCTGGCGGCCGTGCCGAAGAGCAACATCACCACCACGGTCAACAGTCAGGGCGGGACGACCACGAGCTATCTGGTTCCCACGCAACAACTTCCGCTTACCAGGCCACTGCGCAAACTGGGCGTGCCGGACGCCGTCGTGAACCGGATCGACGCCGTATTGCGCCCCATCATCGACGCCGGTTACGCGCCTTGGTCAGCACCAGCCCCGGCGCCGGCCCGCAGGACCCAGCGGCTGCGGCCGGTCAGCGCTTCAACGCGAACTGCAGGTTCTTCTTCGCCGCCCGCCGCAGCTGGAACATCCGCGCCGCGCTCACGAGTGCGGTGATCAAACCGCCGCACACCGCCGCCAGCAGGATCGCGACACCCAGCGGCAGGTTCCAGTGCCAGTGCAGGAACGTGAACGGCGTGGAGACCGTGTTCTGGGTGATGAAGATGAGCAGCACGATGAGGATCAGGAAGCCCAGGATCAGAGAGGTCCACAGCGCGGCGGCCCGGGTGAAGCCCACCTCTTCGACGTGATGGGCCTCGACAGGGCTGGGTGGGTGTGCGGCACCCGCGGGTTCGGCGTTGGCCGGCGGCAACGGCTCGCCCGGCGTGGCATTCGTTTCCCTGCTCATCAGGACATCTTCGCCCGTCAGTGCCCCGAACGGAACCACCAAACCGGCCACAGGACGGTAACGGAACGCCGCCAGCGGCTAGGGTCGGAACAAACATGGGTGAAAGGACGCCTATGAGACTCCTGGCCACCGTTGCACTGGCCGCGCTGATTCCGGCGGTGAGTGCATGCGGCAGTTCCAACCCGCTGGGGGGTGGCGCCGCGTCCGGAGACCTCAAGTCGGTGGTGGTCGGCTCCGCGGACTTCCCGGAGTCCAAGATCGTCGCCGAGATCTATGCCCAGGCACTGGAGGCGAACGGCTTCAACGTCGGCCGCCAGTTCGGCATCGGCAGCCGGGAGACCTACATCCCCGCGATCCGGGACCACTCCATCGATCTCATCCCCGAGTACACCGGCAACCTACTGCAGTACTTCGACCCGAAGAGCACCGCAGCCGAACCGGGCGACGTCGAACTGGCGCTCTACCGGTCGCTGCCCGGCGACCTGTCGATCCTCAATCCGGCACCGGCCAACGACAGCGACACCGTCACCGTCACCGAGGCGACCGCCCAGCGCTGGAACCTCAAGAGCATCGCCGATCTCGTCCCCCACGCCGCGGAGGTCAAGTTCGGCGCACCCTCGGAGTTCCTCAACCGCGAACAGGGCCTACCGGGGCTGAAGGCGAAATACGGCCTGGACATCAAGCCGGACAACTTCGTCGCGATCAGCGACGGCGGTGGCCCCGCCACGGTCAAGGCGCTGTCCGGCGGGACCGTCACGGCGGCAAACATTTTCAGCACCTCCCCGGCGATCCCGCAGAACAAGTTCGTGGTCCTCGAGGACCCGAAGAGCAACTTCCTGCCCGGAAACGTTGTGCCGCTGCTGAGTTCGCAGAAGAAGTCCGACGAGATCAAGAAGGTGCTCGACGCCGTCTCCGCCCGCCTGACGACCAAGGGCCTGACTGAACTGAACGCTTCGGTGTCCGGCAACTCCGGCATCGATCCCGACGAGGCGGCCCGGCAATGGTTGCGGGAGAACGCCTTCGACAAACCGCTCGGAAGCAAATGATCACTTTCGACGGCGTCACCAAGCGCTATCCGGACGGCACCGTCGCGGTCGACGACCTCACCCTCGAGGTGCCGGCCGGAACGCTGACGGTGTTCGTCGGGCCCTCCGGGTGCGGCAAGACCACCTCGATGCGGATGATCAACCGGATGGTCGATCCGTCCTCGGGTGCCGTGATCGTCGACGGGCGCGACGTGCGAGGTGTCGACCCGGTCAAGCTGCGGCTCGGCATCGGGTACGTCATCCAGAGCGGTGGCCTGATGCCGCACCAGCGGGTGATCGACAACGTCGCCACCGTGCCGGTGCTCACCGGCCAATCCCGCCGTGCCGCGCGCCGCGCGGCCTACGAGGTGCTCGAACGGGTGGGGCTGGATCCCAAACTCGGCCAGCGCTATCCCGCTCAACTCTCCGGCGGGCAGCAGCAGCGCGTGGGCGTGGCCCGTGCCCTGGCGGCCGACCCGCCGATCCTGCTGATGGACGAACCGTTCTCGGCCGTCGACCCCGTCGTCCGTGAGGAGCTGCAGGCCGAAATCCTGCGTCTGCAAAGCGAACTGCACAAGACCATCGTGTTCGTCACCCATGACATCGACGAGGCCGTCAAGCTCGGTGACGCCGTCGCGGTGTTCGGTGTCGGCGGAACCCTGCAGCAGTACGACACCCCGTCGCGGCTGCTGTCCAACCCGGCCAACGACTTCGTCGCGGAATTCATCGGCACCGACCGCGGCTACCGGCTGCTGCAGTTCTTCAGCGCGTCAACCCTTGGGCTGCGGCCGATTTCAACGGTCACCGAGGACGACATCGACGGATTGGTCCTCGCCGACGACGAGTGGCGGCTGGTGGTCCACCCCGACGGGACGCCGTTCGGCTGGATCGACGCCGACGGTGTCGAGCGCCACGTCCACGGCAGCGGTCTCTATGACAGCGTGACGGCCGGCGGCTCGCTGTTTCGTCCCGACGGCACGCTGCGCTCGGCGCTGGACGCGGCGCTGTCCTCACCGGCGGGAGTCGGGGTGGCCGTCGACGCCGCGGGCGTGGTGGTGGGCGGCACCGACGCCGACGACGTGATCGACGCGCTGGACACCCAGCGCCGGGCGGCCTTGATCACCACGGAGCCGCATTGGCCGGATGAGCCGCCGGCAGAACAACTTTCCTTCGACCTGGCCGACGACCCGGACTGAGCGCCGTGCGTTATCTGCTCAACCACCTCGACACCGCCTGGGCGCTGACGGTGATCCACCTGCGACTCTCGCTGATCCCGGTGCTGCTCGGTCTGCTGATTGCGGTGCCACTGGGCGCACTGGTGTGGCAGCGCCCCGTCCTGCGGCGGCTCACCACGCTGAGCGCCAGCATCATCTTCACCATCCCGTCGCTGGCACTGTTCGTGGCGCTGCCCCTGATCATCCCGACCCGCATCCTCGACGAGACGAACGTCATCGTCGCGCTGACGCTCTACACCACCGCACTGCTGGTGCGCGCCGTGCCCGAAGCCCTGGACGCCGTCCCCGCGCCGGTGCGCGACGCGGCCAGCGCCGTCGGCTACACCCGGATCGGCCAGTTGATGAAAGTCGAACTGCCGCTGTCGGTCCCGGTTCTCACTGCCGGTCTGCGGGTGGTGGCCGTCACCAACATCTCGATGGTCGCCGTCGGGTCGGTGATCGGTATCGGCGGACTGGGAACGTGGTTCACCGAGGGCTATCAGGCCGACAAGAGCGATCAGATCATCGCCGGCATCATCGCGATCTTCGTGCTCGCGATCATCGTCGACATCGCGATCCTGGTCGGCGGCCGGCTCATCACCCCCTGGGCGCGGACGCAGTCGGCCAAGGCGGCCGGATGAACTTCCTGCAGCAGGCCCTGGCCTACATCTTCACCGCCGCCAACTGGAGCGGGAAAACCGGTCTGGGCACCCGGATCCTGGAGCACCTGCAGTACACCGGCGTGGCTGTCGCGGTCTCGGCGCTGATCGCGATCCCGATCGGTCTGCTGATCGGCCACACCGGCCGCGGGTCCTTCCTGGTGGTGACCGCCGTCAACTCGCTGCGGGCGCTGCCGACGCTCGGGGTGCTGCTGCTGGGCGTGTTGCTGTGGGGGCTGGGCCTGCTGCCGCCCACCGTCGCGCTGACTCTCCTCGGTGTGCCGCCGCTGCTGGCCGGAACCTACGCCGGAATCGCCAACGTGGACGCCAAGGTGGTCGACGCCGCGCGGTCGATGGGCATGACCGAACGCCGGGTGCTCACCGGCGTCGAGTTACCCAACGCCCTGCCGCTGATCCTGGGCGGCCTGCGGACGGCCACCCTGCAGATCGTCGCCACGGCCACCGTGGCCGCCTACGCCAGCCTCGGCGGCCTGGGGCGGTACCTGATCGACGGCATCAAGGTGCGGCAGTTCTATCTCGCGCTGGTCGGGGCGCTTATGGTGACGGTGCTGGCTCTGCTCCTCGACGGCCTGCTCGCACTGGCGGTCTGGGCGTCGATGCCCGGGACGGGCCGGTTGCGTCCCCGGCTGCCCCAACCTCTGCTCGACGACGAGGTGGCCCTCGAGTCACAGACCCGTCGGCGGAGTCCGGACTACAGCGGCGGGCAGGCGTCCCTTACGGTAGAAGGGTGGTGACTGCAGCCGAAGGTGCTAGCGCGAAAGCGTGGCCAGCCGTTCTGACCTGGCGCTCCCACGACGTCTCGCGCATCGAGTCGGTCCGGATCGCATTGTCGGGTAACCGGATCAAGGCCCACGGCCGCATCGTGGCGGCGGCGTCCGGCGCCCACCCGGCGTTCAGCGCCTCCTACGACCTGGTGACCGACGACAGCGGCGCCACCAAGCGGCTGTCGCTCAACGTGACCACCGCAGAGCGGGAACGGCAGATGTCGATCGCCCGCGACGAGGAGAGCATGTGGCTCGTCACCGATCACGAGGGTGAGTCGCGGGCGGCCTACAACGGCGCCATGGACGTCGACATGGTGCTCAGCCCGTTCTTCAACGCGCTGCCGATCCGCCGGGTCGGCCTGCACGCCACCGCCGACAAGGTGACGCTGCCCGTCGTCTACGTCTACCTGCCGGACCTGACGGTCACCGCCGCCGAGATCAGCTACACCGGGCTGGGCGGCGGCGCGATCGAACTGAAGTCGCCGGTCGCCGAGACCACGGTGGTCGTCGACGACGAGGGGTTCATCGTCGACTATCCGGGCCTGGCAGAGCGGATCTGATCACCGCGCCGGCCCGGCCGGCCGCGGCGAGTTCTTCCCGCCAGTTCTCCTCCCCGAGCGCGATCGTGACGATGTCGGGGCGGGAGAAGTTCTCGAAGCGGACCCGGGCGGCGTGCCCGGCGTCGACCAGTTCGGCCACCGAACCCTTCTCGACGAGTGAGGTCCGCGCGTGCCGGAGCAACTCCAGCGCATGGTCCAGGGTGGGAATGAGCTGGTCGGCGTTGGCCTCACACATGGCGCGCACCAGGTCGGGGGTGGTGCCGGCGACCCGGGTCCCGTCCCGGAACGACCCGGCGCCCAGCGCGAACGCCAGCGGGACCTCTCCGGCCGTCGCGGCGAGCGCCTCGGCCAGCAGGTGCGGCAGATGCGAGATCGCGGCCGCCGCGGCGTCGTGCTCGTCGGACTTGGCCGGGACCACCACGCTGCCGCAGTCCAGCGCCAGGGTCATCACGTCCGCCCAGATCGTCGCGTCCACGTGCTCGTCGACACCGATCACCCACGGCGCCCCGGCGAACAGGTCAGCCGCACCCGCGCTCCACCCGGAGTGCGCGGTGCCGGCCATCGGATGGCCGCCGACGTAGCGGTCGAGCAGCCCGGCCGAACGCACCTCGGCCAGCACCGCCCCCTTGACGCTGATCACGTCGGTCAGCGGGCAGTCGGGGGCCAGCCGATGCACGTGAGCCAACAGCTGTCCGACAGCGGGCATCGGGACGGCCAGCACGATGAGCGCGTCGCGCTCAGCGGCCCACGTCAGCGCCTCGGTGAGATCCGTGGTGGCGTTGAAACCGTCGTCGCGGGCCCCATGAGCGCCCTCGGGTGAGCGGTTGTATCCGAGGGCCTCGCGGCCCGACCCGACCGCGGCGCGCAGCAGCGATCCGCCGATCAGACCCAGGCCGAGAACGCACACCGGTGTTTTCGTCACGTTTCCAGGTTGGCATACGCCTGCCGGGCCGGACGGGCGGCGCTGGTCAACCCGGCTGTTCAGCGACTAGCGTATGCGGCCATGGCAGGACAGCGGGCGGAGCGCGGACCGGGGTCGGCGGGTCCCGATTCGGGTGCCGCGGACACCCCGTACGGCTTCGCCGTGGCGGTGGTTCGCGAGAACGCCACCTGGCGCTGCTCGCCGATGAGCGCCCGGGCGCTGAGCAGCCTGTCGGCCGCGGAGACCGAGTTGCGTGAATTGCGAAGTGCGGGGGCGGTGTTCGGTCTGCTCGACGTCGACGATGAGTTCTTCCTGATCGTCCGTCCCGCGCCCGCGGGCACCCGGTTGCTGCTCTCCGACGCCACCGCCGCGCTGGACTACGACATCGCCGCCGAGGCGCTGGAGAAGCTCGATGCCGACATCGCTCCAGAGGATCTCGAGGATAGCGACCCGTTCGAGGAGGGCGACCTCGGTGTGCTGGCCGACGTCGGGTTGCCCGACGCGGTGCTGAGCGTGATCCTGTCTGAGACCGATCTCTACGCCGACGAGCAACTCGGCCGGATCGCCCGCGAGATGGGCTTCGCCGAGGAGTTGTCGGCGGTGCTCGACCGCCTCGATCGGTGAGCGCCGGCGACGACGCCGCAGGCGCAGCCCCGGAGGAGCGGCGCCGTCAGCACAGCCCTTCTGACGAATCGCTGATCCGGGCGGCCATCGAGGCCGCGTGCATGGCCGGTGAGGACGACGTCCCGATCGGTGCGGTGGTGGTCGACGCCGACGGAGTGGAGTTGGCCCGCGCCGCCAATGCGCGGGAGGCGCTGGGGGATCCGACCGCTCACGCCGAGATCCTGGCCCTGCGCGAGGCCGCCCGGGCGCACGGCGACGGCTGGCGGCTGGAGGGGGCCACGCTGGCCGTCACCGTCGAGCCCTGCACCATGTGCGCCGGTGCGCTGGTGATGGCGCGGGTGGCCCGGGTGGTGTTCGGGGCGTGGGAACCCAAGACCGGCGCGGTGGGTTCGCTGTGGGACGTGGTCCGCGACCGGCGGCTGGCCCACCGTCCGGAGGTTCGCGGCGGCGTGCTGGCTGCCGATTGCGCGGTGCTGCTCGACGCGTTTTTCGCCGCTCACCGCGATTTGGGCTAGTCGGCGGCGGACCGTAAGATTCCCCGCGGTGGCGTGTCCGAGCGGCCTAAGGAGCACGCCTCGAAAGCGTGTGACGGGTAACCCCCGTCCGAGGGTTCAAATCCCTCCGCCACCGCCATCTTGACCCGGCCTGTTCACGGCCGTTGACCGCCTAGGCCTGAAATGCGGTGTCGGCCATGGTGCTCGTCATCATTCCCGGCGCAGTGCGATGACCGTGACGTCGTCGGTCGGCGGCCGTTCCTGGGCCATCATGCTGACCGCGAAACACAATTCCGACGGATTCGTGTGTCGGGCGAGGAACCCGAAGGCGTCCTTCGCAACGGCGGTGTCGCCCAGCAGGTCGAGCAGGCCGTCGGAGGCGACCACGAGCATGTCACCCGAACTCAT
>WBZO01001907.1_pt1 | contig 29759 bp, 27 predicted proteins | sample 5204261 | NCBI WGS metagenome assembly WBZO01 (sample SAMN12412400, study PRJNA552823) | activated sludge metagenome | isolation source: activated sludge from anammox sidestream of wastewater treatment plant... | place: USA: North Carolina | collected 2017-09
TTGCGCGGAGGCCGCGCACGCCCTCGACGACCCCGGAGGCCCCGTGACCGCAGCCGTCCCCGCCCGCTGGCGTCCCGCGCCGGAAGTGCCGGAGCACCCGCTCGCGCGGGTGGACATGGTCGAGGTGGGCCAGGGCGTGAAGATGCTCGTGGAACTCGGCCCGCGCACGCGTGACGGCGGTACCGCCTTCCGCGTGATGCTCCACGCGGAGGGCCTGGGCCGCACGCGCGAGCCCGTCCTCCACGGCGTCCACCACCCCGACCGCCGCGGCGTCCCCGGCGGCATCGAGGTCACCCACCTGCAGGCGCGCGTCCCCGTCCGCGACGGCGATGTCGACCTGCCCGAGGGGATCGCCGCGCAGATGCTGCTCGCGCTCGGCGCGCTCGTGCCGGCGGGCGGCCACCTGGTCGCCGCCTACGAGTCGGAGGCGCTGCAGCAGACCGCGCTGGCACTGGCGGCTGGCGTGCCGCCGGAGGCGACCCCGCTGGGCGCGATGATGTTCTCCGCCGGCTGCGGGATCGCGCTGCAGGACCTGCACGCCTCGGACGGTGCGGGCGGCGCGCGACGGCTGCGCGGCATGCGCGCCCGCGACGAGGCGCACGCCGTCAGCCGCGCCGCGCCGGTGCTCGCCGCGCTGGAGGCGTTCATGGGCCGCTCGAAGCACCTCGACTGGGGGGTGCAGGTCACCTGCCGCCCGCTCGCCGAGCAGGTGATGGGCGTGCTGCGCGAGCGTCTGGGCCTGGGCGCGGGGCCGGTGCCGCTGGACATCGCGGAGCGCGTGCGCTGACGTCGATTGCCCGATCCCGCGCGCCTCGGTAGCGTGCGGGGCGCGCCCGATCCGGCGCGGACAGCCCGAAGGGACACGGATGCCGCTCACGCTCTCGGTCGTCTCGGCCGCCGTCGGCGGCTTCGCCGGGCACACTGCGGTGCATCCGCAGGTCGCGGAGGCGGCCCGCGGGCACCTCGCGACGGCGGTGGTGCACGGCACGCTCTCCGATGCGCAGGTGTACGCCATCGGCGACCGCCTCGTGCTGCTGCTCGCGCACCCGCACGGCCTGGACGCGGAGCCCGCGCACCGCGCGGCGTTCGAGGCGCTCAGCGCGGCCGCCGAGGTCGCGACGCGCCTCCACCAGCACGGCCCCGGCAGCGACCTGGTGCCGGACGCCTTCACCGGCGACCTGCGCGCCGCCGGGCCCGCCGTCGCCGAGATCGAACTGACCGAGCGGCCCTCGGAACCCCTCGCCGTCTTCCTCGGCGCGGGTACGAGCGCCGGGTCGTTCAACCTGCCGCTGGCGCGCGCGTTCGCCGACCCGTTCACCACGCCCGGCCTGGTGCTCGCGGAGCCGCTGCACGCCGGCTTCTCGTTCGAGGTGCATGACGTCACGCTGCGCCGCAAGGTGATGTTCAACACCCCGGAGGAGACGTACGGCCTCCTCTCCTTCATCGGCCTCTCGGCCCGCTTCGAGGTGCGCCGCGTCGTCTCACGCACGACCGGCGAGGTCGCCGCGGCGACCGCCACCGGCGCGCCGGTCGCCGTGGTGCGCGCGCACGGCGCCTTCCCCGGCCTGGGTGAACTGACCGAGCCGTACGCGACGCCGCACCTGGTGGACGGGTCGCTGCGCGGCGCGCACATCGGGCCGTGGATGCCGGTCGGCCTCGCGGACGCCTCGGGCGGCCGCTTCGACGGGCCGCCGCGCGTCGTCGCGCTCGCGTTCCAGGTGGCGGAGGGCCGTCTCGGGGAGCCGCGCGACCTGTTCGCGGACGTCTCGTTCGAGGGCGCGCGCCGGCAGGCGCTGGAGGTGACCGACTACCTGCGTCGCCACGGCCCGTTCACGCCGCACCGCATCCCGCTGGACGAGGTCGAGGTGACGGCGCTGCCGCCGGCCGCCGCCCGCTTCGCCTCGCGCTGGTCGAACCTCTAGCCCCACAGCCGTCGGAGGCCGCATGTCCGTCGCCCGCGAGCATCGCATCGTCATGGCCACCGGCAACGCCGGGAAGGTGCGGGAGTTCCGCGCGATCCTCGGCGGGCACGGCTGGGAGCTGCTGACCCCCGCCGAGGCGGGCGTGAACGTGCCGCCAGTCGTGGAGACGGGGCGCTCCTACACCGAGAACGCGATCTCGAAGGCGGTCGCCATCGCCCGCGCGACCGGCCTCCCCGCGCTCGCGGACGACTCCGGCATCGAGGTGGATGCGCTGGACGGGCGGCCCGGGCCGCTCTCCGCGCGCTTCGGTGGCCCGCGCTGTCAGAGCGACGCCGAGCGCACGGCGCTGCTGCTGCAGATGATGGAGGGCGTCCCCGCCGCGCGTCGCGGCGCGCGCTTCCGCGCCGTCATCGTCTTCGCGCGGCCGGGCAACCGCGCCGTCGTCCGCGAGGGGGTGCTGGAGGGCCGCATCGCCCTCGCGCCGCGGGGCGAGGACGGCTTCGGCTACGACCCGATCTTCGAACTCCCGGACGGGCGCACGACCGCTGAGATCGGCGAGGAGAAGCACGCGATCTCGCACCGGGGCCGCGCGCTCCGCGCGATGGCGGAGGTCATCGAGCGGCTGCGCTAGTCCTCGGTCGGGAGGACGGTCACGAGCGCTTCCGCGACGCCCTTGCCGTCCACGCGCGTCACCTGCAGGCGGATGCCCTGGTAGGTGACGGAGTCGCCCATGTGCGGCGGCCGCTGCAGGACCGCGAGCACCAGCCCGCTCACCGTCTCGATGTCCTCGTGCGTGACGGCGCGTTCGAGGCGTTCACCGAGTTCGTCCAGCCGCACGGTGCCGGCGACGTGCAGCCGGCCGGCGGCGTCCTGATACACCTCGTCGCGCGTCCCTGATTCGTCCACCCGCCCGAGGATCTCGGCGCTGACATCGTCCGGCGTGATGATGCCGGCGGTGCCGCCATGCTCGTCCAGCACGGCCGCGAACTGGATCAACTGGCCGCGCATCCGGCGCATCACCACGTCCAGCGGCGTGGAGGAGGGGACGAACGGCACCGGGCGCACCGCCTCGGAGGTCAGCGCCGTGCCGCTCATGATCAGGTCCGTGATCGCGCGGACGTGCACCACGCCGACGATCTCATCGAGGTCCTCGCGGTAGACGGGGTAGCGGGTGTGGGGATGTTCCACCAGCACGCGCCGCATCTCCTCCGCGGTCGCGCCCAGGCGGATGCCGTCCACCTGCACGCGCGGCACCATCACGTCTTCCGCGGTGAGCGCGCCGAGGTCGAACAACTCCTGCAACAGCCGGCCCGAGCCGCGGCTGATCATCCCGCCCTGCAGGCTCTCCTCCACCACGAACTCGAGTTCCTCGGCGGAGTAGTACCGCTCCTGGCTGCCCTGCGAGCGGTCGATGCGGAAGATGCGCAGGATGCCGTTGCCGATCGCGTTCAGCGAGAGCACCAGCGGATAGAGGATCCGCCGGATCAGCAGCATCGGTGGGGTGACGCGCAGCGCCGTGCCCTCCGCGTGCTGGAGCGCCAGCGACTTCGGCACCATCTCGCCGATCACGATGTGCAGGTAGGTGAGCGCCGCGATCGCGATGATCGAGGCCAGCGTGTGCGCGGCCAGCCACGTCGGGATGCCCGTCCAGCCCTCCAGTTGCACCTCCAGCCAGTGCGCTAGCTGGTGCTCGCCGTACATGCCGAGGCCGAGCGAGGCGAACGTGATGCCCAGCTGCGCCGTGGCGATGTAGCGGTCCTGGTTGCGCGGGTCGTGCAGCACGCGCACCACCGTGCGTGCGCCGCGGTGGCCCTCCGCCACCTTGCGTTCCAGCGTCGCGCGCGGCGCGCCGACGATCGCGAACTCCGCCGCGACGAACAGGCCGTTCAGCGCGATCAGTACGAGCACGATGAGGGCGGGGACGAACGCGTCCATCAGCCGTCCACCTCCTCGGTGACGGCGGGGCGCACGAGCAGGCTGTCCACCGCGAGGTGTTCCACCCGCTCGACCTCCACCTCCACGCCGTCGATCACGGCGCGGTCACCGGGCCGCGGCACGCGGCCGAGCGCCTCCGCGACGATGCCGCCCACGGTGTCGCTCTCGCCCTCCCACTGCACGCCGGTCCACTCGTACGCCTCGTCCACGCGCAGCCGGCCGGACATGCGCAGCCGGCCGTCCGGCTGCCGTTCCGGCGCCTCCGACCCGCCGGGTGAGGTGTCGCCCTCGCCCAGCACCTCCATGAGCAGATCCTCGAGGGTGACGAGGCCGGCGATGCCGCCGTGCTCGTCCACCACGATCGCCTGCTCCGATCGCTGCCGGCGCAGTTCCGCCACCAGCCGCTCGGCACGCATCGACTCGGGGACGCTCGCGATCGGCCGCATCAGGTCGGCGGCGCGCAGGTGGCCCTCGCCCGCCGTGAGGCGCAGCGCCACGTCCTTCGCGTGCAGGACGCCGGCGATGCGGTCCAACGTGCCCTCGTATACCGGGAGGCGGCTGAACGCAGAGGAGGCGAGCGTGCGCTGCACCTCGGCGAGCGTGGTGCGGGCGTCCACGCCGACGATGTCCAGGCGGGGCACCATCAGCCGGCGCACGGGCAGCACGCTCAGGCGCAGGGCGCGGTCGAAGCGCTCCTGCTCCTCCTGCGAGAACAGGCCGCCGTCGTGGCTCTCCGCGATCAGCAGGGAGATCTCCTCCGGCGAGTGGATGTGGCCGTGTCCGGCCGCCGGGGCGCGCAGCATCCGCAGGATGGCGATACCGCTGCCGTTCAGGAAGGCGATGAGCGGGCGGAACGTCCACAGCGACGCGCGCATCGGCAGCGCCGTGGCCAGCACCACCTGCGTCGGGAACTGGAGCGCGAGCGACTTCGGCACGAGTTCGCCGATGACCACCTGGGAGGCGGTGAGCATCACCAGCGTGAGGGTCGCCGCGGTGCCGAGCGCGGTGCCGCCGGCCATGCCGGCCTGGCCCTCGAGGGTGTCCGCAAGGATCGGGGTGATCGTGGCCTGCCCGTAGGCGCCCAGCACCAGGCTGGAGAGCGTGATGCCGACCTGGCAGCAGGCGACGAAGCGGTCGAGTTGCGCCGGCGAGCCCAGGACGCCCAGCACCCACTTCGCCGCGCCGTTCCCGGCCTCGGCTTCCTGGCGGACGCGGGTCTGACGGGCGGACACCGCGGCGAACTCCGCGGCGACGTAGAGCGCGTTGAGTGCGATCAGCACAACGATGACCGTGAGCGCCACGATCATCGGCGGGGTCTCGTGCGGCTACGTTTGTCTGGCTCGGACGAGTCAGTACTCATGTGCCGAAGAGGCTATCGGGAAGACCGCGCCCTGTGAAGGGGGTCACCAGGTCGCCAGCGCCTGTCCGCCGAGCGCGGTGAGCAGCACCACCAGCCACGGCGGCGTCTTCCACACCTGCAGCGCCCCGAACGCGGCGAGGGCGAGCGCCACGTCTTCCGCCGCGAAGATCGCGCTCGTGAACACCGGGTCGTACAGCGCCGCACCGAGGATGCCGACGACCGCCGCGTTCACACCTCGGAGCGCGGACTGAAAGACGGCGCGCCCGCGCAGCGCCGCCCAGAGCGGCAGCGTCCCGGCGACGAGCAGGAAGGAGGGCGCGAAGATCGCCACGAGCGCGATCGCGCCGCCGGCCGGGCCGTTCGGCCCGGGCGCCTGCACCGCGCCGAGGTAGGCGGCGAACGTGAACAGCGGCCCCGGCACGGCCTGCGCCGCGCCGTAGCCCGCGATGAACTGGTCCTGCGTCACCCAGCCGGTCGGGACCACCTCCGTCTGCATCAGTGGCAGCACCACGTGCCCGCCGCCGAACACGATCGAGCCGACACGGGTGTACGTGTCCACCATCGCCAGCGCCTGGGACTCGATGAACTGGCGTCCCACCGGCAGCAGCACCAGCAGCCCGAAGAACAGGAGCCACGTCGTCACCACCAGCGCGCGCGGGACGCGCACGTGCAGCGTGTCCGCGACCGCGGTGCCCTCCGGCACCCGCAGGAACCGCCAGCCGATGAGTGCGCCGACGACGATCACCGCGATCTGCATCACCGCGGTCTGAGATGTCACCACCGCGATTGCCGCGAGGATCGCGATCGTCGCCCTCGGACGGTCGGGGGCCAGGTTCTTCGTCATCCCCCACACCGCCTGCGCGACCACGGCGACGGCGACCACCTTCAGCCCGTGCAGCCACCCCGCGTCCGCGAGGTCGAACGCCTGCAGCCCGAGCGCGAACAGCACCAGCACCAGCGCGGACGGCAGCGTGAACCCGAGCCACGCCATCACACCGCCCAGCAGCCCGGCACGCATCATCCCCACGCCGATGCCGACCTGGCTGCTCGCCGGGCCCGGCAGGAACTGGCACAGCGCCACCAGGTCCGCGTACGCCGCCTCGCTCAGCCAGCGGCGGCGCTCCACGTACTCCGTGCGGAAGTAGCCGAGGTGGGCGACCGGCCCTCCGAAGGAGGTCAGCCCCAGCTTGGTCGATACGCGCAGCACCTCGAGCGGTGAGCCATGTGCGGTATCGGTGGTGGGGTGGGTCATCGTCGAGCGATGGTACGCGACGCCGTGTCGGCCTCCATCAAGGCCGCACCAGGTACACGTCGAACCGCACCGCCTTGCCGGGGATCGCGAGGTCGGGGCGCGGCCCCTCGATCGGTGGGGCGTGGCCCGGGCGCTTCACCACCACGCGCGCGGTGGCGCAGCGGAGCGCAGCATCGAGGAGCGACGCGGGGTCCGGCTCCGCACCGAGCAGCCGGTGGAGCGCCTGCATCTCCTTCTTCACGGCCGCCGTCTTGCGCCGCTCCGGGAACATCGGGTCGACGATCACGACCTCCGGCCGCTCCGCCTCCGGCAGCGCCGCCATCACCTCGCGCGCGTCGGCGGCATGGAGCGTGATGCGCGCCACGAGCGGCGCGAGCGCCGGCTCGGCGGCGGCACGCGCGAGGCCATCGCGCAGCAGCCACGCCACGACCGGGTCGCGCTCGCACGCCGTCACCTCGCAGCCGAGCGCGGCGGCGAGCACGCTGTCACGCCCGAGGCCGGCCGTGGCGTCCAGCACGCGCGGGCGCGGGCGGCCAGCGCGCAGCCCCATCGCCTTCGCCAGCCGCTCATCGAGCCCCACGCCGCGCCGCAGCCTCGCGCCGAACGCGCCGCCGGTCAGCTCGCAGCGCACCGCGCCGGGCGCGCCCGGCGCGGGGTCCAGGAGGCCCCAGCCCGCCGCGTCCAGCACCAGCGCCAGGTCGCCCTCGGCGGCGGTGGTCGCGAGCGGCAGCCCGAGCGTCGCCGCCGCCTCCGCGGCGCGCGGTGCCAGGTCCGGCGCGGCGGCGACCACCACGATGCGCGGGCGCGGGCGGGCCTCGGTGGGCTGTAACGGGGGCGTCACGGTGGGCGGCATGCGCCGATCCTACGGGTGGCCGCAGGTCTACACTCGATCCGTGATGGACGAGCAGGCACGCGGCGCGCCGGACGGCGGCCACCCCGACCTCGACAGCCTCGATCCCGGCCCCGGCGGCGCGGGGACGGTGCTCGTCGACCGCCTCGGCCGGCCGCTCCACGACCTGCGCATCTCCGTCACCGACCGCTGCAACTTCCGTTGCCGCTACTGCATGCCGCGCGAGGTGTTCGGCCCGGACTTCGCCTTCCTGCCCCGCTCCGAGATCCTCGCGTTCGAGGAGATCGCGCGGCTGGCGCGGCTGTTCGCGGCGCGCGGCGTCCGCAAGTTCCGCCTCACCGGCGGCGAGCCGACGCTCCGCGCCGACCTGCCCGCGCTCATCCGGATGCTGAAAGCGATCCCCGGCGCGGAAGTCGCGATGACCACCAACGGCACCCTGCTCAAGGCGCAGGCCCCCGCGCTTGCCGCCGCCGGCCTCGACCGCGTCACCGTCAGCCTCGACTCGCTGGACGACGCCGTCTTCCGCGCGATGAACGACATGGACTTCCCCGTCGCGCTCGTCCTCGAGGGGATCGAGGCGGCCACGGCCGCGGGGCTGCCGCCCGCGAAGGTCAACGCCGTCGTGCGGCGCGGTGTGAACGACCACACGCTCGTCGACCTCGCGCGGCACTTCCGCGGCACGGCGCATGTGCTCCGGTTCATCGAGTTCATGGACGTGGGCACGACCAACGGCTGGCGCATGGACGAAGTGCTGCCCGCCTCCGACCTGCTCGCGCGCCTCGACGCGGCGTGGCCGCTCGATCCCGTCGAGGCGGCGTACGCCGGCGAGGTCGCGCGGCGCTACCGCTACCGGGACGGCGCGGGGGAGGTCGGGTTCATCACCTCCGTTACGCAGCCGTTCTGCGGCGACTGCACGCGCGCGCGCCTCTCCGCGGAGGGCGGCCTCTACACCTGCCTCTTTGCCGCCGAGGGCACGGACTTCCGTGCGCTGCTGCGCGCTGGCGCGAGCGACGACGAGATCGGCGCGCTGATCGACGCCACCTGGCGCGCGCGCGAGGACCGCTACTCCGAACTCCGTGCCGCCGGCACGCCCGGCCTCAAAAAGGTCGAGATGTCGTACATCGGCGGCTAGCCCGCCCGAGCGAGGACTGACGCACGATGACCGACCTGCCGCCGCTGCCGCCGACTCTCTCTCACCTGGACGAGCAGGGGCGCGCCCGCATGGTGGACGTCTCCGCGAAGGACGTGACCGCGCGCGAGGCGACGGCGCGCGGGCGCGTGGTCATGGAGCCCGCCACGCTCGCGATGATCGTGGAGGGACGCGCGCCGAAGGGCGACGTGTTCGCGACCGCGCGCATCGCGGGGATCATGGCGGCGAAGCGCACGCACGACCTCATCCCGCTCTGCCACCCGCTGCCGATCAGCGGCGTCACGGTCGACCTCGCCCCGTCCGCCGCTGGCGACGCCGTGGAGATCGAGGCGACGGTGCGCGTGACCGGGCAGACCGGCGTGGAGATGGAGGCGCTCACCGCCGTCACCGTCGCCGCGCTCACCGTCTACGACATGTGCAAGGCCGTGGAGCGCGGGATGCGTATCGAGGACGTGCGGCTCGCCGCGAAGTCCGGCGGCCGTTCCGGCGACTATCGAGCCGAATAGGCGCGCGCGGACGCGGCCCGCCCGATCGCGCACGGTGCGTCTGCCCTCGCGCTACCCGAGAACCGCGACGGCGATCGCGAAGTAGAGCGTGATCGAGAGCAGGTCCTGGATCACCGTCGCGAGCGGGCCGGAGCCGAACGCCGGGTCGATCCCGGCGCGCTGGAAGCACCACGGCAGCACCACCGCGACAACCGTGGCCACGGAGCAGGCGCAGGCGAGCGCCGCCGCCAGCACCAGCGCGACCTCGCGGTCGTCCCAGATCACGAGCGTGACGAAGAACGCGATCACGGAGAGCGTGAGGCCGATCAGCACGCCGGTCAGCGCCTCGCCCCGCACGACACGGCGCACCGGCACCCCGAGCGACAGGCCGCGCACCACCACCGTCTCCGTCTGCGTCCCCACCGCGTCCGCCATGTAGACCACGGCCGGCACGAAGAACGCGAGCACCACGTTCCGTTCCAGCGACTGCTCGAACCCGCCGATGATCCGCGCGGAGAGCAGTGCCCCGCCCAGCCCGGCCAGCAGCCACGGCAGCCGGTGCCGGTAGCGCCGCGTGACCGGCTCCACCGTCGCGAGGCGCGCGCCCTGCTCGTGGGCGAAGCCGCCGCCGCGGGCCAGGTCCTCCTCGTGCTCGTGGAAGATCACGCCGAGCATCCGGCGCGGGGGGATCACGCCGAGGAAGCGCCCCGCCTCGTCCACCACCGCCAGGCTCACCTCGCCGTGCTGGATCGCACGCCACGCCGCCGCCTCGCGCGGCGTCTCCGGCGCGACGACTGGCGGGTCGGCGTCCATGATCGTCTCGACGGCGGCATCCTCCGCCGCGGCGAGCAGGTCGGTCAGCGGGATGAGGCCGCGTAGCCGGTCGCCCTCCAGCACCGCGACATCCGTGATCGCGCCGAAGCGGTGGCCGATGAGGGCGCGGCGGACGTCGCCCGCCGTCTCACCGGGACGCGCGACCGGCACCTCCGACAGGTACTCGCGCGCGTCGTCCGGCATCGCCGCTACCGCCCGCCGCGGCGCTGCTGCTCGAGGTAATCGGTCGCGGCGACCACGGCGCGGTGCGCGTACCCCACGAACTCCGCCGGCGGCAACGTCAGCGGCACGAGTTCTTCGTTGCGGGTCGTCATCGCGTCCGCGCCCTGCGCCAGCGCGTGCTGGTCCAGGCCGATCTGCAACTCGTACAGCGCCCCGTCGTCGCCCAGCACCACGCACCCCACCGCCTCGGAGGCGCCGGCCGGCGGCTCGACCTCGATGCCGTACGCGAACATCGCGCCGGGAAACGCGGGGAACGGGTCGATGCGTGCGGCGACCTGCTTGAGCAGGTCGCGCATCTGGTCGGCGGCGCGCTGGACGATCGCGTCGGCGACGGCGCGCTGCGTCATCGGATCGTCGGCGGTGGTCATCGGTGCGGCTCGCTCTCTTCGGTGGGCGGTCGGACGCGGGGGTGCGTCCCCCGTATCATAGGAAGACAGGCGCTCATGACGGAGCGCCGCGACGAGGGTCGGCATGCAGGCGACGCGACAGCAGATCCTGGACTTCCTCCGCGAACGCGGCGCCGCCAGCGTGCGCGACCTGGGCCTGCACCTGGACCTCACCCCCACCGGCGTCCGCCAGCACCTCACCATCCTCGAGCGCGAGGGCCTGGTGGAGAGCCACGAGGTGCGCGGCCGCGTCGGCCGCCCGGCGCTCGCCTACCACCTCACCGAGGAGGGCGAGGCGCGCTACCCGAAGGCATACGACCGCCTGGCGCACGCGCTGCTCGAATCGATCGAGCGGCGGCTGTCGGAGGCGGACCGGCGCGCGGTGATGGCGGAGGCGGCGGAGGTGCTGGCGCGCTCCCACCGTGAGGCGCTGCACCAGTCGCCGCTGGGACACCCCGCCGACCGTGTCGCCGCGGTCTGCGACCTCCTGCGCACGCACGACATCGTCGCGGACTGGCAGCGCGAGGGTGACGGCTTCACGATCTGCGAGCGCACCTGCCCCTACGACCGCGTCGCCGGGCCCGCGACCTGCGAGATGGACGCGGCCTACCTCGGCGCGCTCTCCGGGATGCAGGTGGAACTGATCTCCTCCCAGGCGCGCGGCGACCACGAATGCACGTTCCGCCTGACCGCGCGGCCGGCGCGCACGCACGTCGGCTGATCCACGCACGCTTCGCACCCACCGCCCCGCGCTCCGTCCGCCGGCCGGGTGTCCCCCCCTCGCGGCGTCCTCTACCATGGGGACGCTCCCCGGGCGGGGTGTGGTTCGAGGACGGCCGGTGACCCTACCCGCGCGCCCCGCATGCGGCACGCGCCCCGCTGACGGCGATCGCACCGCGTCCCGGTCGGGACTCGCGCGCCGCCGCGCGCCTGCGCTGTGGGGGGAGCCCGCGTGACCACCTGGGTCGGCCGCTACGCGATCGTGCGCGGGGAGGTGCGTGAGCACGGCCCCTGGCTGATCGACCGCGTCCGCCACCGCGAGGAGGAGACGCTCCGCCTCGTCGTGCTGGTGGAGCCCGTAGACGCTCGCTCCGCCGAGTTCTGCCACGAGGTCGCGGAGGCGGTCGCCGCGCTGTTCGCGCGCGAGTCGCTTTCGATCACCGGCGGGCTGCTGCGCGCGCTGCGCCAGGCGAACACCAACCTCGCCGAGTGGAACCGCCGCTCGCTGCGCGAGCACCGCGTCGCCGTGGGCGTCACCGCCGTCGTCGTGCGCGAGGGCGAGGCAACGATCGCGCAGGCCGGCCCCGGCGTGGTCTACGTGCGCACCACGCAGACCGCGACCCGCCTCGTGACGGAGGGCCTCCCCTCCGGTACGCCGCTCGGCGCGCAGGAGGAGATCGAGCCGCTCTTCACCTCGGTCCCCCTCACCACCGCGCAGGTGCTGATGCTCACGAGCGCCGCCGAGCAGGCGATCGGCGAGCGCACGGTGCGCGACGCGCTGGAAGCCGGCCCGGAGCGCGCGCTGGCGGAGCTGTTCCGCCACACGCGCGGTGTCCCGGACATGACCGCCGTCATGGTCGCCGACCTCGACATCGACGAGGAGCAGGCCGCGCCCGCGCTGGACGACTGGGACGAGCCGGCCGCGGAGGTGGAGGGTCGCGAGGTCGCCTTCGCGGACGTGGACTCCGGCCCGCCGCCGCCGGCCCCGGCGCGCCGTCCCCGCGGCTGGCGCGTCGTCGGCGAGCAGCAGCCGCGCACGGGGATGCCCTCGATCCGCCGCGCCCGCACCGTCGGCCAGCGCGGCGGCCCGGCGCTGCTCCCGTGGCGCACCGTCGGCGCGATCGTCGCCGGCGCCGTGCTGCTCGTCGCGGTCGCGTGGATGTTCCTCCCCGGCCTGCTGCGGGAGGACCGCGCCGCCGAACTGGAGGCGGCGATCACCGTCGCGCAGGCGCAGTTGAGCGCCGCGGAGAGCGCCGCGCGCGCGGAGGATCAGCGCACCGCGCTGCAGGCGGTGCTCGCCGAGGCGGAGCGCGCGCGCGCCCTCGCGCCGGACGACCCGCGCATCGACGAGATCGTCGCCGCCGCCAACGCGCGGCTCGCCGTGCTGGACGCCGTCACCGCGGTGGAGAGCCTGACGCGCGTGATTGCGTTCGAGGGCACGGTCACTTCGCCGGTGACGCCGGAGCAACTCGTGACCGGCGGGCGCGCGCTCTGGCTGCGGGAGAGCGGGCGCGGCCGCGTGATCCGCATCGACCCCGCCGGCGGCGAGCCGTCCGAGGTCTACCGCACCGGCGAGTCATACGGCGGTACGGTCGCGCGCGACCCCGTCGCGATCGCCTGGGACGCCGCGACGGCGCGGCTGCTGGTGATGGACGCCGGCCGGTCGCTCTTCGCGATCCCGGACGAAGCCGGCGGTACGCCGGCGCCGCTCCCGCTCCGGGACGCGGCGGAGATGCGCTCCGTCGCCGCGATCGCGGTCTACCTCGGCAACCTCTACCTCCTCGACCCCGTCGCGGGCGAGGTCTGGCGCTACCTGCCGGCGGCGAGCGGGTTCGATTCGGAGCGGTCCGGGACGCTCGGCGGGCAGGACCTGGACGGCGCCACCGCGCTGGCCGTGGACGGCGACATCTTTGTGCTGGACGGCGAGTCGCTCCGCCGCTTCTCGCAGGGCCGCGAACTCGTGCCGATGTTCGCCGGCCTGGACGCGCCGCCGCAGTCCGCGGTCGCGCTCGTCGAGGACGTGCTGCGCGGCCTCTTCTACCTCGCCGACCGCGGCAACCGCCGTGTGGTCGTGGGCGACCGCGCGGGCGCGTTCGTGCGCCAGTACCGGCACGCCGACTTCACCGACCTGCGCGGCATGGCCGTCGCGCCGGACGGCCAGCAGGTGTACGTGCTCAGCGGCGCCGGGATCGACGTCTTCCCGGTGCAGGCGCGCACCGCCGCGAGCCCGACCCCCACGCCCGCTCCGGCCTCCCCGACCCCGACGGAGACGCCCACCGAGACGCCGGCGGACTGACCGGCGGCGTTCCGCCCGCGTCCGGCCGTGTGCGTCACCGGACGGCCGCCCCGTAGCATGGACGGTATGAAGATCCTCGGCATCGAGTCGTCGTGCGACGAGACCGCGGCCGCCGTCGTCGCGGACGGTCGACGCATGCTCTCGAACGTCGTCGCCTCGCAGACCGACCTCCACCGCGAGACCGGCGGCGTGGTGCCGGAGGTGGCGGCGCGCGCCCACCTGCGCGCGCTCGTCCCGGTCGTGCGGCGCGCGCTCGCGGACGCCGAGTGCACCTGGGACGACCTCGACGCCGTCGCCGTCACCTCCGGGCCGGGCCTGCCGGGGGCGCTCGTGATCGGGCTGAACGCGGCGCGCGGCCTCGCGTACGCGCGCGGGCTGCCGCTGATCCCGACCGACCACCTGGAGGGCCACGTCTGCGCGAACTGGCTGGACGCCGCCGGCGACCGCGAGCCGGAGCTGCCCGCGCTCGCCCTCGTCGTCTCCGGCGGCCACACCGAGCTCCTGCTGATGCGCGAGCACGGCGACTTCGAACGGCTCGGCGGCACGCGCGACGACGCGGCGGGCGAGGCGTTCGACAAGGTGGCGCGCCTGCTCGACCTGCCCTACCCCGGCGGCCCGCCGATCTCGCGGCTCGCGGCCACCGCCACCGACCGGCGCACGCGGCTGCCGCGCGCGTGGCTGCGTGGCTCGGACGACTTCTCCTTCTCCGGCCTGAAGACGGCGGTGCTGCACCTCGTGCAGTCGCCTGGTGCGCCGCCGCCCGCCGAGATCGCGTGGGCGTTCGAGGAGGCGGTCGTGGACGTGCTGTCGCAGAAGGCGGCGCGCGTCGCGGAGCGCGAGGGCGTGCGCACGCTGCTCCTCGCCGGCGGCGTCGCCGCCAACCGCCGCCTGCGCGAGCGCGTGATCGAGCGCTCGCCGGTGCCGGTCGTGGTGCCGCCGCCGGACCTCTGCACCGACAACGGCGCGATGATCGCCGCCGCCGCCTTCCGCCACCTGGACGAGGCGGTGCCCGCCGCCACGCCGCTCGAGATCACCCCCACCGCCCGCCGTCGCGTCGCGCGCCTCGCTGGCCGCTAGGTCGCGTGCATGCCCCGTGCCCCGCGTCGAGGCGCGCATGACCGACCGTGTCCTCTACGGGCGTCCCTCGCCCGACGGCGGCAGCCCCCGCCCGTCACGGCGAGTGACCCCGTCACGGCGAGTGACCCCATCACGGCGAGTGACCTCGTCACGGAGAGTGACATCGCCGCTGGCGACTGAGAGGGGGCACTGCCCGCAGCCGCCGCGCGTGCACCAGAGGTCCTGGAGGTGGAGCAGCCCCTGCGCCTGCAGCGCGCCGCCCGCCGTCGGGCTGAGCGCGAGCAACCGTTGCAGCGCGCGCGTGCGCCCGTACGGGCGCGGCGACGGCCACGCCTCCGCGAGCCGCGCCGTCACGCGCGCGAGGTCGAGGTCGTCGTAGGCGGCGGCGAGCGCGGCCAGCAACGGCAGCACCGCGTTCCAGCCGGCCTCCACCGCGCGCCCGCGCCCGAGGCCGAGCGGCTCCAGCGCGCGCAGCAGTGCGGCCGGTGTGCCGTCCTCCCGCGCGATCGCGGCCAGCACGGTCAGCGGCGTCGCCCCCAGCGCCGCCTCAAGCGCCGCGATGCGCCCGGTGCGCGTCTCCGCGGACTCCGCCCGCCGCCCGGCGCTCCCGGCGAGCGCGCGGTCGAGCAGCAGCCCGAACGCGCCGTCCCAGCCCTCGCGGTCGGCGAGCCGCCACGCGCGCCACGTCCGCTCCGCCAGCCGCCGGCGGCCCTCCTGCCGCACGCGCGCGGCGACCGCGTCCGCGCCCAGCACCCCCGCCGCCCCGGCGCACGGCTCGCTCCCGCTCGGCCCGAGCGCGATCAGTGCGCGCACGCGCGCCGCGTCCCGCACCACCGGCGCCAGCGCGACCGTCACGGCCGTGCCGCCGCCGGGCAGCGGCGTCGGCGTGCCGCGCACCCCGGGCGGCCGGTCGTCTTCCCACACCAGGTGGAGGATCACGCCGCTGTACGCCGGGTCGGTGGCGTGGCCGTGCGCGACGAAGTCGGAGGCGCGCAGGTGGACCTCCACGTCGCCCGCGCGCACCACGCCGCTCGGCAGCCGGAACGCCGCCTCGCGCACGTCCGGGCCGGGGCCGCGACCCGCGCGGCCGGCGCGCAGCGGCGGCCACGGCAGCGCCGCCGCCGGCACGCGGCCCAGCAGCCAGAGCGCCGTCACCTCCGCCTCCTCCAGCCCGACGTCGGACGCCGGGGTGTGGCGGTACGCCCCCGGCGCCTCGCGCAGCGCGGTCACGCGTTCCCCTCGTCCGGCAGCGTGTCCTCGGCGGGGCCGGCGTCATAAAAGCCGGACTCCTCCGCGACCAGGTGAAGCAGGCGGCGGGACATGCGCCGCGGGGTACTGGCGCCGGTCTCCCACTCGGAGACGGTCTGCTGGCGCGTGCCGAGGCGGTCCGCGAGTTCCGCCTGCGTCGCGTGCAGGTGGTCGCGCAGCCGTCGCACCGCCTCGGCGTCCCAGTCCGCCGGCGGCCCTGCGCCCGGCGATCCGGCCTCGTGCATCCGGGCCCCCCATCGCTCCCCGCCCGGAAGGATACACGAAACCGTGTAAGCGATGCCTCCTTGGGCCGCGCGAAGAATCGCGTCGCGGGAGGGTTGGCACTCTCCCGGGGGGAGTGCTAACATCCCGCCCTGCAAGCAACAGAGGGCGAGTCCCCGACCGGGGCCCGCGGCGGGCGTCCGGCGGAATCCGGCAGCCCGGTTCTCAACCCGACCTCAGAAGGAGACTGGTGCCTTGGCAACGAAGGTTGTCCCGCTGACCGACCACATCATCCTGAAGGCGGTGAAGCAGGAGGAGATCACCACCTCCGGCCTGGTGATCCCGGACTCCGCAAAGGAAGCCCCCCAGCACGGCCTCGTGGTCGCGGTGGGCCCCGGCAAGCGGAACGAGAAGGGTGACCTGGACGTCATCGACCTCAAGGATGGCGACCGCATCCTGTACCAGAAGTACACCGGCCAGGAAGTGACCGTGGACTCCGTGGAGTACATCGTCATCCGCTTCCAGGACGTCCTCGCCCGCCTGGACGAGGAAGCCGGCGCCGCCAAGAAGGGCAAGAAGTAGCCCGCACCCCGGCCATCCGCCGCAGGCTGCCGATAGAGGATGTGACCCATGCCCGCGAAGAGGCTTCGCTTCGACGACGACGCCCGGCGTGAACTCCGCCACGGCGTCGACATTCTCGCGAACGCCGTCCGGGTGACGCTGGGCCCCCGCGGGCGCAACGTCGTCCTGGACAAGAGCTACGGCCCCGCCGTCATCACCAAGGACGGCGTCACCGTCGCCAAGGAGATCGACCTCAAGGACCGCTTCCACAACATGGGCGCGCAGCTCGTGAAGCAGGTGGCGATCCGCACCAACGACATCGCCGGTGACGGCACCACCACCGCCACCGTCCTCGCCCAGGCGCTCTTCCACGAGGGCCTGAAGAACATCGCCGCCGGCGCCAACGCCATGTACCTGCGCAAGGGCATGGAGCAGGCCGGCCGCGTGCTGAACACCGCGCTCCGCGACCTCGCCGTCCCGGTCGAGGACAAGGAAACCATCGCCGCCGTCGCCGGCATCTCCGCGAACGAGCGCCGCATCGGCGAGCTGATCGCGGAGGTGATGGAGCAGGTCGGCAAGGACGGCGTCATCACCATCGAAGACGGCCGTGGCATGGACGACGAGATCGAGGTCGTAGACGGGCTCCAGATCCCGCACGGCTACCTCTCGCCGTACTTCGTCACCAACCCGGACCGCATGGAGACCGTGCTGGATGACCCGTACATCCTGATCACGGACGCAACCATCTCCTCCGTGTCGCAGATCCTGCCGCTGCTGGAGAAGGTCCTCCAGGTCACCAAGTCGTTCATGGTGATCTGTGACGACCTCACGGACGAGGCGCTCTCCACCATGGTGGTGAACAAGATGCGCGGCACCTTCACGCCGCTCTTCGTGCGCGCCCCCTCCTTCGGCGACCGCCGCAAGGCGATGCTGGAGGACATTGCGATCCTCACCGGCGGCACCTTCATTACGAAGGACATGGGCCGCAAGCTGGAGGAGACCCAGCTCGCCGACCTGGGCCACGCCCACCGCGTGGTCGCCGACTCCTCGGAGACGACGATCATCGAGGGCGCCGGTTCGGACGAGGCGATCCAGGCGCGCATCCGCCAGATCCGCGCGCAGGTGCAGGACGCCACCTCCGACTTCGACCGCGAGAAGCTGCAGGAGCGGCTCGCCAAGCTGGCCGGCGGCATCGCCGTCATCAAGGCCGGCGGCGCGACCGAGATCGAGGTCCGCGAGAAGAAGTTCCGCCTGGAGGACGCGCTCTCCGCGACCCGCGCGGCCGTGGAAGAGGGCGTGGTGCCGGGCGGCGGCGTCGCCTTCATCCGCGTGCAGCGCGCGCTCGACCCGCTGCTCGAGAAGCTGACCGGCGACGAGCGCACCGGCGTCATGCTGGTCCGGCAGGCGCTCGAGTCCCCGCTCAAGCAGATCGTCGACAACGCCGGCGGGGAGCCGGCCGTGGTCGCCGAGGCGGTGCGGGACGCGAAGGACAAGAACACCGGCTACGACGCCGCGGACGACCGCTACGGTGACATGTTCAAGCTGGGCATCATTGACCCGGTGAAGGTGTCGCGTGTTGCGCTGGAGAACGCCATCTCCGTCGCCGGCCTCATGCTGACGACCGAAGCGGCCGTGGGCGAACTCCCCGAGCCGCCGAAGGCCACCATCCCGCAGGACAACGGGATGGGGATGGACTTCTAGCCCGCCGGCTCCCTCCGGTCCCTCCAACGAGGGCAGAAGTCCACGGATATACGGGCCGCCGCAAGGCGGCCCGTTCCCGTGTCTGCGCGGTCGAATCGGGGTCGGAGCGCTACAGCGCCAGCGCGTCCGCCAGCACGGCGCGTTCGAGGTCGGTGGAGAGCGCGGCCCGCGCCTCGTCCGGCGTGAACGCCTCCACCGCCGCGAGCGTGGGGGCGGGCGACGGCTCGCCGTCCACCGTGACCGCGAGCGCGCGCAGCCAGCCGGTGCCCTCCGCGCCGCGCCGCGGGTGCGGCATCCGCGCCGGGTGTCGCGTCTGCGCGACCCCCACGCCGCCGCTCATGCGGACGCCGAGGTGGGTGTAGAGCACGCGCGCGACCGCCTCGTCCAGCGTCTCGGGCGGCGCGGGCTGCACCGTGGAAAGCAGGCCGGGCGCGGCGCCCTCCGCGCGGCGCACCAGCAGCACGGCGCCGTCCGCGCGGCGCGGCACGATCATCAGCCGTTCGATCTCGGCGTACGGGTCGCGGTCGGGCAGCGCGGGCGAGGTCATCGAGGGCGACCCCTAGCAGCCGAGGGCGAGCGCGCCCGTGAGCGAGGCGGCCGGCACGGGGCCGACGACCGCGAGCTGCAGCCGGTCCTGCGCGATCACGCGGTGCGCGACGCGCTGGATGTCTTCGATCGTCACCGCGGCGGAGCGCGCCATCGTTTCCTCCGGCGTGCGCATCGGCAGGCCGAGGATCGCCTGGGAGCCGTACAACGCGGAGACGGCGCGGGTGTCCTCCAGCCGCAGTTGCGTGCGGGAGCGGGCCACCGCCTTCGCGCGCTCCAGTTCGTCCGCGCTCACCGGCGCCAGCGCGCGGCCGAGTTCGAGGCCGATCTCGCGCACCGCCTCCACCGCGTTCTCCGGGTCCACGCCGGCGTAGATGCCGAACATCCCCGTGTCGAGCAGCGTCGCCATGTAGGAGTGGATGTCGTAGCAGAGCCCCAGTTCCTCGCGCAGCCGCGCGAAGAGCCGGGAGGACATCCCCTCGCCGAGGATGATCGACAGCAGGTCGAGCGCGTAGCGGTCGTCGTCGCGCGCATGCACGCCGCGCAGGCCCACCGCCAGGTGCGCCTGCTCCGTCTCCTTCTCGATCACCGTGAGCGAGGGGCCGCGGGCGTCGGCACGGTCGGCGACCCAGCCGGAGGGCGTCCCGGGCGTCCACAGGCCGAACGCCTGCTGCACCAGGGCGTGCACCTCCTCGGGCTCCACGGCCCCGGCGAGCGAGACCACGGTGCCGTTCGGGACGTACTGGCGGTGGTAGTACTCGCGGATCGCCTCCGCCGGCATCGCCGCCACGGACTCGTTCGTCCCCGCGATGTCGCGGCCGTGCGGCTGATCCGGCCAGAGCATCGCGTCCAGCACCACGCCCACCTGCTCCGGTGGCGAGTCCTCCACGGCGGCGAGTTCCTCGAGGATCACGCCGCGCTCGCGCTCGATCTCCTCGGAGACCAGCAGCGAGTCGGAGAGCAGGTCGCCGATGATGCCGATGGTGCGGCCCAGGTACTCCGGCGTGACCTTGCCGTAGTACACGGTCAGTTCGCGGTTCGTCGCCGCGTTCAGGTTGCCGCCGATCGCGTCGATCTCCATCGAGATGTCCAGCGCGCGCGGGCGGCGCGTGGTGCCCTTGAAGCAGAGGTGCTCGAGGAAGTGCGAGAGCCCCGCCTCCTCCACCGTCGGCTCGTAGCGCGACCCGGCGGCCACGTAGACCGAGGCGGAGACGGAGCGCGCGTACGGCATCGGCGTGACCAGCAGCCGCAGCCCGTTGTCCAGGCGGTACGTGACGGGCGGCGCGAGGTCAGGCGGCTGCAGGGTCACGGGCGTCCTTGTCCGGTCGGGTGGACGGTGAGGTGCCGGGGCGGGCCCCCCATGCTACGCCCCGACTCGCAGCCGTCAATCGTTCGTGACGATCATCACGAACTCACGATTCCAGCCACAGCACGTCCCCGGCGAGGTCCGCCGGGTGCGGCTTCGAGGCGAACACCGCGTACTCCTCGCGCGAGCGAGCGATCGTGGTGGTGTCGCCGTGGCCGGGCAGCACCAGCGTCTCCGGCGGCAGCACGTGCAGGCGCGAGGTGATCGAGTCGATCTCCTGCGCCAGCGCCTGCGGATCGCGCGTGCGGCCGGGGCCGCCGGGGAAGAGCGTGTCGCCGGTCAGGAGCGCGCTGCCGACCAGCAGGCAGATCGACCCCGGCGTGTGGCCGGGGGTGTGGATCACCCGCACCGAGGCGTCGCCCACGCGGAACGTCTCGTCGTGCGCGAGCGGCCGGATCTGCCGGGACGCCTCCAGGTTCGTCTCCTCCGCGCCGGCGAAGACCGGAGCGGCCGTGGCGGCGCGCGCGATGTCGAAGCCCGCCCAGTGGTCGAAGTGGTGGTGCGTAACGACGAGGCGCTCCACCGGCGTGTCACCGAGCGCGGCGAACACCGCCTCCACACCCTCCGGCAGGTCGACCACCGTCACCGCGCCGCCGCCCGCCGGGCGCAGCACGTAGGTGTTGTTCGCGAACCGGCCGAGGCCGGTGAACGCCTCGATGGTGACGCCGGCGTCGGCATAGACCTGCGACATCTCAGTGTTCCCTTCTCCGCTGCTCCGCGCAGCCTACCGGCTCACGTCGCTGGCGGGACACCCGGCGCGGTGCCGAGCCCGCACTGGCCGTCCCGCTCCCACGCCAGCCCCTCCGCCACGAGCGCGCCGAGGAGGCGTCGGGCGCGGGTGCGCTCCTCCCGGCCGCGCGCGGTGCGGCGCAGCAGCGCCTCCACGGTGAGCGGCGCGTGGGCGTCGCGCAGCGCCTGCATCAGCGCGCCGCGCACCTCGCGGTCGGAGCCGGCGAAGGCGGCCTGCGCGCGCACCGGCTCCGCCACCTCGCCCGCCGCGAAGCGCGGCGCGGCGGCGCAGTGCGCGACGATCGGGCACGCCTCGCAGCGGGGGCGAGGCGTGCAGACGCGCGCGCCGAAGTCCATGAGCGCGGGGTTCCAGCGCGCCGACTCGCCCGCGGGCAGCAGGCGCTCCGCCATCGCCGTGATCGCCGCGGGCGGCGTCTCGCGCGCCGGCTGCAGGTCGCCGAACGCGACGCGGCCGATCACCCGCACGATGTTCGTGTCCACCGCCGCTGCGTCGTCGCCGAACCCGAAGCAGCGGATGATCGCCGCCGTGAACGGCCCCACCCCCGGCAGCGCGAGGAGCGCCGCGGGGTCGCGCGGTAGCGCGCCGTCGTGCCGCTCCATGCACAGCCGGGCCGTCTCGTGCAGGCCGACCGCCCGCCGCGGGTAGCCGGCGCGGCCCCACACCCGCAGTACCTCGTCCCGCCCGGCCGAGGCGAGCGCCGCCAGCGTGGGGAACGCCGCCATCCAGCGCGCGTGGATCTCGATGACGCGCGGCATCTGCGTCTGCTGGGCGGCGACGGCCGCGACCATCGCCGAGTACGGGTCGCGGCCCGTGCGCCACGGGAACGGCTGCTCGTGCGCCTCGTACCAGCGGAGCAGGCCCGAGCGGACCGCGCGCAGGCGGGCCGGCGCGAGCGTCGGGAGGGCGGGCGGGGCGGATGGGGTGCGCGGCACGCCACCGAGGGTAGCGCGGGGTGGGTGCAGGCGGCCGTCCCTGCGCTACCATGACGCGCGCACCTGGGGGGTGGTGGATGACGAAGAAGAAGTCCGTGAAGAAGCCCGCGCCGAAGAAGGCCGCGGCGAAGGCGTCCTCGAAGGCGTCGCCGAAGACCTCGGCCGCCGGCAAGGGCAAGGCGAAGGCCGCGCCGGTCGACGAGGGGCCGAAGGTCGAGACGCGGACGAACGTCGTCAACGACAACCTGCTCCAGCACATCGTGGTGGTGCGGCAGTTCTCCAAGACCTTCCCCACCTCCAACGTCTGGCTCCTCCACGACGGCAACGAGGCGGCGCTGATCGACTCCGGCTTCGGCGACGACCTCTGCATCGAGGAGCGCCGCAAGTTCTTCCAGGGCGACGGCTCCAACTTCAACGTCCGCACCATCGCCTTCACGCACCACCACTCCGACCACACCTCCGGCGGCCGCCGCCTGCGCGAGATGCTGCGCGCGGAGACCGCGATCAACCCGCTGGACGAGGTGCTGCTCCACACCCCGCCCTCCCCCTCCGAGGGCAATGCGGACCTGCCGGACGACCCGGAACTCGCGGAGCGCGTGGCCCAGTGGACGGAAGAGGCGTTGAACACGCCGATCGACCGCCCGCTGCAGGACGGCGAGACGTTCAAGGTGGGCGGCCTCACGGTGCGGGCCGTGCATACGCCCGGCCACACCGCCGGCCACAACTGCTACTTCGTGGAGGAGACGCTTACGCTCTTCACGGGGGACAACGTCCTCGGCGTGGGCACCAGCGCCATCGGGCCCCCGCCGCGCGGCGACATGCAGCAGTACCTGGACAGCCTGCTCCGCATGCGCGCGCTGCAGGCCAAGTTGTTCGCCCCCGGCCACGGCCCGACCGTGACGGCGACGGACGCGAAGATCCAGGAACTGATCGACCACCGAGGCGTGCGCGACCGCCAGATCATCAACCTGATGGAGAAGGGATACCTGACCGACCGCCAGATCCGGCGCGCGCTCTACCCCGAGATCCAGAAGGGGCTGCGCCGCGCCGCCGCCGGCCAGGTGCGCGCGCACCTCGCGCGGATGGTGGGCCAGGGCATCGTCACCGTGGAGGAGGACGAGGCGGAGAAGATCTGGAAGGTGGCGCTCACCAAGTAGCGCGGCGCCGCGTCCCGCAGGTCAGCCGCAGCGGACGAGCAGCGGCTGGTTCGCCGGGATCATCGCGGGGAACATCGCCAGCCACTGGCCGTTCACAAAGGGGGGCGCGGACGCGAGGTAACTCACGAACGCGCCCTTCCCGTCTGCCGCGAAGAACGCGACCCGGTCGAGGTCCGTGCAGCCGCTCGCCTGCGCCGCCTGGACGAGCATCGCCGTCGTCCCGCCGCTGAACACCACCAGCCCGAACCCGGTCGTCGGGATCGACCCCGCCGTGAACGACCCGGTGCTCGAGGCGTAGACGAACGATGTCCCGCCCGCGCTCGCGATGCCGCCGGCCGTGGTCACGACGATCGCCGCCGCGCCGGGCGTGCCGGCCGGCGTGACCGCGGTGATCCTCGTCGCATCGACGACCACGACGTTCGTTGCCGCCTTGCCGCCGATGCTGACCGTGACGCCGGTGGCGAAGCCGGTGCCGGTGATGACGACCGCGGTCCCGCCCTCCTGCGTGCCGCTCACGGGGCTGACCGCGCTCACGGCGGGCGCGAGGACGTACGTGAACCCGCCCGTCGCCAGCACGGCGCTCTGGCCGTCCGCGTTCGTCACGCTGACGGTCGCGAGGCCGGCGACGCCCTCGGGCGTCACGGCGGTGGCGGAGGTCGCGCCGCTCACCTTCACCTCGGTCGCGGGGACACCGCCGATGCGGACGGTCATGCCGGCCTGGAAGCCGGTGCCGGTGAGCGTGATCGCGGTGCCGCCGGCGGTGGAGCCGGTCTCCGGCTTCACGGCGGTCACGGTGGGCGCGGCCTGGTAGGTGTAGGCGGCGGCGAGCGCGGCGGTCTTCGTGTCCGTGTTCGTGACGCGCACCTCCACCTTGCCGGTGGCGGTCTGCGGGGGCGCCGTGACGACGATCGTCGTCGGGGTGACGCTCACCGTCGTCCCGGCGAGCGCGCCGAATCGCACCACCGCGCCGGGGTTGAAGTTCGTCCCGGTCACGGTCACCGAGGTTCCGCCGGCGAGCGGCCCCGCCGCCGGACTGACGGCGGTCACGGTCGGCGCGGGGAGGTCGACGTACGCGAACGCGCTTGCACGGGTGCCGGTCTGCGCATCCGGGTTCACCACCGTGACGCCCACCGTCGTCCCGGCGGAGCCGCCCGGCGCGGTGGCGGTGATCGTCGTGGCGTTCACGAACTGCACGGCGGTCGCGGCGGTCGCGCCGAAGCGCACGATCGCGCCGTTCGCGAAGCCGGTCCCGGTGATCGTGACGGGCGTGCCCCCGCCGTGCGATCCGCCCCCCGGGCTGACCGAGGTGACGGCGGGCGGCGCGGACTGCGTGTAGGTGAACGCGGCGGGGAGCGTGGCGCTCTGCCCGTCCGCGGCGGTGTAGACGATGTCCGCCGCGCCGACCACGCCCCACGGCGTGACCGCCGTGGTCGTCGTCGCGTTCACGCGCGTCACGCCCGTCGCCGCGCGCCCGCCGATGGTGACGGAGGCGCCCGCGAGGAAGTCGGTGCCCGTGAGGGTGACCGTGGTGCCGCCGTTCGTGCCGCCCGTCGCCGGGTCGACCGAGGTGAGCGTCGGCGGCGGGCCGAGGAATCGGAAACCGCCGGAGAGCGTGGTCGACTGGCCGTCGCCGTTCGTGACCGTGACGACGACCTCGCCCGGGGTGTGCGCCGGGGTGGTGACGGTGATCGAGGTGGCGCTGACGACCGTGACCCCGACGCCGGCGATGCCGCCGAAGTCGACGGTCGCGCCGCCATCGAAGCCGGTGCCGGTGAGCGTGACGAGCGTGCCGCCGGCGAGCGGCCCGGTCGCCGGCGAAGCGGCGCTGAGCGTCGGTGGTGGCGCGGCGAGCGCGGGCGTGGCGAGCGCGCCCCACGCCGCGAGCAGCGCGCACGCGGCGGCGCAGAGCGCCAGCAGGCGCGGCGGGCGGATCGCGGGCAGCGTTCGCATGACCTCGATGCTACGGACGCCCGCGCCCCAGGCTCATCGGGGACATCCCGTATCCGCGCTGGCAGGGCAGATGACGGCCCCGCTGAGGCGGCGTCTCAGCACGGGTCGCGTGCCGACGTACCCTCGTCGCATGGCCCACCAGCGCGAGGATCACGGGCACGAGCACACCAGCGACCGGCGTCGCCTCGCGCTCGCGCTCGCCATCGCGCTGGTGACGGCGCTCGCGGAGGTCGTCGGGGGCGTGCTCTCCGGTTCGCTCGCGCTGATCGCGGACGCGGGGCACGTGATGACGGACGCCACCGCGCTGGGCCTCGCGCTCGCCGTGACCTTCGTCGCACGCCGCGCCCACACCCGGCGGCTCACCTTCGGCTACCACCGGGCCGAGGTGCTCGCCGCGAGCGCGAACGGACTGCTCCTGTTCGCGATTGCTGGCGTGGTCGCATGGCACGCCGTCGAGCGCCTCCGTCATCCCGCGGAGGTGCATGGGGCGGCGCTCCTGGCGGTCGCCGTGGGCGGCCTGATCGCGAACCTGGTCGCGCTGCGCCTCCTGCACGGGTCGGAGTCCGTGAACGTGCGCGCCGCGCGGCTCCACGTCTGGGCGGACCTCGGTGGGTCGATCGCGGCAGTCGCGGCCGGCGTCATCGTCTCCACCACCGGCTGGGAGCGCGCCGACCCGCTGCTCTCGCTCGGCATCGTGGCGATGGTGGCGGCGGGCGCGGCGCGGCTCCTGCGCGACACACTCACGATCCTGATGGAGGGCGTGCCGCGCGGGGTCGACCTCGTGGCCGTGGAGCGCGACCTGCGAGGCCTGCCCGGGGTCGCGGCCGTCCACGACATCCATTGCTGGCTCGTCAGCAGCGGGTTCGTGGTCTTCGCCGCGCACGTCGAGGTGCTCCCGGGCGCGAATGTGCTGCAGACGGTCGCTGCCGGGGTGACGCTCCTGCAGGAGCGTCACGGGCTGGACCACGTCGCGCTGCACCCGGAGGCTGCCGCGCTCCACGAACCGGGCAAGGTCGACCTGGGGTGGACGCCGCCCCCCGGGAGCCCTCACCGCGGCGCCTGAGCCTGACCGCTGCCGCCAGCGAGGGCGTCCCGTAAACTGGCGCGATGGACCTCACCACGTACCCCCTCGACGCCATCGCCCGCCAGGTGGGCACCCCGTTCTTCCTGTATGACGGCGCGATCCTGCGCCAGCGGATGGCGGAGATCGCCCGCACCGCGGAGGGCGACCGCGTCCACGCGCGCTACGCGATGAAGGCGAACTCGGCACGCTTCGTGCTGGACGCCGCGCGCGAGGCGGGGCTCTGGATCGATGCTGTGAGCGGCAACGAGGTGGAGCGCGCGCTGCGCGCCGGCTTCGCCGCCGGGCACGAGCCGCCGGTCGTCATGTACACGGCGGACGTCTTCCGCGACAACGCGCTGGACGCCGTGATCCGCAACGGCGTCCTCCCGAACGTCGGCTCGCCGGGCATGATCCGCGACCTGCACGAGGCCGGCTACCGCGGGCCGATCGCGCTGCGCGTGAACCCGGGCTTCGGCCACGGCCACGTGCAGGCCTGCGACACCGGCGGGCCGTCCTCCAAGCACGGCATCTGGCACGAGGAGATCGATGCCGTCCACGCGCTGGCGAAGCAGGCCGGGTTCCCGGTCGTCGGGCTGCACGCGCACGTGGGCACCGGGCCGCAGATCAGCGAGTTCAACGTGAACATGCGCCGCCTGGTCGGGCTGTTCGCCGATCTCGTTCAGCGCTTCCCGGAGGCGCGCGCCGTGAACCTCGGCGGCGGCATCCCGCACCCGTACCGCGTGGGCGCGGAGCGCTACGACCTCACTGGCTACCGCACGCTGCTGTTGGAGGCTGCTTCGACGCTCTCCGAGGCGGCCGGCCACGCCGTGGCAATGGAGATCGAGCCGGGCCGCTACCCGGTGGCGGGGATGGCGGTCCTCGTGGCGCGGGTCACGGACGTGAAGGACACGCGCGACAACGAGAAGGGCCCCGGCCACCGCTTCGTGATGGTGGACGCCGGCTTCAACGACCTCATCCGGCCGGCGATGTACGGCTCCTACCACCACATCTCCGTCGTCGGGCAGGGCGCGACGCGTGAGCCGGAGCCGCTGGTGATCGCCGGCCCCCTCTGCGAGAGCGGCGACGTGTTCACGCGCGACGACCAGGAGCTGCTGCAGCCGCGCGCCCTCGGGCGGCCGGAGCCGGGCGACCTCGTCGTCCTGCACGATGCCGGTGCGTACGGCGCGGCGATGAGCAGCAACTACGTCTCGATGGGCCGCGCCGCGCAGGTCGCGTGGGAGGACGGGCGCGCCACGCTCATCTCCCGCCGCGAGACGCTGGACGACATCCTTCGCCTGGAGACCTCGGAGCCGCTGGCGGTGTAGGCGCCGCCGTCCCGCGCCCGGCGATTTGGCCGGGCGTGGGATACTGGAGGGGTAACGAACGTCACGGCCTGCCCGGCGCCGCCCGTCCGCGGAGCGCAAGGACGCAGGGCTCCGGCCGCACACCACCAGCGATCACGCCCGCCACCACGGGCGGAAACCGGCCCGATGACCACGAAGCAGGACGCGGCGGCCCCGGTCGCCCGCGCATTCCCCGCACCTCCCCTCGCCGCCGGCGGGACGCCCGAGGCGTCCCGGTGAGCGCCACCAACCCGTGGGGCGTGCACGGCCATGACGCCGCCGTGGAGGCGCTCCGCCGCGCCATCGCCTCCGGCCACCTCGCGCATGCGCTCCTGATCAGCGGCCCGCGCGGCTGCGGCAAGGAAACGCTGGCGCGACGCCTCGCGCAGACCCTCGTCAGCCCGAGCGCGGACGACCCGACGGTTCCCGACCTCACCACCCGCGCCGCCCGCGCGATGGAGCAGGGCGAGTTCCCGGACGTGGAGCGGATCGCCCGCGGCGGCGTTTGCGACGAGTCCAACCACGACCACCAGAAGGACAACTCCACCACCATCCGCATCTGCCAGGTGCGGCGGCTGGAGCGCGTGGCCGCGCTCGCGCCGTTCGGCTCGCCGCGCCGCATCTTCGTCGTCGACTCCGCGGACGACCTCCAGCCGCAGGCCGCGCACGCGCTGCTGAAGACGCTGGAGGAGCCCCCCGCCAACGCGCTCCTGATCCTGCTCGCCTCCGACCCGGACGCGCTGCTCCCCACGATCCGCTCGCGCTGCCAGGAGGTGCCGCTGCGGCCGATGCCGCACGCCGCGCTCGCCGCCGCGCTCGAGGCGTTCGAGGGCGTGGAGCCGGAGCGCGCCGCCTGGCTCGCCCGCGCCGCCCGTGGCCGCTACGGCCTGGCGAAGCGGATGCACGCCGACCCCTCCATCAACGTCCTGCGCGAGTCGGTGGAGGAGGACGTCCGTCGCCTCGCGCGGTCGGGGCGCGGCCCGCGCTTCGACTACGCGGAGCAACTCGGCGGCGCCTGGTACCGGGAGCGGGACGGCGTCCTGCAGACGATCGACCTCTGGCGGGACTGGTGGCGGGACGTCCTCGTCGCCGCCTCCGGCGCGGAGACGGACGTCCCGGACGTGGTCGCCGAGGAAGCGAGACTCGTACGCCCGGTGGATGCGCTGCGCGCGCTGCGCGCCGTGCAGACCGCGCGGGAGCACCTGCTGGCCAACACACACGCAACGCTGGCGTTGGAGGTCATGATGCTCGACCTCCCGGTGATCAACGCACCGATGCCGGCCGGAAGGGAGGACCGCGAAGCGGCGACGGCGGGGCGGTAGCCCGGCCTGGCGCTGCGACGCGGGCACACATGGACATCGTCGGCATTCGATTCGTCGAGGCCGGGCCAATCGCGTACTGCTCGTCCGGCGACCTGCGCCTGGGCACGGGTGACTACGTGGTCGTCCGCACCGACCGCGGCGAACGCCTCGGGTGGGTGGTGCTCGTCCCCGAGCAGGTGATCGCCCGTCCGGACGGCCCGCTGCGCGTCGTCGAGCGCCTCGCCTCCGAGGCGGAGGTGACGGCGCATCGCGAACAGAAGGAGCGCTCCGAGCAGGACGTGCTGCGCGCGCAGGCGGTCGCCACGCGCATCGACGGCCGCGTCCGCGTCGCGAGCCTCACGTTCGACCTCGCCGGTGAGTACGCGGACGTGACCTACACCGCGCGCGAGGGCGTGGGCGACGTGGGCGAGCGGCTGCGCCGCGAACTCGAGCGCGAACTGGACGCGCGCGTCTGGCTGGAGCAGGTGGGCGACCGCGACCGCGCGAAAGCGGCTGGCGGCCTGGGCCAGTGCGGCCGCGCGCTCTGCTGCTCCACGTGGATGACGGAGTTCCCCGCCATCTCCATCAAGATGGCGAAGGACCAGGGGCTCGCCCCCAACCCCTCGAAGATCTCGGGGGCGTGCGGGCGGCTGCTCTGCTGCCTCTCGTTCGAGGTCGACGCGTACCGCGAGATCATGGGCACGCTCCCGAAGGTCGGGAAGCGCATCACCACCCCGGTCGGCCGCGCGAAGGTGCTCTCCATCAACGCGCTGACCGAGATGGTGCGGCTCCGCTTCGACGAGACGGGCGAGATCGTGGAACTCTCCACCGCCGCGCTCCGCAGCCAGATGGGCACCGCCGTCCGCCCCGAGGATCTCGAGGCGGAAGTCGAGGGCCCGATCCACGAGGAGGACCGCCAGCGCCGCGAGCACTTCGTCGCGGTGCTCGACCCGATCGCCCGCCCGCTCCGCGATACCGTCGCCGAGCCCGGCCTCGAACGCGCCGAACGCACCGAGCGGCCCGCCCCGGCGCGGCGCACGCGCGGCCAGCGTTCCGGCCCACCGCGCGCCGAGGGCGTCGAGACGCCCGGCCGCACGCGCGGCACGGACGCCGGCGACGGCGCCGACCG
>WBZO01001908.1_pt1 | contig 29747 bp, 24 predicted proteins | sample 5204261 | NCBI WGS metagenome assembly WBZO01 (sample SAMN12412400, study PRJNA552823) | activated sludge metagenome | isolation source: activated sludge from anammox sidestream of wastewater treatment plant... | place: USA: North Carolina | collected 2017-09
TTCGTCGGCACCCTGTATTCGTGGGCGACGATCGGCGGCGTGAACGTCGAAGTCGGCTTCCTGGTCGACGCGCTCACCGCCACGATGATGTGCGTCGTCACCTTCGTGTCGCTGATGGTGCACATCTACACCATCGGCTACATGGCCGACGATCCCGGCTATCAGCGCTTCTTCTCGTACATCTCGTTGTTCACCTTCTCGATGATGATGCTCGTGATGGCGAACAACTTCATGCAGCTGTTCTTCGGCTGGGAGGCGGTGGGTCTGGTCTCGTACCTGCTGATCGGCTTCTGGTACACGCGCCCGAGCGCCATCTACGCGAACCTGAAGGCCTTCGTGGTGAACCGGGTGGGCGACTTCGGCTTCGTCGTCGGCATCGGACTGGTGCTCGCCTTCTTCGGCACGCTCGACTACGGCGAGACCTTCGCGCTGGCGCCGTCGCTGGCCGACCGCACCTGGGAGTTCTGGCCGGGAGCGTCGTGGTCGGTGATCACGGCGGCCTGCCTGTTCCTGTTCGTCGGCGCGATGGCGAAGTCGGCGCAGTTCCCGCTGCACGTCTGGCTGCCCGATTCGATGGAAGGCCCCACGCCGATCTCGGCGCTGATCCACGCGGCAACGATGGTCACGGCCGGCGTCTTCATGATCGCGCGCATGTCGCCGCTCTACGAGCTGTCGGAGACGGCGCTCGGCGTCGTCATCACGATCGGCGCGATCACCGCGCTCTTCCTCGGGCTGGTGGGCGTCGTGCAGAACGACATCAAGCGGATCATCGCGTACTCGACGATCTCGCAGCTCGGCTACATGACGGTGGCGCTCGGCGCGTCGGCCTACAGCGTGGGCATCTTCCACCTGATGACGCACGCGTTCTTCAAGGCGCTGCTGTTCCTCGCCGCGGGGTCGGTGATCATCGCGATGCACCACGACCAGGACATCCGCAACATGGGCGGGCTGCGCCGCTACATGCCGATCACCTGGATCACCACGCTGGTGGGGTCGCTGGCGCTGATCGCCACGCCGTTCTTCTCGGGCTTCTACTCGAAGGACCTGATCATCGAGGCGGCCGGCGCGGCCGAGGTGCCCGGCGCCGGTTTCGCCTACTTCGCCGTTCTCGCCAGCGTGTTCGTCACCTCGCTCTACACGTTCCGGATGTACTTCCTCGTGTTCCACGGCGAGCCGCGCTGGGGCAGGCAGGCGCACGATGCGCATGCAGCCGGCGGGCACGATGCGCAGGCCGGCGCGCACGGCAGCGCGCACGCGCCGGTGGCGAGCGACGATCCGCACGCGCACGAGCACCACGGACTGGCCGCCGGCGAGCGCCCGCACGAGTCGCCGTGGGTCGTCACGCTGCCGCTCGTGCTGCTGGCGATCCCCTCCGCGATCATCGGCATCTTCACTGTCGGGCCGATGCTCTTCGGCGGCTTCTTCGACGAGTCGATCTTCGTCGATCCGCGGCATCCGGCGATGGCCGAGCTGGCCGAACACTTCCACGGCTGGCTGCAGATGGCACTGCACGCGGTTGCCACGCCGGCCTTCTGGCTCGCGCTCGCCGGCGTCGTCGTCGCCTGGTACGCCTACCTGGTGAACCCCGCCTTCCCGGCCGCCGTGCAGCGCAGCTTCGCGCCGATCTACCGCCTGCTCGACAACAAGTACTACCTCGATCGCATCAACGAGGTGGTGTTCGCCGGCGGCGCGCGCGCGATCGGTCGCGGGCTGTGGCGCGGCGGCGACCAGGCGCTGATCGACGGCGTGGCCATCGACGGCAGCGCGCGGCTGGTCGGCTGGTTCTCCGGAGTGCTGCGCCTGGTGCAGACCGGTCGACTGAACAGCTACGCGATCACGATGATCGTCGGTGTCGCCCTGTTGCTGCTGTTCGTCGTGATGCCGCTCGTGCGGCGCTGAAGAACGCGAAGAAATCACACCCCGTACATGAGCTCCTTCCCGACCCTCAGCGCCGCGATCTGGATTCCCATCGTCTTCGGAGTGATCCTGCTGCTGCTCGGCAGCCGGCGCAGTCCGTGGGTGTTGCGCAGCATCGCGCTGGTGGGCGCGCTGCTCGGCCTCGCGGTGACGCTGCCGCTGTTCACCGACTTCGACCGCGGCACCGCGGCGATGCAGTTCGTCGAGCAGGCGCCGTGGATTCCGGTGCTCGGCGCCACCTACCATCTCGGCGTGGACGGCCTGTCGGTGTGGTTCGTGCTGCTCACCGCGATCATCACGCTGTTCACGGTGGTGGCGAGCTGGGAGTCCATCGAGAAGAAGATCGCGCAGTTCATGGCAGCGATCCTCATCCTCTCGGGGCTGATGGTCGGCGTCTTCAGCGCGCTCGACGGGCTGCTGTTCTACGTGTTCTTCGAGGCCACGCTGATCCCGATGTACGTGATCATCGGGCTGTGGGGCGGGCCGAACCGCATCTACGCGGCGTTCAAGTTCTTCCTGTACACGCTGGCCGGCTCGCTGCTCACGCTGGTCGCGCTCGTCTGGCTGTACATGAAGTCCGGGTCGTTCGCGATCCTCGACTGGCACGCGCTGCCGCTGTCGCTGAGCGAGCAGATTCTCGTGTTCGTCGCCTTCCTCGCCGCCTTCGCGGTGAAGGTGCCGATGTGGCCGGTGCACACGTGGCTGCCCGATGCGCACGTCGAGGCGCCCACCGGCGGTTCGGTGGTGCTCGCGGCGGTGATGCTCAAGCTCGGCGCCTACGGCTTCGTGCGCTTCTCGCTGCCGATCGCGCCCGATGCGAGCCATGAGCTGGCCGGGCTGATGATCGCGCTGGCGCTGATCGCGATCGTCTACATCGGCCTGGTCGCGATCGTGCAGGCCGACATGAAGAAGCTCGTGGCCTACTCGTCGGTGGCGCACATGGGCTTCGTCATTCTCGGCTTCTTCCTGTTCGATCCGCTGGGCATGCAGGGCGCGCTCGTGCAGATGCTCTCGCACGGCTTCGTCTCGGGCGCGATGTTCATGTGCATCGGCGTTCTCTACGACCGGTTGCATACGCGCCGCATCGCCGACTACGGCGGCGTCGTCAACGTGATGCCGAAGTTCGCCGCGCTCTTCCTGCTGTTCTCGATGGCCAACGCGGGACTGCCCGGCACTTCGGCCTTCGTCGGCGAGTTCTTCGTCATCCTGTCGTCGGTGGGCGCGAACCTGTGGATCGGCGTGGCCGCGGCCACGGCGCTGATCACCGCCGCCTCGTATTCGCTGTGGATGTACAAGCGCGTGATGTTCGGCGCCGTCGGCAACGAGCAGGTCGCGCAGATGAAGGACGTCGGCCTTCGCGAATTCTGGATGCTGTTCGCGATGGCGCTGCTCGTGCTCGGCCTGGGCGTCTATCCGAAGCCGGTCACCGACATGATGGACGCGTCGGTACAGGCGCTGCTGCAGCACGTTTCCCACTCGAAGCTCCAGTGAAAGCTCCGGCGAAATAAGCGCGATGAATCCCCAACTGCTCAACACCTGGGCGGCCGCGCCCGAGATCGCGCTGCTCGTGGCGATCTGCGTGGTGCTGCTCGTCGACGCCTGGGTTCCGGCCGAGAAGCGGATCAGCACCGCCGGAATGTCGCTGATCGCGATCGCCATCCCCGCCGCGATCACGCTGTGGCAGCTCGGCCAGCCCGTGCAGTACGCCTTCGGCGGCATGTACGTCGCCGACGTGTTCGCGCACCTGCTGAAGCTCTCGTCGTACGTGTCGATGGCCGTGGTGATCGTCTACGGCAACGCCTACGTGCGTGCGCGGCCGATTCCGCTGGGCGAATTCCACTCGCTGGTGCTGTTCTCGCTGCTCGGCCAGATGGTGATGATGTCGGCGGCGAACATGCTGCTCATCTACCTCGGGCTCGAGCTGATGTCGCTGGCGCTGTACGCGATGATCGCGTTGCAGCGCGAGGCGCGGCTGCCGGGCGAGGCGGCGATGAAGTACTTCGTGCTCGGCGCGCTGTCCTCGGGCTTCCTGCTGTACGGGATGTCGATGATCTACGGCGGCACCGGCAGCCTCGACCTCGCGCAGATCGCCACCGCCTACGCGTCCGGGCAGGCCGATTCCACCGTCTTCACCTTCGGCGTCGTCTTCATCGTCGCCGGCCTGGCGTTCAAGCTCGGTGCGGTGCCGTTCCACATGTGGCTGCCCGACGTGTACCAGGGCGCGCACACCCCGGCCACGCTCGTCATTGCCACCGGCTCGAAGCTCGCCGCCTTCGCGATCGCGTTCCGGCTGCTCGTCGAGGGTCTGGTCGGCGTCGCTGCCGACTGGCAGCTGATGCTGATGATCCTCGCCGTGCTGTCGCTGGCGATCGGCAACATCGTCGGCGTGGCCCAGACGAACTTCAAGCGCATGCTGGCGTACTCGACGATCTCGCAGATCGGCTTCGTGCTGCTCGGCCTGCTCGCCGGCGTCGTCGACGGCAACATGTCGTCGGCTGCCACCTCGTACGGCGCGGCGCTGTTCTACCTCGTCACCTACGTGCTCACCACGCTGGGTACCTTCGGCCTGGTGCTGCTGCTCGCGCGTGCCGGCTTCGAGGCCGAGGAGATCGACGACCTCAAGGGCCTGAACCGGCGCAGCCCGTGGCTGGCGCTGATGCTGCTGCTGATGATGTTCTCGCTCGCCGGCATTCCGCCGCTGGTGGGCTTCTATGCCAAGCTCGTCGTGCTCAAGGCGCTGCTCGACGCCGGCCAGGTGTGGCTCGCGGTGGTCGCTGTCCTGTTCTCGCTGATCGGCGCCTTCTACTACGTGCGCATTGTCAAGGTCATGTATTTCGACGAACCGACGCAGGCCGTGACGATCGAGCCGCAACCGGCAGCCAGCGCCACGATGGCGGTCAACGGCCTGGCCGTGCTGCTGCTGGGCATCGTGCCCGGGCCGCTGATGGCCGCCTGTCTCGTCGCAATCCAGCAGGCGCTGGCAACCTAGGAAGCTGCGATGAAGGACCTGCGCGAAACCACGATCGAGTCGCAGGTCGTCTACGACGGCAGTTTCCTGCAGATGCGCCGCGATCGCGTGTGCCTGCCCAACGGACACGAGAGCGCGCGCGAATTCATCGTGCACCCGGGCGCGGCGACGATGATCCCGATCTTCCCCGACGAGCACATCCTCGTCGAACGCCAATACCGTTATCCGGTCGGCCTGACGATGATCGAGATGCCGGCGGGCAAGATCGACCCGGGCGAGACGGCGCTGCAGACGGCCAAACGCGAACTCGTCGAGGAAACCGGCTACCTCGCGCGCGAATGGGCCTTCCTCACGCGGCTGCACCCGGCGATCGGCTTCGCCACCGAGGTGATGGATCTGTTCCTGTGCCGCGATCTCGAGCGCACCGAGCACAACCTCGACGAGGACGAGTTCCTCGAAATCGAGATCGTCCCTTTCGGCTGGCTGGTCGACGAGTTGCGCGCCGGGCGGCTCACCGACGTCAAGACGCAGATCGCGACGTTCTGGCTCGAGCGGATGTTCTCGGGCGTGTGGCCCTGGCCGGAGTTCGAGCGGGAGCCGGCTTCAGGATAGCCAGCGCTTGCGGCGCCGGTAGCTCTTGACGTCGCGGAAGCTGCGGCGGCTTCCCTCGGCGGCGCCGAGGTAGAACTCCTTGACGTCGTCGTTCGCCAGCAACGCGGGGGCCGCGCCCTCGAGCACGATGCGTCCGTTCTCGAGCACGTATCCGTGGTCGGCATGCCGCAGCGCGACGTTCGCGTTCTGCTCGGCCAGCAGGAAGGCGACGTTCTCGCGTGCGTTCAGGTTGCGGACGATATCGAAGACCTCCTCGACGATCTGCGGGGCGAGCCCCATCGAGGGTTCGTCGAGCAGCACCATCGCCGGCTTCGACATCAGTGCCCGGCCGATCGCGCACATCTGCTGCTCGCCGCCGGAGGTGTACGCCGCCTGCGAGCGACGCCGCACCTTCAGGCGCGGAAAGTACGAGTAGATCTTCTCGAGCGTCTCGGCGATCGCCGCCTTGCCGTCGGTGCGCGTGTAGGCGCCCGTGAGCAGGTTCTCCTCGATCGTCAGGTGGGCGAAGCAGCGCCGGCCTTCCATGACCTGGACGACGCCGCGGCGCACCAGTTCGGAGGGATTCAGCGACTCGACACGCTCGCCGCGCAGCTCGATGCCGCCCTTGGTGACCTCGCCGCGCTCGCTCGCGAGGAGATTGCTGATCGCGCGCAGGGTGGTCGTCTTGCCGGCGCCGTTCGCGCCGAGCAGCGCGACGATCCGGCCCGCGGGCACCTGCAGCGAGACGCCTTTCAGGACGAGGATGACCCGGTTGTAGATCACCTCGATGTTGTTGACGGTGAGGATCGATTCGCTCATCGCGCTCGCGCCGGCGTCGGGCGTGGCGGCACGATGCCGCCCCGCCCGCCCGCCCGCGCCCGTTGCGTTCAGTCCTGGCACGCCTGGGCGCTGCGCCGCTCGATCTTCTTCGCCGCGGCGTACTTGTCGGCAGCGCTGCGGATCATCGGCTTGAGCAGCTGCTCGTCGGCCTGGAACCAGGTGCCGCTGGGTACCCAGCGCGCGCCGTCCCAGGTCTGCACGCGGCCCCAGGCGCCGCCCATGTGGTCGACGCAGGACGTCTGGATCGGGCGCAGGACGTCGGCGAAGCCGAGCCTGTCGAGCGCCGCCTGGTCGAGGGCGAGGTTCTCCAGGCCCCAGCGCACCTGCTCGCCGGTCATGACCTTGCCCTTGCCGAAGCGCTCCTGCGCGCGCCGGACGCCCTCGACGCCGAGCATCGCCGAGACGACGCCTCGCATGTAGAGCATCTGGCCGACCGACTCCCGCGGTCCGGTTCCCTGGCCCTTCGCGTGCACCCTGGAGAGGATCTCCTCGACGACCTTCGAGCCCTGCGCGGCAGCCGGCTGCAGCACGACGGCGCTGTATCCCTTCGCGGCGTTGCCGAGGTCGCCGATGTCGGGCTCGCCGCCCGACGGCCAGTGCCCGATGATCTTCTCGCGCGGGAAGCCGGTGGCCTGCGCTTCCTTCAGCGCCGTCGGGTTCATCACGCCCCAGCCCCACAGCAGCACGTAGTCGGGGCGGTTCTGCCGGATCTGCAGCCACGCGGACTTCTGCTCCACGCCCGGGTGGGTCACCGGAATCGCATTGAACTGGAAGCCGTGCATGCCCGCGCGCGCCTCGAGCACGGGGATCGCCTCCTTGCCGTAGGGGCTGTCGTGATAGAGCAGCGTGATCTTCTTGCCCTTCAGGCGATCGAAGCCGCCTTCGCGCTGCGCGATGTACTGCACCTGCATGTCCGCCGAAGCCCAGTGCACGCCGGTGACAGGGAAGTTCCAGCCGAAGACGCCGCCGTCGGCCGCTTCGCTCAGCCCGTAGCCGGCGGTGATCAGCGGGATCCGGTCGACCGGCGCCTTCTCGGTGAGCGCGAAGGTGATGCCCGTCGACAGCGGCTGGAAGACGGTCGCTCCGCCGTTCTTGCCCTTGAGCCGCTCGTAGCACTCGACGCCGCGGTCGGTGGCGTAGGCTGTTTCGCATTCCTCGAAGCCGAGCTTCACGCCGTTGATCCCGCCGCGCGCATTGACGAGCTTGAGATAGTCGACGTAGCCGTCCGCCCACGGCGCGCCGTTGGGCGCGTACGGCCCGGTGCGGAAGACGAGCACCGGGAAGAACTGCTCGGCGGGTTGCGCGTGTGCGGCGGGGACGGGAAGGGTGGTCGCCACGGCAGCGGCGAAAACCGCGGCCGAGGCCGCAAGGGATCTGAACTTCAAGGTCGTCTCCTCATTCGGGATGTGCACGTCGATCGCGTGTTCGAGTGGAGCCGGGGCCTTCAGTGCGGGAAGGGCCACAGGCGAAGCTTCTCCTTGGCGGTCGACCACAGGCGGGCCAGGCCGTGCGGCTCGACGACCAGGAAGAAGACGATCAGCATCCCGAAGATCATTGCTTCGAGATGCGCGGCTGCGGTGGTCGACAGCGGTATGCCGAGCCAGGCCGGGAACTGGCTGAGGAAGATCGGAAGGACGACGATGAACGCCGCGCCGAAGAACGCGCCCATGATCGAGCCGAGCCCGCCGATGATGACCATGAACAGCAGCTGCAGCGAGCGCTCGATGCCGAATGCGGCCGGCTCCCACGAGCCGAGATGCACGAAGCCCCACAACGCGCCCGCGACGCCGACGACGAAGGAGCTGACGGCGAAGGCGCTGAGCTTCGCGTAGGTGGGGCGTATCCCGATCACGACGGCGGCCACGTCCATGTCGCGGATCGCCATCCACTCGCGGCCGATCGCACCGCGCACGAGATTCTTCACGAGCACGGCGAACGCGACGACGAACGCCAGGCACAGCAGGTAGCGCTGCGCCGGGGTGTCGATCGCAACGCCGAGCAGCTCCAGGCGCCCGACGCTCACCGATCCGGAGCTCGAATGGTTGGTGAGCCATGGAATGCGCAGGAACGCCCAGTCGGCGAAGAACTGCGCCGCCAGCGTCGCCACCGCGAGATACAGGCCCCGGATGCGCAGCGACGGAATCCCGAAGAGAACGCCGAACACCGTGGCGCAGCCGCCGCCCAGCAGCAGCGAGAGGATCAGCGGCAGGCCGTCGATGCGCGTATGGAAGTTGAACGCCGCGTACGCGCCGATCGCCATGAACGCGCCGGTGCCCAGCGAGATCTGCCCGCAGTAGCCGACGAGGACGTTCAGCCCGAGGGCGGCCAGCGACAGGATCAGGAAGGGGACGAGGATCGCGCTGAACAGGTACTCGGTGGCGGTCAGCGGCACGACCACCGCGGCGAAGAAGAGCAGGAGCGCGATCGCCAGGCGGTCCTGGCGGATCGGCAGCATCTGCTGATCGGCGAGGTAGCTGGTCCTGAACTGGCCGTTCTCGCGATAGATCATGCGGGCATCCCGAAGGGTGGTCGATCAGACGCGGTCGATGATCTTTTCGCCGAACAGCCCCTGCGGTCGCACCAGCAGGAACAGCAGCGCGAGCACGTAGGCGAACCAGATCTCGATGCCGCCGCCCAGCAGCGGCCCCAGGTACACCTCCGAGAGCTTCTCTCCCATGCCGATGATCAGTCCGCCGACGATCGCTCCCGGAATCGACGTCAGGCCGCCGAGGATCACCACCGGGAACGCCTTCAGCGCGACCAGCGACAGCGAGAACTGCACGCCGAGCTTGCTGCCCCAGATCATCCCGGCGACCAGCGCGACGAAGCCTGCGATCGACCAGACGATCACCCAGATCCTGCCCAGCGGGATTCCGATGGACTGCGCCGCCTGATGATCGTCGGCGACTCCGCGCAACGCGCGGCCCACGGCGGTGGAATGAAAGAACACCGTGAGCGCGACGACGAGCGCGCCTGCGATGGACGCCGCGAAGACGTCCTCGCGGCTGACCAGCAGACCTCCTTCGAACCAGCGCTCGGCGAGGATGAGCGGGTCCTTCGGAATGCCGATGTCGAGGCGGTAGATCTCGCTGCCGAACAGCGTCTGTCCGAAACCGTCGAGGAAGTACGCGACGCCGAGCGTGGCCATCAGCAGCGCGACGCTGCTCTGGTTGACCAGCCCCGACAGCACGAAGCGCTCGACGGACCACGCGACGACGATCATCAGCGCCAGCGCGACGAGAAAGCCGCCGACGTTGGCCAGCAACGCGCTTTCGAAGCCGAACCATTGCGGAAGCCACTCGGCGAAGCGGGCCATCGCGAGGGCGGCGAACAGCACCATCGCTCCCTGCGCGAAGTTGAAGACGCCGCTCGCCTTGAAGATCAGCACGAATCCGAGCGCGACCAGCGAATACAGCACGCCGGCCATCAGGCCGCCGATGAGGGTTTCGAGGAAGAAGCCCATGGATCAGTCGCCTCGCGCGGCGGCGGCGCCGCCGAGATAGGCGCGCAGCACCTCTTCGTTGCCGCGGACCTCCTGCGGGGGGCCGTCGGCGATCTTGCGTCCGTAGTCGAGCACGACGACGCGATCGGAGATGTCCATGACGACGCCCATGTCGTGCTCGATGAGCACCACCGTCGTGCCGAACTCGTCGTTGACGTCGAGCACGAAGCGGCACATGTCCTGCTTCTCCTCGACGTTCATCCCGGCCATCGGCTCGTCGAGCAGCAGCAGCCGCGGCTCCATCGCGAGCGCCCGGCCGAGGTCGACGCGCTTCTGCAGGCCATAGGGCAGCCGATCGACCGCCGTGTGCCGCCACGGCTGGATCTCGAGGAAATCGATGATCCGCTCGACGATCTCGCGGTGCGCGACCTCCTCGCGGTTCGCCGGGCCCAGGCGCAGCGCCTGCAGCGCGATGCCGCACTTCATCCGGAAGTTGCGCCCGGCCATGATGTTCTGCAGGACTGTCATGCCGCCGAACAGCGCCAGGTTCTGGAACGTGCGTCCCACGCCCATCCGGGCGACCTTGTGGGGGTTCGGCCGCCGCAGCGCTTCGCCGCACAGCGTGATCGAGCCCTGCTGCGGCGCGTAGACGCCGTTGATGCAGTTCAGCATCGAGCTCTTGCCGGCGCCGTTCGGCCCGATGATCGACAGGATCTCGTGCTCGCGCACCTCGAAGCTGATGTCCTGCAGCGCCTGCACGCCTCCGAAGCGCAGCGAGACGTTCTCGACCACGAGGATCGGCGCTCCCGCACGGCGCCGCGCGCTTTCGGCCGACGCCCCGACCGGCGGCGCGATGGCGGCGCTGCGGGTCCCGTCGATCGGCATGTCGACGCGGGCGCGCGGCAGGGCGGCGGAGGCGGCGCTGCTCATGCGGCCTTTCGCAACGCGGGGAAGGTGCGCGCATCGAGGATGCGCACGTTCGCCGCCGTCGTTCCCGTGCGCCCGTCCTCGAAGCGCACCTGCGTCTCGACGTATTGCACGTCGCGGCCTTCGTACATCGCCTCGACGAGCAACGCGTACTTCTGCGCGATGAAGCCGCGGCGCACCTTGCGCGTGCGCGTGAGCTCGCCGTCGTCGGCGTCGAGCTCCTTGTGCAGGACGAGGAAGCGGGAGATCTGGCTGCCGGCAAGTTGCGGATCGGCCGCCAGATCGGCGTTGACCTTCTCCACGCACTGAAGGACGAAAGCCTGCACTTCCGGCTTGCCGGCCAGGTCGGTATAGCCGGTGTAGCTCAGGTTGCGCTTCTCGGCCCAGTTGCCCATCGCCTCGAAGTCGATGTTGACGAAGGCGCAGACCTTGTCGCGCCCGTCGCCGAAAGCCACCGCCTCCTTGATGTGCGGGAAGAACTTCAGCTTGTTCTCGATGTACTTCGGCGCGAACATCGCGCCGTCCCACGGCCCGCCGCGCAGCCGGCCTACGTCCCTGGCGCGGTCGATCACGCGCAGCTGCCCGCCCGCGTCGAGGAAGCCGGCGTCTCCCGAGCGGTACCAGCCGTCGGGTGTCAGCACTTCCGCGCTTGCCTGCGGGTTCCTGTAGTACTCCTTCAGCAGCCCCGCAGACTTGATGAGGATCTCGCCGCGGTCGTCGATGCGCAGCTGCACGCCCTCGAGCGCCACGCCCACCGTTTCCGGGCGCACGTCGTGATCAGGCTGCACGCAGACGAAGACCGCGGTCTCGGTCGAGCCGTACAGCTGTTTCAGGTTGATGCCGATCGAGCGGTAGAACGCGAACAGGTCGGGCCCGATCGCCTCGCCCGCGGTGTAGGCGATGCGGATCCGGCTCATGCCCAGCGCGTTGCGCAACGGACCGTAGACGAGCACATCGCCGATCGCCAGCAGCAGGCGCCCGAGCGGGCCCGGCCTCGCCGGCGCCGGCGCGTCGATCCTCCTGCGCGCGACGCGCATCAAGCGCTCGAACATCCAGCGCTTGGGCCGGCTCGCGTCCTCCATGCGGATCGTCACGTCGGTGAGCAGCGCCTCGAAGACGCGCGGCGGCGCGAAGTAGTAGGTCGGCCCGATCTCCTTGAGGTCGATCGTCACGGTCGAGGCCGATTCGGGGCAGTTGACGACGTAGCCGCAGACGAGCCACTGCGCGTACGAGAAGCAGTTCTGGCCGATCCATGCCGGCGGCAGGTAGGCGAGCACCTCTTCGCGCTCGTCGAGCGAGTCGAAGCGGGCGCCGGCGCGCGCGCGATCGATCAGGCTCGCGTGCGTATGCACGACCCCCTTGGGCTCCGCGGTGGTGCCCGAGGTGAAGAAGATCGCGGCAATGTCGCCGGAGCGGATCCGTCCTGCCTGCTCCAGGAAGAAGCCCGGGTCGCGCGCGTGCCGGCTGCGTCCGGCATCGATCAGTGCCTGCAGGCTTTCGAGCCCGGGCTCGGCGTAGTTGCGCAGCCCCCGCGGCTCGTCGTACCAGATGCGCGCCAGCCGCGGCGTGCGTGCGCGAATCTCGAGGAGCTTGTCGACCTGCTCCTGGTCTTCGACGACGGCGAAGGCCACCTCGGCGTTCTCGATCGGGAAGACGAACTCCGCGGCCACCGCGTCCTGGTACAGCGGCACCGGCACCGCGCCGAGCGACTGCACGGCGAGCATGGCGGCGTACAGGCGCGGCCGGTTCTCGCCGATCAGGACGACGTGCTCGCCGCGCGCCAGCCCGGCCTCGGCCAGTCCGCAGGCGAGGTCGCGCACGAGCTCCGTCATCTCCCGCCAGGAAAGCGTCTGCCAGATGCCGTACCGCTTCTCGCGCATCGCCGGCGCCTGCGGCCGTCGCTCGGCCTGCGCGAGCAGCAGCGCGGGAAAAGTGTCGCCGCCCGGCACCGGGCCGCCTTTCGGGTTCCGCTTCATCCGCTCTTCGTCTCCGCTGCGGCGTCGGACTTCGATCCGCGGATGAACACCGTGCCGGTGAAGGTGGAGACGATTTCCTCGCCGCCGTCGTCGCGCATCTTGTGGACGTCGACGCGATAGACGGCCAGCGTGCGTCCTCGTCGCAGTTCGCTCGCGCGCGCGACGAGCCGATCGCCCTTCCCGGCTGCCGACGAGAAGGCGATGTGCGCATCGATCGCCGCCGCGATCGGCCCATAGGAGTTCGACGCCAGCCCGAAGGCCGAATCGGCCAGCGCGAAGACGATGCCGCCGTGGCAGCTGCCGAAGAAGTTGATATGGCGGTCGTCCAGCGTTACCGTCACCGTCGCCGACCCCGCGCCGCCTTCGATGACCTCGAAGCCGAGCGTGACGCACGGGCCGTCCCGTGCAGCGAGCGCCTGCAGGCGTTTCAACCAGTCGTCCGTCGCCGCATCGGGCGAAGTCTTCCGGCTTTCGTCGACGCCCGATCGCGCGCCGCCGCTCGAGCGCGTTCCGCAGCCGCGCACCGCCCGATGCTCCTCGATTGCCGCGATGAGCTCGTCGATGCCCTTCGCCGCTGGCGCGTGCACCGGCATCACGCGGGTGTTCCAGTCGCGCTGCCCGAAGCGGCGGCGCAGCGCCAGCATGTCCTTCAGGTCTCGCACCGTCGCGTCGGCGTGCGGCAGATCGCTCTTCGTGATCACGAGGAGATCGGCGATCTCCAGAATGCCGGCCTTGATCGCCTGGACCTCGTCGCCCAGCCCCGGGGGGCAGACGACGACGCGGGTGTCGGCGATCGCCATGATGTCGGTTTCGGATTGCCCGGCGCCCACCGTCTCGACGAGAACCTTGTCGAAGCCGGCTGCATCCAGACAGTCGGCGGCGGCCCGCGTGGCATGCGACAGGCCGCCGAGCGCTCCCCGCGCCGAGAACGAACGGATGTAGGCGTTCGGATGCGCACCGTGTTCGCCCATCCGCACCCGGTCGCCCAGCACGGCGCCGCCGTGGATCGGGCTCGACGGGTCGACCGCGATCACGCCCACCTTCAGCCCCTGCGCGAGCCAGGCGCCGAGCAGCGCGTTGACGAGCGTCGACTTGCCGGCGCCCGGAACGCCGGTGATGCCGACGACGTGCGCGCGTCCCGCATGCTCAGCAAGCAGCCGTGCCGCGATCTCGAAACCTGGCGCCCGGTCGTCCAGGCGCGAGAGCAACCGCGCGATCGATCGCCGCTCGCCCGCGAGAACGCGCGAGATCAGCGTCTGCCAGGGATCGTTCGCGCCCATCTCAGTTGCTCCACCGCGCGGCGCGCGACCCACGACCCATGAAACGGGCGTTAAATTGCAGTGCGGCGTCCGGCATGAAGGTCGGTTCGTTCTTGGTGCCTTGAACCCGTATCTCAGTTGGACCTGCGGCTCCACGAGCACCCCGTACTGTCGCCACGGGCCTTGCGCCCCTGAGCACGCACTTCAGAGTTCGATGACGTGGGTCGCACGCCGATGTCGCCGCACCGTGGAGGTCGACATGGATGTCATCTACCCGCGCTGCGCGGGGCTGGACGTGCACAAACAAACCGTCGTTGCGTGTGCTCGCATCGCCGGCGCCGGCGCGCCGCGGCAAGAGGTGCGCACTTTCGAGACCACCACCTCGGGACTGTTGGCACTGGCCGACTGGCTCGAGTCCTTCGGCGTCGAGCAGGTCGCGATGGAAGCCACCGGCGTGTACTGGAAGCCCGTGTGGCATGTGCTCGAAGGGTACTTCGAGCTGATCCTGGCCAACGCCGCGCACGTGAAGAACGTGCCCGGACGCAAGACCGATGTCAACGACGCGACATGGCTGGCCGATCTGCTGGCGCACGGTCTGATTCGCGCCAGCTTCGTGCCGCCGGCGGCCGTGCAGGAACTTCGCACGCTGACCCGCACCCGCAAGCAGTTCGTGCGCGAGCGCGCCTCGCACGTACAGCGCATCGAGAAGCTGCTCGAAGACGCCAACATCAAGCTCACCAGCCTGATCAGCGACATCACCGGCAAGAGCGGGCGCGCGGTGCTGCAGGCGCTCATCGACGGCCAGACCGACCCCGAGCGGCTCGTTGCGCGCATCGGCCGCGTCAAGGCCACTCGCGCCGAGCTGCTCGAGGCGCTGCGCGGGCGCGTCAGCCCCCACCACCGCTTCATGCTCAAGCTGCACCTGGCCCACATCGATGCGCTGGATCAGGCCATCGCCGCGATCGAAACGGAGGTGGGCCTCGGGCTCGAGCCGTTTCGACAAGCGGCCCGGCTCCTGAGCACCATGCCCGGCATAAGCACGATCAGTGCCAATGTCATCGTCGCCGAGATCGGCGTCGACATGTCGCGCTTTGCCACCGCCGGTCACTTGCTGTCGTGGGCCTGCCTGTGTCCGCGCAACGACGAGAGCGCCGGCAAGCGACGCAGCACCCGTCTGCGGCGCGGCGGAAACTGGCTCAAGACCACCCTCGTGCAGGCCGCCTGGGCCGCGGTCAAGGTCAAGAACAGCTACCTCCAGGCTCAGTTCCAACGCCTGCGCGCTCGTCGCGGAACCAAGAAAGCCATCGTCGCCGTCGCCGCTTCCATGCTCACCGCCGCCTGGCACATGCTGCGCAACGGCACCGAATGGCAAGATCTCGGCGCGGCACACTTCGACCGTGCCGACGCGCGCAAAACCGCCAACCGACTGATCCGCAGGCTTGAACAAATCGGCTACCAGATCACCGCCGTGCCGGCTTGATCGACGAGAGAGTTTCACTTCAGACGATCGCGAGCGGCGTGCCGAAACCGAGATCGCGTCGCAGCCGGGAACAGATTTCCTCGTTCGTCAGCCCCGCGCGCGCAGCGTCGACGACGGCGCCGAACAGGTTCTCCTTCTCCGATCCGGCGGCGCGCGACAGAGCGTCGAGCGCCTTCCCGACTTCGGCGCGCGAGCGGGCGTTGCGCCACGCGTCGAAGCGCTCGATGTGCTCGCGCATCACTTTCGGGTCGGGGCGATCGATGTACGGCCGCGTAGCCGGATCCTCCTCGACCTGATACGCGTTCACGCCGACGATGCGCTGCTCGCCGCTGTCGATGCGGCGCTGCTGGCGCTGCGCCGATGCGCCGATCATGCGCTGGACCATCCCTTCCTCGACCGCCTTGAGCATGCCGCCGGCCGCCTCGATCGTGTCCATGATCGAGACGATCTGCTCTTCCATCTGGTCGGTGAGCGTCTCGACGTAGAACGAGCCGCCCAGCGGATCGATGACGTCGGTGAGATGCGCCTCCTCGCGCAGGATGTTCTGCGTGGAGACGGCGATGCGTGCGCCGAACTCGCTGGGGCAGGCGAGTGCCTCGTCGTACGAATCGGTGTGCAGCGACTGCAGACCGCCGAAGATTCCGGCCATCGCCTGCACCGTCACGCGCGCGATGTTGTTCAGCGGCTGCTGGCGCGTGAGATCGACGCCGGAAGTCTGGCCGTGGAACTTGAAGCGCCACGATTTCGGGTCGCGCGCGCCGAGCCGCTCGCGCGCGATGCGCGACCAGATGCGCCGCGCCGCGCGGAACTTGGCGATCTCCTCGAAGAAGCTCAGCGAGATGTCGAAGAAGAAGGTGAAGCGGGGCAGGAACTCATCGGGATCCATGCCCCGCGCGATGCAGTCTTCGGCGTTCTGGATCGCGGTGGACAGCGTGAAGGCGATCACCTCCGCAGGCGTTGCTCCGGCCTGCTGCATGTGCTGGCCGACGACCGACATCGGATTCCAGCGCGGAACGCGTTCGCGGCAGTATGCGATGTGGTCGATCAGCATCCGGCGCGCGCCCGTCAGCGAGAGCCGGTAGAACATGTGGTTCGCGACGAAATGCGAGATGTAGTCGCTCTGGTTCGAAGTGCCGGAGATCCGGCGCCAGTCGATTCCCCGGCGCTCGGCCGCGATGAGCATGAACGCGAGCAGCGTGAACGGCGAAGGATCGTTCAGCGAGCACGACATCTCGCCGATGTCGACACCGTCGAGACTCTCCGCCATGTGGTCGACGTTGTTGATCACCACGCCGCAGGTGCCGAGCAGCTGCGGATCGACCGAGGTCATGTCGTAACCGCGGTAGACCGAGTTGCAGGGGATCAGCGACACTGCCGTCGCACCCTGCTCGATGATCGTTAGCAGCCGCTGGTTGTATTCCTTCGGCGTGCCCAGGCCGATCAGCTGACGCTGCGTCCACGTGCGGCCGCGGTGCATCGACGCGTAGATGCCGCGCGTGAAGTCCGGCTGTCCCGGGTGGCCGAGCGGATTGTCCGTGCCGTAGGCGCTCCAGTCGCGCTCGGTGTACAGCGGCTTGATCGGGATGCCCGATACGTTGTGCACCAGTCGGTCCACGGGCACGGAGTCGGCGTAGTCCTTTTCCCAGAGCCTTTGTGCTTCGGCACTGTCGGTCTTTCCGGGAGCGGGGGTCGAGGGTGCGGGACTTCCCATGGCTTGTTCCTCGTTATTCGGACGCGGCGCTCTGGGCGCGCGTTTCGATTGCGTATCGGCGAATGCGCTCGGTGATCGCCTCGAGCGGGGTTCCCGGATGAAAGACTTCGCGCACGCCCGATTCGAGCAGCGCTTCCTCCTCGTTGTCGGGCACGATGCCTCCGACGACGACGGCGATGTGCGAGAGCCCGGCCTCGACGAGCGCCGACATCAGCTGCGGCACGATCAGGTGATCGGTCGCCAGCGAAGAGATGCCGATCACATCGACGTCCTCTTCGGAGGCAATCTTCACGACCGCAGCGATCGTCTGCCAGGGCGGCGTGTAGATGACTTCCATCCCCGCGTCGCGGCAGGCAGCCGCCACCAGCCTGCTGCCGCGATCGTGGCCGTCCAGGCCGATCTTCGTGATCAGCACGCGGGGGCGCAGTGCGCTCTTCTCCATGCTTCGTTCCTTCAATGGTCGGCGATGCCGGTCTTCAGGATTTGCACGAACCGCCTCGCGATATCCGCCGGCTTGCGGTTCCCGGAAGGGCGGTACCAGGTCTGGCTCCAGTTCAGCGCGCCGACGAGCAGCAGCCGGAAGTCGCGGGAATCGACGTTGCGCGGCAGTTCGAGCGCATCCACGAGTGCGGTGAAACGCGACTCGTAATCGTTGCGCAGCGCGATCAGCTCCTCGGCCGCGGAAGGGGCGTCGGACGGGCGCACGCGGATCACGACCTGCGAATAGCTGGTCTTGTCGAGCAGCGACGTGAGGTGCGCGACGCAGGCGGCCTCCAGGCGCGCCCACGGGTCGCTTTCCTTTGCGATCGCCTCGTCGACGACTCTCGAGATCCGGTCGACTCCTTCTCGGTACACCGCGACGAGCAGCCTTTCCTTGGTCGGAAAGTGGCTGTAGAGCGAGTCGGGCAGCATCCCGATCGGGCCGACGATCTCGCGCACCGAGGCGCCGGCGAAGCCGCGTTCGGCGAACACGGCCGCGGCGCGGTCGAGCAGCTGCGGCAGGCGGCTGTTCATCCGCTTCAGGCCGGCTTTTGCGCCGGCGGGCGCGACAGCGGCGGGATCGGATGCGCGGGTCATGGGCGAGGTGCGTGGGTCATCGGCGCAGAAGGTAGCGCAGTTGAGATCGGAAGGCAAACAATCGTTTGTTTTTTTTGAGGCGAACGAGCCTACCGGGGCCGGGACGCGGCCAGAGCGCCGCCCGACGGGACTTTCCTGTCCTGTCAGCGCGATTGAAGACGTGAACCCTGGGGTCCGCAGCCCGTCACGCGCGGCGACTTGCTGATCTGCCGGTCAACCCGCGACGAACAATTCTCGGATCTCGAGGCGCAACTGCGGCAGGGCCGCGCAGGCGGCCGTATCGCCTTCGGCGAGCGTCTGCAGGCTGCGGTAGCTGCGATCCGCCGGCTCGCGATAAACGAGCAACTGCCGCCGGCGCGCGTCGACGATCCAGACTTCCGGCACACCGCTCTCCGCGTAGAAGCGCAGCTTCACGTCGCGGTCGTAGTGCAGCGTCGAGTCGGCGACCTCGATGACGAGCAGCGCGTCGGCCGCCACCGGCACGGCGCCCATGTAGTCGTCGCTGCGCCACCTCAGCACCGACAGATCGGGCTGCGGCTCGGTGAGCTCGCTGAGAATCATCGGGTTCTGCGGCGACACCACTGCGCGGCCCGCCGTGCGCTCAATCAGCAGGCGCGCGAGTCGGGAAACGAGCCCGGCGTGCAGGCTTCCGATCGGCGCCATCCGGATCAGCTCCCCGTCGATCAACTCGATCCGATCGTCCTCGTGCAGGATGCCGGCCTCGCCCATACGGTGGTATTGCTCGACGGTGAGCTTGAACCGGGTGGGCAGGGCTTCGGCGATCACGGCACTCATGGTCGGAGAGGGTCGCATCGACGGCAGGCAACGCGCCATCGTCCGGATAGTCTAGACGCGGTGGCGGGGCCGGGTCGATCTGGTTGATCGTTGCCGATTTTGCCGAGATTGCATATGATGTTGGCAAATCTGGCTAACGAAAGTCGCATGACCGCCAAAGCCGCCGCCCAGCCGAAGAGCCCGAAAAAGGTCGAAAGAGTCCTTTCGATCACCGTGCCCGAAAGCATCGATCCGGCGGCTGTGCCCTCCGTGGGCGCCGCCATGGAGAAGGCGCTGACGCTGATGACGAAGGTCGGAGATGTCGTCGTGGGGCGGGCCGATCGCCTGGCAGAACTGGCGACCGGCCTCGCCGAGCCGTCGCTGGACCTCGTCGAAGAGCGCACGCGCCGGATGCGTACGATTCGCCAGGTATTCGAAGAAGGCGACTGGCTGACCGCGGAACAGCTCAACGCCCTGCAGGCGTCGCCTCCTGCAAACAAGGCGCATCCGGCGAGCGACTGGAAGCGCCGTGGCCGGATCTTCAGCGTGAACTACGGGGGCAGGGAGTACTTCCCTCGCTACGAGTTCGATGCGCTGTATCAGCCGCTGCCCGTCATCAGGGAAGTTCTCGCGGCGTTCGGCGATATCGCCGACACGTGGAGACTGGCGGCGTGGTTTCACTTCCCGTCGCCGTGGCTCGTCGTGCGCGACGGGCGCGGCGGACACAACGTCGCTCCCAGGGACGCCCTTGCAGATCGAGCCGGCGAAGTCGTGGCGGCTGCAGCGAAGCGCTCGAGCAGCTACACCGCATGAGTTGCGGCCTGCGGGCGCCGGGCCCGAGCGAGCGTTTCACGGTTCGGTCGGTAACGACGAGGGATATCCCGGTCTGGTATCACGTCTACAGCACGGCCGTCCATCCGGCGACCGCAACGACTTTCTCCGAAGGATGGGGCGACACGCGCTTTGCTCCCCTCCAGCAGGCCGACGACACGCCGGTTCACACCTATTACGTTGCGAGTACGCGCGAGTCGGTCTACATGGAGTCCGTGCTGCACAGCGTTTCGCTGTCGCCGCCCGGGGTGTTCGAGGTCGCGTCGCTGGAGCACTTCCATCTCGTGGAGCTTCGGCTGCCCTCGTCGCTCGACTTCGTCAGTTTCCACACGAAAGATCTCCCGCGACTGCGCCTGTCCCGCGCGCAACTCATCGACACGCCGACCGACTGCTATCCGGAGACACGTGCCTGGTCGCAGGCGGCGTATGACCAGTGCCTCGACGCCCAGGCCGTCGGCTATGGCTCCAGGCGAGACGACTCGGGGCGGTGTCTGATGCTGTTCCGCCAACGACTTCCGGCCTCGCCTTTCGATGTGCTCGAGGAGCACTGCCTTGCGGACGCGCCTTTTCGCAACGAGGTGCTGACGCTCGTGAGAAGCCTCGAAGTGCACGAAATCTGACGATCAATCGGCGGAAGCGGTGAGATTCGAACTCACGAACGGTTGCCCGTTGCCGGTTTTCAAGACCGGTGCAATCGACCACTCTGCCACGCTTCCTACAAGTGTTTTCAAGACCGGTGCCTTAAGCCGCTCGGCCACTCTTCCACAGGGGCAAAGAGTATAGAGCCTGACTACGGCGCGGCTTCGCCCGTCGGTCGGATCATTTGCGGCGTCTCGGGGTTGCTGCCCGAGTGCGCGAGCGGCAGCCGCAGCGCGAACACGCTGCCCTTGCCGATCCCCGGGCTGCGCGCCTCGATGCCGCCGCCGTGCATCGCGGCGAGCTCCTTCACCACCGCGAGTCCCACGCCCAGCCCCGGCGCCGTTGCACGCGCGTCGTCGCGCGTGAACAGCTCGAAGATGTGCGGCAGCAGCTCCGGCGCAATACCCATGCCGTCGTCGGTTACGCGGATCACCGCCATCTCGCCTTCGATCGTCGCGCTGATCGCGATGTGTCCGCCGGGCGGCGTGAACTTGATCGCGTTGCCGAGCAGGTTCAGCAGCATCTGCTGAAGCCGCTGCGGATCGGCATCGACCGCGAAGCGGATCAGCGGGTAGGTGCAGGCGAGGCTCTGTCCTCGCTGTTCGACGGTGGCTCGCACGGCCGCTTCCGCCTGGTCGATCGCGTCCTGGACGACGACCGGACGGCGCTCCAGCACGAAGCGCTGAGGCGCGGGATGCGACGCACCGGCAAGGTCGACGAGCAGTTTCGACAGCGCATCGAGCTGCCGCTGCAGGACGTCCAGCGAGCGCTTGCGCACCGCTTCCTCGTTGGACAGGCCGATCAGCGTTGCCGCGTTCTGCATCGGCGAGAGCGCGTTGCGCATTTCGTGCGCGATCGACACCACGTATTCCGATCGCCGCTCGTTCTCCCGTTCGCGCGCGGCGAGCCGGTTCTGCGTCGCGACGATCTGCGTGCGCAGGTCGGTGCGGTCGCGCATCAGCTTCACCAGCCGCGAGACGCCTCCGTCCGCGTCGTGCAGCGCCGACAGCGCGCCGCTGCCCCAGAAGCGGCTGCCATCCTTGCGCAGGTGCCAGCGATCGTCCTCGGATCGACCCGCCGCCAGCGCCGCTCGGATCTCCTGCCGATCGATCCCCATGCGTCGGTCCTCGGGGATGAAGAGCTCGCCGAAGTCGAGACCGATCGCTTCGCTCTCCTCGTAGCCGAAGAGTCGAGTTGCCGCTCCGAACCAGCCCTGGATGATGCCGTCGGGGCGCACGACGATGAGCGCGTGCTCGGTGGTTTCGCGCAGGAAGCGCGCGATCCACTCGTCGAGGTCGTTTCGGGGCTCGGGCAGCATGCACCGCAGACTTGCAAACGAGGACGCTGGAGGCACTGTACGGGCGGTGCCCGGCGCGGCGCAAGCGAAACACTGCACTAGAATCGGCTGGGCGCCGGCGCCGCCGCACGGCGCGGTCCACCGGGGGAAATCGAATGAAAGCCGTCGTCTGCAGGCAATGGGGTCCGCCCGAGTCGCTGGTCGTCGAGGAAGTGGCGGCGCCGGTGCCTGCGGCCGGCGAGGTGCTGATCGACGTGCATGCGGCGGGCGTCAATTACCCCGATTCGCTGATCATCCAGAAGAAATACCAGGTGCAGCCGCCGCTGCCGTTCACGCCGGGCGCCGAGGTGGCCGGCGTCGTGCGGTCGGCAGGCGAGGGCGTGACGCAATGGAAGGCCGGCGATCGCGTGATCGCGAATACGCCGTGGGGCGGATACGCCGAGCAGCTCGCCGTGAATGCGCAGCGGGTCGTTCCGATGCCCGACGGAATGGATTTCGCGACTGCGTCCGCCTACGTGCTCGCGTACGGTACGAGTCTCTTCGCACTGAAGGACCGCGCGAAGCTGCAGTCCGGCGAGACCCTGCTCGTGCTCGGCGCCGCCGGCGGCGTGGGAATCGCGGCGGTCGAAATCGGCAAATCGATGGGCGCGCGCGTGATCGCCTGCGCATCGAGCGAGGACAAGCTCGCACTGTGCCGCGAGCACGGCGCCGACGCGACGATCGACTACTCGCGCGAGAACCTGCGCGAGCGGATCGCGGCGCTCACCGGCGGCAACGGGCCGGACGTCATCTACGATCCGGTGGGCGGCGAGCTTACGGAGCAGGCGTTCCGCTCGATCGCGTGGGAGGGCAGGCATCTGGTCATCGGTTTCGCCGCCGGCGAGATCCCGAAGATGCCGCTGAACCTGCCGCTGCTGAAGACCGCGTCGCTGGTCGGCGCGTTCTGGGGCAACTTCATCCAGCGCGATCCGAAGCGCACGCGCGAGCACATGAAGGAGTTGTTCGGGCTGTACGCGTCCGGCAAGGTGCATCCGCCGGTGACGCACCGCTATACGCTGGAACAGGCAGGGCAGGCGCTGCGCGACGTGATGGAGCGGCGCGTGAAAGGGAAAGTCGTCATCCTGCCGAGGGGTTGAGCGCGCCTGGGCGCTGCGCGCCTTCGCGTTGCACGCCTTCGGGCATCGCCCGCGCGGCGCGCAGGGCGTCCGACGAGAAGAACGGGTGGCCTTCGAGCCGCGCGACGATCATCGGCATCGAATCGAAGCCCCAGTAGCGCTCGCCTTCGATCAGAGCGGTCGGCACGCCGAACACGCCGGCGGCGATCGCTTCGTCGGTGTTCGTGCGCAGCGTCTGCTTCGTCTGCGGCGATTCGAGCGCTTCGGGCCGCACGCCGAACTCGTCGAGCAGCGCCGCGAACGCGTCGCGCTCGGTGGGCAGGTGTCCGTCGCGCCAGACGAAGGCGAACAGCCGTCGCACGGCGTCCGGTTCGCTGCCCAGGACGATGGCCAGGCGCAGCAGCGGAAGCGGCACGAAGGGGTGCATCGGCGGCAGCTTCAAGGCGATGCCGTTCGTATGCGCGATCCACGCCACGTGCTCGAAGGTCCATTGGCGCTTCGGCGCGATCTCCGCCGGACCGACGTTGCCCCAGTGCTTGAGCAATCCGGCGAAGAGCACCGGGCGGCAGCGCAGCGTCGCACGCTCGGCGATGCGATCGAGCTGCGCGCTCTGCAGGTACGCGAAGGGCGAGACGAAGTCGAAGTACCAGTCGACGACGATGTCCTTCGTCATTGCGCGTCGCCTTCCTCGTCGGCTTCGGCGAAGCGGCGCAGCGGCTCGAGATCGGAAAAGCGCGGGGCGCGTTTCTCGGCGCGCGCGCGGATCGCTTCGGCCACCGCTTCGTTGTCCCACAGGCCCGACTGCAGCCAGCCCATCTGCTGCAGCCCGTCGGCCACCGAGTGGTCGCGCGCGTAGTCGATCGCCTGCTTGCTCGCCCACACGGCCACCGGCGGCTTCGTCGCGATCTCGCGCGCGACGCTCATCACTTCGTCGAGCATCGCTTCCTGCGTCTCGAACAGATCGTTGACCAGGCCCAGCGCCAGCGCGCGCGCTGCCGGCAGCCGGCGCCCGGTGTACGCCAGCTCGCGTGCGATGCCTTCGGGAATCAGCTTCGGCAGGCGCTGCAGCGTGCCGAGATCGGCGGCGAGTCCGATGTTGATCTCCTGCACGCAGAAGAACGCATCGTTCGTGCAGTAGCGAAGATCGCAGGCGCAGACGAGGTCGACGCCCCCGCCGATGCAGCCGCCCTGGATCGCGGCGATCACCGGCATTCGCAACTGCGCGAGCCGATCGAAGGTGCGCTGCATGTCCGCCAGCAGCAGCGCGATGTTCGCGCGCGAGGCGGCGCGCGAGTCGTCCAGCGAGATCGACGATCCGAAGACCTCGAGCGCCATCCCCGAGCTGAAATGCCTTCCCGTGGAGTCGATCACCAGCACCCGCGCCGACGCCTCGCGCTGCAGCCGCTCGAGAATCCCGTCCAGCTCGCGCCAGAACGCCGGACTCATCGAGTTGCAGGCCTCGGGCCGGTTCAACGTCAGCCGAGCCACACGATCGACGATCTCGAAGCGGAAGTTCATGCGGATGGCTCCGGAGGCGATGGGTTGTCGTCTCGATTCATCGTAGCAGCGGATCGGCGCGCGGTGTTGCGGCGGCGAACACAGTGGATGCAACGATCGCGAGGGCACGCGAGGGGCCTGCGGGTGACGCGCACTCGGCGAGCCGGCCGCTACCGAAAGCAAACTCGCGGGACCCGTCGCGTCGGGGCGCGAAGCGCCCCTACGCAGCGGGTGCGAGTTTGCGAGGTAGGGCCGGGAAGCCCCCCGCGAAGCGGGGGGCCGAAGCCGTGTGCGCGTCACCCGCAGGCCCCTCGCGTGTCCTCGCGACGCTCGACGAAGCGTGTGCGCGACAGGGCACCACCGGCCCGCTCCGCTATGCTGCGCCCCTAGCCATGTTCGAGGCCCACCATGGATAAAAAACCTCGCCCGCGCAGCTATCGCTACTACGAGCTGCTGCTGGCCGCCTTCGTCACCGTCTTCCTCTGCTCGAACCTCCTCGGCCCCGGCAAGGCCGTACAGGTCGACGTGCCGGTCTTCGGCACGCTCACTTTCGGCGCGGCGGTGCTCTTCTTTCCGCTGTCGTACATCTTCGGCGACGTGCTCACCGAGGTCTACGGCTACGCCCGCGCGCGCCGCGTCATCTGGACCGGATTCGTCGCGATGCTGTTCGCCGCATTCATGTCGTGGGCGGTCGTGCGGATGCCGCCGGCGCCCGGCTGGCCGCACCAGCAGGCCTTCGAAGTCGCCTTCGGCAACACCTGGCGTGTCGTCGTCGCTTCGCTGATCGCCTATTTCTGCGGCGAGCTCGTCAACTCCTACGCGCTCGCGCGACTCAAGCTGATGACCGCAGGCCGGTACCTGTGGTTGCGCACGATCGGTTCGACGATCCTCGGCGAGGGAGTCGATTCGCTGTTGTTCTATCCTGTGGCGTTCTGGGGCGCGGGCCTGCTGCCCGACGAGATGCTGCCGACGCTGATGCTCTCGCAATGGGTCGGCAAGACGCTCGTCGAAGCGGCGTTCACGCCCGTCACCTATGCGGTCGTCGGATTCCTCAAGCGCGCCGAGAACGAGGACTGGTACGACCGCGACACCAACTTCACGCCGTTCCGCTTCTGAACGGCGCGCGGACGAACGACCGATGCGCGACCTCCCGCTCTCCTTCCGATTCACGCTGCGCGACTGGCGCGCGGGCGAGTTGCGCCTGCTCGTCGTCGCGCTGCTGGTGGCCGTGGCGGCGATCGCCAGCGTCGGGTTCTTCGTCGACCGGATGCGCATGGCGCTCGGCCAGGAGGCTGCGCAACTGCTCGGCGCCGACCTCGTCGTCGGCTCCGACCAGCCGCTCGATGCCTCCTTCGCCGAACAGGCGCAGGCGCTCGGCCTGCAGGTGGCGCGCAGCGCCGTGTTCCCGAGCATGGCGCTCGCCGGCGGGATGCCGCAACTGGCCGCCGTGAAGGCGGTGTCGTCGAACTACCCGCTGCGCGGGCGCGTTCGCGTGCAGCGGCAGGCGACGGCGGGTGACGTCGAGGCGACCCGGGCGCCGCAGGGCGACGAGGTCTGGCTCGACCCGCAACTCGCGCTCGCGCTCGGCGTGTCGGTGGGCGACGCGGTGCATTTCGGCGAGCGCGCGTTCCGGCTTGACGCGCTGATCACCTTCGAACCCGATCGCGGCGCCGGCTTCGTGAACTTCGCGCCGCGCGCCATGTTCGCGCTCGACGAGCTGCCGGCGACCAGGCTCGTGCAGCCGGCGAGTCGCGTGCACTGGAACCTGATGCTCGCGGGCGAGGCCCAGGCCGTCGCCCGTTTCCGCCAATGGGCCGAGCCGCGCCTGCCCAACGGCGCGCGCATCGAGTCGCTGGAAAGCGGCCGGCCGGAGCTGCGCGCCACGCTCGATCGCGCCGAGCGCTTCCTGTCGCTCGTCGCGCTGCTGTCGGCGCTCATTGCGGCGGTGGCGATCGGGCTCGCGTCACGCCGTTTCGCCGAGCGCCACCTCGACGGCTGCGCGGTGATGAAGGCGCTGGGGCTGCGGCAGCGGCGCCTGCTCGCGCTGCTCGGGCTCGAGCTGCTGTGGGTGGCGCTGTTCGGCGCGCTTGCCGGCGTCGCGCTCGGCTGGCTCGTGCATTTCGCGCTCGTCGCCGCGATGACGCCGCTGCTGCAGATGCAGCTGCCGATGCCGGGGTGGCGACCGGCGGCGCAGGCGCTGCTCGCCGCCGTCGTGCTGATGGCGGGTTTCGGCGCCTGGCCGTTCCTGCGCCTGGCCGGCGTGGCGCCGCTGCACGTGCTTCGCCGCGAGGTGGTCGGCGCGCCGGCCTCGGCCTGGGCGGCGGCCGCGTCGGCTGCGCTCGCGTTCGCCGCGCTGCTGCTGTGGTTCGCCGGCGATCGGCGTCTCGCGCTGGTGGCGATCGGCGGCTTCGCGATCGGCGTCGTCGTCTTCGTCGGCGTGGCGCTCGCCGCGGTACGCGCGCTCGAGCCGCTGCGCCACGCCGGCTTCGTTGCCGGCAGTCCGGCGTTGCGGCTGGCCTTCGCCTCGTGGTCGCGCCGTCGCACGATGACGGTGACGCAGACGGTCGCGCTGTCGGTGGGGCTGATGGCGCTGATGCTGCTTACCGTCACGCGCACCGACCTCATCGACGGGTGGCGACAGGCCAGTCCGCCCGACGCGCCGAACCGCTTCGTCGTCAACATCCAGCCCGACCAGGTCGACGCCGTTCGCGCGGCGCTCGCGCAGGCGGGCGTCGCGCAGCCCGAACTGCATCCGATGGTGCGCGGTCGCCTCGTCACGATCAACGGGGCGCCGGTGCGCCCCGAGGACTACGACGAGGACCGCGCGCAGCGCCTGCTCGACCGCGAGTTCAACCTGTCGTATGCGCGTGAGATCCCCGCGCACAACCGGATCGTCGAGGGAGAGCCCTTCCGGCCGGGCCGATCCGAGGTCTCCGTGGAGCAGGGCATCCTCGGCACGCTGAGGCTTTCGCTGGGCGACGAACTGGGCTTCGACATCGCGGGCGACACGGTCACCGCGCGCATCGTCAACGTGCGGCGCGTGGACTGGGATTCGATGAAGGTGAACTTCTTCATGATCCTGTCGCCGGAGGCGCTGGCCGACCGACCGCAGACCTGGATCACCGCCTACCACCAGCCGCCGGTGGCCGACCCGGTCGACCGCCGCCTGGTGCGCGAGTTCCCCAACCTCACCGTCTTCGACACCGGGAACATCGTGCGCCAGGTGCAGGCGATGCTCGACCAGGTGACCCAGGCCGTGCAGTTCCTGTTCGTGCTGACGCTGGCCGCCGGCGTCACGGTGCTGTGGGGGGCGCTCGCCAGTTCGCGCGACGAGCGCATCCGCGAGGCGGGATTGATGCGCGCGCTCGGCGCTTCGGCGCGTCAGTTGTCGAGCGCCCAGCGCATCGAGCTTGCGTTCAGCGGCGGACTCGCCGGCCTGCTCGCGGCGCTCGGCTCGGTCGCGATCGGCTGGGCGTTGGCCGAACAGGTGTTCGGCTTCGCCTACGAACCGCGCTGGGCCGTCGTACCCGTCGGCGCAGCCGTCGGCGCGGCGCTCGCGCTGGTCGCCGGCTGGCTCAGCCTGCGCGCCGTGTTGCGCGCGCCGCCACTTCTTACATTACGAGACGCCTAGCGTCGAGAGCTGTAATGACGCCTCGCGCCGGCCTGGCCTGCGCGAGGCGGGCGCCGCTACTTCGCGTTGAACATCTGCCGTGCGGCGTCGTCGGGCAGATGGCAGATACGCGCGGCGACGTCGAAGCGTCCGCCGCGACGCTGGCAATCGACGTAGGGGCCATAGTCGGTCGCGTCGGCGCTCGAGCCCTGTCCCATCGCTGCGGCGAGTATCGCAGCCGGGGCGGCCGGAGCGGCCGGCGCGGGCGCCGACGGGGACGAGCGCTCGATGCCCTGCGCGCCCGCGCGCGGCGTCCACACGCGCACCTGCGGCGCACCCACACAGGGTTCGTCGGAGAACACGGTGCGGCCGTCGCGCGTCGAGCACTGGAAGACGGCGCTCGACACGCCGGAAGGCGCTGCGACGGCCGGCGCGGGTAGCGCCAGAACGAGGGCGGCAAGGATGCCGGGCACGGACGCGGCTGCGATGGCAAAGGGTACGGTGCGGGCTCTCATCCTGGCCTCCTGAGGGGGTTCATCGTGTCGTATCCTCCCGGATATCCCGCTTCCCGACAACCGCGGGCCCGCGAAGGTTTTCCCTTGGTTTCGACCGACATCCTGCTGATCGCCGCCGTCGCGCTCGCGGCGCTTTCCATCGTGTTGCTGCTCGTGCTGCTGCTGCGCCGGCCTCCGGATGTCGCCGCGCCGGTGCTCGATGCGCTCGCGCAGGCCACGCGGATGCAGCTCGACACGCAGCGCGAGCTGCGCGAAGAGACGAGCGCGCAGGCGCGCGAGAACCGGCGCGAGCTGGGCGCTTCGCTCGCCGACCTCGGACGCAGTCTCACCCAGCAGATGGGCACCATCGCCGGCGTGCAGAACAACCAGATCGATGCCTTCGCGCAGCAATTGGCCAAGCTCACCGGGGCCAACGAGCAGCGGCTGGGTGCGCTGCGCGAGAGCAACGAGCAGCGGTTGAACGCGTTGCGCGAGGGCACCGAGCTGCGGCTCGAGTCGTTGCGCGAGACGCTCGAGCGCCGGCTGCGCGACCTGCAGGCCGACAACGCGGTCAAGCTCGAGGAGATGCGCCGCACGGTCGACGAGAAGCTGCACGCGACGCTCGAGCAACGGCTGGGCGCGTCGTTCAAGCAGGTATCCGACCGGCTCGAGCAGGTGCACAAGGGCCTGGGCGAGATGCAGGCGCTGGCCTCCGACGTCGGCGACCTCAAGCGCGTGCTGACCAACGTGAAGACGCGCGGTACCTGGGGCGAGGTGCAGCTCGCGTCGCTGCTCGAGCAGCTGCTGGTGCCCGAGCAGTACGGCTGCAACGTCGCGCCGGTGCCGGGCTCGAACGAGCGCGTGGAGTTCGCGATCCGCCTGCCCGGCAGCGCGGGCGACTCGCCGGTATGGCTGCCGATCGACGCGAAGTTTCCGCGCGAGGACTACGACCGCCTCGTGCTCGCGCAGGAGCGCGCCGATCCGGCAGCCGCGGAAGCGGCGGGCAGGCAGCTCGAGCAGCGCCTGCGCCTCGAGGCGAAGACGATCCGCAACAAGTACGTCGCGCCGCCGGCGACCACCGATTTCGCCTTGCTGTTCCTGCCCACGGAAGGGCTGTACGCCGAGATCGTGCGTCGCCCCGGGCTCGTCGACGACCTGCAGCGCAGCTGGCGCGTGGTGGTTGCGGGCCCGAGCACGCTGGCGGCGATCCTCTCGAGCCTGCAGATGGGCTTTCGCACGCTCGCGGTGGAGAAGCGCTCGAGCGAGGTCTGGCAGCTGCTCGGGGCCGTCAAGACCGAGTTC
>WBZO01000396.1_pt1 | contig 29720 bp, 25 predicted proteins | sample 5204261 | NCBI WGS metagenome assembly WBZO01 (sample SAMN12412400, study PRJNA552823) | activated sludge metagenome | isolation source: activated sludge from anammox sidestream of wastewater treatment plant... | place: USA: North Carolina | collected 2017-09
TTGTGAAAAGCCGCTCTCCTAATAGAATTTTTATAAGCCGTAGCGTACATTTTTTCTTATAGACAGCAAGGAGACAATTATGAAATTCCTGAACCCCTTTGATAACGATCCAGTCGATAATTACAACGTGACTGCGCAGCCTGAAGAGAAAAAAGGTCGCGCCGCTATCCTGACTGCGGATGACACGGAAGATCTGGAATTTTTCTACCCTTATTACCGCCTGAGCGAAGAAGGCTACATGGTTGATGTTATTACACCCAACGGCGGTGAATTTCAGGGCAAGAAAGGGCTGGGCCTTAAAGAAACGCTGAAACTGGAATCGGTTAATCCATCGGGTTATGCACTAATTTATATTCCTGGCGGCAAAGCGCCGGCTGAGCTGCGCAAGAATGAAAAGGCGATCAGTTTTGTACGCGAATTCGCTCTAAGCGGCAAACCTATTGCGGCCATTTGCCATGGCGCACAACTGCTTGTCAGCGCCGGCCTTGTAAAAGGCAAACGCATCGCCGCCTGGCCGGAAGTTAAAGATGAAATTGAAGAAGCAGGCGGTACTTTTGTTGACGAATCCCTGGTTGAAGATGGCAAATTCATCACTGCACGTAAACCGGGCGACCTGCCGCATCATCTTGCTGGCGTATTGAACTACCTCAACGGGGCCAGCTCAACCAATACCGCTACTTCATCGAAGAAAGCGGTAGCTTAAGCGGTCTCAAATGGCTGCTTTTAAAGAGAGGGCGGTTTTTAACTGCCCTCTCTTGTTTCCATCTCTTTACACCTGATTCTTATCCAGTTTACCCCAGGGCTCGTTCGGGCCGAGTAGCAACTCGTTATGGGCAGCACCTGCCGGAATCATCGGGTAAACATTTTCATTCTGATCCACCACCATATCGACCAGCACCGGCCCGTCGATTTTCAGCATTTCCTTGATAGTTGCATCTACCTTGGCCGGATCATCACAGCGCAGCGCCTTGATGCCATATGCCTCCGCCAGCTTCACGAAATCCGGCAATGAATCCATATAAGACTCGCTGTAGCGTCCGCCATGGAACATTTCCTGCCATTGGCGCACCATGCCCATGTAACGGTTGTTGAGAATAAAAATCTTCACCGGCAACCGGTATTGCTTCACCGTCGAGAGCTCCTGAATATTCATCATGAAGCTGGCCTCGCCGGTTACGCAGACCACCAGATCATTCGGATGCGCCACCTGCACGCCCATAGCCGAGGGGAAACCGTAGCCCATCGTGCCCAGCCCACCGGAGCTCATCCAGCGATAGGGTTTATCAAATTTCAGGTATTGCGCCGCCCACATCTGGTGCTGACCAACATCGGTCGTAAAGTAAGCGGATTTGCTTTTGGTCAGTTCGTACAATCGCTGCAAAGCATATTGCGGCTTGATGATATCCTTGCCCTGCTTGAACGAATAGCTCTTACGCGCACGCCATAGTGCAATTTCTTTCCACCAGCCATCAAGCGCCTTGGCATCCGCTTTCAGTTTACGCGCTTTCCACTCTGCGCGCATCGCTTTGATCACCGAGCCTGCATCACCGACGATAGGGACATCCACCGTGACATTTTTATTGATGGATGACGCGTCGATATCGACATGGATTTTCTTCGATCCTGGCGAGAAAGCGCTCAGCTTGCCCGTTACCCGGTCATCAAAACGTGCGCCAATACAAATCATGAGATCACAGTCATGCATGGCCATATTCGCTTCCAGCGAACCGTGCATTCCCGGCATTTCCAGAAATTGCGGATCCGTGCCAGGGTAAGCGCCAAGCCCCATAAAGGTCAGGGTGATGGGAAAACCGGTTTCCTTCACCATCGCCTGCAGCTGCTTGCACGCTTCCAGCCCTGAATTAATCACTCCGCCGCCCACATAAAAAAGCGGCTTCTTCGCTTTCGCCATTAGCTCAACAGCCTGCACAATTTTTTCCGGGTTGCCTTCCGTCTGCGGCTGGTAGCGGTGGCGCTTGAAGCTGTGCTCATGATCATATTCGCCGGTCGTATTCAGAATATCTTTCGGCACGTCGATCACCACGGGGCCGGGCCTTCCTGAAGTAGCAACCTGGAAAGCCTCATGCATGATTTCCGGCAGATCGCCAATATGCTGGACAAGGTAGTTATATTTTGTGCATGCGCGGGTGATACCGGTGGTATCCGCCTCCTGGAATGCGTCGGAACCGATCAGGTGGCTCGGCACCTGTCCCGTAATGCAAACCATGGGGATTGAATCGAGCATGGCATCGGTCAGGCCTGTCACCGCGTTGGTTGCTCCGGGCCCGGATGTGACCAGCACCACGCCCGGTTTACCGGTGGAACGCGCATAACCCTCTGCCGCGTGGGTTGCAGCCTGCTCGTGCCGCACCAGCACGTGGCGCAGGCGATTCTGCTTAAAAATAGAATCATAAATAGGCAGCACTGCACCGCCCGGATAACCAAATACCGTATCTGCACCGCAATCCAGCAGCGCGCGCACTACAATATCAGCGCCAGTAAGGCTTTGCGGTTCTGTAGAAGTCTTAGCGGTGGATTTTTTGCGGGCAGGAGCGGCGGTCATGGTCAGATTCCTTCATGATGGGGGGAATCACCATAGCTTCCAGCGCTTTACGGGTCAATGCCTACTACACGTAAGCGGCAGCGGAAATATCCTGCATCCGTTCCTCACGGGGCTTGATTTCCCCGCGTTCGGAAACTTTTTCGCGTTCAGTCACCTTTTTATCAGCCCAGGCGGCCTTGGTTTCTTCTGCTTTTTCCGCCGATTCGGCCGGCGCTTTCGCTTCATCGCTGCGTGCAGACGGCGCAGAAGCCGTGGAAATGTTATTATTGGCAGGAGCGGAAGCAATCACTGCAGGAGCTTCCTCTTGCTTCTTTTCTTTCGTCAGTAATTTGAGCGCCAGCGACGTGTTAAAGGTGCAGGCCGCTTCGAACAGACCAAGCTCAGACCAGTAGCGCAAGCGATCGCTCTGCGGATTGAATTTATCGGTAATTTTGTTGCCGAGCATCTGCGTAACACCGCGGATACCAACTTTATTACCCTGCGCAGTGAGTAAATCATCGCCGCCGGCTTTGTACCTGCGCCAGTCGAGCTGCGTACTTACAATCCCCATGGCGTTATTCATAAGGAAGCCGAGGATGCGGCTTTTAATAACGGTCCCCGCCCCTTTTTTCGGTTGCTCGGCCAGATAGGCATAACGCGCTTCGCGATCTGCTTTTTCCTCTTCACTGGGTTTTTTTCCACCCAGGGAATCGAACATATTGTCGAAGCGACGAGCCCATTTATCAGTGCGGTTAATCACATAAGTGGCGATCGACGCAGTAATGTGGCCACCCAGCATAAGTGTGAAAATATCAGAGAAAATCTCAGAAATGGATTCACTTACTTTATGGCTCGCACCCATTTTATCTTTGGACAGGCTGTATACGCCGCTCTTCATCTTATCGTAGAACCCGCGGCAGGAATCGGAGAATTTCTGCACACCGCGACCAAATGCGGTTTTGTCGCCCGCCAGCTCAGCAAGATAACTGGTAACCTGCGGAGTTTCAGGCTTAACCACTGGGGGCTGGCCCGGCATTGTTACAGAATGCAGGTGTTTTATCTCGGGATTATCTTTGTCGGCATGGTAGGTAACGTCATAGCTCTCACCGCCTTTTGTCTTGGTTTCGGTAACGACGTCAAAATCCTTCTTTGCCGCTTCTTTCCTGGTATGCCCCATGAATAAATCGGTAATGGCGATAGAAAGTGCGTAATTGCCGACAAAGTTAATAATCCAGTGGGCAAAGGTATGAACAAATTTTTCCCCGCGCGTGGCCTTGGTGCCAAGCTTGATCTGCAGGTGCTCAGGCAACGCTGCGTCAGTACCGATTGAGGTCGTAGTTTCTGTTGTATTCATACAGGTACAACAATACCACAGCGCATCAGGAAGAATTGTTAAGGTTTGATGAAGATTTTATCAGGCCGCTTCGACAAAACCGGCCATAATCCTTTTCACGCCCGCCTTCTCAAAAGCAATTTCAAGCTGATCATCCTGTTTGCTTACGATTTTGCCGTAACCGAATTTCTGATGGAACACGCGCTTGCCAATGCCCATATTGTCATCGCTCGTTGCTGTTGAAGGCTGGATATTACGAAAGATGGCACTCACTTCGCTGGCAAAGCTGCTGCGTTGCTGCTGGTGCTTCTGGTAGCGGTGAAAGCTATGTGCATCCAGCACTTCGATATGCTGAGCAGGCAGCTCTGTCATAAAGCGCGAGGGCACGGTCTGCTGCCATTCCATTCCCTGCTTGGTGAAGAATCTGCGCCGCTCCGCATGGGTAATCATTACATGCTCACGCGCACGAGTCAGCCCCACATAGGCCAGCCGACGCTCCTCTTCCAGCCCTGCGCGGCCTGATTCGTCAAGCGAACGCTGATGCGGGAACAATCCCTCTTCCCAGCCCGGCAGGAAAACGCGATTGAACTCCAACCCTTTGGCCGAATGCAAGGTCATGAGCGAAATCAGCTCGCCGCTCGCGGCCGCTTCCTGCTGCACTGAATCGGTCACGAGCCCCACATGCTCAAGAAACGCCGTCAGGTCTTCAAACTCGCCCATGGCGCGCACAAGTTCGCGCAGGTTTTCCAGCCGGCCGTTGGCTTCGGCATTCTTTTCTTTTTCCCACATAGCGCGATAGCCCGATTCATCCAGCACGATGTCGGTCAACTCATTGATGGGATTCTCCTTCAGCAACTCCTGCCAGCGCCGGAACTGCTTAAGCAGAGCGCCAATCGTATCTGCGGCCTTGCCTTTCATCTCACCGCTGCCGATCACACGTTCGGCCGCATGGAATAATGATCCGTCGCCGGCGCGCGCCGTACTGTGAAAACGTTCCATCGTGGCTTTGCCAATGCCGCGCTTGGGCAGGTTGATGATACGCTCAAAGGCCAGGTTGTCCTGTGGATTCCTCACCACGCGCAGATACGCGATGATATCCTTAATCTCCTGCCGATCGTAGAAACGCAGTCCGCCCACTACCTGGTAAGGCAGGCCCAGCGTGAGGAACCGTTCTTCGAACTGCCGCGTCTGGAATCCTGCGCGCACCAGTACCGCCATTTCCTTATAGCTTTCGCCCCGGCGGCGCGCCGCTTCAATCTGCTCGCCGACCAGATAGGCTTCTTCTTCGCTGTCGACCGCTGTCTGCATTTTTATTTTTTCGCCATGCTTTGCTTCTGTCCACAACGTCTTGCCAAGCCGCGACTGGTTATTGCGGATAAGATGCGATGCCGCTCCCAGAATATGGGGTGTTGATCGGTAATTCTGTTCGAGACGTATTACGGCTGCGCCGGGGAAATCTTTTTCGAATTTGAGAATGTTTCCCACTTCCGCCCCGCGCCAGCCATAGATGGACTGATCATCATCACCCACGCAGCAGAGATTTTTATGCCCCAGCGCCAGTAACCGCAGCCATAGATACTGCGCAACGTTTGTATCCTGATATTCATCCACCAGGATATAACGGAATTGGCCGGCATAATGGCGCAACACTTCCTCATCCTGCGCAAACAGCGTCAGGTTATGCAACAGCAGGTCGCCGAAATCCATGGCATTAAGCTGCAACAGACGCGCCTGGTAAATCTTGTATATTTCGAGGGCTCGGGGCATAGCCCCGGCCGCATCTGCCGCGCTGACTTTTTGCGGGATCAGCCCTTTATCTTTCCACTGCTGGATAAAATATAAAAACTGCTTCGGTGGATGTTGCTTTGCATCAATCCCCTGCTCCTCCAGAATCGTTTTGAGCAGCCGCAACTGATCATCCGTATCCAGGATGATAAAATCGCTGGTAAAGCCCAGCTTCTCCGCCTGCCTTCGTAATATCTTGGCGCTGATGGAATGGAAAGTGCCAAGCCAGGGCAGTACCGCCCTGCCCTGCCCCTCTGCGTTCCTTTGTAATAATGCCTCGGCGCGGGCTGCCATTTCGCGGGCCGCCTTGTTCGTAAAGGTCACTGCCAGTATCTGGCTGGGATAGGCCAGGCCGCAATTGAGAATATGTGCAATCCGTGCCGTCAGCACGCTGGTCTTACCTGTGCCGGCGCCGGATAGCACAAGCACCGGCCCCTCTGTCGTCTCTACCGCCTGCCGTTGCGGCTCGTTGAGTCGATCCAGATAGCCGTAATGTAATTGCACCTCTTGATTTTCCACCGGATTCACTTCATTGTCTTTCGTATGCGCACATTTATTGTTTTGTTTTTAAAAGGCTTTCTTATCGGTCTTTCCGCAATTACACCCGGGCTTACGGCTGCGACCACTGCCTTTATTCTCGGCAGTTATAGCCAGATTCTGCAGGCGTTGAAATCCCTTAATTTCAAAGCAGCCAGCTATCTTTTCAAAGGCCGATTGCGTGAGCTGTCCGAGCATGTGGAATGGAAGTTACTGCTGCTACTGCCTCTTGGTGCTGCCTGTGCGATTTATGCATTGCCGCTATTTGTACCCTTAAGTTTCTGGCAGGATCAATTCAAGCCGCTGATATATGCTTTCGTTTGCGGGGCCATACTGGCGGGGCTTGCCTTTACGCTCTGGGATCATCGCGGGGGGGGCTTCTTCGGCGTATTGCTTTTTGTCGGCGGTGTTGCAGCCAGTGTGACTCTGCTGTTAATCCCGATTACTCCGCTGCCCGGCAGCTGGCAATATCTTGCACTGCATGGCATCGTCGCTGTTTTCACCGATGCCGTTCCTGGCCTCGCCAACTGCTTCACCGACCGACCGCTGGCCGATTACAACGCCGTGGCTTATTACGCCAATCATGATTTCCTTCCCGCGGTAATCCTTTTCGCCCTGGGTGTTGTGATAGGCATTATATTATTGGTTAGCCTGATGATGCTGGCCTATCGCAAAGCTTCAGAGAAACTACTATCGCTGCTGATGGGTTTAACTGCAGGCGTTATTATTCAGCTCTGGCCGCTGCGCTATCTACGGCATAATTCCGAGCAGGAAATCACTCTCGTGATTGCCTGTTTCATTGGCGGCATGGCTTTCAGCGCCATGCTGCAATTCATGCAGCGCCGGACCCTGGCTTAACCAGCACCAGCGCGCTCCAATCCTGCTGACGGAAGGCTTTTACCAATTTGAGGCCTCGGCAGCGATACGCAGCAAGCACATCCAGTTCCTGGAAATGCAGCAGGCCGGAAAGTATCGCCACCCCGCCCGGCTTCAGATGCTGATCAATTTCACCGGCCAGAAAAATCAGCGGGCGGGCCAGGATATTTGCGAAAATCAAATCATATGATTGCTGCAATTCCCGGCGTTTAAATCCCGGCGCGGTATAAAAACGGATTCTCTTAGCTGCATTATCGCGCCCGTTTGCTTTCGCCACTTTCACCGCAACCGCATCCATATCCGATCCGCAGATATCCGCCTGCGGCCATAGCTTCTGCGCTGCGATTGCCAGAATGCCCGTGCCACAGCCCAAATCCAGCACCTTATGAAAGCGCCGCTGGCGGGCGACAAACTCCAATGCCCTTAAGCAGCCCGAGGTGGTTGCGTGCTCTCCCGTACCAAAAGCACAGCCTGCATCAATGCGTAACCCGATTTTTGGCGGCTGCGGTCTTTCAATATGCGAACCGTGAATATAAAAACGCCCGACGGAGAGAGGCGGAAACTGGCTTTGGATTTCGCTGACCCAATCGCGCATCTGTAAATCCTGCCAATGCCATTCGATAATTTTGGTGCCGCTTTTGCTTAGCAGCTCCAGCCGCATTTCCGCTTCTGCCCGCGCTTGCGCATCCGCAACCACTATGTCTGTCTTCCAAAGCTCGGCTTCGCTCTGCAGGCTGCCTTCATAATAATTGGCATAATCAGATCTTGAGCCTGTGCCTGTCACTTTAGAAGACTGGTCAGTGGCAATATGCTCGAAATGAGCAACAGAAATCGCCAGCTCTTCAAGTGCGATCTCCAGCAGCGGTTGTACTCCCTGCGGAGCAATAATTGTCAGCAGCTGATACACAGGGCTTTGCGCAAAGGGATTTTTCATTGCGTGATGAGCTCCAGCCATTCTTCCTCCGTCAGTGTTTTCACACCCAGTTCCTGCGCCTTTTTGGCCTTGCTGCCTGCATCCGCGCCGACTACCAGGAAATCCGTTTTGCCGGAGACGCCGCTGCCGACTTTTGCGCCCAGGCTTTCCGCGCGCGCTTTAGCTTCACCGCGTGTCATCTTCTCTAATGTGCCCGTGAAAACCACCGTTTTTCCGGCAATCGCCGAGTCAATTTCCGCGACCACATAAGGCTGAACATGCAGCTCCTTTTTCAATTGTTGCAGAATTTCGCGGTTATGCTGCTCCTCGAAAAAGAACAGCAGCGCCTGCACAATCTTACTGCCGATGCCGTCAATTCGATCCAGTTGTTCTGTCGCATCAGGTGCTGTCATCGCAGCTTCCCAGGCTTCCAGCGTGCCATAGTTTTTCGCCAGCAATTTTGCATTCACTTCGCCGATATGGCGAATCCCCAGCGCGTAAATGAACCTCGGCAGCTCTACATTCCGGGCTTTTTCGATCGAAGCCAGCAGATTTTCCACTGATTTTTTGCCGAAGCCTTCGCGTTGCTCCAGCTCCTCCCGGTGTCGCGCCAGATGAAAAATATCAACCGGCGTGTTGAGCCAGCCCAATTGGCGGAATAGCTCCAGCTGCTTCTCGCCCAGACCATCGATATCCATGGCATTACGTGAAACGAAGTGCCGCAGGTGTTCCAGCGCCTGCGCCTCACAGGTAAGCCCGCCGGTGCAGCGCGTGACCGCTTCGCCTTCTTCGCGCTCGGCCTTTGCACCGCAGACCGGGCAGTGGTCAGGATATATATAGGCCTCGCCGCCGCCCTGCTCCGCGACACCAACAATCTGGGGAATCACATCACCCGCGCGCTGCACGATGACTTTGTCACCCACCCGGATATTTTTGCGTGCGATTTCATCTTCATTATGCAGCGTGGCATTGCTGACTACCACGCCGCCCACGGTTACCGGCGTCAGCCGCGCAACCGGCGTGAGCGCTCCCGTGCGCCCCACCTGGATTTCGATCGCCTCAAGTGTTGTTACTGCCTGCTCCGCCGGGAATTTGTGCGCGATGGCCCAGCGTGGTGCCCGGGCGACAAAGCCCAGCCGCTCCTGGTAGTCCAGGCGATTTATTTTATAAACCAGCCCATCGATGTCGTAACTCAGCGATGCGCGCTGACGCTTCATTTCTTCATAATAATCATACAGCGCCTGCGCCTGGCATAGCCTCGCCAGCGGGTTGGTAACGAAGCCCAGCTGCGCCAGCCTTTCTATGACGCCGCTTTGCGTGCCAGGAAGATCTCCCGTCACCGCGCCCCAGCCATAGACAAAATAATAAAGGGGCCTCGAAGCTGTAATTGCGGGGTCAAGCTGACGCAGACTGCCGGCTGCCGCATTGCGCGGATTAGCAAAAATTTTTTCGCCCCTGCTTTCCTGCGCGGCATTGAGCGCCTGGAATGCGCGCTTATCCATATATACTTCGCCGCGCACTTCCAGCAGCTCAACTTCACTGTCGATCTGCCTGGGCAGGCTGGCAATCGTTGCAAGATTGGCGGTAATATCTTCGCCTTCATAGCCGTCACCCCGCGTTGCCGCCTGCATATATTTTCCGTTTTCATAGCGCGCGGTAAAAGAAAGCCCATCAATTTTCGGTTCTGCCAGAAACTCGATAGCTTCCTCTTCTGCCAGGCCCAGAAAGCGCCTTATCCGCTCCACGAAATCTTCAACATCCTCGCGGGTAAAAGCATTCCCCAGCGAAAGCATCGGCACGCTGTGCTTTACTTTTTTAAAGCCACGCGAAGGCGCCGCGCCCACTTTCTGCGTTGGGCTGTCCGGCATGCGCAAGGTAGGGTATTGCGCTTCAAGCTCTTCGAGCCGTCGGAACATCGCATCAAATTCAGCATCAGAAATTTCCGGCTGTGCCTGCTGGTAATAGAGCTGGTTATGCCGCCGGATTTCCTCCACCAGCCTTGCAACTTCCGCGGCGGCGTCACTGCGCGTCACGCTGTTTTCTCCATCAGCCTTGCCGCCGCTTTGCGTGCTTCAGCCGTGATCTCCTTGCCGGAGAGCATCTGCGCCAGCTCTTCCTGCCGGGTTTTCTTATCCAGCCGCGTGACCGTCGTGCGGGTGGCCTTTTTCTGCTGTTCTTTTGCCACTTTGAAATGGCTCTGACCTTTACCTGCCACTTGCGGAAGATGCGTTATCACCATCACCTGCTGCTGCGTTCCAAGTTTCGCCAGCCTGTCACCGATGGCATCTGCGACTGCGCCGCTGGTACCCGCATCAATCTCGTCAAAAATCAGGGTAGTATCGCTCTTGCCTTGCGCCAGGACCACTTTAAGCGCGAGCATAAAGCGCGACAATTCACCGCCGGAAGCAATTTTATGCAGCGCGCCGAACGGACTGCCGGGATTGGTTGAGACTTCAAAACTCAGGCGATCCATGCCATGGGCCGCCCATTGCTCTTCAGGCAACGCTTCCTGCTTTACCTGAAAGCGCGTGGCTGCCATTTTCAGCGCAACCAATTCTGCCATGACTGCTTTAGCCAGTTTTTCAGATGCCTTGGCCCGCTTTAACGATAATGTCTCTGCCAGTTTACGGTACGCTTCTTTTGTTTTATCGGCTTCTTCACGCCGGCGCTTTAATAGGTTTTCCTGCGATGTCAGCGTGGCCAGCTGCTCACGAATGCGCGATAATAATGCAGGCAGTTCTTCAACACTTACCTGATGCTTGCGTGCTGCTGCGCGCAGGGCAAAAAGCCGCTCTTCCATCTGTTCGAGCTTATTTGGATCATAGCCGTAATCTGCGCTTAGACTTTCAAGTTGCCGCGTTGCATCTCCCAACTCGATCTGCGCACGCTCCAGCGCATCCACCACGGCCTGAATTTCCGCCACTTGCGCCGCGTCTGACCGCATCAGCATGCGCTGCGCATTATACACCGCGCCAGCACTCTGTAACTCTCCCAATGCTTCCTGCAATAATCCGCCCAGCTTCTCCGCCTTCATGAATTTAGCGCGGGCGGCAGCGAGTTCTTCCTCTTCATTTGGCTGCGGCGCCAGTTTTCCCAATTCCTGCGAGACATGGCGCAGATATTCTTCTTCACGGCGCGCAGCGGCAATGCCTTCTTCAAGATGTTCCAGGGCTTGCCTGGCCTTTTGCCACTGGGCAAAACCCTCCGCCACTTTGCCGCATTCGGCATTCAGCCCGGCGAAACCGTCGAGCATTTTGCGGTGCATGGAAATATCGGTCAGATCGCGCTGGCCATGCTGGCCATGAATTTCCACCAGCTGCTCTCCCAGGCTCTTCAGCAGATTCACACTGACCGGACGGTCATTAACCAGGCATCGGCTTGAGGCGCCTTCAGGCATAATAATCCGCTTCAGCAGCAGGGAATCCTCTGCCTCGATGCCAGCTTCTTCTATTATTTCCCGCAGTGTCTGGCTCATGGTGAACTCTGCGGTAATAACCGCCTGCTTGCCCGCCTCGCGCAATACATTGCCAGAGAGCCTGCCTCCGAGCACCAGTCCCAATGCATCAAGCAGGATCGATTTACCTGCTCCCGTTTCACCGGTAAACACGCAAAGGCCCTCGCCGAAATCCAGTTCAGCCTGATCGATCAAGACATAATTGGTAATGGTGAGGTGGCGGAGCATATCCTACAACAGGCCGCCCAGCCAGCTTTCTTTCGGATCATTTTTGATAGATTCCGGATTCAACAGCCGGTAGCTGTCTTTATACCACGGGCTCTTGGGAAAGTTGTGTCCCAGCACCGCTGCATATTTCTGCGCTTCCGGCTTCACACCCATTTTCAGATAGGCCTCCACCAGCCGGTGCAGGGCTTCCGGTGTCTGGCTGGTCGTCTGATATTCATCAATCACTTTGGAGAATCGCTTAATCGCTGCGGCGTATTCCTGACGCGACATATAATAGCGGCCGACTTCCATCTCCTTGCCGGCAAGGTGGTCGATGGTCAGATCGCGCTTGATAATCGCGTCCTTGGCGTAATCGCTTTCCGGGTAGCGCCGGATTACTTCCTGCAAGGCGTTCAGCGCCTCGGTGGTCATGGCCTGATCGCGGCCCACATCAGAAATCTGCTCATAGCTGCAAAGTGCAGTCAGATAATATGCATAAGGGGTCAGCTCGTCACCGGGATAGAGCCTGGCGAAGCGATCAAGAATGGCCTGCGCCTCCACATAATCCTGGTTCTCATAATTGGCATAAGCATTCATAACCTGCGCGCGTTTGGCCCATTGCGAATAAGGGTGCTGGCGCTCGACTTCCTCGAAACCGGTTTTGGCGCCCTTCCAGTCACGTTGCAGCAATTTATCCAGCGCCTCATTATAGAGTTCGACGACAGGACGGGTTTCCAGGGATTTCGCGGCTTCTTCCTTCTCACTGTCACTGCTTCCGCAGGCGGCCAGGAACATCAGTCCCGCCAGCATGAGTATCGCCAATATCCAGTGTCTTACCATGCGGCTGGTATAGCAGTTAAGAAAAGGGAAGAAAAGCGTGGTTTAGGCAAAAGCGGCAATCGTATCCACCATGCGTAATTCCGGCTGCCTGGAGAGGTATTCTGCTGATTTTCTTGCCAATTGCTGCTGCTTTTCCAGGGGTTGTGCCGATAGCATCCTTGCCGTCTCCTGCAACAGCTGCTCTTTTGCCACCGCATGCTCTGCCGCAGTCCCGCCCGCTTTCTTGGAGCTGAAGCCCGTGAGTAGATCCCCTACCACATCGCAGCACATTGAAAAAACCGATAAGGCAGACATGCCATAAGCCCAGGGCCTGAACGGATCGTCGCTGGTCAGCTTCTTGGCCTTTTCATATTCTCCTATCGCCTCGGAGCCTGTGGCCACATCGGCCCCTAAAAACATCCATACAGCGTAATTCAGCGGCTGTTCCTGCATTTTTCCCCATAACGTTCCGCTTTGCCCTCTTGCCGCAATCTGTTCCGGTGTTCTCTCCGGAATCAAAATACTGGCAAGCGTGCCGCCAAAAGTCAGGCCGCTGGTAAGAAAATTAGCATTGCCGGATCGTATATCCTCTGCGGTACCCTTACGGCGGTAAATCCCGCTTCCGATCATCCCGCCGGCGGCGATGCTATTATAGATATTTGCACTTTCAATAGGGTAGTTGTAGAGCACATCCTCGAACTTCTGAAGCCAACTGCGCCCGTTATAGGTTTTCGCTTTGCGCTGCGCTTCCTCTTCCAGCGATACGCCCTCTTTCTGTAAAAACGCAGCCAGTTTTTCCTGTAGCTTCCCCAGTTGCTGCGGTACTGGACGACTGCCATATCTGGCCAGCAGAATTCCTCCCACGCTCCACATGGCTGCGCTGGTCATGCGCCCAATGCCGGCCTTGCGGATATTCTCATCCTGGCTTTTGTAATAGCCAATCAGCCCGTTCACAAAGAGTGTCAGGTTCCCCAGAAGAATACTGATGCCGCCGATTTGCCGCTTATCCATGGCGGCAGGGTAACATATTTATATTACGAGATGGTGACAGCCAGGGCGTGAATTATGCGTAAGCCGGCATTAAGTCATGCACTTGCGGATGAGGAAGTAATGCATTCGTGCGCATCTCTTCTGCCTCAACCAATTGCCATTTATGCGGCTGGCTCAGCAGCGCCGCAGCCATGGCCGTATTAATCTGGTGTCCTGGTTTCACAGCGCGAACCATGCCCTTCAGGCGATGACCGCTTAAGAAAAGGTCACCCAGGCAATCCAACGCTTTATGGCGTACAAATTCGTCATCGAAACGCAGGCCTTCCTTATTCAGGATACTGGTTTCATCCAATACGATAGCGTTTTCAAGTGAACCGCCCCGGGCGAGCCCCATTTTCTTCAGCGCTTCCACCTCATGCGCGAAACCAAAGGTGCGGGCTTCTGCCAGCGTTTCAGTGAAACGGCATTCGGTAAAGTCGTAATCAGCGGTTTGACGGCCGATCTGCGGATGGCTGTAATCCACTTCGATCTGTAGGCGGAATCCCTCATAAGGCAGAATCTCGATGCGGCTTCCACCCATTTCCACCATCACGGGCGCAAGCACTTCTATAAACTGGCGCGGGGCGGACTGGCGCTTAAGGCCGGCTTCGCTGATAAGTTCGATGAAAGGTTCCGAGCTGCCGTCCATAATCGGCACTTCCGGTCCGTTCAGGGTTACGACTGCGTTATCCACACCCAGGCCCCATAGAGCGGCCATCAAATGCTCTACCGTTGCAACGGAAACGCCCTGCATCGTCAATGATGTCCCAAGGCGGGTTTCGCTCACCTGCGCTGCCTTTGCGGGAATCGCTGGAGAATTTGCGATATCGCTGCGATAAAAAACAATACCGGAATCGACAGCGGCAGGGTGCAGCGTCAGCGTTACGGGTGCGCCGCTGTGCAGACCCACTCCTTCGCAGGTAATTGAACGCTGCAGCGTATGCTGGCGGGGAGAAAGGAATGCATCATCTTTTTTCATGATTGCAGTATAGAGATACTGTTTTCCAGCGCTATTCACGCTTTGTGACGGAATGTAACAATATTTATAAAAAACAAATAAAAAAGCCGGGAATTCCCGGCTTTTTTAACTCATTTTCAGATTAATTAGCCTGACGGCGCAGGAAGGCCGGGATTTCCAGATAATCCCCTCCTTCAACCGGCGCTGCCGCCGGGCGGGTGCTGGTCACTTCCGTACGACGAATCACCTGCTCTTCACGGGGGGTAAAGCGTGCTGTCATGCGCTGCAGGAAATTGGGCTCGGAATTATCGCGCTCAAGTGTTTCTTCTTCCTGCCACAATGCTGGCTGCGCATCTCTGGCAGTGCTGCGGGCTGCTGCGCGCGCTGGCGTGCGAGGCTCAATACTGCGCGCACCGCGGAAGCTCGGCTCAGCTGTTGCTGCAGCGGATTCAGTCGCCGCGGGAGCCGCAGGCGCTGCAAATCTTGGTTCAGCGCGCTCATGCGAGGGTGCACGCGTCTCCATACGAGTCGGGGAATGGCGCCCGCGCGGCTCGCGCGATTCCGAGAATAACAGCTTGCCCTGATCCTGTTCAGATGCAGCGGCTTTTGACTGCGGTTCGGACATAATAATGTGGTCTTCCGCCTGCAGCGCATGACGAATTTCTTCTTCCGGCTCATCTGCAATTTCCGGAGCGGGTGCCGGCTGCGGCGCGGGGCGTGGAGACTGGGAAAGCCCGAAGACCGATTTCGGCGATACCAGCGGGCGCTGGCTGAAGCTGCGCGTATAGTTTTCGCGCTCGTCCTCCTGCTTTTTGAACTGCTGCTGATCGATGCCGGTTGCCACAACGGAGATACGCATTTTTCCTTCCAGCGCGTCATTAAAGGTCGAGCCAAAAATAATATTAGCATCAGGGTCAACTTCATCGCGGATACGGTTAGCCGCTTCATCCACTTCAAACAGCGTCATATCGCGGCCGCCGGTAATATTGATCAGCACGCCACGCGCACCTTTCATCGACACATCATCCAGCAGCGGATTAGAAATTGCAGCTTCCGCCGCTTCCACCGCCCGATGTTCGCCCGTCGCCTCACCCGTACCCATCATCGCCTTGCCCATTTCGCGCATGACAGTGCGAATATCTGCAAAATCGAGATTGATAAGGCCGGGCATTACCATCAGATCGGTTACGCCGCGCACGCCGGAATGCAGCACTTCATCCGCCATACGGAAAGCGTCGGCAAAAGTGGTTTTTTCATTCGCGACACGGAACAGATTCTGATTCGGAATAACAATCATCGTATCGACATAATTCTGCAGCTCTTCCAGCCCTGCTTCCGCCAGCTTCATGCGGTGGGTGCCTTCAAAATGGAAAGGCTTGGTTACGACGGCTACGGTCAGTATGCCCATTTCACGAGCCATGCGGGCCACGGCCGGAGCCGCGCCAGTGCCGGTGCCGCCGCCCATGCCGGCTGTAATGAACACCATGTGGCTGCCTTCGATATGCGCCAGGATTTCATCCCGCGCTTCTTCCGCCGCCGCACGGCCAATATCAGGGCTTGCCCCTGCGCCAAGACCCTGAGTAATACTTGCGCCCAATTGAATCACGCGGTCAGTCAACGCGTTATCAAGCGCCTGCGCATCGGTATTCGCCATCACGAAACTTACGCCTTCAAGCCGCGCCGCAATCATGTTGTTAACGGCATTACCACCTGCCCCACCCACGCCAACAACGGTAATTGTAGGTTTCAGGCTTTCGCTACGGGCTGGCATTTGCAGATTGATGGTCATATATGTTTCCCTTTTCTTTTTTCCCCTGGATGCCCGAACCACAGCATCTTGGCTTAATATTATTACTGGACACTATATAAGCTTAGCCGGGAATTGCAATTTCGTTTTAGAAAATTTCCTTCAAAAATTTGAGAATTTTCTGTGGAGAAAGTGGAAAACCAGGACGTTCTTTAAGCCAGCGCTGATCGCCGTAATCTGAAGTTGCATAGCGCGCCAGCCCCAGCGGAACCGAGAAAGCCGGGCCGCTGACAGCCTCGCCAAGACCATCGATTTGCTTATTTCGTACAATACGCACCTGCTTTTGCAGCATTTTTCCCGCCATATCGCCGATGCCGATCAGCTGGCTGCCGCCGCCGGTAATGACCGCGCGGCTTCCTGCCATTTTTCCAAGCCCCGCCGCCTCCAGCCGATCCCGCACCAGCTCAAACAGTTCTTCAAGGCGCGGACGAATAATGTGATTCAGACTGGAGCGCGGCACGGTGTTGCCTTCTTCATCCTCGCTTTGTCCCAGTTGCGGCACTTCGATCATTACTTCGTCATCTGCAGGTGAAACCATAGCGCTGCCATGAATTGTCTTTAGCCGCTCCGCATGGTGCAGGCTGGTGGAAAGCCCGAGCGCAATATCATGCGTGATATGATTCGCCCCTAATGGCACCACGCCCAGATGCACCAGTTTTCCCGCCGTAAAGACAGCATAGCCTGTGGTACTGCCGCCAATATCAATCAGCGTCACGCCCAGTTCTTTCTCGTCCTGCTCCAGGCATGCCAAAGCTGCCGCCATCGGCGAAGCAACAAATTCCACCACTTCCATGTGGCAACGCCCGATGCAGCTGCGCAGGTTGCGAATAAGATTGACCGGCGCCGTTACAACCAGAAGATCGGCAATCAGCGTATCCCCCAGCATTCCACGCGGGTCTTCAATTCCCTTGTGATTATCCAGGCTGAAACTATAGGGAAGGCAATGCAGCAGGTATTCCTGCGGCGCAACACTTTCACGCCCCTCTTTCATAATATCGGAAAGATCGCGATCGCTGACGGGCTCATTGCCCAGCGCCAGTTCTACCCGAATATGCCGCGAGCGTATTTCCGGCAGATTTACGCTTACGATCACCTGCTCGATATTTGCGCCCGCCATCTGCTCGGCGGCATGCACCGCGGCAATAATAGAGGTCTCCGCATCTTCCACATCGGTAATGATGCCGCCTTTAATACCCTTGGAAAGCTGGTGGCCGACACCGATAATCTTTGCCTCATTACGTTCGCTCACCCGCGCGATAAAGCAGGCAACCTTGCTGCCGCCAACATCCAGGACAGCGATAGTGCTGCTGTGACCGCCATTACCTGCCGTATTCACGTATTCTGCGCTCCTTCTTCACTGGCCAGAGGTTTTTGCTGGCGGATGAATAAGCGATCGGGTACGCGCAGGTCAATCACCTGAATATCTTCCCGCAGCAAAACATTCTGCGCCACCAGATCGCCCAGACGTTTCCAGGCTATTTCCAGCTCCGCTTCCGGCAGCTTGATTTCGATGCCTTTCTTTAAGGTAATATTCCAGCGCCGCTCACTCACTAAAGAAGCTGTTTCCATTTCCTTCTGCAGTTCCGGAGTTTTTGTCAGGAATGCGAAAAACTCGCGGATATGCTCGGGGTTCATCTGCCCCACCAATAGCGGTAAATTACCATTCTCGCGCAAATCGGCCTTGCCCAGCGCCACGCCCTCACTGTCCACCAACTGCAGCTGCCCCTGATATTGCCAGATAGCTACCGGCTGGCGCTCCTCCACCTCGATACGCAGGCTATGCGGCAGGTTGCGCGATATTTTTGCGTTTCTGATGAGTGGAATTTTCTCAAGCCGCTCCTTCATTTCAGGCAGCGAAAAGGAAAGAATCGGCTGCCCGTTCTGAACACCGGTGGCAGCGAGTATCGCACGGCTGTCTACTTTTTTGTGGCCGGAAAGATAGACATTCTGCAAGCTGAAACCCGCGCTTGCAGTCACCTGCCAGGCGCCGTTGACAAGCTGCTGCTGCCACAATGCCAGTTTCCCGCTATGCCAGATCGACCAGCCCGTGGTGCCCGCCATCACCAGGCACAACACCGAAAACACCAATCCGACGCGACGGGCAATCAACCGCAATCGCTGGCGGCTGGCCCGCTGCTTCGATATCTTCTTACATTGCCGCTCGCGTGCGGTTTGCTTCCCCATGTTGCACCTCTGCGTTGTCGAGGCAGGCACCCTGAACCAGATGCTCTACTAACTGATTAAAACTAATTCCTGCATGCGCGGCAATTTCCGGCGAAAGCGAAAGCGGCGTCATGCCAGGCTGCGTATTTGTTTCCAGCGCATAGAAAATAGATTTACTCTCTACATCGTAGCGGAAATCGGAGCGCGAAAGCCCCCGGCAGCCTAAAATATTATGCATACGCTCTGCCAGTTCACACACCATTTTGTAATGCTCCGCCGGAATCGGAGCTGGCATCAGATGCTGCGCCTGACCATCGGTATATTTAGCAGTGTAATCGTAAAAACGGCCTTTGGGCTTAATCTCAATCGCGCCAAGCGCTTTGCCATCCAGCACCGCCACCTGAATCTCGCGGCCTTTGATGTATTCTTCCACCAGCACCCATTCACCGTAAGGCCAATTGTCGCGCGTGAAGGTAAAGTTATCCCCTTCCAGAACAATGCTTACCCCCACACTGGAGCCTTCATTAATCGGTTTCACCACATAGGGTTTGGGCATGGGATCCTTGCCCAGCAATTCGTCGCGATGCAGCACCCTGCCATTCGCCATCGGGATGCCGGCTGAAGCAAATACTTTTTTCGCCATAGGCTTATCCATGGCCAGTGCCGAAGCCAGCACGCCTGAATGCGTGTATGGAATTTTCATGATTTCAAGCAGCCCCTGCACGCAGCCGTCTTCGCCCCAGCGCCCGTGGAGCGCATTGAACACTACGTCCGGCTTAGCCGCTGCAAGCTTCTGTTGTACATCCGCGCCCGCGTCGATGCGCGTCACCTGATGACCGTTTTCTTCCAATGCCTTGGCAACAGCAGCGCCAGACGTTAGCGAAACCTCACGTTCCGCCGACCAGCCGCCCATCAATACCGCGATGTGCATGATTGTTTCCCTATTTATTTTTACTTTAGTTAAAAATACGCGCCTTCACGCCACAAAACAACAGAAATCACAGCGAATGGCCCATCCGCTTTATCTCCCATTCCAGGGTGATGCCGGAATGCTCCTTCACTCTTCTGCGTACTTCCTCGCCAAGATTTTCCAAATCGGCCGCACTGGCGGTGCCGTGATTGATCAGGAAATTACAATGCAGCTCTGAAACCTGCGCATCGCCGATTCTTAACCCCCGGCATCCCGCCGCATCAATCAGCTGCCAGGCTTTATGTCCTTCAGGATTTTTAAAGGTGCTGCCGCCTGTGCGCGAACGCACGGGTTGCGAGGATTCGCGCTCCTGCTTGATTTTCTGCATCCGCGCCAGAATTTCATTCTGATCGCCCGGTACGCCGCGCAAGGTACATCCAGTGAAAATCCAGCCTTCGGGCAATCCGCAATGGCGGTACGTGTAATGCAGCTCCTCAGGCTTCAAGCAATGTAGCGCACCCTGAGGATCCAGCGCCTGCGCTTCCACAAGCACCTGCGATATATCACTGCCGTAAGCGCCGCCATTCATACGCAACGCCCCCCCAATAGTGCCGGGTATGCCGCATAAGAACTCCAGCCCCGCCAGGCCATGCTCCGCCGCTAACTCCGCCACATGAATATCCAGACATGCCGCGCCTGCACTGATTTCAGCACCGTGCACTGAACATCCTGCAAATCCGCGCCCCAGCCGAATCACTACCCCTGCGATTCCACCGTCGCGCACGATAAGGTTTGAGCCGACGCCAATCACCGTTACCGGCACATCCTGCGGCTTGCCTCGCAAAAAATCTGCCAGATCTTCCACATCTTCAGGCTTGAAAAGCACTTCCGCAGTTCCGCCAACCTGGAACCAGTTAGACTTTGAAAGTTCGGCGTTCTCGCGGTAGCGGCCTCGCACCTCGGGCAAGCACTCAACCAGATTCGCCGAACCCTGAATTCTCAATTCCGGATTTTGCATCACAGTTTTTCTAATTCTCCCGGCAATGACGCTGCCCAATAGGTCACGCTGCCAGCGCCCAGGCAAATCACATAATCGCCTTCATTTGCTAGAGCGCGAATCTGCGTTGCCAGCCCCTTCGGATCGGGCATTGCTTCCACATGCCGGTGGCCCGCCGCGCGAATACCTTCCACCAGCGCATCCCGCGAAGCGCCCTCAATCGGCGCTTCACCGGCGGTGTAAATATCAGCGACCAGCACCACATCGGCATCATTAAAGCAGGTGCAGAAATCCTGGAACAGGCTATGCACGCGCGTGTAGCGGTGCGGCTGGAAAACGGCAATGACCTTGCCGCCGGTCGCTTTTACAGCCTGCCGGGCCGCCGTCAATGTCGCGGCAATTTCCACCGGGTGATGACCATAGTCGTCAATAATGCGAATGCCGTGCGCCGTGCCGGTATGGGTGAAACGCCGTTTTACCCCGCTGAAACCCGCCAGCGCTTTTTTAATCGCTTCCGGCTGCATGCCCAGGCCGTCAGCCACACCAATCGCCGCCAGGCTATTGCGCAGATTATGCAATCCATGCATGGGCAGATACACATCTTTAATTTCGCGCTCTTCCCCATGGGTGCGGATTGTAACGTCATAGCGCTGCCCCACTTCCTCATTGCGGATATTGCTGGCAACGATATCCGCCTGCGGGTTCAGACCATAAGTGACAATGCGGCGATCCCGTACTTCTGCGGCCAGCTTCTGCACTTCCGGGTGATCTAGGCACAGCACGCCAAAGCCATAGAATGGAAGATTATCGAGATACTGATAAAATGCGCGCTTCAACGCCTCAAAATCACCGTAGTAATCGAGATGCTCCGGATCAATATTCGTAATGATGCCGACCGTAATCGGCAGGCGCGTGAACGTGCCATCGGATTCATCCGCCTCCACAACCATCCAGTCGCCTTTGCCTACTTTGGCATTGGTGCCATAGGCATTGATGATCCCGCCATTAATGACTGTCGGCTCCATACCTGCTGCTTCAAACATCGCGGCCGTTAACGAGGTGGTAGTGGTTTTACCATGGGTTCCGGCAATCGCGACGCAGGTTTTCAGCCGCATGACCTCCGCCAGCATTTCTGCGCGGCGCAGCACGGGAATCCGCGAGCGGCGTGCCGCCACAATCTCCGGATTGTCATCTTTTACCGCTGTGGATTTCACTACCACCGCCGCATCAGCTACATTTTCTTCTGCATGGCCAATGAAGACCTGCACGCCCAGTTTACGCAGGCGTTCTACATTGTAATTTTCGCTCACATCGGAGCCCTGCACCTGGTATCCCTGGTTTACCAGCACTTCGGCGATGCCACTCATGCCGATACCGCCGATACCGATAAAATGAATGCGCCCCACTTCAAGCGACATTCTGGCGCCCAAAGGAAAAGCCTTGATCGTTTTTTTCATTTCCACCACCGTCTGCGCGATGGAGGACGGAATGACCGCACTCATCATATTGCCCTCTATTATTCTTATTATTCTGTTCTTCTAATAATTACGCGGCCAGCGCCTGCGCCATCCCGGCCAGTCTAACCCCTGCATCAGGTAAGGCAAGCGCCGAAGCATTGTTCGCAGCGGTTTTCAACAACTCAGTTTGCGTGAACAGAGTTTCCAGTTTTTTCTCCAGCGCCTCGACGGTGAATTCCTTATCGGGCAGCAGCCAGCCTGCCCCATGCTGCATGATATATTCCGCGTTATGCCGCTGATGATCGTCAGCCGCGTATGGATAGGGCGCATAAATCGCCGGTTTACCCGCTACCGTCATTTCAGCAATGGTGGAAGCGCCTGCCCGGCAAATCACCAGATGCGCCTTCGCCAGCTGCTGGGGCATATCCTCGAAGAATGGCCGTACATCTGCAATGATGCGCAAATCGCTGTATTTTTTTACTACCGCGCTGCCATCTTCCGCTCGGGCCTGTTGCGCAATGCGCAGTTTAGTTCTCAAATTTTCCGGCAGGCGCGTTATCGCTTCGGGCACCACTTCGCTGAAAATACGCGCTCCCTGGCTGCCACCGAAAATAAGCAGGTTAATTTTATCCTGCGGCGCTTCATAACCCCTCGCATTTAACTCCAGAATCGCGGGGCGCACGGGGTTACCCACAACCACTATTTTCGTTTTATCTTTCTCGGCAAGCCCAAGTGTTTCGGGAAAAGTGGCCGCAATTTTTCTCACTCCCCGCGCCAGCAATCTATTTGCCTTGCCTGCCAGCTTGTTCTGTTCGTGAATCATCGTCGGCAGTTTCAGACAGATTGCCGCGGCCATGGTCGGAAAAGAAGGATAACCTCCAAACCCGATAACGGCGGAAGGCGACATCCGCTTCAGCAAAGCAAGTGCCGCGAGAATACTGCGCAGAACACCCGCCGCTCCCATTACTTTACCCTTTATTCCCCCCCCGATTTTTCCCATCGGCAGGGAATGCACCTCTACGCCTTCAAAGCCCTTAGCGAAGGCAGCGAATCGGGGATCCGTCATCAGCACCACACGATGCCCTGCCTTCAGCAGTTCCTGTGCCGTTGCCTGCGCCGGAAACAAATGTCCGCCGGTCCCTCCGGCAGCGAGAATGAAAAGTTTTTGAGTCATAAATTTATTTAAACATGAAGATAATTAGCCTTCAATAAATCTTAACTTTAATGTCATAAGACTGACACATAAAAATATTAAGATTTAAACATAAAGGGAAGAACTCATGACAGGCACCCCCCCAGATTTTAAATCATTACTTGCGCATGCCCCAGCCTTTCCAGCGGATATCAAACCAGAAGGTTTGACCCGTAGCGGCACTGCGGTTTATAGAACCCAAAATGGAATGAATCAGGGATTTGAAGATATTTTAATTGAGGGCGCATCCCTTCCCAATAATAGCACAGGCGTTAATAAAGTAACGCGAGCAACTGCGCTAGCTGAAGCGCAAGCAGAGTGCTTTATCCGTGAAAACAACCTGGATCAGAAACCCGATCTCCAGGTAAGAGACTTCACTGCTGGGCTTGCAGGAAAACTCACGATGCTTAATACTCAACTTTTAACAGGAAAGGGAGCATCCCAGGGTGTATCCAATGCCTGCAATGGCATCCAGAACTTCCTCGAAAAAGAGGCAGGAATGTCCAAATTTGAAGCTGCTAATGCCACAAGTGGTTTATTGGGTCAGGCACGTGCAACAATTGCTCAATCCAACATTAAGACCCTCGGCTAAAGCCCTTTCCCAAACCGTTTGCGCGTTAGCGCTAACACCATGCCCATCGCCATCGCCACTGCCATAGTGGAAGATCCGCCATAGCTTAAAAATGGCAGCGTCATGCCCTTTGCAGGCAGCAGTTGAACCGCTACGCCCATATTAATCAACGCCTGGATACTGAACTGCGTCAGCAATCCGACCACGGCGATAATCAGGAACGCGTCATCATCCCGCCAGACGCGCATCAGGCCTTTTACGGCCACGAAAAGGAAAAGCCCGACAATCACAAGGCAGAACAGCAGGCCGAATTCCTCGCCCGCTACGGCAAAAATGAAATCGGTATGCGAGTCGGGCAAGCTCAGTTTCACCTGCCCCTCCCCCGGCCCCTTGCCAAGAATACCGCCATTTTGAAACGCTTCCAGCGAACGATCCACCTGATAATTATCGCCTGATTGCGGATCAAGAAAACGGTCGATGCGGCTGCGCACGTGATCGAAAAGGAAGTATGCGCCAAGTCCGCCGCCAACAGCGGATAACAACAGCAATCCAACCCAGATCATCGACAGGCCCGCAAGGAAAACCTGCACACCCCACAGCACGGTGAGCGTTACTATCATTCCGAAATCAGGCTGCATAATGAGTAGCAACACAGCAAATCCATAAAGCGCAAAAGAAAGCCGGTATGCCGGAAAATCGATATATTTCTGCCTTAAGGAAAAAATCCAGGCCGTCACTACAGCGAAGCAGGGTTTCATGAATTCCGAAGGCTGAATCGATAGTCCCGCAAGATTAATCCAGCGGGAAGCGCCCTTGGTTTCAAATCCGAAAAACGGCACCAGCAGCATTAGCAAAAAACTGATACCGAGCCCTACGATAGCCACCCGCCTGATCCAGCGCGGATCGAGAAGAGATATTCCCAGCAACACGGGCAATGCTAATCCAAGAAATAACTGCTGGCGTTTAACAAAGTAAAAAGAATCGAGGCCAATCCGTTCCGCCACCGGCGGGCTGGAGGCTGTAATAAGCACCGCGCCCAGTGCCATCAGCGCAAGGATTGCAGCCAGGGAATAGCGGTCAATCGTCCACCACCAGCGCGAGAAAAGCGACTGACTACCCCGCCGCGACCTTGTCATGCATTTGCCCCGATTGCTGTTTTTCTATTTTTGCTTCCACCAGGTTGCAGAAAACTTCGCCCCGATGTTCAAAACTGCGAAACTGATCGAAAGAGGCGCATGCAGGCGAAAGCAGCACCACGCCCTTACCTTCTTTAAACGCATCATCGCTTGCGGCTGAAAATGCTTTTTCCAAGGTACCGCATTGCTGCAGCGCTACATTATTTTCCTTCAACACTGTTGCGAATTCCTTCGCCGCTTCGCCAATCAGATAGGCCTTGGTAATTTTTGGGAAATACTGCGTCAGGCTGCCGATGCCGCCTTCCTTGGCTTTCCCGCCAAGAATCCAATAAATATCCTTATAGGCTTTTAATGCGTTTTCCGTTGCTTCAGCATTGGTTGCCTTGCTGTCATTGACGAATATAACTTCACCAATAGCTCCTGCCAGTTTCATCCGGTGCGCGAGCCCCGGAAAGCTTTGCATCGCCTCGGCAATCGCCTGGTCAGGAATTTCCAGCTCACGCGCAACCGCATAAGCTGCCGCCGCATTCTGCCAGTTATGCTCACCCAGCAATGCCGGTGCTTTCGCTACACTCACTTCGGAGCCTTTTTTAGAATCGCGTATAATGCCATCTGTTACATATATTCCGTCGGCCAGCGGTTTTTTCACGCTGATGGGAATAATCCTGGGGCCCGCGCCCTGCCAGGTATAGCGGTTTTTGCCGCTTTTAAGATCCTGCCAGAGTTGCTTGCAAGGCTCAGAATCCACACCGATGATGGCCGCATCAGTTGCGCGCTGCCCCTGAAAAACTCTCCGCTTGGCGTTTATATACCCTTCCATCCCACCGTGCCGGTCAAGATGATCCGGCGTGATGTTGAGCAGCACTGCAATATTGAAGATAGCGGAAGCCAGCAGTTCCAGCTGATAGGATGATACTTCCAGCACGTAATATTCACCCTTGCCTAAAGGCGCCAGTCCCAGCGCCGGCATACCAAGGTTGCCGCCGACCTCGCAACGCAATCCCGCTGACTTGAGCAGATGGGCGACCAGAGCGGTGGTTGTGGATTTTCCGTTTGTGCCGGTAATAGCGATATAGGTAGCCTCCGGGCAGGCTTCGCTCAGCAGCTCAATATCGCCTATCACTTTACAGCCATGGATATTGGCGGCATCCACCACCAGATGCGGCTGAGGATGTGACAACGGCACGCCTGGCGCAAGCACCAGCGTTTCAATCTTTTTCCATGGCCAGTCGGCGAAGTTTTTATAAACCGCATCGGGATGCGCTGACTGCGCCTTGGCTACGGATTCAGCCTTGTCATCCCAGGCATAAACTTCCGCTCCGCCGGCAAGCAGCGCAGCAATCGTCGCCTGTCCGGAAAGCCCCAGGCCAAACACGCCGACCTTTTTGCCGTTATAATGAGAGAGAGAAATCATACTACCTTAACTTTAATGTCGCGAGGCCAACCAGTGCCAGAATCGATGCAATAATCCAGAAACGGATTACAATCGTCGGCTCCTGCCAGCCCAGTTTCTCGAAATGATGGTGAATTGGCGCCATACGGAAGATGCGCTTGCCGGTAAGTTTGAAGCTTGCCACCTGCATCATTACCGACACCGCTTCCAGCACAAATAATCCGCCGATGATTGCCAGCACGAGTTCGTGTTTAATAATCACGCTGATTGCCCCTAACGCTCCGCCGAAAGCAAGGCTGCCGGTGTCGCCCATGAATACCATGGCCGGTGGCGCGTTAAACCAGAGGAATCCGAGTGAGGCCCCTACTAATGCAGCGCAGAATACTGCGAGCTCGCCTGCGCCGGGCACCAGGTGAATCTGAAGGTAGCTGGCAAAAATCGTATTACCGACAAGATAAGATATAAGCGCGAAGCAGCCAGCGGCAATCATGATTGGCACAATCGCCAGCCCATCCAATCCGTCAGTCAGATTGACCGCATTGGAAGCCCCTACCATCACCACCACCGCGAAAGGCAGGTAAAAATGGCCGAGATTCACCAGCAGATCCTTAAAGAACGGCACGGCGATATGATGCGCGTAAGGTTCGGGTGCGATATGCTGCACCCAGAACGCCGCACCCAGCGCAATAGTAATCTGCAGCAGCAGTTTCATTTTCCCTGGCAATCCGCCATGATGCCGCTTGGTCAGTTTGATATAGTCGTCAATAAAGCCGATAAAACCATAACCAGCCGTTACCAGCACAACAATCCATACATAGGGGTTGCCCAAATCTGCCCAGAGCAATGTTGAAAGCACCACTGCCAGCAGGATCATCATGCCGCCCATGGTGGGCGTGCCCTGCTTGGTCAGCAAATGCGATTCCGGGCCATCTTCGCGAATGGGCTGCCCGTGTTTCTGCTTGCTCTTAAGCCATTTGATAATGCCGGGCCCGAAAGCAAAACTGATCAAAAGCGCTGTCATCACCGCACCGCCGCTGCGGAAAGTGAGATAACGGAACAGATTAAACAGCGGGAACTGGTCTGCCAGCGAAAAGAAAATATTATACAGCATGCGCTTTCAGCCGCTCCCCTTGTTGTTCGCTATAACGTTTAAAAGCCGTCACCAGGCGATACACTTTACTGCCGTGAGAGCCTTTGAATAAAATAATATCACCGGCGCGCACCGTTTCGATCAACACAGGCTCAAGCGCTTCCGCCTCCTGTTTCAGGCCTCCCTGCAAAGAAGCGGGAAGCGCCGCATGCAACGGGCGCATTCCCTCACCGGCCAGAAAAATCGCGTCCAGCTCCTGCGCGGCAGCGACGGGCGCCAGTTCCGCATGGTAGCGCGCACTTTCCTTGCCCAGCTCCAGCATCTCGCCAAGCACGGCGATTCGCCGCCCGTTGCCTGACGGTTTCAAAGTACCAATTTTTTCCAGCGCGCCACGCATGGAAACCGGGCTGGCATTATAAGAATCATCGATAATCGTGACTGTGCCTCCCTGCCATGGCAATAGCAGCAGCTGTCCGCGCCCCGGCTGCTCTGAAAATTCAGCCAGCGCTTTTTCAGCTTTCTCCAGTGGAAGCTCAAGCGCCTCAACAACCGCCAAGACTGCGACCGCCAGTTTTGGCCAGTGCGAGGCAAGGCTGCGCAACCGGAACATACGCCTGTTTTCATATGCGCCATATTTCACTTCTGTGCCCTGCATGCCGCATTCCGCATCCTGAACCCAGAAATCCGCATCCTGGCTTTCTCCGAATGTGAGCACTTCTAATGCATTCGATTCCGCCAGCTGCAACAGCAATGGAAAATGCGGGCTATCGATATCCAGCACAGCCATGCCGCCCGGCTGCATTCCACTGAAAATCTCGCCCTTGGCTTTTGCAATTTCTGCCACTGAATCAAAAAATTCCAGATGCACAGCCTCTACTGCTGTAATCAAACTCACATGCGGTTCAGCCATCCGAGACAGGAATTCGATTTCACCCGCATGATTCATGCCCATTTCAAATATGCCGAAATCCGTATCCAATGGCATATTCGCCAGCATCAGCGGCAGGCCGATGTGATTATTATAATTCCCGGCGGTTGCAAACACCTCGCCATATGCGCCTAAGGCAAGCTTGAGCATTTCCTTGGCGCTCGTCTTACCCACGCTACCGGTTACGCCGATTATATCTGCCTGGCTTCGCCTGCGAGCGGCACGGCCTAAATCCTGTAATGCAATCTGCGTATCAGGCACAACCACCATAGGTAAATCCTTTGGCACGCCTGCAGGCATCCGACTGACCACCGCGGCAACAGCGCCGGACTGGCGCGCCTGCGACAGGTAATCATGCCCATCGAAATTATCACCGGACAGGGCGAAAAACACATCGCCAGCCTTGAGCGTTCTTGTATCGATCGATACACCGCTGGCCGTAAATGGCTGGCCCCGCAGCACACCGCCAGTGGCGGCACATACTTCTTCACTTTTCCACATTGTTTCAGCCATGCGCGGCAACACTCCCCCGGTTCAGGCAATCCTGCACTACTTCAACATCGTCAAAATGAAGCACCTGATTGCCAACGAGCTGATAGGTCTCATGCCCTTTGCCCGCCACCAGCAGAATATCGCCAGCTTTCAGATTCGCAACCGCTTCCGCAATTGCATTCGCTCTATCCCCAACATTTTTTGCCTTCGCGTTGCAGCCGACCATGATCTCGGCCCGAATCGCCTCGGGATTCTCACTGCGCGGATTATCATCAGCAACATAGACCTGATCCGCGAGCTGACAGGCCACTCTCCCCATTTCAGGGCGCTTGCCTTTATCGCGATCGCCACCGCAGCCGAACACAACCGAAAGACTGCCGCTACAGTGACGGCGCATCACCTTCAGGGCCTTTTCCAGTGCCGCCGGCGTGTGTGCATAATCCACATAGACAGCTGCATTGTCTGCAGTGACTCCCGCCAGCTCCAGCCTCCCGCGCACAGGCTTAAGCTGTGGCAAATGCGGAAGCAGCCCTTCCGCAGCGAAGCCACAGCCAAGCGCGAGCCCAAGCGCCGCACAGATATTTAAAACCTGGAAATCGCCAATCATGGCCAAACGGGTTTCATGGAGCTGACCAAATATTTCCAGCGACACTCTCATGCCGGAAGCTTCAGGCTCCATCTTTTTAATGCTTATATCACCCCTTGATCCGAAAGCGATCAGCCGGTGCTTACGCTGCCTGCAAATTGCCTCAACCAGTTTCGCCTGCGTATCATCTGCGTAAATCACTGCTGTCCTGCCTTCGCCCAGCAATTCGTTAAACAGGATCATCTTCGCCGCGAAATATTCTTCCGGCGTGCCATGATAATCCAGATGATCGCGCCCCAGATTAGTAAATGCGGCCGCCGACAGCTTTAGCCCGTGCAATCTGTATTGATGCAACCCATGGCTTGATGCTTCCAGCGAAACATATTCGCCGCCCTGACGCGCCACCGCCTGCAAGGTCCGGTGCAACACAATCGGATCGGGCGATGTATTCAGCGCAGGCGCCTCGACTTTCAGCGTATCGCTTTTGAGCCCCAGCGTACCGAGACTGGCCGCTTTCTTTCCGCATAATTCCATCAACTGCCGGA
>WBZO01001912.1_pt1 | contig 29686 bp, 34 predicted proteins | sample 5204261 | NCBI WGS metagenome assembly WBZO01 (sample SAMN12412400, study PRJNA552823) | activated sludge metagenome | isolation source: activated sludge from anammox sidestream of wastewater treatment plant... | place: USA: North Carolina | collected 2017-09
GTTCGTCACCATTCTCCTGCTCTCGTTCTGGGAATCGCGCGCCGCGCTCGAAGCCTTCCGCGATCCGCATAAACCCGAAGAGTTTCTGCTGGCGTCCGAAGCGGCGACGGTGTATGAGGTGATGTAATCAAGGAGAAAGCCATGTACAAGAACATTATCAAGATCGCATTGAAAGGCATTGCATTCGCGATGGGCGTTGCTGTGATCGTGCTGTCCATGCTCAAGACGCTGGATGTTAAAGACGGCGTATCCATGCTCGGTATGGGACTCGCCGCTCTGGCGCTGGCGAATTTGCAGGACACCAGCGCGTAGGAGACGCTCTCCAGCGTCGAGGCCGACATGGACGTAAGAGAACGCCCATTACACCAATATAGGAGACCACCATGAAAACCGTATCCCTCGAATCCACACCTGCCGCGGACGCCTTCTCGTTCAAGTCCGCGCTTGCTTTGCTGGGACAATGGTTTGGCGCGTTCATTGCCTTCATCGCCGCCCTGATCGTCGCGGAGAAAAACGGCGCGCAGGAAAGATTGCCGACGACAGGACTCGCGGTTGGGCTGTTGACGGATTTCAAATTTGCGCACCAAACCCATCAAATTGGAAAAGGCGATCTCTTCTTCGCTTTCATCGACGGCGTGCCCGACAGCAAGAACTTGCAGAACGAATTTTTCGAGCGCGAACGACTGCTGGGTTTGCTCGATCCCAAAATAGAATCGACGGAAGCCTTGCTTGGCAGGATCGAAACGCGTCTGCGCGAACACGTCGCGGAGGCGGAACAGTTCGACGATATTACGATGCTGGCGGCGAAGCGATTGGAATAAATCAAATTCTCCGAGTAGGCTACGCGGGCTGGGTCGAACTCGACAATCGTCTCATTGCCTTCGATACGTTCATAGCGCCTCAAGCGGTTCTCGATTTGTGTCAGTGCAAGATTCCCGATAATTCAGATAATTTACATCCAAGTAGGACGTCGCGGGGATTGAGTCGCACTTCTTTAGTTGGCTATAGTAATGTTGCCGTCGAAATGCCTTCCGACGAGGAGCATTATCCTGAAAACGGCCTTTGCCGACCCGTTGATCAAATTGAACACGCCCTAGAAAATATCGATTATTTATGCTCCAGGTTATTGACTAAAAGATAAATGTAATTACAATAATTATGTCGTCCAGTTTTGCCAGATCAATTACCTCGTATAGCCTTTGAGATCTTCTGGAGGTGTCTATATGTGGAGCGAATCGCTGGAAGCCAAGAAGTTGATTCGGGAATTTTCGAGAGAGACGGTGCTGCAATTGGCCCCGGAGGAGGGAGATTTTTTCGAAGAGTTGATGGAAGAATATTTCGAAAATCCTAAGGCGCATACTCAACCTCAAGGAGTGGAAGATGATCCACTAGGCTCAGGGCTGGCGGATTCAATGATCGTTATCACCCCAGTAATTGCATCCATGTCTCAAGCTGTGCTGGATTACATAATGACTGAAATCATTAAAGCCTCAAAAGAGGAAGGTGCCGCTTCGATTAAAAATACGATCCATGCGCTGTTCAACCCACAAAAGGCTAAAGAAGGATCTGCGCCGCTTACGCGTGAACAATTGAAGGTCATAAAGAAAAAAGCGCGTGATCAGGCACGTCAATTCGGACTCAATAATGAAAAGGCCGAGAAGATGGTAAATGCTTTAATTGGTTCTCTGGCGCTTTCAAAGTAATTAATTGAGATTCCAGTGGACGACGAAAAAGCTTCACCTGCGCGGCGGCTCAATCCGTTTGCTTTCCCATCTGAAACAAATGTCAGGTTTACTTTATTTATTTTTGCCAGTCTTGGCATAGCAATTGCAACTGTAAATTTGCTGTTAATTGTATTGGACCCGGATCAACAGTCGCATAAAATTGGCCTGCTTATAGGTGTTATTTTTTTAATATTTGTATTTGCCGCGATCATCTATTCCCTTCACCCCAAGCGTTTGCAACAGAAAAATTACTTGAGTCGCCTCGATGAAAAGAAAGATGCAAATTTATATCGGGAAATTCAAAACTATTCTGCGTTTGCAGATATTTTCCCGCCGCCAGACATTATGATCGAGCCGGGGTTTCAATCGCAAAACGGGCAGGCTTACGGTCTTCCTGGACGGTATATCCTTCTTATTGGAGACGGATTAAGGCTACTGTTTCGTAAGGCGCCAGACTCCTTTCGCGCTATCCTGCTCCACGAATTGGCGCATATTGCCAATAAAGATATTGGGCGCACCTACTTCGCTCAGGCGCTTTGGAACTCAACTTTATCGTTGGGCATTTTACCGCTGGCAGCCGGTATTTGGTGGGGTTTTATCTACTCTTTTTACAGTAAGTTGTTCCGAGGGGAGCTGGACCTACAAAGGGTATTCACCATTAACATGCCGGTTGTTCTTTATAGCACTTTTCAAGTAGCGATCATCGTTATTTTGTTTACTTTGGTTCGTGCCAGTTTACTGCGAGCTCGCGAATATTACGCTGATATAAGAGTCGCTTTATGGGGTGCCGGGGATTCTCTGTTGTCACTATTGGAAATGGAAAAGCCCAAAAAGAACAAAGCCTCGCGAAGGAACTTATGGTCTCTGCACCCGGATGCAAGTGAACGAATAGAAAATCTTACAAATCCTGCGCGCATTTTTCGAATGTCTTCCGATTTACCGTTTATGGTGGGTTTCTTATTTGTCCTTACGACCCCGCTTCTCTTCTATGAAGCCCTAGGGTACATAATTCCCGGCTCGGTTGGCAATATTTTCGTTAATATCTCTGATGTAATTTCGAAAATTCCCGACACCTATGACATGCCATTTATTCTAGCCACGCTTTTACGTATATCTGCTTGGGCGCCAATTATTGGGGCAGGTTTTATCTTCATTGGGTTGTTGTTATTTTTTATAATAGGGTTGCTTCTGACTTTATTTGCGCTAATTAATTTTGTCTCAGGTACAATTGGGTTGGAAATCCAGCGTGAGTCCGTTGCTGATTTAATAATGGGTCGTCCGCAATTCGGCTCTTATTTGCGCTTATGGTTGCCAGCCGTGTTAATGACATTTGGCCTTGAACTTGGCTTTCTCGCATCTTTTGAGCCATTAGTGGGAACCGGATTTCTTGTCCATACTGACCCCGTTTCTCTTCTTTCAACTAAAGGGGCGCAAGTCCTTTTGTTTCTAGTTTTTGAATTTATTCTCGTGGTCACTGCCTCATGGTTATGGCTGGTGTTTGTCCGTTATACGGGACAGAAAATTTACGGAACACATACAGGCAGTTTGCCTCCCGCATGGAAACGGCGCGGCTTAAATCTGATCCTTGGCCTTTTATGGTTTTTGTTATTCATGCCCATGTTATTTGTACATGAGAATATTTTGTTTAGAGTAACAAAAGTGCCCATTAACGAACTTATACCAAACGTGTTGAATGGTTTTACCTATTTTCTGATTGCGTTAACTATTATAGGATTCCTCTTTTGTGGAGCCTTTATCGCCAGTTGGATCGCATTTACCATATTTGGGCTCGTATTCCCTCCCTGTTGCCCAAAATGCAAGAAGGCAACAAATCACAAAATGGTATTGGGTAAATCTTGTGAGCATTGCGGGAGCGAGCTTGCTCCATGGCTGTTTGCCGCACCTGCCAATATCCAAACCCTACAAAATAGGGTAACTTCATAGACCAGAAGACGATTGAACTTCATATTGCTCATGATGGTAGATATACGATAAAGCCCATATGGATGTTAGACTTCGCTTTAATTTAGGATGTGAATATAAACTTACCGGGAGCAGAGGCTGGGAGATATACACTATACACGAGGGACTGACTCTGCTGGCGGGAGGGGACGACTGCTGGTCGGCGCTATTCGGGGATATGTGACTTTCGATTCGAGAAAATGAAACGAGGGCGGCGAAGCGTGTCTCCAACTCAAAAATACGAACCGCAACGGGCTCGGAAAAACAAAAATCATTTTCATAAGCACGTTCTGTCGCCGGTTGTTGCTTCAGTTTTTATCGATTTGTATAACCGCTTGTAGCAAGTCCTCCAGCCAGATGTTTTCGTCGAATGCGCTCGTTTTCCAATCGGGCGCCAAACGGTCGAGCAGGTATGCCTGCGCCATGCCAGTGTAGTAAAAGCGCCCGTCTCCTTCATCGCCTGCCATCCTGGAGAATTGGTCCAACTCTCGCCGCCAGCGATTCTCAAAACCGGCATATTGCCTGAAATTACGGAGCGACTCGGATTCTGGAATGGGGAGATAACCGCCCATGGATGCCTGCCGCCAGATTTCCAATTCGGCATAGCGTGCCAGACCCTCCAGCCACTCCCTCTTCTGCTCGTACGCGATCAACCCCGCGGAAAGCCCCGCAGAACTTCGGCGATTTTTTCGCAACTCCAGGAAGCGGCGGGCAAAGTCCATACTTTCAGCAGGATCGGTAGTTTGAACGGCCTCCGCCAATAGTTCCAGTTCGGCTTGCCAATCCGTTTGCAGGGCAGTATCACCCCAGGGATATTGACTCTCGAACTGTTGATTGGCGTTTTCAGCGGCGGCCAATTTTCCGGGCGCGGTTAGGCCCTGATAAGCGTGAAAAGATTCATGGGCGTTAAGTGAAATGTACTGATCGTCACTGCTGAGCAGTTGGCTGAGAAAAAGCCGATAGGGGAAGACAGGGCGCAAGAAAGACGGCAAATCTTGTTGGATGGCCTGTATCAGGTTTATCTTCATCCAATCGAGGGTCGGCAGGCTGGAAGCCCAGCGGTCGCCCACCTTAACCGTAAACGCTTCAGGTGTAATCCCGGGATCGTGCAAACGCTGACGGTAATATGTTTGTCCCATAAAGGAGTCGCCTGCGACGGGTTCCCAGGCAGAGCCGCGTTTGATCTCCGCGGGAATCTTGATCCAGCCATCCGGAGGATCGGGATAGCCGATCAGGAAGGCATATTCCTCGTTATAGTGAATCACAGGGATATCGGCTTCGCCCCAACCGGGGAAGACGGCATTGCTAAGCTGTGTCCGAATATGTAGAAATTCTGCCAATCGAACTTTATCTTCTTCGCTCAGGGTTCTGACGACGGACGAACGTTTGGGAAGTGTGCGATTGCTGATTGCGAACACAGCTAACGATATTATGCAGATTCCAATCAGGGATAGGACGGAAAAGGCGATGAATTTTCGGATTCCTTTCATCTCGAATATCTCCTTTGATGTCAAAACCCCGCCAGAAAACGCAGAGCGTCTTGAAGCCAATGAAATGTGATTGCGGATTCAAGACCGCGACGGCGCGCAAGGATGAACGGCGGCAGACCCCAGAGAACTGCCAAGATCGCTCCCATGCCTAATGCCGTTAGAGGCGATTGCAGGAAAAGGTCGTCAAAGTGAGAGTAGGTATGCACCAACATCGCGATTATCCCTGCCAGCCAGATTGCCTGTTTGGGTAATGAGTTTCGCAAGATCAACCACAGCAATCCCCATAAAGCAAAGCGATAGACGACTTCCTCGACAATAGCGGGTTGAAGCGCGTCCGATAGGGCGGCGATGGGACTTTGCCAACTCAACGGATGTCCCTGTGTGGACCGTAGCGCAAAAATATTCAGGATCGCCAGCGGCAAGCCAACGATCAATCCTAGCAGGATGCCCCAGCCCGCATTTCTCCAGTTCCCGTTCGCGGCGTGGAATTGAATTGGCCCGCCCTGACGCATGATCGCCAGTCCGCCAAGCGTCGCGAGGGTTGTAAAGAGTCCACGGAGCAAGGCTTGCCCTGATGCGCTTTTCACTAATCCAAAGAATGGGTAAGGCGAGAAAAGCGTGGCAAATAACATTTCCATGCTGACCACGGCGCCCAATATCAACGCAATGAGCCAATCACCCTGCCGCAAACTGCGATGACTTTTCAGCAGCGCCACTAGCGCGCCGGCAATGGTCAACACATCAAACACTTCAAAGGTGCGCGGCATGGCAGTTCTCTTCGCCAGGAAAACGCGCGCGGCGAATATAGCCAGAATGGTCAAAATGAGCAGAATCAGAGTGGAGTATTTGCTCTTCATGATCACATCTCCAGGCAAGCATCAGCCGCCAGCCAGAACTGGCCCTCGCGCACTTCCCGGCGCGATCGCCAGCCGCGTTTGTCCCATGAGTCGCCACTCAAGTAGTCGCTTGGGTACAATATCTGCCCCAACAACACATTTCTGAATTGCGCCACAGCCATCAGGCTAGCCACTTCCATTTCAACGGCCAGACAGTCATCCGCGTGTCCACGCCGGGATGAAAGAACGCGAGTTTCTTGTCCATATGCTCGATCTCATAGATGGGATGCTTGCCATCCTCCCAACGGTTCGGAACCGTGACCTTTGCCTGCTTCTCAACGATGACTTTTTCGTTCACTTCCCGAAAGAATGAAATGACGCAATGTTCGGGCACGTCGCGCGGCTTGATGACGCGGGAAGGTTCGATCTTTGCCTCCGATGCGAAGTCGTGCTCAAGGATGGGATACATCGCGTTTTTCCTCCTGCAAAACAAGATGCCTGCCAAGAAAGGCAAAGGCAATCAGGACGACAGCCGCAAGCCAGCCTCCCAGACTGAAGACGGCTGGTCCGTAAAGGGCAAGTCCTGCCCCGCCCAAAACCAATAAACCAGCCAACAGCCCGAACATTCTCATTCCATACAAGGTAATGAAGGGTAGGTAATGCGAGCCGACCACGATCATTGCCGACGGGAAGAACCAAGCTTCGCGATAGAGAGTCGCCGCGCCGACCAACAAGAAGTTAAGCGGCACGGTAAATGCGGTTTGGGAACCAAGTTGCCACAAACCATTGCCGGCGCTGACTTTTCCGGGGCGCCCCATCAGCCGCATCGTTCGTTGTGTAAGCGGGAAAATTAACATACTTCCGAAGAAGAGCGCCGCCATACCGTAACGCGGCGTCCCCCATAGACTGATCCCTGAGGCCGCCAGCCAAATGACGCCGGAAACCAATTGCCCGGCAAAGCCGCCCAAAAAAGCGGATCGCATTTCACGCTGACATTCGTTTAAGTTCATGGTGTACTCTCCTTGGTGTATGTAGAAATACGCGATATCGACGATGAATTTGCCTCGATCTTCAAATATCGGTCGAAGAATTCGAGACACGCCTGATTCACAGCCTGAAGATACGCCTCGTGGTCTGTGGCTGTGTTTCCGCCCTCCAGCAACCGAACAAGAGATGGACTGGCGAGCGGGAGGTCTGTCAAAGAGAAATGCCCCGCGCCCGACAAATGCAGGTTGAAAGTGTCTATCGGCGGCTCGGATAGAAATTCTGCATTCCGCCCATATTGCGCCCACTCGGAGAGGCGCTCCCACGAACTGTCGGAATAGATATTTAAAACTGGCGCAGGATACGCCTCGTCCAGCCAGATGAATTCGTTATTTTCGACGCCCACGATATCGTAGAGAAACGGAGATTCCAGCGCAATCACCGCGTCGATATCGTCTCGTTGTCTTGGAATTCCCAAGACCGCCGAACCGCCGAGCGAATGCCCGATGACGCCGATGCGCTCGATGTCAATCAGGTTATACACGCCACCTACGTTTTCAGCCTTTTTCATCAGGATGGTATTGATCGCAAAGTTAATGTCGCCCATGCGGGTTTCCATCCACGATCGGTAATAGCGGTAACTCTGCTCCTTGTCGCGCTTTGCATCTTCCCGTTGGAGTTCCCGAAAGTAATCCATATTTACAAACGTGACGCGCCCGTCTTCAGCTTTTGTCCATAAGGCATGGTATGGATGTCCGACGGAGGCAACCACATAGCCGTGACTTGCCAGTTCCAGAAACAGCGACTCGTTGCTGTTCTCCGTGCCAAGTCCGCCGTGCGAGAACACGATCAGCGGGTAGGTCTCATTTCCCTCTCGATCGTTTGGATACCAGAGCGTCACATTGACTTTGCGGTTTTCTCCGCTGTCCGAAAATTGCTCGATGCGGCTCTCGTCGGTGTAGGTGTATCGCGCAGTTGCCACCGTATAAGCGCCGCTGGGGGTGAGCGGTTCGTGCGGCGGAAATAACAGCGCAAGGAGCGCCGCCAGAATGAGCAGTAACAACACGGGGATGGATATTTTTTTCTTCATAATGTCAGTATGATGACCATGGTAGTCATATCCAACAAGGCATGAACAGCCATCAGGTAGGGAAACAAGCGTGGGCGCAGTTTCAAACTCAAGCCCAGCAAGAAAGCCAATGGGATAAACATGCCCAAGCGCCAGGCGATGAAGCGCCAATCAAGGATTAGCGGCAGCGTAATGTGTTGCAACGCCAAAAAGAAGGACGCCAGCGTCCATGCCAGCCAGCCGTTGCCCAACTGCTTTTCAAGGCGCGGCATGGCGTATCCAAAATAAGCTGGCAATTCTGCAAAGGCGATAGTGAGCGGAAAGAGCAGGCTGATCATCCCCGCCCAAAGCGGCAATGGACGAAACATGAGCGCAAAGGCAATCTCTTCCGAGCCAAAAAGCCAGGTCGCCAGCCATTGATTTGGGAATGTGGCAATGGGTATGAGAACAATCGTCAATGTTAGGACAAGCCTCACATCCTTCCATATCGTTCGACGCGAAAATGGGATGAAATCGAAATAGCGCATGTTCTCCCTGCGAAACAGCCAGGCAAGCAGTGCAATCGAGACAAGGTTGGCGCATAGCGCGCTGATCGTCCACCAACCAGCCGAATCATCCCAGGGAGCGGGCGAACTCAATAACGCCAGAATGCCCGCAATTAAGACCTGAAACATGGCAAATAACAGCGTTCTGGAAAACAGCATCAGCCGGGGCGCGATAGGTTTTGTAGTGGGTGTTTTCAAGCGTGTACTCCATTACTTTTATGTTGTCTCTGGTTGAGGAACTCTTCGATACCATATCCACTCTCAACCAGTTCTTTCAGCCTCTGAACGAAGCGCGCCGCGGGAGCGCCGTCCACGATGTCGTGATCGACGCTGACCGTCACGCATAAAAATTCGCGGTTTTCCAACTGACCATGGACCAGAGTGGGGCGCTTGGCGATGCCGCCCAATGTGATTTGAAGCGTGTGGTTGGATGCGGGAATTCCCCAGCCGCCTCCGTCGCCGAACATGCCAACGGCAGTCAACGAAACCGTGCCGTTCATCTCTTTTAGCCAACGCGGATTTTTGAATAGCATCCCCAAGAAGAAACGCCGTATGAACGCAGGCAGTAAAACAAACCATCCGATGAAACCTGCCTCTCGCCCGCGCTCATGTTCATTCTGAAACGCTCGAATCTCCTCGTGGATATCCCGCAAGCGCTTCCTGTTCACCGCTCGAATAATATGCGGACGAATGATCTTGCGTCCATCAACCTCCACCTCGAACATCGTGTTCACATCCACATCGTTGAAAACGACGAGTTTATCTCCCCGCGCGCGGATCGCTTGCATGTGTTTATTCATGCTCACTGCCTGCCCAAGGCAAGCCATGATGAATGCCGTAAACGAAAGACGCTCGCCAGTTCTAACTTTATGGTCATTGATCATTCGCCGCGCGTCGGTGACGTCCATTTCAACTAGCCCGTGGATCAAATGTTTCTGGCGCGCCATGCGTCCGCCATCCACCATCAGGCGGCGAATTTTCGGGAATGGGACGATCTGATATTCTTCACTCATTCTATGCTCCCAAATATTCCCTGACGATTTTCACCGCGGCGCCGATTCCATCCTCCGAGCGGATTCTCTCCCCGATCGACTCTGCTCTATGCCTGATCAGCGGATCGGTCCCCGCCCTTTGAATTGCCTCAGCCAAATTGCGACCAGTCAACCCGTGGGCTTGAATCGGCTTCGTCCCCGCGCCCATTGAGTGGACTCGCGTCCCCCAAAAAAGTTGGTCCACAATAAAAGGCACAGTCACTGTCGGCACGCCCGCGCGCAATCCTTCCGCGGTCGTCCCCGCGCCGCCGTGATGCACAACCGCCGCCATACGCGGAAATAGCCAGTCATGCGGCGCGGCGTCCAGCGCTAATATATTTTTCGGAATGTTCGTTGTTTTTATGCCGCCCCAGCCGGTGGCGATCACGCCGCGTCGCCCGCTTTCTGTCAATGCCGCGAGCGCCATCTTTGTAATACTTTCGGGATCATGTCCCGTCATACTGCCAAATCCAACATAGACCGGAGGCTCGCCCTGCTCCAGAAAGTTCAGCAGTCGTGCGGACGGCTTCCACGTTGTTTGCGAATCTTGAAACCAATAACCGGTAATGTGAACGTTGGGGGACCAGTCTTGCGGCTGGGGAATCACGCTTGGACTGTACGCGCTCAACAGCGGTGTGGAAATCAGAATGCGATGAAAGCCTGAACCGCTTAGTCGTCGTAGCCCAAAATGTTTACGGAACTTGTTAACGAAGGGGCGATACCATTGCCAAATAACTCCCAGCATCGCAAAGCCGGTAAGGCGATTTAACGCCCCGCCGAGATTTCGCTGTATGGGAAAGCCGGGCGCGGGAAAGTTCCGCGTAGGAAGCACAGGCGTCGGCTCGACGAGTAAAAGTGGGATGCGGCGTATTTCGGCAATCGTTTTTCCGAAAGGAGCAAACACAGCCAGAGTAATAAGCGCATCGGCATTTTGACAAGCCGCCAGCGCCTCTTCCGCCATTTGAATTGCAATCGGTCCCAGCATTTTGCGCATGGCAAAGATCGAATAGAAAGGATTTGTTCCGCCTCTTTCCATGAACCTTCGTCCGGTATCTCCCGCCATGATTTTTTGCATATCTCCGCGCAAAGGGTGGAACGTGACTTGCTGTCCTTGAATTATGCTTGCAAAATTCTGCGGCGCCGCCAACGTAATATGGAAGCCAGCCTGTTGCAATTTCTGCCCCAAGCGGAGGCAAGGCTGAATGTCGCCTAGTGAACCTGCGCCGAAGATGGTGACGTTCATTGTCGTTAAACCGAATACAAAACGATCAATCCGAAAATGTCGCCCAGTAAATGCGCCAGCCAAACCACCCAAAGATTGTTGCTACGGGCAAACAAGATGCCATAAAGCGTCGAGGAAAAAATAATGAGAGCCACATCTGTGAAAACAACAATGCCAGGTCCTGGAGCAAAATGCGCCAGCCCAAACAAAAGTGACGCTACTCCGATCGCCATCGGTACGCCAATGAACTGAGCCAATCGTCCCTGAATGAGGGTGCGGTATGTCATCTCTTCGCCGATCAGTGAAAATGCCAACAGCGGAAGAAGCATTCCCCAATTGATCCCGCTTTCGAATGGAAGCCGTGATTGAATGTGCGCCAGAAATTCAGGAAAGTATGCTTTTGCCCAGAGCGCGATTACAGGTTGGATAACGAATCCCAAGAACACGAACAAAACCCAGTTGGCGCGCAGACCCGTCCAAAATGTTCGACTGCTGAAGCCCAAATCGCTCCATGTCCGTTTTCGGAGCGGGCGCTCGATCAGCAGATATGCCACCGGAAGTAATGCAAAAATAAGTTTGGCAGGCGGGAACAGCAACATGCCAGTCAGCGTAACGACGGCAATGACGATCGTTTCGATTAATATCCGCTTGGTTTTCATAGGCTCATCCTTTTCCAGTCTTTCCGAGAGCAGAATTTCTATTGACCGGGTCGTTGCCCCATAACGCATATGCAATTTGAGGCGGCCAAGAAAGTGTGCAGGTACAAGCGCAATGAAAACGGGCGTGGAGTTAGCGCTTGTGTGCCGGAAGCGGTTTGCAGCACGGCAGTCATCAATATCTCCTGCTTAGCGATAGGTTTCGGGCAGGATAGTCTCGATCATTAGCCGGTGGAACAAGCCGGCTTCCTCCCAAATCATGCCGTGACCGGAGTCTTCGAAGAAAATCAATTGTTTGTGAGGGGCTTCGAGAAGGCTGAAGTATTCCTCGGGGATGCTTGACGGATTGTTCATATCATGGCGGCCCAGCACAATATAGACAGGCAAATCGAGGCGGGAGGCGTCTGTACGGAAATCCATCTCTTGCAACTGCGGATACACCACATTGAAGGTGTTCATCAATCCGAGCAGGTAATAGATCCGGTCTAGCCAGCCGTATTCAGGCTGTTTGAGCATCAGCAGGATGGCGTCGCCTTCGCGCCGGTAGGTTTCGTCCTTGATGTTCGGCACTTCAAAAACCTGATACTCGCGACCAAACAGGGTGGAATAAGGTTGGATGGGACTCTTGCCGAAATAGGGAGGTGGTCCTTGTTTTTCGAGTGTCTGTGCAAATTTCGCGTCGCTTGTAGCGCGTGAATGATTCATAACCATGTCGTAAATCATCTTATCGGTTTCGAGCACGTCTACCATTTGTGCAGCGCCGACATACGCATGGAATAGATCGGGACGCTGTTGCGCCGCGCGAACGCCGATGATCGTTCCCCATGAATGTCCCACGAGGTAGATTTTATCTTCGTCAAATCTTTTTCGTAGAATATCGGTTAGTTCGATAATGTCCGACGCGTATTGCTCAACGGTCAGGTCGGTTTTGGGATTGATCGAAGGATACGATTTTCCGCAACCGCGCTGTTCCCAGATGACGACGACGAAATGTTTCTCTAATTCGCTGTTGAAACGCAAGACACGTCCGGCTTCGCTTGCGCCGGGTCCACCGGAAAGGAATAACAATACGGGCTTGTTCACATCCTGTCCGCGGATAATGAGCCATTGATCTACGCCTCCTAACTTCACCTTTTCCAGGGAAGCGATACTTTTGGGAAGGGGAGCCCCGTCAGCGCCGAGAATGGGCGGCGTATGCGCTGTCCATTGAGACCCCAGAATAATCGTTGTAAGCAATAGGATGACGATCAGCAAAATGGTCATTTGTTCACCCAATTTTTTGCGTCCCGCGGTGTGGTTTTTGGATATGGCCGCCGATATCAGCGTAATGATGCTGAGACAAAACGCTCCAATCATGGTTAGCATTAATCCGCTAATGACGATCAGTTCGCTCTGCCAGAGAACAGCGGCGTTGATTGAGGTTCGCAATAGCAGAAAGTAAACGATCAAAGCGATTATTATGCCGCCCGCAAATAAGAGCCATTTGTGGCGCGCCATGAAGAATAGTTTCATCGAGTTATCTTGAACAGGACTTTGGATTGGACTTATGACAGAGCGGTCGCCCGACGCGGATGGTTGATTCCCCTCCATTTGGACGATCGCGGCAACAAACCATCCGATGAATAGACCGCCGATTGCGCCCCCGATCATGCCGAGGAGGGTATCCCCGAGAGCTGGGCCAAAGGAGACTCCGAAGATCGTCCCGATAACCAACCCTAAAATAATGTAAAGAGCGAATTTCTTGTCCATATTTTCTCCTTTTTATGCGTGATTTATTCCTTGATATTCTTGAGCAATAGTGCGGCTGTGACGAGATTAGTCGCGGCGATCAGCGGAAAAGCATCAACTCTACGATTTTGAAGGCACGCTCCACGCAATTTTTGCAAATTCTGGATTGCTGTTTGCTATCCCAAAAAGCGCGGTCAACACGCCAGCATAACCAGAGCATCAGCTAGCAGTTCCAACCCGTGAAACAGGCGCAACTGCCAAGGAAACCAGTAGGCGGTTATTACCGCCATAAACGCCGTCAGGATGAAGATCGAAGCCCCCAACGTCGGCCACGCTTTGCGACGAGAGCCTCGCCACCACACCATCACCGGTAGGCTGGCTAACAGAAACAAGACGCTGCGCGTTAGTTGCAGTGGGATCAACTGTTCCCATGTAGGTATAGTTAATTCATATTGGTTAGTGGTATAGAATTTCTGAATGAACGGTTGGACGAGTAATCCAAAGGCAAAGTAAGTTACAGGATAAGCTAATAGCGCAAGAATAATTCGCCATAACCAAGATGATTTTTTATGGAACGCAATATATTTTTGACAACTGCGCTGACAAGGCTCAACAGGCAGAATCGGTTGGAACAAAACCGCTACCAGCGCTGAAAGAAACATGGCTGGAAGCAAGAAATTGAGCATAGTGAAGAGAGCGTTCAGCAACGAAGATACCGCCCCGGTTGTCATAAAAAAGAACGCTTCGATCACGACTCCCAAAACGCCAAATGTCCAGATTAGTTCAAACAGGATGATCCAGCGCAATAGCCAATTGGCTGACAAATTGCGCGAAAGGAAGGACAATGCAAAAGCCATCAGCATGCTTCCTAGTAGATACCAGAGCATGATTGTGTTAACGTCTGTGCCATCCGGCATCTCTGGCGCTTGGAACCCCAACATAGGCAACGCAATTCCGCTAAGAACTACGCCTATGAAAAAACCGACGCCGCACAAAGGCAACTTCCATAAATAAGCCAAGGTGATTTTCAGATTCATGGCAACCTCCAAGTATCGGTTTCGTTTACAGCATACTTTTGATCTCATTTCTTTGTATTCATCAACTGGGCGGAATATTTATGCCCGAAGGAAGAGATTTCTGCCTGGTTATTCAGACAGCCCTCCATCGGTCACAGGTATAAAACGCCGTAAGCCAAAACGAGTGAGCGACACAGCGCCGAGTCCAATGGACGCTAACGCGAGCCCCAGCAATCCGCCAAGCATAGGGATAGATGTGAAAAGTTGTAACCCTAGCATGAAGATTAACATTCCAAGAAACGTCATTATTGATGGTTTCCACGATCTCTTCAGAGCACGCGCCAGGAGCCTGCCCAGTTCGACTCCCAGCCCAACCCAGCCTAAAAACACACTTATGGCAAGAAGGAACAGGATCAGAATGGAAACGGGAATTAGAAGGATTGTGTAAACCATCGTCACCAATAGAGAGATTCCAACTATCCCCGTCAAAACGCCCATAGCGCCACTAGCCAGGCTGTGACGTGTAATCGCCTCGGTGATATGGCCAATGACCGATGGAAAATAACGCGCCAGGACGGCAGCGATCAACCCTGAAAGCACGCCGTTGAAAATTGCCCGAAACCAGAACGACCATTTGTAAAACGCCTCTCGTTCGGGGACAGAGGGAAGTGATATCCCTGCTCCGGCATTGATCTTGCCTTCAATAACAGAAGTAGGAGAATGCTGGAAAAGTCCGCCTCCCAAGTTCAAATCGCCGCGGATGACGGCAGAAGGACCGAGTCTGAGTTCACCATTTAAAAAGGAGACGTCTTCCTCGATCCTTCCATCAATGACAAGCTTACCCAGCAGTAGATGTACGTTCCCAAATACACTTGCATCCTTGCATAAGGATACCTCCCCGCCCAAAATAAGCAGGTCTCCCGGTATATTTTGAGACAATTTGTGTTGTCCATCGGTGATGATTGTAAGAGTATAGAGTCCATCTGTGCCGCAACCAGCGAGCAAAAGGGAGTACGACAAAACAAACGGGAGAATACGCAAGCGTTTCACTGTGAAACTTTCCTTTTCGACGATCGAATGGGATCAAAAAAGACCAATGCCAGCATAGCAAGAAAGAAAAGCATTGCTAACGAATTGACAATGCGGATATGAAGATCTAATGGCAAGTCTTCACTCCAGTGAATGGCAAGGGAGGTGCTGAGAAAAGTGGCCGTCCAGCCAGAGAATGCCACGCCGAGAGCGGAATTTAGACCGATCGTATCGGGTGTGGAAAGATCTGCCCAGACCGCGAAGTTGATCACTGTGTACAAACTGACCGCCAAAGCATAGAGCATGGGCATCGAGAGTACAGCGTTCACGGAACCGATTTCGATATGGAAGTTGTATTGCAGATGGGTTAGCGCAAAAACGCCAAAAACCCATAAGAAGAGCGAACGCGCCGGCAACACTGAATAAAGCACGCCTGCAACCAGCGCGCCGATAACGTGAATTACAGCGATGAACGCCCGTGTGTTGAAATCTGGAGACTGCCAAGCGCTGTCCATGTAAAGAGGCGTCTTAAGAAAGCGTAAAAAGCCGAGGCTATCTACAAAGTAGACGCCGAACATGACTAAGATTAGGCTGGGGATGCGCCATTTGGAGGGTCCCAGCCGCGCAAAACGCCCCAGCATGAATTCCGGTTGGAAGTGTTGATTTGCCAGCGTATCCAACATGGGATGATGGGCAATCACCAGGATTCCGACGCCAATTGTTCCTCCCATCAGCAATACCAGTGATTGACAACGAAAAGCATCGAACGTCCACCTGCTGGAGAGGGTCTCGGCAAAGAAATACGCAAATACTGTGATCAAAGCCGCTACCCCGCCTCTCCACTTGACTGGAACGAGGTTGACCGCCATCGAAAACATAACCGGCACCCCGATCCCTAGCGTCATCGAGATGCCTGCCAGCCATACGCGAAAGTCCGTTTCGGTAACAAGCGCAGGGCCGATGAACGTAAGCAGTGTCTGTCCCAATATCACACCGAACGAAAGACGTAGTTTAAGACGGAAATTTTTCCCCCACCCTTTTTTCTGCATCCACAAACCGAAGGCAATGGCTATGAAACAGGTTGCCATGGCAAGAAGAGCCATGTCGCGAGAGATTTCTTGTGCCGTTAAACCAAGCACATTCGTCCCGAAATCTACCAAGCCTAATTGAACGAAAGTCAGATTGTAGTAGTAGCCTGCCGCCATCATTCCGACGTAGAGGAAAATACCGAACAATTTGGAACGGTGGCTAGATTCATACATAAGACATATTCTTAGCCAGACAGTATTGAATACTCAATCAGGCGGCGCCAAACTAGATCAGGGTTTCTCTTTTCAGGCATGTCCGATACAGGCGAGGAGGTTGTACCTATGTGTTGTTTGCTACTTGCAGGTCACCCCTGCAATTTTCCATAGGTCATTCTCCATTACCAGCTTCACAGTGAAGCGATTGCCAAAACTTGTCTCAACCTCAACGCTTGCCGATTTGCTGGAGATTTCGGGAGATGACGCGATAACGCTTTCGGGAACGTCTTGCGCGCAGAGAAATGGATCGGCGATCAACTCGCCAGAGGTTTCCTTATCGAGCCGTTGGATGAAATTCTCCGAAAGCGAGGAATTAGAGCGATAGGCTTTATCTGACAGTGGGTTACCCTCATAGGACAAATACCATGTGTAAAAATCACGGACGACTTGATCGGGGGCGGATGTTTCAACCTGCTTGTTGGCTCCGTACAATATGGGAGGCAGAATCACGAAGGCCAGTGCAGTAAGGCCGACAATGACCAGAAGGATCAGAAAAAAGATTTGAGTTTTGTTTTTCATGTTTTATCCTTGCGTGTACTACGGAGCGAGAGTTGGTTTGCAAGCGAATCGCCCGATAGGATTTGACAAATCGGAGGCGGGGATAAGCCTCCTTTGCTGAGGTTTTACATGACCCAGCCAATAGAGCGAAGATTACGTATCGCGACTATTCCGTTCCTTATTCTGCATCTTTGCCTGTTCTTGACCGCGAAAAGTTTCAAACTCGGCCCAAGCCAAATAGACCAAGCCGGCAATCAAAGCGACAAGACTCCACGTGCCTAAGGACGGGCCAATATATTGCAACATGGCTTTGAATAGATCTGCATCCTTGCTGGCGAGCGATACGCCAAAAATCGCAGCAGACAAATAACGGGCGATATACAGTAGCGTAGATATGAAAAGTAATATTGTTCCAGTGATTCTTCTAGACATAACTATTTCCTCCACGAGATATTCATGGCTGATAACATTTACCTTTGCAACGAGAATTCTGACTAAAGGATAAAAGAAAATCTCCCCAGGCACATCGGCGAACTGGAGAGATTTGAAACCAATCAGGTGAAGGGTCACAAACCTAGTCAGTTAGGTAGGAGTATTTTTGATATTTTCAGACGATATTGGAGACACAGTAGCCCGCGACGTTAGCCGGGATAAGAGATGACGGATGATGTCGGTAAAATAAGCGACAAAAAAGATCAATCGCTAAGGTTCTTTAATAGCAACGCGACCATGATGAGATTCGTCACGGCGATCAGCGGAAAAATCGTCAACTCTACGACGCTGATTGACACGCCGAGTCGCGCCATATTGAGCGCCATCAGACTGACGGCGATTCCCATCGTCAGAAATTTCAGCAAGCCTACGGAAGCCAGCAGGTAGCCCCACGCGCGGCGGCGCAAAAGCAGGGTGCCAGCCAGCGCGCATAATGGAACAATGACGCCTAGATCCATTACTTGAATGAACATGCTGGTCGTATTTTCCAACGCGGGAACCGCGTCCGTACCGAAGGTCGCGGCGATTCGTCCCAGCCATGCCAGCGAAAGAAACGCGGCGGCGAAGAAAAGCAACCCGGCGATCCAGCCGCGAGGCAGTCTGTCGGAAAAGTGCGCGGGAAGCGTTTTCAAGTCGAAGGACATCATGCTCAGGATAAAGGCGAATAGACTCGCACTGAATATGGCGACGTAGACCAGGAATAATCGGTTGTAAGCCGCGCCAAAGCACATCGTGGCGTAGGTGTAGAGAATGAAGCCTAATGTGCCGGTCAAGAGCAGACGTCCGCGCAGTGAACCGTGCAGAGTCTGCCGAAAAGAAATCGCCAGCAATGGCAACCCAAGCAGGAGCGTCACAAGATCGTTGGCTTGCATCTGGGCAACGGAACTGACGGTATCCCAATAATAGAGTCCGCGCGCGTTGATGGTTACCTGCTCGCCGCGGAAAGTGGTGAGCGGATAAGGGTTTCCCTCGCCAGGCAACAATCCAGCTAGCGCGGCGATAAGAGTCAATACCATGATCGTTGGAATAAGCCATCTAAGTGCAGAAGCGTAATTCATGATTGACATCCTTTTTACGGCGGTTGCCGATGGATCGCGCATAGGAACGATATTCATCGAAGAGATTATTACGCGAAGAACAAAAACGATTCAGATAGAGCTGCAAATAGCAGACTTAGAAATCCAAAGCCGCTCATCAGGATATCGGCAAAATCAAATCGAAGATCTGTGATCCGTCTGGTTTCTATCCATTCTTTGGCGGGAAAAGTTTCTGCGATGTAAAGCGACTTTCGCAAAGTAACGGCGCAAATTAACACATAGGCGGTTGTCTCCCACAACCCTATTTGCAGGAAGGCCGAGTTTGCCGCTGCAACAGTTGGGAATGGTTCCATGAAATCATTGGTTCCAGCTATCCAACCGATCGCAATTGCCTGATAGACTAGAATCGCCAGTCCTGGTGTGAAGTTACCAAAGCGGACAAAGATATTGCCGACCGCGATAAGAAGCGTCAACAGAAGATTATTTCCAAGGATGAACCAGAAGACCTGCCAACCCGTTTCCCGCCGAACGTCAATGCTCGCGTTCCAAGCTTGTGGATGTGTCAACCAACCAAGAGTAAACACCGACCACATAACTAGCATGAACGCCAGCCAGAGGACGATGCTTCTGAGGATCACGTTCATAGTTGCAAGTTTCTTCATTCCTTGACTCCGTTTTTCATTTCCGTGCGATTACGGCGTTCGCGACATGATCATGGCGGCTTCTCTCCAATTCGCAGCCATCATTAGCCCAATACCTAAAAGTACGGCGGCAAAATCTGACAACTTAAACCGGGGCGGTAGAACGATCCGTTCTGGAACTGTGCGAAACAACCGTTTGACTTCAAAGAGTGACCATGTACCTGTGGCGGCAGCCAACAACATCAGCGCAGTCATTTCGTATGGTCCACTGCGTTCCAGAATGGCAAACGAAGGGGGCATGCGTTCTGTATATGGAATGGCGAATGAGTTCGTCCCTACAAAAAGACCATAAAGGATTACGTTATATAAAGCGATAACGTATCCCAAGGGAATGCTATTGATTTTTATCAACAGGCTACCGAAAACAATAAGGAGGATGGGAATAAGATTGGCGTGCATAATTTTCGCCCATTCCGCAACGATGGTCTGCGAAGTGTCGTCGAGCGAACTGCGCGCCATGTGAGCTTCTGCTCCAGCGCGAAAAGCCCCTTCTGGCAGAACGTTATAGCCTACGCTCCAGGCGAGGATGAACAGGATGCATCCCACGGTCAGGAGGCTTGCAAATCGAATGATCACGTTGCTATTCAGAAACAATTCCGAGAGCGGCTTGAGTTTTTTCTGCATCCGTTGGAATTCGGCTTTCTTGCCGTGAGAGGCATTTTCCGAACCGATTGAAGGCGGCTTTTTCGTCATAATCAAGCCTGCTAAAAAGCCGATGCCAGCCCCAACAGGGATCAGTAAAAAATATATCCAATTCCAGGAGAAAACAAAGAGCAGGGCGGCGATCGGACAGGACAGACCGGTTCCTTGAATTATGTAGGTGAGTTTTGACTTGTTCATTCACTGTTCCTTGTTTTCTAAAAACAACACGAACGACCGTCATCCTGTAGTGCATCGCTTACTACTTCCCGATGAGCGGCGCCAACCATAACCATGCCAGAATGACGAGATTCAAGATGACCCCTGCAAAAGCGACTTTCCAGTCCAACGCAGTTAGCGCTAACGAGAAGATGGCTGTGCCCGCCAGCGCTGGGCGATACCAATCCCAGCCCGCCAACAGCGCGATCGCGGCGGCGACAAAGCCGATTGCCGCGAGCGCCCATAGCGCGCCGTAGACGGCAATCCCGCTTTCGCCAAGATTCCAGCGCCCGCCGAGCAGGGTGGTTTTGTAAGTCAGTCCTTGAACCGCGCCGAGTTTCATGTATGTCACCGTTCCCATCAGGTGAATCAGTCCGTGCAGGGTAAGCGCAAGCGCAATAATGACGGTTAAGACTTTCATTGGGACTCCTGTATGTTGTTTGGCAAGGAAAGAATTTGAATCAACGCGGCAATGAACGAATCGCCTGGGAGTTGCTTCGAGATGAAACCGTCCAAACCGTATTCCTTGGCGGCCTTTTCATGCTCCGGTTGAACGCTGAACGCGACCAGTTTCGTGGTGGGACAACACTCACGCAAAGCGCGTATCAACCGCTGGGGATGAAGCCCGGGCAATTCCCAATCCAACAGGATGATGTGCGGAGCCCGCCGACAAACTTGCGCCAGCAAACTTTCTATAGAGCGCGCTTCTCCTACAACCTTCATTTCAGTTTGTTGTCCTATTAGGAGACGTAAAGCGTCTAAAACATGCTTTTCGCCGTCCGCGAGAAATACTGTCTTCACGCCGTTCTCCATGTTCTGTTCTGAACGCAGTCTATAAGAAAAACTCCCCGACTGCATCTGTATAGCGAGGAGTTTTCGGGTTGCACTTTGGAATAGACTCTAACTGGCCGCGTGGCCAGGCGTTTCCGCGGAACAATAGCCGTCTTGCCCTTACGACTTAAGCGGGAACATGATTTGTGTTTTTAGCTCCTCGGGCGGCGTTTGAGATGGATCGTCGAAATAGATCTCATATGCTATGCCAGTAGGCTCATAACCCTGCTGCTCGGTCCACTCGGTGAGCGCGTCGTACGCCGGCCTGATCTCGTTGTATGGGCCAACAAACAAACAGGTAGCCACTTTGCCTGGCAGTTCGCTACTTTGGATTTCTCCTTTGCCCATTAGTTGCTTTGAAATTGGAAATCCAATCTCGACATCCAAATCTTGCATGTCCATATTGTAGTAAGCTACAAAAGACGCGCCGGCGGGTTTTTCGCCAAGATTGGTAAGATGAGTTGTTATGGCTTTAAGCGCTCTACCAATTTCCCGAGGCAAATCTTGCACGGAGATACGTGAACGAATTGACAACGCCGGCTGGATAGGTTGTTCGCGAACTTCACACTGGTACGTCATATCGAATTTCTCCTTTTTCTGTTTATTGCGCTTCTCAATCTGACTTTATATGCATCTCAGGATGAGTCTCAAGAATTGCTGACGAGATCCGCGTCAGCGCAGAATGAATCTCCCCTGTCATCTTTGGGATTCGATTACAGGTTATAAGAAAAACTCCCCGACCGCATCTGCATGGCAGGGAGTTTTCAGACTGTACTTTGGGACAGTCTCTAACTGGTCACTTGACCAGACGCTTCTGCAAGGCAATCGCTACCGCTTCTGTGCGGCTGGCGGCATTTAATTTGGATAGAACGTTGCTGACGTGGAATTTGGCGGTCGAGACGCTGACCACCAACCGTTCGGCAACTTGGCGGTTGTTCAAGCCTTCTGTCATCAGCGTCAATACTTCACGCTCGCGTTCGGTCAAGTCAAAGCCCGGCTCTTCGGCAGGCGCGCGGGTAGACTGAATCAGAACCTGGGCGGCTTCCGAGGCGAGAGTGGGTTTGCCCGCCGCGGCGGCGCGAATTGCACGAGCCAACTCATCGGCGCTAACGTCTTTAAGCAGATACCCAATGGCGCCCGCTTGTAACGCCCCTTCCACCAACTCCTTTTCCTTGAAACTGGTCAACGCGATCACCTGAATATCGGGATGGTTCTGACGAATCAACTTCGTCGCGGTCGCTCCATCCATGCCGGGCATCATCAAGTCCATAAGAATGACATCGGGTTGAACTTGCTGACACAATGCAACGGCGCGTTCCCCGCTGGATGCTTCGCCCACTAGTTCGAGATCGTCATATGCCAATAGAAAAGCGCTCAACCCGCTGCGCACTACCGCATGATCGTCAACGAGCATTACTCCGATGGTTTTCATGTGACTCATTTTGATTCTCCCGGTTGAGCGCGCCGGACAATGTGTATACGCGTGCCGTTGAACGGCTGGCTATGAATTTCAAATTGCGCTTCCACATTGCGGGCGCGTTCTCTCATAATGCCCAGCCCCAATCCTTCGTGATCGGAACGTTGGGCGTCGAAACCGATTCCGTTATCCGTGATCAGAAGTTCTGCCAGATGTTTTGTGCAGTCCAGCCGCACTGCCACTTGAGTCGCTTCGGCATGTTTGGCGATGTTGTTGAAGGCTTCTTGCGTAATGCGATAAAAAGCCTCTTTCACTTCAATAGGCGGATGATAAATACAATTCCGTTCATAGCGGACCTTCAATCTGGTACGCGCAACGAAGGCGTTGACCTGATGTCCGATCAACTCGCCCAAGTCGGTATCCGTCAGGGCGGCAGGGCGTAACTCAACCAATAGGGTCCGCATCTCAGATAACGCCCCGCGCGTCAATTGGCGCAATTCTTCCAGCCGACGGCGGCCCTCTTCAGGGTTTCGTTCCCAAATTTTGGGTAAAACTTCGGCGATTATGCTGGACGAGAACAACGTCTGTGTGACTGCGTCATGGAGGTCGCGCGCCAGACGGTTGCGCTCGGAGGCGATTGCGGCTTGCTCGCTTTTTGCGAAGAGCCGCGCATTTTCAATGGCAACGCTCAATTGATCTGCAATGGACTGAAACAGCGCAAGTTGCGTAGCTGAGAACGTTCCTCCCTGAGAGCCGACGATCACCAGGACTCCCAATTTGTTTCCCCGGTTGCTGAGCGGGATCAGCGCCCCAGGCTCCAATAGCCCCTCCTCAGGATTCGGAGTGACGCACAAGGTTGTGCCTTCATCCAAAACAGACCGGCAAATCGAGAGCATCTTCATCAAATCGGTTGACGTGACGTCCTGCGTCGGGCGAAGCGAGTATGGGACCAATTCGCCGGTAAGCTCATCGAGCAGAATGACTCCCGAGCGGGACGCGCCGACGAGGGCGACGATCAGGTCGAGGGTTGCTTCGAGCGTTTCTTTCAAGTCCAGCGACCGGTTGGCGGCCGCGGTTACATCCAGCAGAACTTGTAGTTCCCGCGTGCGTTCCTCGATGCGTTTTTCAAGATTGTGCCGGAGCTTTGTCTGTTCGGTCACGTCTACGGTAATGTTGATGATACCGATGGTCTCGCCGCCCTCCGTTAGCGGAGCAAGGACAATATTCCAATAAGATTCGACGCCCTCCGCTTCCAGACGAATGCCGTTCTTACGGATCACCTTCCCCGTTAACGCCCGCCGAAATAACGGCAGGGCAATTCGTTCAGTCCCCGGCAGGTGCTCAAAATAACCGACGCCCGGTGTCAGCGGCGCGCCGGTGGATGGAGCGTAACGCGTAGCAAAATCACCCCAGGTTGGATTGTAGCGTTGGATGCGAAACTCCTTATCGAGGATCGCGATGCCCATCGGCATTCGCTCGAAAAACAGTTCCAATAGGTCAGCCTGCCAACCGTCATGGCTGAGGAGTTCTTCGGATGGAGATTGAAATTCATTCCGAATCTTCATGCTCTCAGTGTATCGGAACTCCGCGCGAGGGGATATTTACAAATTTCCCCCATTTCTACGCTAAAAATCCTGATTCGCTTCTTATGATACGTACAAAGTGGTTATCAAGCAGGATTCATGCTCCATAGTATGGAGGGACGATTAAAAAAGCCGCCCCTCGGAGAAGAGGGGCAACATGAGGCTTTTCTTCTTAAGAAGCGAGTTGTAGACACCTTGGTTGAGGAAGTTAAGATCGACAGAAACCGCGGAACTTTGCTGATTACTAGAAGCAGTTTCATAACCCTATGAAAGGGGTTGCGTAAATCGCCAATTTGTGGCTTAACGGCGTTGGAGGTGCAAGGATGAGCCGACGACGCAAGCCACTTCTGAGTGATAAGCAATGGAAGTTGATCGAACCGTTATTGCCTGCTCTGCCGAAATCCAAGAAAGGGGGGAGGCCCTGGGCCTCGAACCGAGCGGTCCTGGAAGGGATTCTGTGGATTCTGCGGTCGGGGGCGCGCTGGCAGGATCTGCCAGAGAAATATCCCAGTCCGTCCACCTGCTGGAGGCGTTTGCAGAGGTGGGAGGAGGAAGACGTGTGGCTGAAGATCTGGCGATCCTTCCTGGGCACGCTGGACGGGCGGAATACCAAGAATACCGAGGGCTGACAATCGAGTTTCAGAAACACCTGATAGAAGCGCAAAATGTACGGGTCGAGGTCGCCGCTGGCAGTGGGCAGAAAGCAGACTTTGGGGCGGCGTTTGCCGGTTTGCCGGACAATATACTGGTCAATGATGGGGTTCTCCGGCTCCATTGAGAAGCCTCCGCCGCCGAACGCGATGATTTGCTGCATACGTTTTCTCCTGTGATGGTAGATGAAAGTTATGGCCTGAAGCCCACATGATCCAAAATCACCACGCCTGCCGGGGAATGGTCGAACAGGAAGCGGATTTCGGACAATTGGGACGGGTTGAAGCGCGGGTTTTGGGCGGCGAAATCGCTCAGCCGAAACGCGAAGGTTTGAAAAATCGGTTCAGAACGGGGCAGGGCGCTCATCCAATCTGCTTTACCCAGGGTGACGTGCAGAGGCGGCTGGAGCAGGGAAAAATGACTGAGCGGCAGGCGGGCAGTCTCCCCGGCGCGGTCTGCCAGTTCAAGGGTCAGGTCGAGGGGAGCGGGCAGGGTTGGGGGAGGGTCTTTCTCTTCGGGCAGGGGCGATTCATCGGCGGCGGCGAGCGAAAAGGTCAGCGTGGCGCGCGGCGAGAGCGCGAGACTCTCTGGGGGCAGAGTGAGGCTGAAGCGGGGCAGCCCTGGCGCGGAGGCGGTATCCCAGCCGAGATAGACCGCGCTGTTGTGCGAATTGCCCCAGCGCAGGGAGACGACCTGTTCCCGCCAGAGGGTCAAATTTTCCCCATGCAGGGAGACGCCGGGCATGGATGCGGTTTCGAGGTCAATATCTTCTTCAAAAGCGGCGAGGCGAATCTCGCTGGAATCCTGATACTGGCTGAGATATATCGTCTCCGGCAGCCAGGCGCGGGCGGCGCGCGGGTCGCGGAACAGGGCGCGGTATTCGGCTTGTTCATGCAGGGCGGCTTCCATAAAAGCCGAAACAAACACTTTGGCAATTTGTTCCTGCTGCGCGGCAGGGAGCAGCGCGCTCAGGTTGAACAGTTGGCGGGCGGGACCGAGCATGTCGCGCCGCCCCCAAGCGCGGTTGAACTGTCCATGATTGGCACCGTAAATGTAGAGCGAGGCTTTGAACCAGGGTTTGCCATCCACAAATTGCAGGCGGTTGTATTGCCGCAGACCGCCAAAACTGACCACGTCCATATCGTGCGCGCCGTGCAGAACGAAGTAGTTGACGTCGCTCAGCGGCAGGGGGCGCTCGCCGGGCAGAAATTGACCATCCACTGGGGCAAGGGCGGCGATGGCGCGGATGTTGAAGCCATAGTCGAAGCGCAGGGCGGCGTTTTCGGGATGGCAGGGCAGGCGGTTAAAGGCGGCGGCAATTGCCACCGCTTCGCCGCCGCGCGAGTGACCCATCAGCCCAATGCCATCGAGATTGACCCGCCCGTAGAACGGGTTGCCGGGGGTGACGCTCCAGTCGCGCCACTGCCGCAGGTGTTCCAAAATCAGCCAGGCGCGGGCGTCGTTTTCATCTTCCAGCGGGGCAAACATGCCGAAATCGGCAGCCAGCGAAAGGTTGAGGAAGTTTTCGTCTATCGAAGCGACGATGAAGCCCCGGCTGGCGAGCAGTTCAGCCAGATAGTCGTAACCGTTTTCCGAAGAGTCTTCCATTGGATGATTGCCGTGCGCGATGAGGATGAGCGGGAACGCTCCTTCGCCGTCGGGCAGCCAGACGCGGGCGTTGAGCGGCAGGGATTCCGGTCCAAAGCCCCACCAGGCGCGGCGGAGGGCAGACCAGCCTTCGAGCAGTTGTGAGCCGTCCACTGGGGCGGTGAGCAAGGCGGCTTGCGCGCCGTATGCGGGGCGGCGGTCGCTGCCGCTGCCATAGGTGAGCGTTTGGATGGGGTATTTGCCGGGCAGGGAAGGGTTGGCGAGTGGGAGCGGGGCTACATTTTGGGAGGAGATGGCGGCGGCGTTGACGGGCGGCTGAACGGGATAGCCGTCATCGAGCAGGAACGCTCCGCCGCCGACGAGGGCAGCCAGGCTGATGAGGAGCAGAACCAGGGCGATTCGGCGTTGGCGGGGGGCGAGACTGGGGCTGAGCAGGCTGGCAAGCCCCGCGCCAAGCAGCGAGACGGTCAGAATCAGACCGACCAGCAGCGCCAGCAAGCCATACGCCAGGGGCAGCGCGAGATACGCCGAAGCCAGCAGGGGCAGCGCGCCCAGCGTCACCCAGCCATAACGCGGCGGGATGCGGCGCAACAGCCAGCCGGGCAGTGCCATCAGCCCGGCGAAAAGCGCGCCGAAGGCGAGTCCGCTCAGCCAGAAGAGGGCGGAGGTCAGCCCGCCAGCGGGGGCAAGCCCCGCCCAGGTCAGCGCGCCCCACAGCAGGGCAGCAGTCAGTCCCACGCCCCAGGCGGCGCCCGTCCAGGCGCGGGAATACGTTTGTGCGGTTCTTCTTGCCGCATTTTCAATTGTCTCCTCGGCAGCGGAAGAAAGGCAGATTTGCGCGTCCATGTTTAGACTTGCTCCCAAAACAATTCTGCCGTTCGATAAAAGGCGTCGGGGTTGGACCACAGGAAGGGACGCTCGATGTAGGGATGCCCGGCTGTACCTGCTAGATAGATGGAACAATTGGGGATGAGAGCGCTCAAGCGGGCGTACTCGCGTGCCAGCGTTGGCAGCGCCGGGTCTTGCAGGTGACCGGTAAGCAGGGTTGGGCAGGGGATGGCGTTGATGAATTTCTCTGGGATGGCATAACCGCCCCGTTCAGCCAGTCCGCGCAGGAAGCGGGTGTCGGCGTCTGCCAGAGCGCGCCACTCGGAGCCGTGCCAGGCTTCCATGCGTCGGGCGTTGCGAACGTAGAAATGCTCGCGCACATCGAGCCAACGGTGCAGGGTGCGGGAATCGAAATCCGCCAGGAAACTATCCGCCACCAGACTCAGCGGGTGTAATTGATGCAGAGCGGCTTGCCGACCCGCAAAATGGAGAGCAACCAAGGCGCCGCCGCCTACGCCCAGAACATGACAGGCAGTGATGTTCGATTCTGCAAGCAGATGACAAGCCAGGTCGGCGCGAAAACCAAAGTAGTCAACTTCCAATTCGTCCGGATAGAGCCAGGCATGACTCGACTGTCCAAAGCCGGGGTAATCGAAAGTCAAGACCTGGTAACGCGTGGAAAATTGCGCAATCTCCTGTTCGTAGACTTGAGCAGTATGCAGGTTGTCGGGAAATAGAAGCAGAGTTTCTTTACCCCGCCCCGAGAGGATATAGTGAATCTGAAATTCGCCAAGTTTGACAGATGACATGAAAGACTCCAATCTGCGTTTCATGCCCATCTTACGTCAATCGTCCGCGCGGGTCATCCGACTGGCGGCTAGAACGGAGATTAACCAATTGGAGAGAGTTTTACCTAACCAGTTAGGGAGGTATCTTAGAGCCGCTTCTTCATGCGTTGAGCGGGAAATTCCTGCCCGTGGACAAGGGCGATTCGCTCCATGAACTTAACGAAACCGGCACGTTCGTAAACTTTAATGGCGCGCTGATTGAACTGATATACGCCCAAGCCAACCTCTGCGCCCTTGTAGCGATATTGGCGGCGGGCAAATTGAACGGCGAAATCGGTGCAAGCCGTGACGAAATCCAGTCCCAAGCCTTGTCCGGTCAGGTCAGGGCGCAAGCCAAAGCCAATCCATAGAATACACTCATCCAGCCGTCCGGCTTGCATATCATCCAGCGAAACCCATTCATCGTCGCGGTCAAGGAAGCCGAGGGTCAGTTCGCCTGTCAGCGTGCCGCTTTCATCCAGCACGGCGAAGAGGATCTTGCCCCATCCGGCGGAATCGAGAATGTGTTCGGCGGCCTTATCGTAATCGTATATGTCGTAGGGTGGCGGGTATCGCCAGTTCAGGATACGGGTCGCGTACTCAGCGGTCATGGGCAAAAAATGGAAGTGCATTTGTGGCTACTTTCCCGAAGCCGGCAGGGTCGCCTGCCTGGCGAGTTCGGCCTGTGCTATCAACAAATCGAGGTTGCACCTTTGCTGAAAATCGGTGGCGGTGTAGGAGACGAGACTCGAGTCCCCGGCTGGATGCCCTGTCCTTCGATCAGGAAACCGGAGCGGATAAAGAACGCGTCGGTAGAGAAACGAATCAGCTTGCCGCAGGCGTGGAGAATCTCTCGCGGACAGAAGCAAAATAGATATTATCGGGGAAGCCATGATCAACTTTTGGAAACGAGCAAAGCGCCTCGCTGTTGGACTTTTGGGTTTGATTCTCGTCCTCTCGATTTTAACCTATGCCCTGGGCGCGTTCACCAAATCGAGACTCCTCCGTGAGAATCCGATGCCTGAACAGTTGGTGGATGTGGGCGGATTCAAAATGCACTTGCACTGCACAGGCAAGGGAAGCCCGAGGTCATCCTGGCGGCGGGTTGTGGGTTTCTTTACGACGCGCTGTTTGCCGGCATTCCATTCCAAGACCCGACGCTAGAAATGTCAACGCGCTGCTCCTATCATACTCAAATCGCAGGCGTGATTTACTGGACGGGAATTACAATCTTGCTTTTGGGCGAAATGAGCGCCATTATTCTCCAGATTATCCGACGGTTTTAGCCCCGAGTTCAGATAAAATTTTCTCTCTTGGAATTACATATCAAACACTATTCTTTCCGTGACTGGGAACACGGGCATCGCGCGCTGGCAATCGCAATTCGCCGTCGTCGAAACGGGCAAACGACTTGCGCTGGATCGTCTGTTCGTGGTGGAGTTCGACGACGAGGGGTTGTGTCACACCTTCCGCGAGCGGTGGCACATTCAGGAAACATAAAATAACCAAGGAATTATTGCCACAATACGAGTGGCTGTATAATCACTCTGCATGACCTCTCAGCCGTTGATCGCGACCAAATTCCACATCCCGCCCGCGCGGGCGGACTTTGTCGCGCGTCCGCGCCTGTATGCCATGCTGGAGACAGGCTTGCGCGCGGCGTTGACGCTCATCTCCGCGCCGCCAGGGTTCGGAAAGAGCGCCCTCGTCGTGGATTGGATTCACTCGCGGGCTGAGCCGCGCCCTGCCTGGCTTGCGC
>WBZO01001913.1_pt1 | contig 29686 bp, 25 predicted proteins | sample 5204261 | NCBI WGS metagenome assembly WBZO01 (sample SAMN12412400, study PRJNA552823) | activated sludge metagenome | isolation source: activated sludge from anammox sidestream of wastewater treatment plant... | place: USA: North Carolina | collected 2017-09
AGGATGCGCAGCATGCGGCGCAGCGGCTCCGCGGCGCCCCAGAGCAGCTGATCGCCCACGGTGAACGCCGCCAGGTACTGCGGCCCCATCGAGAGCTTGCGCAGACGCCCGACCGGGACCTGGAGGAAGCCCGTCACCGCGGCGGGCGAGAGTTCCCGCATGCTCGCCTCGCGCTGGTTGGGAACCACGCGCACCCAGGGGTTCGCCGCCGCGAGCATCCCCTCGATCTCGTCGAGCGGCACGTCGCGCGTGAGCTTGATCGTGAGCGCCTGGCTGTGGCAGCGCATCGCGCCGATGCGCACGCAGATGCCGTCGATCGGGATCGGGTTCGCGGTGCGCCCGAGGATCTTGTTGCCCTCCGCCTGGCCCTTCCACTCCTCGCGGCTCTGGCCGTCGCCCATGTCCTTGTCGATCCACGGGATCAGGCTGCCGGCGAGCGGCACGCCGAACTGCTCCTTCGGCAGCGCCGCGGAGCGCAGCGCGTCGGCGACCTTGCGGTCGATCTCCAGGATCGCCGCGGCGGGATCGGCGAGGAGATCGCGCGCCACGCCGTGGGCAACCCCCATCTGCGCGAGCAGCTCGCGCATGTTCTGCGCGCCGGCGCCCGAGGCCGCCTGGTAGGTCATCGCGCTCATCCACTCCACCAGGCCGTTGCGGAACAGGCCGTCGAGCCCCATCAGCATCAGGCTGACCGTGCAGTTGCCCCCGATGTAGTTCCTGACGCCGCGCGCGAGGCCGTCCTTGATCACGTGCTGGTTGACCGGGTCGAGCACGATGATCGCGTCGTCCTTCATGCGCAGCGCCGACGCGGCGTCGATCCAGTAGCCGTTCCAGCCGGCCTCGCGCAGCTTCGGGTAGACCTCGTTCGTGTAGTCGCCGCCCTGGCAGGTGACCACGATGTCGGCCGACTCGAGGTCGTCGATCGACCGCGCGTCCTTGAGCGGGCCGCTATCGCCCCGGCCGACGTCCGGCCCCCGGCCGCCGACGCTCGACGTGGTGAAGAAGATCGGCTCGATGTGGTCGAAGTCGCGCTCCTCGCGCATGCGCTGCAGGAGCACCGAACCCACCATCCCGCGCCAGCCCACCAGTGCCACTCGTTGCATTGCCGTACTCCCTTCCGCCAGCGCTCAGCCGAGCGCCGCGACCACCGCGTCGCCCATCGCGCCGGTCCCGACCCGGGTCGTCCCGGGCGAGTGAATGTCCGCGGTGCGCAGGCCCTGCCCGAGCACCTTCCGCACCGCCGCCTCGATGCGCGTCGCGGCGACGTCCTGGTCGAGACTGTAGCGCAGCATCATCGCCGCGGACAGGATCGTCGCCAGCGGGTTCGCGACATCCTTCCCCGCGATGTCCGGCGCCGAGCCGTGAATCGGCTCGTACAGCCCCTTCCCGCGCTCGTCGAGCGACGCCGACGGCAGCATGCCGATCGAGCCGGTCAGCATCGACGCCTCGTCGGACAGGATGTCGCCGAACATGTTCCCGGTCACGATCACGTCGAACTGCTTCGGCGCGCGCAGCAGCTGCATGGCCGCGTTGTCGACGTACATGTGCGACAGCTCGACGTCGGGGTACTCGCTGCCGACCACCGTCACGACCTCGCGCCAGAGCTGGGAGGTCTCGAGCACGTTCGCCTTGTCCACCGAGCACAGCCGGCGGGCGCGCCTGCGCGCCGCGCGGAAACCGGCATGCGCGATGCGCCGGATCTCCGTCTCGGTGTAGCGCATGGTGTCGTAGCCCTCGCGCTCGCCGCCCGCGGTAGTGCGGACGCCCCGCGGCTGCCCGAAGTAGATGTCGCCGGTCAGCTCGCGCAGGATCAGGATGTCCATTCCGGACACCACCTCCGGCCTGAGCGTCGAGGCGCTCGCGAGCTCCGGATAGAGGATGGCGGGCCGCAGGTTGGCGAAGAGTCCGAGCTCCTTGCGCAGCCGCAGCAGCGCCTGCTCGGGGCGCTTGGCGCGCGGGAGCTGGTCGTACTGCCAGCCGCCGACCGACCCGAAGAGGACCGCGTCGGCCGCGCGCGCCAGCGCGAGCGTGGCGTCGGGCAGCGGGTCGCCCGCGGCGTCGTACCCGGCGCCGCCGACCGGCGCCTCGCTCAGCTCGAGCTGCGCCCCGGCGCCCCCGAGCGCACGCAGGACCTTGACCGCCTGCGCCACGATCTCCGGACCGATGCCGTCGCCGGGAAGGACCGCGATCTTCATCGGCGTCACCCGAAGAGCCACGGCTGCTCGGCCCTGCGGCGCTCCTCGAACGCATGGATCTTGTCCGAGTGCCGCAGCGTGAGCCCGATCTCGTCCAGCCCTTCGAGCAGGCAGAGCTTGCGGAACGGGTCGATCTCGAAGCGGAAGGCGCGGCTCGCGTCCGGGTACGAGACGAGCTGCTGCGCGAGGTCGACGGTCAGCCGGAAGCCGGGAAACGCCGCGACGTCGTGGAAGAGGCGCTCCACCTCGGCCTGCGTCAGCACCACCGGCAGGAGCCCGTTCTTGAAGCAGTTGTTGAAGAAAATGTCGCCGTACGAAGGCGCGATCACGCACCGGAAGCCAAAGTCGAGCAGCGCCCAGGGGGCGTGCTCGCGCGAGGACCCGCAGCCGAAATTCGCGCGTGCGACCAGGATCGACGCCCCCTGGTAGCGCGCCTGGTTCAGGACGAAGTCCGGGTTGAGCGGCCGCCGCGCGTTGTCCATGCCCGGCTCGCCCGTGTTCAGGTAGCGCCAGGAATCGAAGAGGTTCGGCCCGAAGCCGGTGCGGCGGATCGACTTCAGGAACTGCTTGGGGATGATCTGGTCGGTGTCGACATTCGCTCTGTCGAGCGGAGCGACCAGACCGTTGAGCGTGGTGAATTTTTCCATTGCGCCCTCGCGCTCAGCGCCACTGCCGCACGTCGACGAAGTGGCCGGCGACCGCCGCCGCGGCGGCCATCTCGGGGCTGACGAGATGGGTGCGCCCGCCGGCGCCCTGACGACCCTCGAAGTTCCGGTTCGACGTCGAGGCCGAGCGTTCGCCGGGCTCCAGGCGATCGGCGTTCATCGCGAGGCACATCGAGCAGCCCGGTTCGCGCCACTCGAAGCCGGCGTCCTTGAAGACGCGGTCGAGCCCCTCCTTCTCCGCCTGCCGCTTCACCGGCCCGGACCCCGGCACGACCAGCGCGAGCTTCACGCTGCCCGCCACGTGCCGGCCGCGCACGATCGCCGCCGCGGCGCGCAGATCCTCGATGCGCGAGTTCGTGCACGAGCCGATGAACACCTTGTCGATCCGGATGTTCGTGAGCGGCATGTTGGGCACGAGCCCCATGTACGCGAGCGCGCGCTCGATGCCTTCGCGCCGCACCGGGTCCTTCTCCCGGTCGGGGTCCGGAACGCGCGCATCGACCGGCAGGACCATCTCGGGCGAAGTGCCCCAGGTGACCTGCGGCTTGATCTCGGCCGCCGCCAGCCGCACCTCGCGGTCGAACCTGGCGCCGTCGTCGCTGCGCAGCGTGCGCCAGTGCGCGACGGCGCGCTCCCACAGCTCGCCCCGCGGCGCGAGCGGCCGGCCCCGCAGGTACTCGATGGTGCGATCGTCGACCGCAATCATGCCGCAGCGTGCGCCCGCCTCGATCGACATGTTGCACAGGGTCATGCGGCCTTCCATCGACAGCGCCCGCACCGCGCTCCCGCCGTACTCGATCGCGAAGCCGGTGCCGCCGGCCGTTCCGACCTTGCCGATGATCGCGAGCGCCACGTCCTTCGCGGTCACGCCGCGCGCGAGCGCGCCCTCCACCAGCACGAGCATGTTGCGGGATTTCTTCGCGACCAGCGTCTGGGTCGCGAGAACGTGCTCGACCTCGGAGGTGCCGATGCCGTGCGCGAGGCAGGCGAAGGCGCCGTGGGTGCTGGTGTGGCTGTCGCCGCAGACCACCGTCATGCCGGGCAGGGTCGCGCCCTGCTCCGGGCCGATGACGTGCACGATGCCCTGGTTGCGATCGAGGAAGGGGAAGTACGCGCGCGCGCCGTGCGCGCGGATGTTCGCGTCGAGCGTCTCGACCTGCAGGCGCGAAGTCGGGTCCTCGATGCCGGCGATGCCGCGCTCCCAGCCCGTGGTCGGCGTGTTGTGGTCGGCGGTGGCGACCACCGAGTCGACGCGCCACACCTTGCGCCCGGCGAGCTTCAGGCCCTCGTAGGCCTGCGGGCTGGTCACCTCGTGCACTAGGTGCCGGTCGACGTAAAGGAGCGTCGTGCCGTCGTCCTCCGCGTGCACGACGTGGCTCGCCCAGAGCTTGTCGTACAGGGTCTGCGGTGCCACGAGCGATGCCATCGGGGATGCCGTCCAGCGCCGGGGAAAGGGATTGATTATAGCGAACGGGCCCGGCGCAACCGCCGGATTCCCCGCCGGATTCCCTACTTGCCGCGTGCCGCCAGGTAGAGCGGCATCACCCGCTGCGCGTAGACCTCGAGATCCTTGATGCGATTCTCGGGCGACGGGTGGGTGGAGAGGAACTGCGGCGGTCCGCCGTCGCTCGCCTTGGCCATCTTCTGCCACACGCTCACCGCCGCGCGCGGGTCGTAGCCGGCGCGCGCCGCGAGCTCGACCCCGATCCGGTCGGCCTCGATCTCGTGGGTGCGCGAGTTCGGCAGCGTGAAGGTGACCTGCGCCACGAGGTTGCCGAGGTCCGCCCCGGCCTGCCCGACTCCGAGCACGGCGGCGCCGATCCCGATCATCGTGCTGGTCGCGAGCTGCTGCGAGATGCGCTCGCGCGCGTGCTCGCGCAGCGCGTGCGCGATCTCGTGGCCCATGATCGCGGCGATCTCGTCGTCCGAGAGCTTGAGCCGCTCGATCAGCCCGCTGTAGATCCCGATCTTCCCGCCCGGCATGCACCACGCGTTGAGCTGGTCCGAGGCGATCACGTTCACCTCCCAGCGCCACCCGACCGCGTCGGGCCGGAAGACGGCGGTCTGCGGAATGAGGCGCTTGGCGATCGCGCGCACCCGCTCGGTCTCGGCCGGGTTGCGGTTGAGCGCGCCCTTCTGCTGCGCCTGCCCGATCGCCTGCGCGTACTGCTTCTCGGCCGAGCGGTTGACCTCGCGCGAGGACACCAGCATGGCCTGCGAGCGATCGACCCCGACCGCGCCGGATTGCGTCGTCTTGACGGTGGTGCAGGCGCCGACGAGCGCCGCGGCGAGCGCCGCGGCGAGCATCCTCAGAGCGGACGAGGGCATCGATCTCCTTCCCACGAGCGGGATGAACGCGTGCATCCGCTACCGGGTTGACCCGGGCGCGTGCCGCAGCAGCGCCGCGTGCCGCAGGAGCAGGACGAGCCCGAGCGCGGCCGCGCCGCTCGCGCCAGTGTACGTCCATCGCGGACCGAGCGGCTCCCACGCCGCGCCGCTCGCGAGCGCGCCGACGAACCCGCCGAACCCGAACGCCGCCGCGAGATAGACGGCCTGCCCGCGCACCTGCCGGGCGCCCGAGAACCACTGGTTGACGAGCGCCACGGAGGCGACGTGGCAGCTGCCGAACGTCGCCGCGTGCAGCACCTGGGCGAGGACGAGCGCGGCCGGCGACTCCACCGCCCAGGCGATGAGCGCGAAGCGCACGACGCCGAGCGCGAACGTCGCGATCAGGATGTCCACCGCCGCGAAGCGCTTCATCCACGCCGGGGCGGCGAGGAAGATGGCGATCTCGGCCACGACCCCCAGGGACCACAGCACCCCGATCGCGGTCGTGCCGTACCCGGACTGGGCGAGGTAGATGCTGAAGAACGCGTACAGCGGCCCGTGCGCGACGTTCATCAGCACGTTCGCCGCCAGCAACACCAGGACGTCGCGCCGCACGAGCAGGGGCAGGACCGGCTCGTGCACGGCCGCGCCCGGCGCGGGCGCGTCCCGCAGCGTGAGCGAGAGCGCGCAGGTCAGCGCCAGCGCCACGGCCAGGATCCAGCGCAGGTTGGCGATGGCGACCCGGTCGAGCAGCCAACCCGCGCCGAGCACGGCGACGATGAACCCGATCGAGCCCCACATCCGGATCCCGCCGTAGCGCTCGACGCGGTCGCGCAGTCCCGCGAGCGTGATCGCGTCGAGCAGCGGCATCGTCGCGCTGGTGAAGAAGGCGAACCCGGCGAGCACGAGGACGAGCCCGGGGAAGCTCGTGGTCGCGAAGACGCCCGCGAAGACGGCGAGCGCGCCGGCGAGCGTCGCCTGCAGCAGGCGCGCGCGCCAGCCGCGGCGGTCGGCGAGCGCCGCCCAGAGGTGCGGCGCCCCGATCCGCATCAGCTGCATGAGCGCGAACAGGAGGCCGATCTGGAGCGCGCTCTGCCCGATCGACTGCAGGTAGAGCGAGAAATACGGCGCGAACGCCCCGATGTGGACGAAGTAGCCGAAATAGAGCGCGGCGAGGCGCCGGTACGGAAAGGGGGGCGATGGCGACACGCGATGCGGCCCGGAGCGCGCCGCGCGCGGCGCCGGAGGATTCTCACGGCGATTGTGCCGCAATCCCCGCGCGCGCGGCTTTGCGCGCCGCGGCGGGTCCCGTAGAATCGCCGCGCCGCCGCCGCCACGCACCGAATCGAGCCGCTTGTCCGCCACGCCCGCTCCGCCGGCCGTCCTCCCGACCTACCGCCGCGGGCTGCTGTTCCTGCTCTTCACCCTGTCCGGGTTCGCCGGGCTCATCTACGAGTCGATCTGGAGCCACTATCTCAAGCTCTTCCTCGGGCACGCGGCCTACGCGCAGACCCTCGTACTCGCGCTCTTCATGGGCGGCATGGCGCTCGGCAGCTGGGCGACGAGCCGGCTGTCGCGCCGCTGGACCAACCTGCTGCGCGGCTACGCGCTCGTCGAGGCGCTGATCGGCCTCGCCGCGCTCGCCTTCCACCCGCTGTTCGTCGCCGCGACGGACGCGTCCTACGAATCGATCCTGCCCGCGCTCGGCGGCGACCTCGCCGCGGCCGCGTTCAAGTGGGCGCTCGCGAGCCTCGTCATCCTGCCGCAGTCGGTGGCGCTCGGCATGACGTTCCCGCTCATGAGCGCGGGCCTGCTGCGCCGCCACCCCGAGCGGCCGGGCGAGGCGCTTGCGCTCCTCTACTTCACCAACAGCCTGGGCGCCGCGCTCGGTGTGCTCGCGAGCGGCTTCGTGCTGATCGACGCGCTCGGACTGCCGGGAACGATCCGGGCGGCGGGCATCGTCAACCTCGCGCTCGCGGCCGTCGTCTGGGCGCTCGCTCCCGGGCGCGATCCCTCGCCGGAGCGCGCCGCGGCCGCGACGCTCGCCCGCCGCGTCGAGACCCGCAGCGGCGGCGACGCGCCCTGGCGGCTCATGCTCGCGGTGGCGTTCCTCACCGGCACGGCGTCGTTCGTCTACGAGATCGGCTGGATCCGCATGCTCACGCTGGTGCTCGGCGCGGCGACGCACTCGTTCGAGTTGATGCTGTCGGCCTTCATCCTCGGCCTCGCCCTCGGCGGGCTCTGGGTCCGGAGCCGCATCGACCGGACCCCGGAGCCGCTGCGGTTCCTCGGCATCGTGCAGGTGGCGATGGGCCTGCTCGCGCTCGCCACGCTCCCGGTCTACTCCGGCCTGTTCGACCTGATGGCGCTCGTGATCCGCGGGACCGCGAAGACCGATGCGGGCTACGGCATCTTCCTGATCGCGAGCCACGGCATGGCGCTCGCGGTGATGCTGCCGGCGACGTTCTGTGCGGGCATGACGCTGCCGCTCATCACTTACGCGCTGCTCGGCGCCGGGCACGGCGAGCGCTCGATCGGCGCGGTGTACGCCGCGAACACGCTGGGCGCGATCGTGGGCGTGGTGGCCGCGGCGCACGTCGGGATGCCGCTGCTCGGCCTCAAGGGGCTGATCGTGGCGGGCGCGCTCGTCGACGTCGGCCTGGGGCTCGTGCTCCTCTGGCGGCTCGCGATCGCGGGGGTCGTGCGGCGCGGCGCGGCCGCGCACGGCAGCGGGGGCGGCCTGCCGGCGGGCCTGACGCTGGGCGCGACGATCGTCTCGATCGCCGCGTTCGCCGTCGTCGCGTTCGCGGTCACGCTCGACCCGTACCGGATGGCCTCCGGCGTGTTCCGCCGCGGCGACCTCTACACCGCGCAGGACGCGGAGCTCAAGTACTACCGCGACGGGAAGACGACCTCGGTGAGCCTGATGCAGTTCCGCGAGGGGCTCAGCCTGCGCACCAACGGCAAGTCCGACGGCGCGATCAACCTCGAGGAGGGCGCGCGCATCTCGGACGAGGTCACCATGGTGCTCACCGCGGCGCTGCCGCTCGCCATCCGGCCGGACGCGAAGCGCGTCGCGATCATCGGCATCGGCACCGGGCTGACCACCCACACGATGCTCGCCGCGACGACGCTCGAGCGCGTGGACACGATCGAGATCGAGCCGGCGATGGCGGAGGCGTCGCGCGCGTTCGCGGCGCGCAACGCGAACGCCTTCGCCGACCCGCGCAGCCGCATCGTCTTCGACGACGCAAAGACCTACTTCTCGACCCACAACGAGCGCTACGACATCATCGTGAGCGAGCCGTCGAACCCCTGGGTGAGCGGCGTCTCGAGCCTGTTCACCACCGAGTTCTACCGCCACGTGCGCCGCTACCTGAACCCCGGCGGGGTGATGGTGCAGTGGTTCCAGCTCTACGAGATCGACATCAGCCTGGTCGCCTCGGTGCTGCGCGCGCTCGCCGAGAACTTTCCCGACTACGCGATCTACGCGGCGACCGACTCCGACCTGCTGATCGTGGCGGGCGACGCGGAGACGCTGGCGCGGCCGCTCCACGACGTCTTCCGGATGCCCGGCGTCGCCGCCGAGCTGCGCAAGGTGCACGTGCAGCGTATCGGCGACCTCGACGTGCGCCGCATCGGCGGGCGGGCCTCCCTGCACCCGCTGTTCCTCTCGTACGGCGTGCCGGCCAACTCCGACTACTTCCCGTACCTCGACCTCAACGCCGCGAAGCACCGCTTCCTGCAGACCGGTGCGGGCGAGATCACGCGCATCGGGTCCGGAGGCGTGCCGCTCGTCGCCATGCTCGAGAGCCGCAGGCACGTAATACGGCCGCTGTCGTACGACGGCGACGAGTTCCTCGACCGGATCGAGGCCGCGCGCCGGGCGCGCTATGCGCGCGACTTCTATCTCGCCGCCGAGCGGCCGTTGCCGGTCGGCATCCCGACCGACCTCGAGAAGAACCTCGAGCTCTCGAAGATGCGCGGGCTGGACTGCGTCGACGCGAAGAGCTTCGACGTCTGGGTGCAGGCGCTCCTCCCGGTGGCGCGAACGCTGAACTCCACGCTGGACGCTGCCGAGGCCGACGCGATCTGGGCGCGTTTCGAGAGCGCGCCCTGCTTCAAGCGGCTGGAGCAGGACGACCGCGCGTGGGTGGCGCTGTTCCGCGCGGTCGGCCGGCGCGACGCCGCGGCGATGGCGGCGCACGCCGACGGGCTCCTCGCGCACGGACGCGAGCTCTCCTCCACCCACAAGCAGTTTCTCCTGCGCGCATCGCTCGCAGGAAACATCGTGCTCGGGAAGCTCGACCAGGCGCAAGCGGCGTGGGACCGCCATTCCGCGGACGCGGCGCGCCTCGGGCTCGATCTCGACCTGCGGCTGCTGCGCGCCTACCTCGCGGTCGCAAAGGCGGCCGCGCCGGGCGGCTCCTAGGCGCGCGGCGGGCTCAGCGCCGCCGGTCGCGCAGCCGCGGCGTCGGCGTGCTCACACCCGCGCACTGGGCGCGGTGGCGCAACGCGTGGTCCATCAGCACGAGCGCGAGCATCGCCTCGGCGATCGGCGTCGCACGAATGCCCACGCACGGGTCGTGACGACCCGTTGTCTCCACCTTCACCGGATTGCCGTGCTTGTCGATCGAGCGCCGCGGGATGCGAATGCTCGAGGTCGGCTTGAGCGCGAGACTCACCACGACGTCCTGTCCGCTCGAGATGCCGCCGAGCGTCCCGCCGGCGTTGTTCGAGAGGAAGCCCTCGGGTGTCAGCTCGTCACCGTGCTCGCTGCCGCGCTGGGCGATCGCAGCGAACCCCGCGCCGATCTCGACGCCTTTCACCGCGTTGATGCCCATCATCGCGTAGGCGATATCGGCGTCGAGCCGGTCGTACACCGGCTCGCCCCAGCCGGGCGGCACGCCCTCGGCCACGACGTTGATGCGCGCGCCGACCGAATCGCCCGCCGCGCGCAGCTCGTCCATGAAGGCCTCGAGCTGCGGGACGATCTCCAGGTTGGCGGCGAAGAACGCATTCTGGCCTACCTCGTCCCAGGCGCGGAACGGGATCTCGATCGGACCGAGCTGGGTCATGTGTCCGCGGATCACCACGCCGTGGTGCTCGCGCAGCCACTTGCGCGCGATTGCGCCGGCGGCCACGCGCACCATGGTCTCGCGCGCGGACGCGCGTCCGCCGCCGCGCGGGTCGCGCACGCCGTACTTCTGCCAGTAGGTGTAGTCCGCGTGCCCGGGACGGAACGTGTCGGCGAGCGCGGCGTAGTCCTTGCTGCGCTGATCCTCGTTGCGGATCAGGAAGCCGATCGCCGTTCCGGTCGTCCTGCCCTCGAACACACCCGAGAGAATTTCGATGGTGTCGGACTCGCGGCGCTGCGTGACGTGGCGCGAGGTGCCGGGCTTGCGCCGGTCGAGCTCCTGCTGGATGTCGCTCGCGTCGAGCGCGAGGCCGGGCGGACAGCCGTCGACGACGCCGCCGTAGGCCGGGCCGTGACTCTCGCCGAACGAGGTCACGCAGAACAGCTTGCCGAGGGTGTTTCCTGACATCGCACCGTGCCGCGCAAGGGTGCGATCGAGTTTAGCATAGGGCTATCGGCCGACTTTCCGGCACGGCATCCATGTCGAACGACGATCCCGACCAGCTGAAAGGCCCCGGCGGCCTGACGATCCGCCAGATCCACGAGCAGGTGAAAAAGAGCGTCGAGCGCGATCGCGCGAGCCGGAAAACCGGCAATCCGCTCGCGCAGCAGCAGAGCCGCTGGCAGCGCTTCATCCGCTACGCGTGGGGGCGGAGCGGCCGGCGCTAGGAAGCGTGCGCGCCCGGTCCATGGGGCGGCGCGCGGCAAGCGACCACGGCGAAGGCGCGCTGCGCCGCCACGAGAGCGTGCGGGCAACCGCCGCAGGACTCTTTGCGGCGCCTCACTGGCGCTCGTCGCGCCCGGCGTCCGCTGCGCCCGCTCTCGACCGCGCCATCTGCCGCGCGAGACCCACGGCGAGGGCACCGAGCAGCGCGACGCCGAGAACGAGACTGCCCCAGAGCACCCAGCGCTTCCACTCGCCCTCGACCGGCCAGCGGACCGCCGGTCGCGCCGCCGGCTGCGCGGCCCGCGCGGCGACCGGCCCGACGATCTCGGCGCGCCGCACGACGAGTTCGGCGTCGGACTTGTAGCCCGGCACCAGCGCCGCAAGCGCGTAGCCGGCGGGTTTCGCGTCGCGGCTTCCGACGGCGAGCTGGAACGGTCCGTTGCCGCGCGCGACGAACACCACGCGCTGCGGCACCCAGCCCGCGTTGAGCAGCGGCTGGCCGCCCCCCAGGCCGCCGCCGCGCTGATCGACCCGCAGCAGCCAGTGCCGATCGGTGACCGTTGCGACCGCGAGGTCGGGACTCGTCAGCTCGATCCCGTCGCGATGCAGCCGATACGCGACGCCGCCTCCCACCGGGCGCCAAGCCTCGCCCGGGCGCGACCGCGCGAGCAGCTCGACCGGCACGACCGTGTTCTGCTGCGGCAGCGCGAGACGCACCCGGTCGACCGGAAACTGACCGCCCAGATCGAACTCGTACTCCCCCGGTCTGTCCCCCAGCGCGACGCCCGCAACCTGCCGCCAGCTGCGGGAAGCCTCGACTCTCACCGCGGACTCCCCGGACTCGACCGTGATTCCGGCGAGCTCGATCGGCTGCCTGCGCCCGGGCCAGGACACGCGCAGGTACTTCGTCCGCAGCGCCGGAAACTCCACGCGTAGCTGCTCGAGTCGCTGGCCCGCGGATACGAGCCGCACGACCTGCGCGTCGCGCACCGTCGTCCAGTGCGCAAGATCGTCGCTCGCCTCGATCCGCACGCGCCCGAGCACTTCCCCCGCTTCGGCCGGAAGCGCGAACGCGAGCGCACGCAGGGGCCGGCCGATCGCAGCGGCATCGGCGACGTAGCCGATCAGCTTGCGCTCCGCGACGGGCTGCGGCGAGTGCGATCTCAGCTCCACGACGATGCGGTCGCCGGATCTCTCCAGGCGGAAACCACTGTCCGTCACCCCGCGCTCGGCGTCGCCGTGGATCGGGAAGAGGGCGAGGCTCACCGGGGTCGCGGGGCGCTTCTCGGTGGTGTCGGTGACGCGCGGCCGGAACGCGTGCGGCACGACCTCGCCCGCACCGTTGAACACGCGCAGGTCGCCGAGGTCCGGCCGGACGGCGCCCTCGTACGCCGCCGGAGGCAGCTCGACCTCGTAGAGCCCCTCCGCGCCGTCGAGCCCGAGGACGAACGTGCGCTCGAACTGCTGCGGCGACTGCGCGGCGAGCGCTGCCGGCAGGGTGATCAGGAACAGGGCGGCGAGCGGTCTCATCCGGTGGCCTCACGGGACCTGGGTGGAACGGGGGAGAAGTACCCGATCAGCAGCATCAGGACGCCAACGCCGATGAACGACACGATGCGCGTCACCGTGCCGACGCTCGAGAGGTCGACCAGGAACAGCTTGGCCACGACCACCGCCATCAGTCCTGCGCCGACCATCCAGGGGAGGCGCAGCGCCCACCGCGTCGCGGACACCATCACGCCGAGCGCCACGATCGTCCACAGGATCGAGAACGAAGTCTGCACCAGGTCCGAGCGCAGCATCGCCTCGATCCGGTACGGCACGCCCGCCCAGTGGTGCAGCGTGCGCAGCAACTCGACGTTGACCCAGCCGAATACCGCGACGGCAAGGGTGGCGTACAGCGCCGCCAGCGGCACGGCCGTGAACGGGGAGAACCCGGACCGCCGCCCGGCGACGAACCAGAGCGCGATCGCGAGCACTGCGCCGGCTTGAGCGAGGCCGAGCGGATTCAGGATCGGGGCATAGGGCAGCGGCGCGGGGTCGCCGTTCGAAGCGAATCCGGCCCAAACGGCCCAGAGCGCGAGGAACGCTGCGAGCGGGGCGGCGCCGGCGACGAAGTACGTCGCGCGGTGCGGCCGGACCGGCCAGGACCCCGGCGCGCCCGTCCGCGCGAGCGCAACCAGGATCGCACCCGGGACGAGCGCCCAGGCGATCGTCGGCCATACCGCCCTGCCCTCGACCAGGCGGTCGATCGCCCAGCCGACCTCCCATGCGCCCAGCGCCGCGAGCAGCCACAGTCCGACCGCGTGCGCCCAGTGCAGGTAGCGGCGGTTTCCGCCCTCGTGCCGGTGGAGGACGAAGTAGTGCCCGGCGAACGCGAGCGGCCACGCGAGCCAGCCTAGATGCGCGAACGGATGTTCTGCGTGCCCGGCAACCATCGCCGCAGCGACGAGCAGGACCGGCAGCAGCGCGGCAGCCGGATAGCGCGCCGCCGCCCAGTCGATCCGGCGTTCGAGCCAGGCGAACGCGACGCACGAGCCGGTGAGGTACAGGAGCGCCGCCTGCACCCGGTAGTCGGGGCCGACGCGCAGGTCGATCTCGCGCAGCCCGCCGAGCACCCACCAGAGCAGGCCCCAGACTAAGAACGCCCACGCGGCGTCGCGTTCCGTCGCGCTCACCTCGTCGCGCCGCCGCGCGAGATACCAGTGCGAGAAGAAGCCTGCGGTGGCGACGAAAAGGCAGCCGAGGTAGACGCTGTTCGCGAACGGGAGCGCCGCCGCGGGCCGGTCCAGTTCGCCGAGGAGTGCGACGCCGGCACCGACCTGGAGCAGCGCGCCGAAGGCGCGCGCGACGATCCGCTTCTGGCGCACCCCCACCCACAGGATCGCGGCGCCCTCGAGCGCCCACGCCGCCGCGGTCCAGCGCCCATCCACGCCGAGCGGAATGGCGAGCGTCCCGAACACGATCCCGAGCGCGAGGAACGCCTCCGCGAGCAGCGCGAGCGACACCCCGCCGCGGGCGTGGGTCCAACGGGCGAGAAGGAGGTAGAACGTCGCCAGCGCGAGAGCGCTGAACGCCGCCCCATACTCGATCTCACGTACCAGACCGAGCTGGAGCCCGAAGGCGACCAGCGGGACGCCGAACACCAGCGTTCCGTCCACGTAGTGCCGGAGCCGCGGCGCTTCGCGGCGCGCGAAGAGCAGCGGGATCGCCACGTACAGCAGGAAGAAGAGCACCAGGAAAGGCTCGGTACTCGCGAAGAAATCCGGTTTGTAGAATCGCGCCCCCCACAGCGTTCCGATGGCGAACGTGAATGCGAAACCGACCAGGTTGAGCAGGCGCCACGCCTTGAACCATGCCACCGCGACGATGCCGGCGTTCAGGACCGCGTAATAGCTGAAGAGCAGCACGTGGCTGCCGGCGCCGGTCGATGCGAGGATCGGCGCAAGGAACCCGCCGGATGCGCCGAGCACCGCGATCGTGCGCGAGTCCTGCAGCACCGCGAGCATCGCCGAGAAAGCCGCGATCGCGACCAGCAGCCCGAACGCGATCGCCGGCGGGAGCACGCCGTAGAGCCGGAAGGCGGCAAACACGGTGAGATAGAGCAGGCCCTCCGCCGCGGCCTGCAGCGTGAGCGCGTACCCTTCCCGGCGCGTGCGCAGGCGCCAGCCGATCGCGAGCAGGACGATCGCGCCGAGCGCGACACCCGCGAGCCGGAGCTCGATCGCCACCTGGATGCGCTCATACGCGTAGCGCAGCAGGAACGCCACACCGAAGAAAAGGATCACCACACCGACGCGTACCACGGCATTGCCGCCGGTGAGCCATTGCCACGCCATCCCGGGCAGTTTTTCGATCCAGGTCGGCTCGTGGGGGGCGGCCGGCACGGGTGGCACGGATTCGCGCGGGGCCTCGCGCTCTTCGGTCGGTGCCGTTTCGGGCAGCGCGGTCTCCGCGGCTGCGGCGGTGGCCGCCGCCAGTTCCACCGCGGCCGTCTGGAGCGGAACTGCGTCCGCGCGCGTCTCGTCGTGGCGCGACGCAATCGCGGCCGCATGCGAAGCGTCCGCGAGCGCTTCGAGGGCGCGCTCAGTCGGGGTCGCGGGCAGGACGACCGGGACAACCGTCGCGGCCGCCGCCGCCGGCTCGGCCGGCGCAGCCGCCTCGACGGCCGACCGCGGCGCGACGCCCGCCAGGCGCGAATCGAGACGGTCGAGACGCCGCTTGATCTCGTTCAGCTCGGCGACGAGGCGGATCTCCAGGGCGCCGAGCCGATCGGGCCGATCGAGCGCGGGATCTGGCGCACTCGCGGCAGCCGGCCCGGGACCGGAGCCCGGCGCGGATGGCGTCTCTCCCTGCCGGGCACCGATGCCCTGCGCGGCCTGGGCTTCGCGCGCCGCCTTCCAGCGTCCCACCCCCCAGCCCAGGAAGGCGCCGATCAAGGCCCCGGCGAACCACAGGCCGTCGCCCGCAGGCAGGAAAACGATCAAGCCGATCAACGCACCGACGAGCCACATGACGCTCTCCCCCGGATCACCGCCACCCGCCGCGCAACTCGCTCACCTGCGCCTGCAGCGCCTCGGGCGTGGCGAGCTCGGCGGCGACCGGGGGGGCAACGGCCAGGCCGATCCTGCTCCAGACCCCGCGCCGGAACGGCCGCGTCATCGCCGGCGCGTCCTTGCGGCTGAAGAAGCTGCCCCACAGCCCGCGCAGGGCCATCGGCACGACCGGCACCGGCGTGGCCGCGAGAATGCGCGCGATGCCCGGCCGAAACGGCTGGATCTCGCCCGAGTGGGTGATGCGGCCCTCCGGGAAGATGCCGACGAGCTGCCCGTCGCGCAGCGCCTGCGCGACCGCCGCGAACGCCCGCTCCATCATCTCCGGGTCGTCCTTGCGGCCGGCGATCGGGATCGCGCCGGCGGTGCGGAAGATGAAGTTGAGCACCGGCACCTTGAAGATGTTGTGGTCCATCACGAAGCGGATCGGGCGCCGGCAGACGCCCATGATCACCACCGCGTCGACGAAGCTGACGTGATTGCAGACGACGAGCGCCGCCCCCTCCTCCGGCACGTGCTCGAGCCCGGACTGCTCGATGCGGTACACGGCGTGGATGAGCAGCCACGCCAGGAACCGCATCAGGAACTCCGGGACCAGCGTGAAGATGAACGCCGCGACCGCGACGTTGACGAGTCCCGTCAGCAGGAAGAGCTGCGGCACCGTCGCGCCGAGCTGCAGGAACCCGGCGGCGATCAGCGCCGCGGCCACGATGAACGCCGAGTTCAGGATGTTGTTTCCCGCGATGATGCGCGACTGGTGCGAGCGGTCCGACCGGCTCTGGATGAGCGCGTAGAGCGGCACGATGAAGAAGCCGCCGAACAGCGCGATGAGGAAGAGATCGATCAGCACGCGCAGGGCGCCCGGCGCGCGCAGGTATTCGAGCACGGCCAGCCCCTGCGCCGCCGCCGGATCGGGCGTGGCGAAGAAGAGATCGAAAGCGAAGATCGAGAGCCCGATCGCGCCGAACGGAACCAGCCCGATCTCGACCTTGTGCCCGGACATGCGCTCGCACAGGAGCGAGCCGATGCCGATGCCCACCGAGAAGACCGTCAGGAGCAGCGTGACGACGCTCTCGCCGCCGCCGAGCCAGGTGCGCGCGTACACCGGGAACTGCGTCAGGAACATCGCCCCGTAGAACCAGAACCACGACACCCCGAGGATCGAGAGGAACACGGTGCGGTTGCGGCGGGTGAACTGGAAGTTCGCCCACGTCTCGGTGAACGGGTTCCAGTTGACGCGGAGCTCCGGCGTCGGCGGGCGCACCCCCGGGACGAACCGGCTCGCCGCGTAGCCGGCAACCGCGAGACCGATCGTCGCCACCGGCACGAGCAGCGTCGGGCCCGACGCCGCGGCGACCAGGAGGCCGCCGGCGATGGTGCCGGCGAGAATGGCGAGCGAGGTGCCGGTCTCGACCAGCGCGTTGCCGCCGACGAGCTCCTCCTCCTTCAGGGTCTGGGGCAGGATCGCGTACTTCACCGGGCCGAACACGGTGGAGTGCAGGCCCATGAGGAAGAGCGCGGCGAGCAGCAGCGCGAGGCTGCCGCGCGCGAACCCGATCGCGCCGATCGTCATGATCGCGATCTCGAAGAGCTTGACGAGGCGCATGATCGCCGCCTTGTCGTACTTGTCGGCGAGCTGGCCGGCGGTCGCCGAGAAGAGGAAGAACGGCAGGATGAAGAGCGCACCCGCGAGGTTGACGAGCACCTCGGGCGGGAGCGTCGTGAGGGAGGTCGCATGGAACGCGACCAGGATCACCAGCGCGTTCTTGTAGACGTTGTCGTTCAGCACCCCGAGGAACTGGGTGACGAAGAACGGCGCAAAGCGCCGTTCGCCGAGCAGCCTGAACTGGTTGCGGTCCGCCACGCCGAGCCTCTCCCCGATGCGGACCGGATTCTGTCACGCGGCCGTGGCGCACCCCGTGAACCCTGCCGCGCGTCGCGCGCGGCACGACCCGCGGCGGCACGAACTACGACGCACTCGCCCCCCGTGCGCCCTTCGCGCACCGCGCGCGGCAAACGGGCCTCCGCGGACGGCGCGCCCCTCGCCGTCCGGCGCCCCGGCGACCACCCGTCAGTCGGGCCAGTTCTTGATGTAGCCCTTCAGCATGCGGTTCTCGAAGCTCTGCTCCTCGAGCACCGCCTTGGCGACGTCGTGAAACGAGAGCACGCCGGTCAGGGTGGAGCCGTCCATCACGGGCATGTAGCGGGCGTGCGTCTCCAGCATCGTCCGGCGCAGGTCGTCGACCTCCATGTCCGGGCCGACCGAGCGCGGCTCCTTGAGCATGACGTCCTGCACCGCGAGGCCCTGGAATCGGGACTGGAACCGGTGCATCGCGGCCAGCACCTCGCGGAAGGTGAGCATTCCGACCAGGCGTCCGTGGTCCATCACCACGAGCGAGCCGATGTCGTTCTCCACCATCGTCGCGACCGCCTCGGTCAGCGGCCCCTCGGGTGCGATGGTGTAGAGCACCGTGCCCTTGATCCGGAGGATTTCCTTGGTGAGCATGGCGTTCCTCCTTTCGGCGGCGGCGCAGCAGGCGCCGCCGCTCGATCTTAGACCACGCCGCGGGCCGCGCAAAGCCCGCTCCCGCGGCGCGCCGCACGCTTCAGCGCTCGAGCAGCTGAATCTTCTCCCGGACCTGCGCCCACTCGTCCGCGTCGGCGGGCGCGGCCTTGCGCTCGACGATCGGCTTCCACTGTCGCGCGAGCTCGGCGTTGAGGGCGGTGAAGTGGCGCTGCGCCGGGGGCACGTCATCCTCCGCGTAGATCGCCTCCACCGGGCACTCGGCGACGCACAGGGTGCAGTCGATGCACTCGTCGGGGTCGATGACCAGCATGTTCGGCCCCTCGCGGAAGCAGTCGACCGGGCAGACGTCGACGCAGTCGGTGTACTTGCACTTGATGCAGCTCTCGGTGACGACGTAGGTCATGGCGCGGGCGGGTGGACTGTCGGGCGGGCTCCCGGCGCGGCGCCCGGAGCGCGCTCGATCGTAGCACGCGGATCGGGCCGCCCGGCGGAGAGAATCCCTTGCCAATCAACGGTAAACGCAATGCGGGCGGATTGCCTCCGGGCGGGCGCCGGGAGCGCTCGGCGGCGCGATTTTTTGCTAGCATACGCACGATAAGAAACGTTCCTCCGCGGCGCCCGCTGCGAGCCCCCGCGAAACACCCCCGAAAGGAAGCGAATGAGCGAGCACATCGTGCACGTCACCGACGAGACGTTCGAGCCGGAGGTCCTCAAGTCCGACCTGCCGGTGCTGGTCGACTACTGGGCCGAATGGTGCGGCCCGTGCAAGGCGATCGCACCGATCCTGGACGAGATCGCGCGCGAATATGGCGGCAAGCTCAAGGTCGCGAAGCTCGACGTCGACGCGAACGTGGAGGTGCCGAAGAAATACAACATCCGCGGGATCCCGACGCTGATGCTGTTCAAGAACGGCAACGTCGAGGAGAGCATCGTCGGTGCGCGCTCGAAGTCGCAGCTCACCGCGTTTCTCGACAGCAACATCTAGCCTCCCCGGCTCCCCAGCGACCCCGACACTAGTGTCCGCCCCGCCCCGTCCCTCTGGCGCGCCCCGGCGATCCGAGCTAACATCCGGCGCACGTACCGACGCGCCGGTTCCGGCCGCGTCCACCTCCCCCGGCGAGCCCCAGCAGCGGGCCCCATCGACCCAGGCCCCGACCTCCACCATGCACCTCTCCGAACTGAAGCAGCTCCACGTCAGCCAGCTGATCGACATGGCGACGCAGCACGAGATCGACGGCGCGAACCGCATGCGCAAGCAGGAGCTGATCTTCGCGCTGCTCAAGAACCGCGCCAAGAAGGGCGAGGCGATCTACGGCGACGGCACGCTCGAGGTGCTGCCGGACGGGTTCGGGTTCCTGCGCTCGCCCGACACCTCGTACCTCGCATCGACCGACGACATCTACGTCTCGCCGTCGCAGATCCGGCGCTTCAACCTGCACACCGGCGACACGATCGAGGGCGAGATCCGTACGCCGAAGGACGGGGAGCGCTACTTCGCGCTGGTCAAGGTCGACAAGGTCAACTCGGAGCCGCCCGAGGCCTCGAAGCACAAGATCCTGTTCGAGAACCTCACGCCGCTCCATCCGGACGAGCACCTCAAGCTCGAGCGCGAGATCAAGGCCGAGGAAAACGTCACCAGCCGCATCATCGACATCATCGCCCCGATCGGCAAGGGCCAGCGCGGGCTGATCGTGTCGCCGCCCAAGGCCGGCAAGACGGTGCTGATGCAGCAGATCGCGCACGCCGTCACCTCGAACTACCCGGACATCGTCCTGATCGTGCTGCTCATCGACGAGCGCCCGGAAGAGGTCACCGAGATGCAGCGCTCGGTGCGCGGCGAGGTCGTCTCCTCGACCTTCGACGAGCCGGCGCAGCGCCACGTGCAGGTGGCCGAGATGGTGATCGAGAAGGCGAAGCGCCTCGTCGAGCACAAGAAGGACGTCGTGATCCTGCTCGACTCGATCACGCGTCTCGCGCGCGCCTACAACACCGTCGTGCCCGCCTCCGGCAAGGTGCTCACCGGCGGGGTCGACGCGAACGCGCTGCAGCGGCCGAAGCGCTTCTTCGGGGCAGCGCGCAACATCGAGGAAGGCGGCAGCCTCACGATCCTGGCGACCGCGCTGATCGACACCGGTTCGCGCATGGACGACGTGATCTACGAGGAGTTCAAGGGCACCGGCAACATGGAGATCCACCTCGACCGGCGCATGTACGAGAAGCGGATCTTCCCGGCGATCAACGTGAACCGCTCCGGCACCCGCCGCGAGGAGCTCCTGATCGAGCAGCCGATCCTGCAGAAAGTCTGGGTGCTGCGGAAGCTCCTCTACCCGATGGATGATCTCGAAGCGGCCGAGTTCCTGGTCGACAAGATCAAGGCCACCAAGTCGAACGCCGACTTCTTCGACTCGATGCGCCGCGGCTAGGGCGAGCGCCCGGCGCGACCGCGCGCCCGGCGCGCAACCCGCCTCCCCCGCGCGGATCTCGGGCGCGGCCCGATACCGTTGATTCGACTCGTGTTCTCTGACATAATCCGCGCCCTCGCCACCGGCTCGAAACGCGGTCTCGAGCGCGCCCGCCGCGCCCCGCGAAACCGAGCCCCGACCGAAAGGACTCCGCGATGAAAGCCGGCATCCATCCGCAGTACAAGGAAATCAAGGTCATCTGCTCCTGCGGCAACACCTTCACCACCCGCTCCACGCTGACCAAGGAACTGCACGTCGAAGTCTGTGCCGCGTGCCACCCGTTCTACACCGGCAAGCAGAAAATCGTGGACACGGCGGGTCGGGTCGAGAAATTCCGCCAGAAGTACAGCCGCGGCGCTGCCAGGACCGGCGCCAAGGCCGCCAAGGCGCCCGCCGCCGGCTGACGCCGCGCAGGCCTCCGCGCAAAGGCAGCTTCGGCTGCCTTTGCCGTTTCTGCGCGCCCGGTAGGGCCGGACCCCGCGGGTAGAATCGCGCATGCTCCGCGCACGGCTCCCCGCCTGGTTGCGGGCGCCGATTCGGCTGCCGCTCGCGGGCTGGCCGCTCGCGCTGTTCGTGGCCGCCTTCCTGCTGCCCGGCCTCGTCGGGCACGCCCCGTGGAAGACCGAGGACGCGGTCGGTTTCGGCGTCGTGCACCAGATGGTGTCGAGCGGAGACTGGCTCGCCCCGCACCTCGCGGGCGAGCCGTTCTACGAGGACGGGCCGCTCTACTCCTGGGTCGCGGGCGCTTTCGTCGTCGCCCTCGGCGGCGTGCTTCCGCCGCCGGACGCCGCGCGGCTCGCGAGCGCGCTCTTCGTCCTCGTGGCGCTCTGGTTCGTGCGCCTCGCGGCGCGCGAGCTCTACGGGAAGCGCGAAGGCGACCTCTCGGTCCTCGCGCTGATGGGCTGCGTGGGCCTGCTCTGGCACGCCCACGAGGTGGCGCCGGAGACCGCGATGCTCGCCGGCCTGGCGACCGCGTACTACGGCCTCGCGATCTCGCACCGCAAGCCGGTCAAGAGCGGCCTGTGTTTCGGGCTCGGCGCCGCCGTCGCGTTCCTCGCCAAAGGGCTCGCGGCGCTGCTGCAGCCGCTCGCGGCCGCCGTGCTGGTGCTGCCGCTGTGCGCGTCGTTCCGCCAGCGCAACTTCGCGTTCGCCGTGGCGCTCGGCCTCGCCCTGCTCGTTCCGCTCGTTCTCGCATGGCCGTGGCTGCTCGCGACACGCGCGCCGGCCTATTTCGACGGCTGGCTCGCTTGGCAGCTGGCGGAGGTGAGCCATCCACCGCGGCTCGCAGAGGCGCTCGAGATCCTGAAGACGCTCGTCTGGGCCGCGTGGCCGGTGTGGCCGCTGACCGCCTGGGCGACCTGGGAGTACCGGCGCCACCTGCGCGAGCCCGGGTTCGCCGTGCCGTTCGTGGCCACGGTCGTCGCGCTCGTGCTGCTGCTCTTCATGACGCGGCCGCGGGAAATGGACATGCTCGCGTTGCTCGTTCCGCTCGCGATCCCGGCGGGCAGCGCGGCGATCGGCGCGCGCCGGGGCGCGGCCAGTGCGCTCGCGTGGTTCGCGGTGATGACGGTATCGCTCGCGGCCGGCTACATGTGGTTCATGTGGCTCGTCACGCTGCTCGGGTTCCCGCAGCCGGTCGCGGGGCATGCGATGCGGCTCGCACCAGGCTTCGTCATGCGGGTGGAGTGGCTCCCGCTCGCCGTGGCGGTGGCGCTGACCGCCGCGTGGGTCGTCCTCGTGAACCGCGCCGAGCGCACGACGCTGCGCAGCCTGACGTTCTGGGCCGCCGGCGTCACGCTGCTGTGGGGTCTCGCCACCACCCTCTGGCTCGACTGGATCGATTACACGAAGAGCTACCGGCCGGTCGCCGAGAGCCTGCGCAAAGCGCTCCCGGCCAGGTTCCGCTGCATCGAGAGCCGGGGGCTCGGGGAGACGCAGCGCGCGGTCCTGCACTACCACGCGGGCCTGTTGACGCGCCGCGCCGAGGTGCACGGACCGACCGATTGCCCCTTCCTGCTGGTGCAGTCGAGCACGCGCGATCCGGACATCGAACCCGCCGGCAGATGGCGCCGGGTCTGGGAGGGCGCGCGGCCGCGGGACGGGGACCGGTTCCGGCTCTACGCCCGTCACTGAGCTGGCGCGCGCGATTGACTTACCCCGCCCATGCGGTCTACGCTCGATCGTCAATCCCGCCGCGAGACGCACGCAATGAACGAGGACGCACTGAACCTCTCGATCCGCAAGTTTCTCAAGCTCGTCGGGGTCAGCTCCCAGCGCGAGATCGAACAGGCGGTGGCGCGCGCGCTCGCAGCGGGCACGGCCGGAGGCAGCGAGTCGTTCCCGGCCACGATGACCCTCGAAGTCCCGGGGCTGAAGCTGAACGTCAAGTTCGACGGCAGGATCGAGCTCAAGTGAAACCGGCCAGGAGATCCACCCGATGAACAGGGCACGCGAACTCGACGCCGCCCTGCGCGCGGACCTGAGCGCGCTCCTCGGCGAGCGGGTCACCACCGCGCGCGGGGTGCGCGAGCACCACGGCAAGGACGAGTCCTACTACCCGTACGCGGCGCCGGACGCGGTCGTGTTTCCGCGCTCGACCGAGGAGGTCCGCGACGTCGTCAACATCTGCCGGCGCTACCACACGCCGATGATCGCGTACGGAGTCGGGACCTCGCTCGAGGGCCACATCCTCGCCAACTCCGGCGGCGTGTGCATCGACACGAGCCAGATGAACCGGGTGATCGCGGTGCACGCCGAGGATATGGACGCCACGGTCCAGGCCGGAGTGACGCGCAAGCAGTTGAACGAGGAGATCCGCCATGCGGGCCTCATGTTCCCGGTCGATCCCGGGGCGGATGCGACGCTCGGGGGGATGGCCGCCACCCGGGCATCGGGAACCAACGCCGTCCGCTACGGCACGATGCGCGAGAACGTCCTGTCGCTCACCGTCGTCACGGCGGACGGCCGGATCATCCGGACCTCGCGCCGCCCGCGCAAGTCGGCTGCCGGCTACGACCTCACGCGCCTCTTCGTCGGCTCGGAGGGGACCCTGGGCATCATCACCGAGGTGACGGTCCGCCTGTACGCCGTGCCCGAGGCGATGTCGGCCGCGGTGTGCTCGTTCAAGGACATGAAGGGCGCGGTCGACACGGTCATCCAGACGCTGCAGCACGGCATCCCGATCGCGCGCAGCGAGGCGCTCTGCGCGACGACGATGCGGGCAATCAACGCGTACAACAAGACCGCCTACAAGGAGCAGCCGACCCTGTGGATCGAGTTCCACGGCACCGAGGCCGGCGTCACCGAGCAGGCCGGGCTGGTCCAGGCGATCGCGACGGAGAACGGCGGCGAGGACTTCGAGTGGGCCACGCGCCCGGAGGACCGCAACCGGCTCTGGGCGGCCCGGCACCAGGCCTATTTTGCCGGGCTGCAGCTGCGCCCCGGGACGCGCGCGGTCTCGACCGACGTCTGCGTGCCGGTCTCGCGGCTCACCGAGTGCATCGTCGAGACCATGCGCGACATCGAGCGGGCGTCGATGCCGATCCCGCTCTTCGGGCACGTCGGGGACGGCAACTTCCACTGCATGGTGCTCATCCGGCCCGACAGCGCGGCCGACCTCGCGGAGGCGAAGGCGTTCAACGCCCGCCTCGTCGACCGCGCGCTCGCCCTCGAGGGCACCTGCACCGGCGAGCACGGCATCGGCGCGGGCAAGATCGGCTCGCTGCGCAAGGAACACGGCGAGGCGGTCGACCTCATGGTGGCGATCAAGCGCACGCTCGACCCCGAGAACCTCATGAACCCGGGCAAGGTCGTCCCGCTCTAGAGTCCGCAGCGCCGCGCCGCCGCCCGGGGCTGCGCGCTCCGCCGGGCGGCTAGAGCCGGATGAAGTGCTCGCGGTAGTACTTCATCTCCGCGATCGACTCGTGGATGTCGGCGAGCGCCTCGTGCCTGCCCTGCTTCGTCACGCCCTTGGCGAGCTCCGGCCGCCAGCGGCGCGCGAGCTCCTTCAGGGTGGAGACGTCCAGGTTGCGGTAGTGGAAATAGGCCTCCAGCCGGGGCATCCAGCGCGCGAGAAAGCGCCGGTCCTGGCAGATGGAGTTGCCGCACATGGGCGAGGTTCGCGCCGGCACGTGCGCGGCGAGGAACGCGATCATCCGATCCTCCACCTCGGCCTCCGCGAGGCGCGAGGCGCGCACGCGGTCGAGGAGCCCGCTCTTCGCGTGCGTGCTCTTGTTCCAGTCGTCCATCGCGCCCAGCACGGCCTCGGCCTGGTGCACGACCAGAACCGGAGCCTCGGCCACCGTCTCCAGCCGCGCGTCGGTGATCACGATCGCGACCTCGATGATGCGGTCGCGGTCGGGGTCGAGCCCCGTCATTTCCATGTCGAGCCACGCGAGGTTGTTCTGGTCCTGCGGCATCGCGTCCTTCGTCCGCGCCCGGCGCGTTGGGTAGAATCGCATTTTCGCACACGCCTTCGTCTTGCACGCATGAACGCCTTCACGATCGCGTTTCTCGCCGCGCTCGCCACCGCCACCGCGCTGCGCCTGTGGCTCGCCGCGCGCCACGTGCGATTCGTGCGCGCGCATCGGGGCGCGGTGCCGCGCGAGTTCGCCCCGACCGTGAGCCTCGCCGCACATCAGAAGGCTGCGGATTACACTGCGGCGAAGACGCGGCTGGGCGCCCTCGAGGCGCTCGTCTCGGCCGGACTCGTGCTCGCGCTCACGCTCGGCGGGGGGCTGCAGGCGCTGTACGACCTGTGGTCGCGGGCGTTCGAGCCGGGCGGGTATGCGCACGGCGTCGCGCTGGTGTTGAGCGCGGCCTTCGTCGCCGGAGCGGTCGACCTGCCTTTCTCCGTCGTGCGCACGTTCGGCATCGAGGCGCGGTTCGGGTTCAACCGCATCACGCCGGCGCTGTTCGTCGCCGACCTCATCAAGCAGATCCTGGTCGGCCTCGCGCTCGCGGTGCCGCTGCTCTTCTGCGTCCTGTGGCTGATGGCCCGCATGGGGACCTACTGGTGGTTGTACGTGTGGCTGACGTGGATGGCGTTCAACCTGCTGATCCTGCTCGTCTACCCGACTCTCATCGCGCCGCTGTTCAACAAGTTCTCGCCGCTCGAGGACGCGGCGCTGAAGGCGCGCATCGAGCAGCTGCTCGCGAAGTGCGGGTTCAGGTCGAAGGGGCTGTTCGTGATGGACGGCTCGCGGCGCTCGAGCCACGGCAACGCGTACTTCACCGGCCTCGGCGCGGCGAAGCGGATCGTCTTCTTCGACACGCTCCTGTCGCGGCTCGCCCCGGCCGAAGTGGAAGCGGTGCTCGCGCACGAGCTCGGCCACTTCCGGTTGCGCCACGTGTGGAAGCGCATCGCCTGGCTGTTCCTCGCCAGCCTCGCGTTCCTCGCGATCCTCGGCTGGTTGCTCGAGCGGCCGTGGTTCTACTCGGGGCTCGGTGTCGAGGGCCGCAGCACCGCGATGGCGCTGGTGCTCTTCTTCCTCGTGATCCCGGCCTTCACCTTCCTGCTGCACCCGCTCGGCAGCCTCTACTCGCGCAAGCACGAGTACGAGGCGGATGCCTACGCGGCGCGGCAAGCCGGCGCCGGCGATCTCGCGCGCGCGCTGGTGAAGCTCTACCAGGACAACGCCGCGACCCTGACGCCCGACCCCGTCCACTCCGCCTTCTACGATTCCCACCCGCCGGCCGCGCACCGCATCGCCCGTCTCCAGTCCACCGCCCCGCCTGCACCCGCTTGAAGCCGCGATCGCCGCGCACGGAACGCGCCTCGGGCGAGGTGGTCGCGGCGTACGGCCGTCACTACCTCGTCGAGGCCGAGGACGGCGAGTACCTGCGCTGCGTGCCGCGCGGCAAGCAGAGCCTCGCCGCGTGCGGCGACCGCGTGCAGGTCACCCGCACCGCGCCCGGCGAAGGCGTGATCGATGAGATCGGCCCGCGCACGGCAGTCTTCCTGCGCGCGGCGCCGCACCGGCGCAAGCTGATCGCCGCCAACCTCACCCAGATCGCCATCGTGTGCGCGGGCGAGCCGAGCCTCGCGGACGACCTGGTCGCGCGCGCCCTGGTCGCAGCGGAGGATCAGGGGCTGCGCGCCTTCCTGGTCCTGAACAAGACCGACCTCGTCGAGGCCGCGACGGTCGCTCGCGCGCGCCTCGCGCCGTTCGCGCAAGCGGGATATCCGGTCGTCGAGCTGAGCGCCCGGCGCGATCCGGCACCGCTCCGGCGCCACCTCTCCGGCGCGGTGACGGCGCTGGTGGGCCAGTCGGGCATGGGCAAGTCCACGATCGTCAATGCGCTCGTCCCGCAGGCGCGCGCGGCGACGCGCGAGATCTCGCGCTTCCTCGACTCGGGACGCCACGCGACCACCGCGGCGCGCCTCTACCGCCTCGAGCCGGCCGGCGCGATCGTCGATTCGCCCGGCGTGCGCGAATTCGGCCTTGCGCATCTCGGTCGCGCCGCGATCGAGCGCGGGTTTCCCGAGCTGCGGCCGCTCGGCGGGGAATGTCGCTTCACGGACTGTCGCCACCGCGCGGAGCCGGGCTGCGCGGTGCGCGCTGCAGTCGACCGCGGCCGGATCCACCCGCGGCGCATCGAGCTGCTCCATCGCATCCTCGACGCCGAGTCGGCGCCGCGGCGATGAGACCGCTGCTCGTCTCGCTCAACCTCCTGGAGATCCATCATCTCAGGAACGTGCTCGAAGTGGAGGGAATCCGCTGCTGGATCAAGAACGAGCTGCTGTCGCGGCTGGCGGGCGAGATCCCGTTCACCGAGTGCGCCGCGGAACTGCATCTCGTGCACGAGCGCGACCGGCCGCGGGCGGAGGCGTTGCTCGAGGTCTGGCGCCGACCGCCGCCTCCGGCGAGCGCGTGGACGTGCGCGGCCTGCGGCGAGTTGCTCGAGGGGCAGTTCGGCGCGTGCTGGAAGTGCGGCGCCGCGCGGAAGGACTGACTCAGCCGAACGCCCGTGCCACGCTGAGCGCGAGCAGGGCCGCGAGCCAGAGCACGAGCGCGCGCCAGATCAGGCCGACGGTGCTGTCGAGGTAAGGCGTGTCCGCGTCCTCGCCCAGGCCGAGCTCGGGGCGATCCTCCAGGGTTGCGCCGCGCGGCACCGGCATTCCCAGCCGCACGCCGAGCGCACCGGCCCCCGCCGCGAGCACCACGCCGAGAATCCTGTCGGGCCAGCGCGCGGCCTGCGTGCGCCAGCAGTAGATCGCGTCCTCGAAGTCGCCGACGACCGCGAACGCGGTGGCGCTGATGCGTGCGGGCAGCCAGTCGATCACGTCGAAGGCGACGCGCGCGAACTCACCGAAGCGGTGTCCCTCCGAGGCCTCAGGGCGTTCCAGCGCGGCACGCGTTTCCGGACCCGCGATGTCGACCGTCGCGTCGCCGACGCCGGGCAGGTCGAGGAGCGGTCCGCTGTCCCCCGCGCGCGCCATCCCGGCCCAGCGGCGGCTGAGAAACAGCGCGAATCGATAGAGCACGGCGCCGCTCGGACCGGGCAGGAGCACGAACCAGAACATCGGCCCGAACACGTGCCGGTGCGAGACGGTCAGCGCACCCTCGATGGTGAGTCGGGCTACCTCGGCCGCCGAGAGCGCGTCACACGGATGGCCGCGCCACTCCGCCAGCAGCCGGCGGGCGGTCGCCGAGTCCCCGTCCTTGAGCGCCTTGTGGATGTCGGTGAAGTAGTGGCTGTGCTGGCGGAAGCCGAGCGTGAAATAGAGCACCAGCACGTTGAACGCCAGGCCGAGAAAGGGGTTGGCCGCGGCGAGCGCCGCGTACGCCGCCCAGGCGAGCAGCGTGGCGGGAATCACCGCCAGGATCCACGCGATTGCGCCCTGCCGGGCCTCGCCGGCGTCGAAGCTGCGCTCGAGCAGGCCAGCGTAGCCGGCCATCGGCGCAAAGAGCGCACGACGGTCGACGAGCGGACGCCACTGCTCGAGGGCGAGCGCGATCAGAAGCGACAGAAAACTCATCCGGAGTGCGAAAGCGAACGCAGCGCATTATAGTCGGCGCCGCACGCGCCTCCGCGCGCCGCGTCTCACTCGCGGCGCGGCAGCGCTCCCGCACCGAGCGCCGGCGCGGCGCGGCGCGTCACAGTTCGCGCGCCGCGAACGTGTCGCAGACCCGGATGTCGCCGCTCTCGAGCCCGCGCCGGAACCAGCGCATGCGCTGCTCGCTCGAGCCGTGGGTGAAGGACTCGGGGGAAACGTAGCCGCGCGCGCGCTTCTGGATGAGGTCGTCGCCGACGGCAGCGGCGGCGCGCAGGCCCTCCTCCACGTCCCCGGGTTCGAGCAGTCGCCTGTTCCGGTTCGCAGTCGCGGCCCAGATCCCGGCGAAGCAGTCGGCCTGCAGCTCCATGCGCACCTGGAGGGCATTTCCCTCGCGCTCGCCGGCACGCGACTGCAGGCTGCGCACCTGGTCCGCGATCCCGAGCAGGTTCTGCACGTGGTGGCCGACCTCGTGCGCAATCACGTACGCCTGCGCAAAGTCGCCGGGCGCACGGAACTTGTCCTGGAGCTCGCGGAAGAAATCGAGATCGACGTAGAGCTTGCTGTCGGCGGGGCAGTAGAACGGCCCCACCGCGGCCTGCGCGAACCCGCACGCGGACTGCACCGCGCCGCTGAAGAGGACGAGCACCGGCTTGCGGTACTGCTTGCCGCCCCGGGTGAAGATCTCGGTCCAGGTGTCCTCGGTGCTCCCGAGGACGGCGGCGACGCGGTCGGCCATCGCATCGTCGCGGGGGGGTGCCTTGGTCTCGACGCGCTCCTCGGGCGCGCCCGCACCGCCGGTCTGCTGCGCCACCTGCGTCGCGACGAACGGATCGACGCCCAGAAACATGGCAATGAGCGCGATGACCAGGACCCCGATCCCGCCGCCGACCATGCCGCGGCCTCCGGGCACGCGCAGGCCACGGCGATCCTCGACGTTCTCGCTGCGACGCTGGTCTTCGATTCGCATGGCGCACCTCTCGGCGGGGGGATCTGCGGCGCACGCAGTATAGCGAACACCTCGCACGCCGGGAGCAAGACGCGCGGCCAGGGCGCGGAAGCGGCCGCTTCTCGGCGGGCGCAGCCGGGGGCGGAAGCGGCCGCGCGGCGACCGCAGGCGATTCCCGACGCTAGTTCGATGCGGTCAGGTAGGCGT
>WBZO01001914.1_pt1 | contig 29651 bp, 28 predicted proteins | sample 5204261 | NCBI WGS metagenome assembly WBZO01 (sample SAMN12412400, study PRJNA552823) | activated sludge metagenome | isolation source: activated sludge from anammox sidestream of wastewater treatment plant... | place: USA: North Carolina | collected 2017-09
CCAGAAGCTTGCGTACTATGTAAGTCAGTATTTTTTTGTATCCGCTATTTATTTTTGTTTAGCCTATATGTTGGTAGTTATGACTTTAATACCAGGAGGGATAATCCTTACTATATTGGGCGGGTTTCTTTTTGGTAATTGGCTCGCTACGTTTCTAGTTCTTATTTCTGCAAGTGTTGGGGCTTTAATTTTAGTAGTGGTAATTCGCATGGGCTTTGGGGAGTTTATTCATAACAAGATGGGGCATCGAGTCAGGTTTATGGAGAAGGCTTTTCGCCAAAATGCGTTTTTATATATTTTAAGTTTACGTTTGCTACCGATAATTCCATTTTTTATGATTAATTTGGCGGTTGGGATTTTCAATATCCGACTAAGAGATTTCTTTTGGGGTACCTTTTGGGGAATTGCACCAGCGACATTTATTTATGCCAATATTGGTACTAATCTTGCTATTTTGATAGAAAATAATAATCTGTCGATAAGTGGAGTAATTAATGGGAAAATGTTGTGGGCGCTATTTCTTTTAGCTTTGCTTCCGTTGTTGTCTATATTTCTGAAAAAATTTACTAGAAATATATTTGACAATACATGAATTTTAGAGGTATTATATTGTATCCTACAGTGATTGTAGTAGCCAAATCCCCGGAGTAATGCCCCGGGGCTTTTTGCTTTATAAAAGTTATAATTATTGCTAATTTGATAGGTAAGATGAAAAAAGCACTCTTAGTGGTAGATATTCAAAATGATTTTTGTAGTGGTGGAGCACTGGCGATTCCTTTTGCGAATGATATAATTAAACCACTTAATCAGCTGATGCAAGTAGCTGATTATGATTTAATAGTTGCTACCCAAGATTGGCATCCAGAAAACCATACTTCTTTCATCGTCAATAGCAAAAATGGTATTTGGCCCATACACTGTGTGCAGAATACATATGGAGCTGAGTTTCATCCAGCATTTAATCTGGGTAAAATTGACAGAGTTATCAGGAAAGGTGAAAATCCTGCGGTTGACTCCTATAGTGCTTTTTATGATAATGATAAAATTTCAAAAACTGAACTTGAAGATTATTTGGTTAAAAATGGTATTACCTATGTTGAAATTGCTGGGCTTGCCCTTGATTATTGTGTGAAATATACCGCAGAGGATGCATTGTCATTAGGGTTTAATACTTCTGTTTTGGTCGATTATTGTAGAGCGGTACATAGCACTGATAGTCAATTATTGGCTTCATTTAATAAGCAAATCCAGCTAAAATTTTTTCGGGAAGGAAAATAAGATTGATGCAAAAAATTCCTTTGAGATTTGGCTGGCGCACAATAGTTTTTTTTCTTCTCTTGGAGCTATTTACGGTTCCTCCTGTTGCAATGAGTAATAGCATAGTTATTCAGAATATCTGGTATATGGCAATAATGGGTTTTGTTGTAGCATTGATATGTGTGTACTTTCTATTGCGTCTGATAAAAAAGTTTCTAATTCGTAATTCCCAAAAAATTATTGACATTGAGATTTCTGATATACGTGGGATTTGGTATATTGCCTTACTTGCGGGTATTCTTCTGATGATAATGTTTGTTATTCAAGATTTTCTGTTTGGACATGGTTTTGGTGATTTCAGTGCAGGCTTCTTTTCGGCTTTTTTAAGTGTAGGGAGCACCTTATTGCTCTACAAACTTGGTACATATACAGGATTGGGGATTCGGCTAAATGGGTACAATGATAGTCGGTATCTGCTTGATATTGACTGGAGCGCTATGATAAAGCTATCGTTTCTTTTTGGTATTTATGAGTTTGTGGTTTGCCCTATAACTGGACTCTGGATTCCTTATCCAGAACATAGATTTAGTCTGGCAGTTATTTCTGGTATTATTGGTGGGGCTACCGGTGGTGCTGTGGTAAGTTTTATTTCTAGATTTATTAAATTTATGCATACCGAGCTGCTACTTAAATAATAAATATTTATGATCAAGTAAAATTAATAGAAAGACTTTATGACAAGTTCTGTACGACCGTCACTACGTGAAAATAATCAGTTACGTGATATTAAAATAACTCGTAATTATACCAAGCATGCTGAAGGCTCGGTCTTAATCGAGTTTGGCGATACAAAGGTGATCTGCACTGCTAGTATTGATGAAAGTATTCCTCCGTTTCTAAAAGGGCAAGGTAAGGGCTGGTTAACTGCTGAATATTCAATGCTTCCTCGTGCAACTAATAGCCGCAATAAGCGTGATATTTCTCAGGGTAAGCCAAATGCCAGATCACAGGAGATTCAGCGGTTAATTGGTAGAAGTTTGCGTAGCGTACTTGATTTTGAGTTACTTGGAGAGCGGCAGATAATTATTGATTGTGATGTTATTCAGGCTGATGGTGGTACTAGAACTGCCAGCATTACTGGTGCATATGTAGCGTTATCTGATGCAGTCTCATATCTTTTACGTAATGCCCTAATTGCTAAAAACCCGATAAAAGCTGCTATTGCTGCAATTTCTGTTGGAATTTATAAAGGCGTACCTGTTTTAGATCTGGACTACCTTGAAGATAGTAATTGTGATACGGATATGAATGTTGTTATGTCGAGTGAGGGGGTTGTTGAAATTCAGGGAACAGCAGAGGGTACCCCATTTAATCGAGAGGAATTGGATAAGTTGCTTGATCTTGCTGAGGTAGGAATTAACCAGTTGTTTATCATTCAACAAGCAAGTTTAGATAGTAAACAAGTATAAATTATTTAGATTCTATTTTTGTGAAAGCGGATTCTGCGCTTTCTCCTCTACTGGAGGTGGTAGTTATTGCCGCTGCTCCTCCAACTGGTAATATCCCAGCCTTTGCTTGTAGTCTGTTTTCTTCATCAATTAACTCATCTATTTGATTTGACTGTGATGAAACTTGTCTAGTTTTAGGTGTGGATTCGCCATTTTCTTCATCAATTAGCTCATCCAGTGATTCTGATTCACTTTCCATTGTACCACTTTCTTGTGGGTAAATATACTCACCATTTTTTTGCAGGTAAATATCGCGGATAGTCGCATATGGGTCAAGTGATGACATTAACAGTTTTTCCTGATCCAGAACCATTGCGCGTTTGTTGATTAGGTTTAGACCAAAGATACCCCACGAGAACCATGCGTCAGTAGTAATCCAGAATAATGGATTGAAATATAAATCAGGGATAAAGCCAAGTCCATCACGAAATGTTGCTGGACCAAAGAATGGCAGTACTATATAACTGCTATTTGTCCAGCCCCAGCGTTTAAATGTTTCACCAAAAGATGTTTGTGTTTGTGGTAATCCCATACTTGAAGAAACGTCAATTAAACCTAAGATACCAAAAGTTGAGTTAATTGCAATCCGCATAGTATTATGCATGGTATCACTACCATTTAGTTGTAATATATCATTTGCCAGTGTTACAAAATCGCGCAGATTATTATAGAAGTTACTGACGGCATCCCTGAGCGGCTCTGGAACATAGGTATAACCAATCGCGATTGGTCGTAAGATAAAATGATCAGCTGTCATATTGGCAATGAAAATCTTGCGATTCACTACTTCATATGGATCATTGGGATTTTGTGAGGTTGCACATGCTGCTATTGATGTCGCAGCAAAAATGGCTAAGCTGCAATTTTTGAGCTTTTTTATACTATTTATAAAGCGCATAACTATTTAAGCTGCCATTTCAGGTGCATATTTTATAGCTTGATTTGATATAAATTAGCCAATTTAGCAACTGCCTCACTTATAGAGCAATAGCTAACCTGATGTTTTTGTTTTAATTCAAGGAGAAGTGCGATACCAGCAGAATCTATTTTATTTATCATGCTGATATCGACGGTTTTACCATTCCAGTTGCTAAAATCCCCACTTTTAATCCATGCGGGGATATTATACTTATTCAACTCATTTGGCAACGAAATAGACATGGTGCTTAACTCTTACTTTGCAGAGTGTTTATTTTGTTTTGTAATTGTTTGATAAGGCTATCAACTCCTTCATTTTGAACCGTATCATTAAACTGTGTCCGGTAAGTTGTTACTATACTAACGTTTTCAATTTTGACATCATAAATCTTCCAGTTGCTGCCTATTTTTGCTAGGTCGTATTCGATATTTACTGGTTGATTAGTACTTTTACCATTGCTTGGTAGTTTGAATGTACCTTTTACCGCAGCTTTATTCTGTTTTTCTCCACTGATATTGCTGCTATCAATTGATACCTGTGCACCTTTGAACTTGGATAGTGCTGAGGAATATTGGAAAATTAGTAGTTGCTGAAATAATTGTGTAATTTTAGTTTGTTGTTCAGGTGATGCCTGTTTCCATGAATTTCCCATAGCAAATTTTGTCATGAGATTAAAGTCAATTTGCGGAACTATACTATTTTGTATCATTGTCATCGCATCTTTATCACTGATGTTCTGATTAACTGCTTGGCTTAACTGGGTTGCACTAGTTTTTATTACATAGCATGGAGTATCTGCATCACAGTTACTTGCGTTAACGGTAACAACCACCGTATCCTTACCGGCTTTAGCTGATTTTGCAGGGGAGCTTGCTAGTGGAGCGCTGCTTGTTGTTGCTGCATTTACTATTGAAATTAAGTTCAAGAAGCTGATTGCCAGAATAATTTTCTTCATTCTCTTTTTACCTTTATTTTGAGTTCATATTAGTCATGAATTTTTCAATTAGCTGTTCTAATACCATTGCTGATGAGGTAAGCGTAATTGTATCATTATTTTTCAGCATAGTGTCATCCGCTCCGGATTGTATCCCAACATATTGTTCACCTAATAGGCCTGTAGTAAGAATTTGGGCTGAACTATCACTTGAAAAATGATAATGGTTATCAATATTCATAACTACCTGAGCTTGATAAGTTTTGGGGTTGAGCCCAATAGCTGTTACTCTGCCAACGGTAAATCCGGATATTTTTACTGGTGCCCCACTTTTTAGTGAACCTATGTTGCTAAAATTTGCATAAAGGGTATAGCTACTATTATTGGTACTGCCAAAGGAGGTTATATTTGCTACTTTTAATGACAAGAATACCATGCTAGTTATGCCGATTAGAACAAAAATACCAACCCAGAAATCAATCATGCTACGTTTCATTAGATACCTTTTAACTTATAAAATCAAAACATAAATGCAGTTAATACAAAATCAAGTGCCAATACTGCAAGTGCAGAATGAACAACCGTACGTGTGGTTGCCGATGAAACACCTTCAGCAGTTGGTTTAGCTTGTAATCCTTGATACACCGAGATTAAACTGACTACTACTCCAAAGATGGCGGCTTTTATCAATCCGTTAATTACATCATCGTGAAGTGAGACACTACCTTGCATTTGTGACCAGAAAGTGCCCTTATCGAGTTGCAGCAGTGTAACTCCAACAAAATGTCCACCAAGGATACCGCTACTATCAAATAGGGCAGTTAGTAATGGAACTGCAATAATCCCGCCAATAAATTTGGGAGCAATTACTCGTTTGACAGGGTTAACTGCCATTACATCCATCGCATCAAGCTGTTCGGTAGCTTTCATTAGCCCAATTTCTGCTGTTATTCCCGAACCTGCCCGCGAGGCAAATAAAATTGCACTTAAAACTGGACCTAGCTCACGTAGTAGGGCTAATGCGACTAGCGAACCAAGCACACTAACAGAACCAAACCTTTGTAAAGTATTGTATCCCTGTAAGCCTAAAACCATTCCAACAAACCAGCCAGATACGGCAATAATCAGGATGGATAATACACCACTAAAGAAGATTTCCTTAATGATCAAATGCGGACGTTTGATTGCATAGCCTAGACCAACGATAATCATGCTAAGTAGTTTACCTAGTTCGCCAAGCATGAAAATGAAGGAGCTAAATGGGCTCCCGATTTTTTCGACAAACTTTCTAAGATTCTTCATTAATTTCTACCAAGGTAATATTCATAGCCATTTTTTGCCGGATATTTATATGAGAATGAATTGCCCAGTTCACCACGAATAAATTGTCTGACTGCCGGATTACTTGTATTTGCAACTTCAGTCGGAGTTCCGTGATCGATGATTTCACCATTTGCCATAAAATATACATAATCCGCAATTTTCATCGTTGCCTCTATATCATGACTTACTAAAACAGCAGTTTGTCCAAGATTATCATTGAGTTTTTTTATTAACATTGCCGTGATATTTAATGAAATTGGGTCTAGTCCCGTAAATGGTTCATCATAAAGCATAAGTTCCGGATCAAGTGCTATCGCTCGGGCTAGGGCAACTCTACGTGCCATTCCTCCCGAAAGCTCATTTGGAGTCATTTCCTGTGTGCCAGTTAAACCAACTGCTTCCAGCTTCATTGCTACCATTTTATGAATGATGCTGATGGGTAAATTGGTATTTTCTATGAGTGGAAAGGCTACATTTTCTGCCACTGTCATATCGGTAAAAAGTGCGCCAAATTGAAACAACATTCCAAGTTTTTGGCGTAATTTTAAGACATCTTTTTTTGATAAATTAGCCATGTCCTGACCGAATACACGACTTATTCCTGAATTGGCTGTAATCTGCCCAGAGATTAAGCGTAAAACTGTAGTTTTTCCGCTACCACTACCGCCCATAATAGCGGTAATTTTCCCCTGTTCAATTTCAAGATTAATCGACTTTAAAATTGGCTTATCTTCACTGTAAGCAAAGGATACGTCAGAAAGACTGACTAAATTATTTTTCATTTTTGGGTTACTTAATCAATCAATGTTTAATTGCTCCAGTATTATACTAAAAAGCTCGGGTAATTAGCATTCTATTTGTTGGCTTATTTAAATTTTAAGTAGCCAACTTAGGTAATCAATCTGGGTTTTTCTTGGTTTTATTTCTTCTTCACTAACGGAATCAGGTAAAATTTCGCATGAAAGTAAACTACTTACAGTTACCATTGATGTAATTTGAAGCTATTATCTAGCTTCTCACCGTGGTTCTGGTTGTTGTCGGTAGGGTTTATGAAAGAAATAGAAAATACCAATGTTAAATAGTATGTTAAAAAATCCATATTTACGCCTGATTCGTTTTGATAAACCGATTGGAACGTTATTGCTGCTTTGGCCAACCCTTTGGGGGCTTTGGGTTGCGTATGCTGGGATACCGCCATTAAGAGTACTGACTGCATTTATTTTGGGCGTGTTTCTTACGCGAGCTGCAGGCTGTGCGATTAATGATGCTGCTGATGCTGAGTTTGACAGCCACGTGAAAAGAACAGTTTCCCGACCTGTTGCAAGTGGTGAATTAACTAGATTACAGGCAATTATTGTAGCCGGAATTCTCAGTTTGATAGCGTTTGTTATTGCTGCAATTTCTCTTCAGGGTAAGACGCTATTGTGGTCTATTCCGGCCTTATTGATATTCGTTACCTATCCTTTTTTTAAACGCTTCTTTCCGATTCCGCAATTGTATCTATCGCTTGCTTTTAGTTTTGGCATTCCTATGGCTTTTATTGAGTCTGGAATGGGGCTAACTTCGGCTACATTAATGATTTTTGTCGCTAATTGCCTTTGGGTTCTTGCCTATGACACCATTTATGCATTGGTAGATATTGATGATGATCTAAAAATTGGGATTAAAACTTCAGCCATTACCTTTGGTAAGTATGTAATACTGGTAATTATGCTTTGTTACTTCGGGTTTTATGCTCTGCTTTTATTTCTGGCAATGAAATTGAATTATGGGTTTTGCTACTTATCTTCAACTTTGCTGGTTCTAATCATGATAGCTTATGTTTATCGCGAAATAAAAGGGCTTGATCGACAAAAGTGTTTTAAGGCTTTTCTTTTTAATAATTACATCGGTATGGTAGTTTTTATTGGGATCTTTTTTGAATATCTGAGTCTTAAATGATATTAAATGTAGCTGCCGACCTATCTTTTCTTAAACAATTACCCGATGCACCCGGGGTTTACCGTTTTTTTGCTACTGATGGCACCTTACTCTACGTGGGTAAGGCAATAAGTCTTTTTAAGCGGGTACGTTCTTATTTTAGACGCGATAGCAGTGTTTCGCCGAGAATCAGTCTGATGATTGCCAAGATCGCTAGTATTGAAATTACGGTTACCGAGAATGAAGCCTCAGCATTGATCCTTGAAAATAATTTGATAAAAAATGCCCGACCAAAATATAACATAGTTTTCCGTGATGATAAAAGTTACCCTTATATTCGCGTTTCGCAGCATCAGTTTCCGCTGATTGAATATACGCGACATAAGCCGGATAAATTAGCCAGTTATTTTGGTCCGTACCCTAACTCTTCAGCGGCAAAGGAAACGCTTGAACTGCTACAGCGACTTTTTAAGTTAAGGACTTGTGCTGATCCGGTTTTTGCTAACCGCTCGCGTCCGTGCATGCTTTATCAGATTGAGCGTTGCTCTGCTCCATGTGTTGGTAAAATTTCAGAAGATGAATACTCACAGCTGATAAAGAATGCAGTAACCTTTTTATCTGGAAATTATACCGAGCTTGTTAATCAAATGAGTTCGGAAATGTACTTGGCTGCTGAATTACTAAAATTTGAAGAGGCTTCAGCTCTGCGAGACAAAATTGCTGCGATAAAGCAGGTTCAAGATAGGCAGATTATTAGTAGTAGTGCAGAAGCTGTTAGTGGCGACTTGGTTTCATCTGTCGAGTATGGTGGCATAACTTTTATTTACCTGATAATGCTTCGCAATGGAATTTATATCGGTGACAAGCATTTTGAAATAAAGGTCGTTGACGAAATAAACATGGTAGAAGCATTTTTTGAGGAGTACTATGCATTAAGGCAGGATACAACAACCGTATATTGTGATTTTAGCATTGATGAGAAATTTGTCAAATTTATGCTTGAAACCAAAAATATAAAAATTCAAGAAGTAAAAGCCAATAAACGGATGAATGAATTATTTAAAATGGCACAAGTAAATTTGCAGATCATAATTGAAAACTATGGTAAGGGTAATCAGTACAAAAAGGGTGCTGCTAGGCTATCACAACTACTTGAGCGAGATATTAATCGGATTGAATGTTATGATACCAGTCACCATCATGGCAGTAGCGCGGTTACATCAATGGTTGTTTATGAAGATGGGCTAATAAACAACAGTTTATATCGTAAATTTAATTTGCCTGCAACTATTAATGGTGATGATCTTCTGGCTTTGTCGACTGTTTTAAACCGTCGGTTAGCAAATAAAACTCTTCCAACCCCGGAGGTGATTTTGGTTGATGGGGGTAAAACTCAGCTGGAAGAAACGAAAAACATACTTGAGCAACTAGGCTTTCATGATAAAATAAAAGCTATTGCCATTTATAAAGGTGAAAATCGGCGACCGGAGCTCGATAGAGTAATAATTAATACTAACCTAGAGCTAAATTACCATGATGAGCCACAGTTATTTAAATTGCTACAAACATTACGGGATGAAGCCCATCGTTTTGCAATCACAGGTCATCGCAAAAAGCAGGTTAATAAAATGAAGCATTCACGGTTGGAAGATATACCTGGGATAGGTGTGCAAAAGCGAAAAGCATTGATGGCATTTTTTGGTAGTAGCCAGTTGGTGGCTGCTGCTACAGTTGAGGATTTATGTCAGGTAACGGGGATTGGCCCGGAACTGGCAACGCAGATCTACTCATATTTCCATTAACCATAACCAAAATAAAGTTGAGTTGCTTAAGTATATGGCAAATAAAATTCCGTTACCTACCATTCTTACTTGGCTTAGGATTGCATTAGTGCCATTCTTTGTTGGGGTATATTACTTTCCTGATTATTTGATTAGTATGCCACTTAAAAATATGTTGGCAACGGTTATTTTTTTATTTGCTGCAATTACTGATTATTTTGATGGGTACCTCGCACGCAGAATGAATCTGGAAACTCGGTTTGGCGCATTTCTTGATCCTGTTGCAGATAAGGCGCTGGTCGCAGCAAGTCTTGTTGTGCTGGTGAACTTGGGGCGTACTTTTGTCTTTGCTGCGATTATTATAATCGTGCGTGAAATCGCAATCTCTGCCCTACGTGAATGGATGGCGCAAATCGGTGAAATAAAGAGTACTGCTGTTGCGTATATAGGCAAAATTAAAACTACGTTTCAGATGACGGCAATCTCATTGCTTTTACTTGACTGGCATAGCAATATATTGGGTAATCTCTGTATGTTAGTGGCGGTTATTTTAACTGTAGTATCAATGTTTTACTATCTTGAACAGGCGAAGAAGCATATTACTGAAGAAAGAAATTCATAATGTCAAATAAAGAGAATCTTGAAGTCAATAATCAATCCAAAGCTGGGACAACCCCCAGGAAAAAAATGATGCTGGATGAATTTGATGGTGAGAGTTTAAGCGGTGATGAGCTGGAGCGTGGTAAAAGCCGTAAAAGTCGTGGACCGCGTAAACCAGGTAAAGAAGACGGACAAGATGTAAGTAAATTAATGCGTCTGGTTAGCGTTGGGATAGAAAATCTTAGTCCAGAGGAGCAGAAAAAGCTTGAAGAGCAGAAAAGTAAACTTCATTATCTGCTTGGTAAGGGTAAAGAGCGAGGCTATGTAACCAATGCTGAAATAAACGATCATTTGCCAGATCATGTGACTGATCCTGAAGTGATTGAACAGATCATTATGATGATTGAAACAATTGGGATCAAAGTCTTTGAATACGAACCAAGCCAGGAAGAGCTTCTAATTTCGGGAACTTCGTCTGCAACGGTAAATGATGATGAATTTGCGGTTGAAGAAGCAGAAAAAATTCTGACTAGTACCACCTCATCAAATGAGTTTGGGCGTACGACAGATCCGGTACGTATGTATATGCGTGAAATTGGTACCTATGACTTGCTTGATAAGACAGATGAAGCAGAAATTGCCCGTAAGCTTGAATCAAGTATTCAGTCAATGATTTCAGCAATTGCTGATTGTCCAAAGATTGTTAATTATATCTCCACTGCCTATCAGGATGTATTGGCAGGTAAAATCAAACTTGAAAATTTTGTTGATGAAATAATTACTGCTGAAGAGGTCGTTGTGACCGAGGCGGAAAATCTTGAGACTGCTGCAGGTGGTTTTGAAGAAGATGAAGAAGGACTTTCCGGGATTGAACTCGAAAAATTACGGGTTGCTACGGAGGAGTTTTTTAAAGAGTTTGATGTCCTGGTTGCAAAACAGAACAAAATTATTGATAAACATACTGCGGAATCTCCTGAGTATCAGGCTATTCTTGCTGAGTTAACCGAAAAACTTAGCCAAATCAGATTTACTAATCGGCAGATTGAAGTTTTTTGTGATATCTTGCGTGAAGCGCATAAGGAAATTAAGCGATACGAAAGTGAGATTTTTCATCTGGCTTGTGAGGTGATTAAAGTTCCTGAAGATAAATTCCGTAAAGAGTTTATTGGTAATGAGGTTAATTGGGTTGATACTCATGTCGCGAATAAAAAATATGCTGATTTATTTGAAAGCATGAAGTTTGACATAAAAGAGCGTCAGGATAAAATAAAAGCTGTTGCCAGTGATTTGAAAATTAGTGTTTCGGTAATTAAAAATCTTTACAAGCAGTTAATGCGTGCAGAGAAGGAACAGAAAAAAGCTCGTACTGATATGGTTGAGTCAAATCTGCGGCTGGTAATTTCAATTGCTAAAAAATATACCAATCGTGGGTTACACTTCCTTGATCTGATTCAAGAGGGGAATATTGGTCTTATCAAGGCGATTGATAAATTTCAGTATCGTAAAGGATTCAAATTTTCAACCTATGCTACGTGGTGGATTCGTCAAGCTATTACGCGGGCAATTGCAGATCAGGGGCGTACAATCCGGATTCCGGTACATATGATCGAAACCATCAATAAGATGAGTAAAGAGCATCGTAAATTGCTACAGGAGAAGTCTGGGGAGCCGCTGACCAAGGAGCTTGCTGAGCGGATGGATATTAGTGAAGAGAAAGTTCGTAAAATCTATCAGGTAGCTTATGATTCCATTTCAATGGATGCGCCAATTGGTGATGAAGATGATGCTAGTTATGGTGATTTTATTGAAGATAAATCGACGGTAATTCCATCAGATCATGGTGTTGACTATAGTTTAAAACGTACGGTGCGCGAAGTTCTTGATACTTTATCGCCTCGTGAAGCTAAAGTACTTTGCATGCGTTTTGGTATTGATACTGTTACTGATCATACTCTTGAGGAAGTTGGGCGTCAGTTTGATGTTACTCGTGAGCGGATTCGCCAGATTGAAGCTAAGGCGATTAGAAAATTGCGTCAGCCAAATCGTGCTGAAAAATTACGTAGTTTCTTAGATAGCTTCAGTGAAGTAGAGAACTTTGATGAAGAAGGTCTGGGTGAAGAATTTGATGATTATTTAGATGAAGAATAAAGAATAAATCAGTCATCTTATAAAAAAATTGCCAAACAAATGTTTGGCAATTTTTTTTATGCTTTTATTCACGCTGTAATGCACTATTTGTTAGAATAGCTGATTAATTTACCCGGATTTTATGGAGTTATGTATGCAGCTAAATGTGATTGGTGAACCACTGGAGCCTTGTTGTCTTGATCCAGTAACGGGATGGATGCGCAATGGTTTTTGTGATATGTATGAAGATGATGTGGGGATGCACCACGTATGTGTACAGGTATCAGCTGAATTTCTTGAGTTTAGCAAGGAAAATGGGAATGATTTAACTACGTCTAACGAGAGCTTTCCAGGTTTAAAACCTGGTGATAAATGGTGTTTGTGTACAGCGCGTTGGATGCAGGCGTTTAATCAGGATATGGCACCAAAAATATTTATCAAATCAACCAGTATCGAAGTATTAAATTATATCCCATTACCGATACTCCAACAAATGGCATGTGATGTTTAAATTAAAGGAAAACTTTGCTTTATTGGGCGAAGCATTTTATTCCTTTGTATCACCCATCCCGTTAGATAATAGCCAACTGGTTCACCTAAATCATCCACTTATTGATACGCTTGGGCTTAATGGGGTAGATCAGAAGGAGTGGAGTTCAATTTTATCAGGTAATCATACTTTTCCTGATTATCAGCCTTTAGCTAGTGTTTATGCTGGACATCAATTTGGTGTACCTGTACCAAGGCTTGGTGATGGACGAGCAATGCTTATCTTTGAACATGAGGATAGTGAGGGTAAGGTTTGGGAGCTGCAATTAAAAGGCGCGGGACTTACACCTTATTCACGAATGGGCGATGGTCGAGCTGTATTACGTTCAACAATTCGTGAATACGTTGCTTCAATAGCAATGGCGGCTTTAAATATTCCAACTACATTGGCAATCGGAATGTGCAATTCTGATACGAAAGTCTATCGTGAAGAAATCGAGCCCGGTGCAGTTATTTTACGAGTTTCCTATAGTTTCATCCGCTTTGGTCATTTTGAATATTTTGCCAAGCAGAAAAAACTTACAGAATTAAAACAGCTAGTTGATTTTACGGTAGCTAATTACTATCCAAAAATAGAACACGATTCTTCAGATTATATATTGAGGTTTCTTGATGCAGTTGTAAAAAAAACGGCGGATATGATTGCGAACTGGCAGGCAGTTGGTTTTGTTCACGGGGTAATGAATACCGACAATATGTCGATTCTGGGGTTGACTATTGACTATGGTCCATATGTCTTTATGGATAAATTCATTCCTAGTCAGATTTATAATCATTCCGATAGTGAAGGGCGTTATACTTATGCTAATCAGGTTTATATTGGCTGGTGGAATTTATATCGGCTGGCTGAGTCGTTAGTCTTAATTTACCCGGATGCTGATCGACTTGAAGAGTGCCTGAGTAACTATGCTGATTATTATAATGTCAGATATACTGAATTAATAGGTAAAAAGCTTGGGTTTGAAGTGTTTGAGCCGACGGATTTTGGTTTTGCAGAAAAATTGCTTAAATTAATGCAGCAGTATCAGATGGATTGGACATATAGTTGGCGGCAGCTTGGTTATGGCGAGTCTGGTTATAGCAAGCTGAAAGAATTGTATCATCTTGGTGAGGATTTTTCCTCTTGGTATTCTGAATGGCAACAGGCATTGGTGGATAATAAGATAGATTTAGCAAATGCATTTAAGCTAATGCAGGAGAATAATCCGGCGATTGTACCGAGAAATCATTTATTGCAGGAAGCAATAGCCAAGGCGCAGGGTGGCAGCTATTTGGAACTGACACAGCTAATTGACGCATTAAGAAGTCCATATCAGGAAATTGAACAATACCAAGATTATTATAAATTACCACCAGCATGGGCAGAGCATATTCATTTAAGTTGTTCTTCATAATTGAGGAAATATTTTTGGGAGAATTGACATGTATAAAGAAGCAGGTTTAACCCCATTTGAGCGGGCTATTTTGGTCGATAAGTCAACCGAGCACCCTTTTACTGGAGAATATACAGACAACGAGGTTGATGGAACGTACTTGTGCCGTATGTGTGGACACGCTTTATTTCGTGCGACTAGTAAATTTCATTCTGGCTGTGGTTGGCCAAGCTTTGACAAGGAGATTACTGGTGCCGTAAAAATGCTTCCCGATAGTGATGGACGGAGGACTGAAATCGTCTGTAACAATTGCGGCGGGCATTTAGGGCATGTTTTTCACGGCGAAGGATTTACTTCCTTAAATACTAGACATTGTGTAAATTCAGCTTCATTAGATTTTGTGGCTGATGATGAAGTAACTGATACTGATGAAATTATTTTGGCAGCTGGGTGTTTTTGGGGTGTCGAGTATTATTTACAGAAGCTATCCGGTGTCTTATTGACTGAAGTTGGTTACTGTGGTGGACATAAGGATAATCCGAGCTATCAGGAAGTATGCACAAAAACAACTGGGCATCTTGAAGTAGTTCGCGTGATTTATGATACTAGCAAACTTGATTTGGCTAACCTGATTAAATATTTTTTCGAAATCCATGATCCAACCCAGACTGATGGTCAAGGACCAGATATTGGTAACCAATATCTAAGTGCAATTTTTTATTACGATCAACAACAAAAAGAAACAGCTGAAAATATAATCAGGATTCTTGAAGAAAAAGGCTATCAGATTGCTACAGAGCTAAAGCCTGTAACAACTTTCTGGATAGGTGAAGAATATCATCGTGATTATTATAATCATAAAGGTACTTTGCCATATTGTCATAGCTATACAAAACGCTTTTAATAAGAGCATTATTTATCAACACCTTCAGATAGGAGAATATTTTGAATAATCAGCAAAAAGATATCTACACATTACCTTCTAGGGTTCTTTTGGGAATCGGGATATGCGATTTACTTCGAGGAATTGCGCATACATTTTTATTAAACTACTCAGCTAGTCATGTAGCTAAATTTGATTTGGCAGCAGTCCCGATGGATCAGGTATTCATGCTTGGTGTCTTTGGGATGTCAAATTTTGTTACTGGTTTTATAAATATTCTGATAGCAATTAAAGCACGCGAGATATCGCCGCAGGTATTATTATTAATTCCGCTAGCCTATTTAATTGGGTTAATTGGAGTTAGGCTTAATGGCGTTCATGCTGATGCTACATTTAATGGGCGTTATATGATGTTTGTTTATTTTGCGGTTTGTGTGTTTACCTATCTGGTATTTCAATTTAGAAAACGCAACAGCAATTGATTATTAAAATACCTGGAGACATATGGAATGGGAAAATTATTTACGTTAGATGTTGATATTAATGATGAGGATATTATTGATTTTGGCTTTCATGCAAAACATTTGGAGCCGGAGAATCTGATAATTGATTGGGAAGAAATTGATGAGGTATTGGGAAAAGACGGTTGTGCGCTGAAATTTATGTCTGAAGAAAAGCGAGCAAACAAAGATATTGTATTGTCAGCAGTTAGTCAGCGCGGGATTGCTCTTTATTATGCAGCAGAAACATTGAAAGCTGATCTGGATATTGCTGAAGCTGCAATATCGCAGGATCCGCTAGCATGGAACTTTATCAGTGAAAAATTGAAAGTCGATCGTGATTTTATTTTGCGCATGGTTGGTAAAGAGGTTACTAGTCTCTATTTTGCAGATAGTAAATTTAAGCAGGATAAAGAACTTGTTTTTGCTGCGATAGCTCACGACCCATATGCGTTGGCATACGCTGATATCAGTTTGCGTTCTGATCGAGATGTTGTGGTTAAGGCATATCGCTTGCGAGCAAGCTCATTACAGTTTGCTAGCAAAAACTTGCGTTCAGACCGTGATTTCATGCGCCCGCTGATTATTGAGTATCCATATGCGTTTGAATTTGCATCAGAAGGGCTAAAATCTAATCGCGATTTTGTGAAAGATATTGTTTCTATCGCTGGTAGGGCACTGGAGTATGCAGATGAGAGCCTAAAAGCTGATCCCGAAATTGTAAAGCTAGCTTTAAGTAGCTATCGCTGGGCTTTGGAATACGCGAGTAGTGATCTTTGTGATAATAGAGAGTTTATTATAGAAGTTTTACCTATTGCTGGACAGGTATTACGTTATGTCAGTGATCGGTTAAAGTCAGATCCGTTAGTCGTGACCGAAGCAATTAAATATTTTCCTTGGGCGATAGAATACATCAATAATGATGTATCAGGGGGCGGTTTAGTTAAAAAAGATATTTAGTGAACCATAATCAGCATCTGGAGAGTTTGAGGAAGAATAGTTATTCTCCAGATGCGGATCCTGGTTTTTGGATAAAAAATAATTTCCAAGTGTATATTGTATTACTGTCTCATAAGATTATCCACTTTTATTTTTGTATAACAGTTATACAAAAATAAATAAACTTGTAAAGTAACTTATCTTAATTAATATTGTATTATGCTATAATTCAAGTTACATGTTTAGCATTTTATGTAAAGGATATATGTCAAATGAAAAAAATAGCGTTACTTGTGGCTGCCGTTGCTGGCACAATATCAGCAAGCTATGCCTGCACAACCATATTGGTTGGCAAAAATGCCAGTAGTGATGGTTCAATACTAGTAGCACGGAATGAGGATGGTCCGAGTGGTAATGCCGCAGTTAGATTTATGTACCACCCACCACGTAAGACTGGCTATTTGTACAAGAATGTAGAAGAGAATCAATTCACTTATCAAATGCCAGATAATTTGATGGGTTATACTGGTAGTCCAGACTGGCAAACTAATAATAGCACATTTGAAGAAGCAGGGTTTAATGATCTTGGCGTAGGTATTTCTGCAACAGAGACAATTCAGAGCAATACTAAGACTTTGCAGGTAGATCCATATGTTGAGAGTACTGGAATTGTAGAAGAAGCTATTCCAACTATTTTATTGCCACAGATGAAATCAGCACGTGAAGGTGTCTTGATGCTTGGGCAGCTCATTGAGTCATACGGTTCAGGAGAAGGGTTTGGTGTAGCCTTTGTTGATAAAGATGAGGCATGGTATCTTGAAAATGCTGGTGGACATCAATGGTTAGCGGTTCGTTTACCTGAAGATGGCTATTTTGTCTCAGCTAACCAGTCTCGTCTTGGAACAGTTGATTTGTCAGATACTCAAAACTATCTTTCTTCTCCAAATTTAATTAGTTTTGCTGAAGCGAATGGTTTATATAATCCGAAAAAAGATGGTGCATTCAATTTTCACAAAGTATATGGACAGAATGATGAAACAGATAAAGGTTACAATTATCCACGTGTAACATATTTGCAAAACCTCTTTACTAAGTCAACCTTAAATTACCCTGTAAAAGATGGTGACTTTCCTGTATTTCTGAAGCCAGATCATAAATTGTCGGTTGCTGATGTTGAAAGTGCACTATCAAGTTATTATCAGGGAACGGAACAGGATCCATACACATCGCAAAATCCTAAAGCAACTAAACGCCCAATCTCGGTTTATCGTACACAACAATCGCATGTCTTGCAGGTTCGAGATAATTTACCGATGCCAATTGCTAATGTAGAATATCTAAATTTGGGAATGACAGCAACCGGGATATTTGTTCCATTCTATCAGGGGGCAACAATTCCTGAAGAATATAAGATTGCGACCGATAAAGCAGATAATATCTCTGCTTATTGGAAATTCCGTCGCTTGCAAATGCTAGTAATGCAGAATTTCCCACGCTATGCACCTACAGTTCAGCAAAGCTATGCTTTATTAAGCCAGCAAATTGCGGATAATCAGAAGCAATTTGAATCAGAGTATGTGAAAATTTACGCCAAACATCCGAAAAAAGCTCAAAAACTATTGGATGAGTTTACTAAAAATACTTTGGATGCCGTATATGACGTTACCGATCAATTGACTAATCAAATTTTGACTGATCAGTCAACCAATGTTGGTAAGCTCTACGAGTTTCACGGCGCATAAATTTTAAATACCAGACTTTGTCTGGTATTTGTTTAACTAGTTACCTTTAGAAAGAAAATAGTATGTCTTCGGAAATGCGTTCTATAACCGCTAAATATATTTTTGATGGTGTAAATTTATTAACTAATAAAACTGTCCTGATAGCAGATAATCAAATAGTTGATATGATTGACTCTGACAAGCTCTATGATAAAAGCCAGCTTGAAGATTTTGGCAATAGTGTCATTAGTCCAGGTATGCTGGATTTACAGTTAAATGGTTGCGGTGGTGTACTGTTTAATGCAGATATCAGCATGGAAACACTGGAAACCATGCATCAGACTAATTTAAAATTTGGTACAACTGGATTCTTACCGACTTTGATAACCGCTGATTTTAATGACTCTATTACAGCTTTGGAAGTAGTCAAAGAGTGGTTTAAACGCTATGGCAATACTCGTGGTGTTCTTGGAATTCACCTAGAAGGTCCTTTTCTTTCTTTGGAAAAAAAAGGCATTCATCCAGAAAAGTTTATTATTAAGCCAACTGATGAGATGCTTGCTAAGATAGTGCCATATGCCAAGCTATTTCCAATAAAAATGACGATGGCGGCTGAAAATGTTAAACCTAAGCAAGTTGAATTTTTGGCAAAACATGGGATTGTTGTTTCAATTGGGCACTCAAATGCTAGTTATGAGGTTGCTGAAAATGCATTTAAGCACGGAGCCAAAACTGTTACCCATATGTTTAATGCCATGAGTGGCATGACAGGACGGAACCCAGGAGTAATCGGTGCTGTTTTGGCTAATCCCGTCTATCTTGGATTGATCGTAGATATGCTTCATGTAGATAAGGCTAATGTAAGATTAATGACTAATCTGAAACCAACTAGTATTTATCTAGTTACCGATGCTGTTACACCTACTGGTACTGATATGACAGAGTTTGATTTTGCTGGTAAACACTTATATGTCCGCGATGGCAAATGCGTTGATGATGCCGGAACTCTAGGTGGAGCGTATCTGACAATGAATGAAGCTATTGAGAACTGTGTTGAGAAATGTGGTTTAAGCCTTGAGCAGTCATTGACAATGGCGACTTTGATTCCAGCACGCTTACTTGGGCTTGATGATCAAATTGGTAAGATTGCTGAAGGTTATCGTGCAGATTTGATAGCTATTGATCTGGAGTCGTATTCTTGTAAGTTGATTTAATAATATAGTCTTTGCTATTCTTTAATATCCACGCAATTGGCATATACTAGCAAGCTACTAATGTTGGTATATGCTTGATTTGAAAAATCTCGTTTATTAGACTTCTTTCATAACCAATTATTTTGCTTATGAACTTAGAGGTAAAATTCATATTTATTATCCATTTATACAAAAATGAATAATTATTATACAAAAATGTCTATTCCCAGTTAGCGTGCTAATTTGTTAGAATCTGGGTGTCAACAATTACAATATCAATAATAATGAAAAAAGGTTCTAGAGGGAAAATAGGCATGAAAACAAATCAAATGAAAAGAGTAAGTGCAGCCTTGGTTGTGGCAGGAAGTCTGGCACTCAGTGGTTGTAATGGTGGTACCAGTAGTGGTGGTCAAAATCTGACAGGTGCTCCAATTAGTGCTAATGCAGCAAAAACGATATTTTCTGCTAATAACTGTTTGACAGGAAGTGTAAACTTTTCTGGAGCATCAGCGTGGTATGTAAGCGGTACAGTAGATATAAAAAATACGTGTAAGGATGAACAAAGTCTTGCAGGTCAAACAATTAGTTTTACATCTCAAGACAGTAAAGGTAATGCAGTAGCTGTAGGTACTTTGAATAACTGGTGGATTAATGGTACCGATTACAAATTAGCTTTTACCGCAGGTAATGGCAATCAACAAATTGCCAATGTGGTAGCAGGGAACGGCAATCCAATTATCACTGCGGGTCAAACGATTACTTTTCAAGGTGGAATTAATTTAACTGGTAATACTTTTGATAATGCAACGGCACAAAGTAGTTTTGCAATTAATGGAGCTAGCCCAACGCCTACTCCTACACCGACGCCAAGTCCGACTCCGGCGCCTACACCAAGTCCAACTCCTACACCAACGCCGACTCCAAGTCCTACCCCAACACCTACTCCACCGCCAGTTACAACTGGATCATTAAATGTAATAGTGGACACAAGTGCTGCAGGTTGTACAGGAACGACTACATGTAATGGTTTGAGCGTTAATGTAACGACCACATCTGGAACGGTTGTAGCAAGCTTCACGGTGCCAACAGCCTCTTTAGGTGGAACTTATACCCAGCCGATTACTAATTTAAATGCAGGTAGTTATACAGTTGCAGGCTCAACAATTGCAAGCACTACAGTTACGTATACACCAAGTGCAACACCAAACATAACTGCAGGTAATACTTCAAATGTAACTATCAAATATAATGCAGCAGCAGTGACTACAGGTAAAGCAACAATTAGTCTAGCAAATGTAGTTCCTAACTATACTGATGATTTGCAAGTTCAGATTTTAAATACCAAAGCATCACCTCAATTAGTAAACACTTATACAGTAAAACAAGGTGGTTCCTTTACAACTGAGAATTTAGCGCCAAGTGATAGTACTCATGCTTACGTAGTAAAAATGATAACTGGTATTGCTGATCCATTACAAGGTTTATACTATGTTGAAAGTGGTTTACCAGCATTAACCATCAGTAAGGCACAAACTACAAGCTTTGCAATTCCGATGAAAGCTTCAACTATAGCTAAGAAAAATGTAACAGTTGCAATTAGTGGAATGACAACTGGTGATACAGCAAAAGTTGAATTCTCGGATGCTGCAAACAAATACAGTTATGTAAAATATCCTAATTTGGCGAATAGTAGCCCAGTGTATAAGATTGAAAGTGGCTTAAACCTTGGTGAGTCGGTAACGGCAAGCAGTAATAGTTATGTCACTAATCCGATTACGAATACGGCTATTGTTAATGCAGCTCAGACTGTTACAGCTGCATTTGCTGCTAAACCAGTTTCTGCAGCTAGCTATGATTATACTACGGGCTATCAAGGTGGTGCTGGTGCAACAGTAACAGTTAGTAATGCGAGTGATATTATAAATCCTAAATCTGCTGTATTTACAACCAATTTTTCTCCAACAGTGAATGGACAATGTTTCACTAGTGTTTGGGGTGGTACGGAGATTAGTACTGTTAAAAGTGGTGCTTATTATAAAACAACAATTACAGCCAAAGACTCTACTGATTGGAATGGTAAAGTTACTCCTGGTTATTTGAATATTTCTTTAGCTTGTGGTCTTGGTGGAGGTGCTGTAGTAGTGCCTGGGGTTGAAATAGCAAATGTGTTAAGTTTATCAGTCGATGGTAAAAATGTTCCAATCAAAACACTTTGTTCAACTACTGATTGTAAAGATCCAGGTAATGGAAAAGTTATTGCTGGCTATTATGCAAATTGGTCTATGTATGGACGTAAATATCCACTATCAAGTGTACCATTCCAAAATATTAATGATCTAATTTATGCGTTCATTGATTTTAATGAAGCAACAGGTGATGTTGTTTCTCAAGATGCATGGGCAGATAGTAATCAATTACCTGCTTTAAGTAAGGCCGCATTACAGTATCCATACTTAAAAACTTCATTGTCATTTGGTGGTTGGACTAGGCGTGGAAATGGTAGCGATTTCCCTGCTGTAGCATTCTATAAGATGACGACTGGCGCTGGTGCTGATACTAGAATTAATAACTTTGCTACCCAAGCAGTTAATGACATGCGTGCTGGTGGCTTCTCTGGAATTGACATTGACTGGGAGTGGTGGTCTAATAAAGAATTAGGTGCTCCTTCTGATCAAATGATAAGCTTGTATAGTAAATTGCGGGATAAATTAGATGCTGCAGCAAAAGCAGATGGTAGACAATATTATCTAACAATAGCAGTTAGTGCTGGTCCAAACGTAATTAGTGATTCCCAAAATGCTTATACTGGTGGTGGTTCTGGATTCTGGGCAAAAGTTAATAGCTTAGTTGACCATGTTAATGTAATGAGCTACGACATGCACGGTGCTTTTGATACTTATGCTGATTTCCAAGCTCCGTTAGGTATGCAGCCTAATAGTCCATACAAGGATACAAATTGGGATATTAACTATGTGATGAATCAATATCATCAATTAGGTGTTGATTATGCTAAGTTAGTGATGGGTATACCTGCCTATGGTCGCTCTATGTATGTAAGTTCTCTTGATAACAATGGTTTATATCAAAAAGTGACTGGAACACCAGTAGGTGAATTTGATACAGGGACTGACATTAGTGGTGTGTTTGATTATAAATGTATTGTTACTAAAAAATGTAACTCTTCAAGTGATATGATTAGTGCGTTAACGTACATCCAATATCCAAATGCTTTATATACAGAGAAAAGTAGTATTGCCCAACAGCCTTGGGGTTACGGTTCTTTTGGTGGTAAAAACTACTTCATAACTTATGATGATGTTCATTCTACAATTGTTAAAACTGAACGAGCTAAATCACTTGGTCTTGGTGGTATGATGATTTGGGAGTTAGATGGTGATACAATAGATCCTCAAACTTCATTGATTAGCAATATCAAAGCTACGTTAAATAAATAAAATTTATTGATTTGCTGAAAGTCTCCTAATAATAACTAGGAAGCTTTCGTCGTGATGATTAATCAATATTCCCTCAAAGAAGGCAATCCATCGTGGTTGCCTTTTTTTATTTATTGCTCTTGAATTATTCTAATTTGTTGCCATATCTAGGTAGAGAATTAAATATTATTTTTTAAGGTAAATTTGAATGAACCTGACACCTAGAGAGATCGTAGCGGAATTAGATAAGTATATCATTGGACAAAAGGATGCCAAGAAAGCAGTTGCTATTGCATTAAGAAATCGTGTAAGACGGCAAAAGGTGGCGGAACCATTAAGAAGTGAGATAACTCCAAAAAACATATTAATGATAGGTCCAACCGGCGTTGGTAAGACTGAAATTGCTCGAAGATTAGCAAAATTGGCTAATGCACCATTCATTAAAGTTGAGGCAACCAAATTTACTGAAGTTGGCTATGTTGGTAAAGATGTTGACTCAATTATTCGTGATTTAGTTGAAGTTGCAATAAAAAATCAGCGTGAAGAAGAGCGCGCGAAAAATCGGGATAAAGCAAAATTAGCCGCTGAAAATCGTATTCTTGATGTATTACTGCCGCCAGCACGTGATACTTTTGGCGAAACTGCTTCCAATGAGGATGATGCAGTAGCTAAGGAAAACTCAACTCGGGAACGTTTCCGAGTAATGTTCCATGAGGGTAAACTAGATGATAAAGAAATTGAAATTGAAGTTATACAGCAAAAACCACGTGTTGAACTAATGGGACCTCCAGGAATGGAGGAATTAACCAGTCAGTTACAGGGGATGTTTGAAGGTGCTGGTGAAGGTAAAAAACGTAAGCGCAAGCTAAAAATAAAAGATGCTTATAAAGTGATTCTTGATGAAGAGGCTGGTAAACTGGTCAATGAAGATGAATTACGCCATGTTGCATTACAGAATGTTGAAGAGAATGGGATAGTTTTTCTGGATGAAATTGATAAAGTAGCGATCAAAAGTGGCGGGAATAGTGCCGATGTTTCTCGTTCCGGAGTTCAGCGCGATCTATTGCCTTTGGTTGAAGGAACTACTGTTTCGACTAAATACGGTATGGTTAAGACAGAACATATTCTTTTTATTGCCTCTGGTGCCTTCCATGTGGCTAAACCTTCTGATTTATTACCAGAACTACAGGGGCGTTTTCCAATCCGGGTTGAATTAAAGTCATTAACAGAAGAAGATTTTAAACGGATTTTGGTTGAAACCGATGCTAGTTTAACCCAGCAATATAAGGCGTTACTGGCAACAGAAGGAGTTGAGCTACAATTTACTGATGATGGCATTGCTAGGATGGCAGAAATTGCATTTAATGTCAATGAAAAAACTGAAAATATTGGAGCTCGACGCCTATACACAGTTGTTGAAAAATTACTTGAAGATCTTTTGTTTGATTCGAATGGTGAAAATCTGGTAGAGATTAATTCTGGTTATGTATCTGAAAAGCTTGGTGAAATAGTTAAGTCTGAGGATCTATCTCATTATATTCTATAAAAAAATTTGAGTAATTAAAGACTTTGTTGTATAATACCACAAATTTTATTTTTAACAGTTTTTGTTTTATTAATTTTAAGGATGTTTATGAAAAAGTTAGTGCAAATTTTATTGGTATCTTCAGCTTTGGTTTCTGTTGCTTATGCAGATACAGTTTACGTAGATGGTAAACCAGTTGATCAGAAAGTTATCAATCAGGCGATGGATCAATTGAAAAAAAACCCAATGGCTGCTCAACAGTTAAATAATCCACAGTTTAAAAAAGAAATGTTGCAGTCAATCGGTATGCAACAAGCCGTATTAGCCGAAGGTAATGCTCAAGGGTTAGATAAAAGTCCTGAATATCAAGCTAAGTTAAACGAAGTAAAACCAATGATTTATGCACAAATCATGCAGGAAAAAGCTAACGCTAAGCCAATTACTGATGCTGATATTAAAGCTAAATACGATCAAATGAAAGCCGATGCTGCTAAGCAACAACAATATGATGTTTCGCATATCCTAGTAAAAGACCAAAAAACAGCTAACGATATCGAAGCTCAATTGAAAAAAGGTGCTAATTTTGCTGATCTGGCTAAAAAATACTCTACTGATCCTGGTTCAAAAGCTAATGGTGGTGAGCTTGGTTGGTCTGATGGTTCTAATTATGTTCCTGAATTTACAGCAGCTATCAAAACACTTAAAAAAGGTCAATATACTACTACTCCAGTTAAGACTCAATTTGGCTACCATATTATCAAACTTAATGATACTAAATCTGGTGGTGCTAATTTCCCTGCTTATGACAAGATCAAAGATCAAATCAAACAGCAAATCCAAATGGAAAGAACTAAAGCTTTCTTTGATGGTTTAAAAGCTAAACATAAAGTTGAAGTTAAATAATTTTAGTAAAAAAGCTAATAGTGTTACTTAATGTTGCAGTAAAAATTAAAACAGAAGTTTTATTTTATTGATTTAGGTGATCTATAAGAAATAGCTAAAAGGCTCATGTTAAAATAAGGGTATGTATTTATACATACCCTTATTTTTTGGCCATAATCTAAATGAATCAAAGTAAATTTCAGTCTGGGTTTTCTCTTTACGAGTTAATTGCGGTTCTCACCATAATTGGAATTGCATTAGCCATGTCACTGCCGCAAATGTATCGGCAGGTGATGCGTCGGAATAATGAAGCAACCTATCTTCAATTTAAGGCAATTCTAAAGCATGCGCAGGCGGAAGCATTCCGGCGTGGGGCACCGATAACTGTTTGTGCGGCAAGTTTCTTTACCAACTCTTCTGGAAATCACACTTATCTTGGAAACAATACCTGTAATGGTCAGAACTGGAATGAGGGGGTGCTGGTATTGAGAGATTTAAATCAAAATGGTAGTTATAATACCGGGGAGCGGATCCGAGCATACCGTTTTGATGCTGATGTTTCAATTACTGCAACTAACTCAGTTAATGCAGGAGTCAGTTCTTTTATAATAGCTTCAAACGGGCAGATTGCAACCGCAAATACGCCATTTAGTTTTACATTTAGCCAATCTAAATATGGTATGTCCTATACCCGAAAAATTTGCGTAAATAGCTATGGAAATGTATGTATCAAAAATGAAGATGATACCAGTGCCTGCACTTCAACGGGAGATACAACATGCAATTAAAAAATACGCGTAATGGCTTCTCCATTCTGGAAGTGATGATTGCTGTAGCCGTAATTGGTGCATTGGGAGCTGGGATTTATCGTTTGCAATTAGCAGATCTTTCTGCAACTCAGCAAATTACAGTTAAACAGCTAATGATGCAATCAGCTACCAGTCTTGCTAGCCAGATTTATACTAATCTTAATTATTGCGCAACAAATAATACAATGCGGGTAAGCGGTTGTACTGCAACCAGTGGCGCAAATAACTATACCGAGACGGCTTATACCGATAATAATAGTATTGGAATTGATTGTAGTGCTAATTCGTGTTCTGATAGCCAATTTGCCCAGTTTTTGCTTTATCAGTGGAAGTCTGGATTTGGGAATATGCCTGTTTCCAATGTAAAGGGAATTGTTTGTCGGGATACTAGCATGACAATTCCTACTGCGGCGAATAATGGCGGCTGTAACGGTAGTGGAGGGCTTGTGATTAAAATGGTCTGGCAATCGCACATAGAGGCAGCTGAGTCCGCGGCGATTGGTGATAATAATTTTATTCTTTTACCATTGGCGAACAGATGAAACACTATATTCGCGGATTTAATCTAATTGAGCTTCTGGTTGCAATTGCAATTAGTGCTTCAATTATTTCTGCCATTGTTTTTTCGTATAGTAATCTTTTTAGCGGTTATCTATTTAATAATACTAAAATCGATGCACAACAATCACTAAAGCTTGCCATGTCAATGATTCGTCATGATATACAAAATGCTGGGGTTTTTGGTGGCTTTAGTCTTCACAATGCATCTGCCGGAAGCATGTATAATTCAATAGGTAGTAGTTGTGGTAATGAATGGTGTACGCTAGATACTGCGGGGGTCGGAGTAATGGGCATCAGCTCTGCTCCAGCTGGTTCTGGAATAAGCGGTTTAACATCTGAGATCTTGAGGGTACAATATGGAGTTAATAAGGTAAATTATCTTACAGCTATTGAATCCATGGCTTGTGCTAGTAATAATTGTATTAACCGGATGCAATTTAATAATAATGGCAGTGTTGATTTAAGTGCTAGTTCATATATCTTGGCTTCTGCGAATCATTTGTATTCGCTCAATGGAATTGGAACACCAACGACGGATGGAAGTAATGTAATATTTAACAATCTAGTTGGTGCAAATTACTTTATCCAGATTGAATCACAAAGCGATGGAATAATCTACGACCCAGATCAATATACTATGCAGTTAATGAATCTCAATACAAAGTACTATTATGTGGCAACGGTTAATAGTCAGAGAGGGCTTTATGTTGTTACTTTTAACGGAGTATCATTAGGTTCGCCAGTACTTATCTCAACAGCGATAAGTAGCCTTAGTCTGAAATATATTATTTACACGACTACTAGTCCTAATTTTAGTAATTCTCCGGTAAATGACAGTTATACTATTTGTACAACCTCTGAAATGAATAATTCAGGAAATAGTCGCTGTTTTAATCGCTGGGGGCGTGTTCTGTCTGTTATCATAACTTTAACTAGTTCAGTTACTAATGGTGCTAATACAACTACGCAAACTATTTCTGATAATATCGGGTGGTTGAGATGAAACTAGCTATTTTTAGACAATCAGGATCTGCGTTGGCTATGACTCTTTTAGGTTTATCCCTAATGGCAGTAGTTATTTTGACGTTAAATAAGCTGGTGCTGTCATATCATAATTCTGCCACAAATATTGGTGATTATGATTTAGCCCAAAATGCTGCTAAAATGGCGTTGATAAATGCAGAGCAGACGGTTTATAATTTTGATAATAGTAATGGAATGGAAGCACTAAGTATTGCTGCCAGAGTAGCTAAGGTAGAATCAGTTGGGGTTAACAATTGTAATAATGGCTGGTGTTATTCTACTTTAACTAGTTGGAAGCCGTGGCTAGAGTCTGCTAACTCCAGTTCCAGACCTTGTAATAGCTATGATATTAATATAAATGGTAGTTCTAATGCTCTGCCTTGGATTGATCACAGTACTGGTTTTGCTTTAGCTTTTAATACTGGTATTGGCGGCTTGTGTGCGCAGCCAAGATATTTTATGGAGCTTGTTAATCCAGCATTTACTGGTCGCCAGACTGGTGCTAATACTGGAGAGATTACACAGTTAAATGGCAAAACAATTAAGCTTTATAATAATGGTAATGGAGCAAGACCAGCAAGGCTATATCGGATTACCGTCAGGGCATATGGGCGGAATGGGAATACTCGCGTTACTCTTCAGGAATATGTGGCAATAGTTAGAAATACAAACTTGCGTGGCGATGGAGCTGATACAGTTAGCCATCAAATTATTCCAGTTTCGGTTCGCTGGTTATATGATGATTGATGGAGGCTAAAGTGAAAAAAGGATTGTCTTTAATAGAGTTGATGATTGCGGTTGCGATACTTGGGATTTTAGCCAAGTTTGGTGTGAGCTTATATTTTGATCAAATAAAACGTTCCAATAAAACTACTGCAATTCAGGTGCTGCATCAAAATGTAAATAAAATGGAGCAATACTATAGCCAAAAAGGGAGCTATCTTGAAAGCAATAATACTTGGCCTGGCAATGTTATAACCAGTGTGGTTGGTATAAATGGCAGTGCTGTTTATTCAATATCTTATTATCCAGCCCAAGCCAGCACGGCTAATCAGCAAGCTTTCTGTTTACTAGCTAGTCCGGTTGGAAATATAAGCCAATCATATCAGTATCCGATATACATTAATCGCTACGGCAAAATTTTTAGTACCCCACCAGATGACTGTTCGTTTAATTCAGTTACTACCCCAAGTTTATGTCCAGCGGGAGGGGCTTTTCCGCCTTGTTCTGGTGATTGCAGTAATGGCGGTCCTTATAGCGCTTGTTCTGGTCATTGTAGTGTTGTTACTGTCTGTAACGGGGGGTGTAGTGGAAGCTGCTCTGGAAGTATTATTTATGGTAGTTGCAGTGGTTCTTGTCAAAATAGCTTCATTAAAAATAATTGTAGTGGTAGTTGCTCTGGGTCGACAGTTTGTGGTTCTTGTAGTGGTTCGTGTTCTGGGGTAAATAAGAATGGGTGTTAATTCTAGAAGCACAAGCGAGAGTAAGATGGGATTTACACTGATTCAGCTGATGATTACGATTGCTGTAATTGGAATTTTAGCGACAATTGCAATTCCTAGTTATCAGAATTATATCATCACAAATAATATGCGTTCAGCGGCTAAGACGGTACTGAAAGACGCTCAATATATGCAAAAGTGGTTTAATTTATGTGGTAGTTATGCAAGGGATACAGCAAGTACGCAAACACCACAATGTTTTACTGGAGCTTCAAATGCTGGTAATGTTGCATGGCCTATTTTACCGTATCTGGTAGCACCAGAGTCAGGTACTCCTTTATATAGGATTGGGTTTACTTCCGCAACTCCAAATACGACAGACCCCGGTGATTTCAATGGGGTAAGGTTAATTGCAACACCAATTTGTGGCACAGTTCAGGCTAATTCT
>WBZO01001916.1_pt1 | contig 29630 bp, 20 predicted proteins | sample 5204261 | NCBI WGS metagenome assembly WBZO01 (sample SAMN12412400, study PRJNA552823) | activated sludge metagenome | isolation source: activated sludge from anammox sidestream of wastewater treatment plant... | place: USA: North Carolina | collected 2017-09
GATGAGGGAGATCCAAGGCAACGCCAAGACCGTTCGCGCGCTGCTCAAGGGGGTGAAGTACGCGATTGACTACTACCAGCGCGAGTACAAGTGGCAGGAAAAGCAGATCCGCGAGCTGGTGGAAGACCTCGCGGACAAGTTCCTCGACGACTACCGGCCGGAGCATGCGCGCGGTCGGGTGGCCGAGTACGCCCATTACTTTCTCGGCTCAATCATCATCAGCAAGAAGGACGGCGCCAACTACATCGTTGACGGCCAGCAGCGCCTTACCAGCCTCACCCTGCTGCTTATCCTGCTGCGCAATCTCCAGAAGGACCGGCCCGACCGCGTTGACGTGGATGAGCTGGTGATCTCCACGCGCTACGGCGCCAAGTCGTTCAACCTTGATGTCGATGAGCGCGCCGGCGGCATGGAGGCGCTGTTCGATGGCACGCCGTTCGACAGTACCGACCGGCCCGAATCGGTGGTGAACATCGTCCAGCGCTACCAGGACCTGGACGCCTGCTTCCCCGAAGACCTGCGCGGCGACGCGCTGCCCTACTTCACCGACTGGCTGCTGGAAAACGTCCACCTCGTTGAGATCACCGCCTACTCCGACGACGACGCCTATACCATCTTCGAGACGATGAACGACCGCGGGCTGTCGCTCAGCCCCACGGACATGCTCAAGGGCTACCTGCTGGCAAACATCGATGACCCGGCCAAGCGCACCCAGGCCAACACCCGCTGGCGCGACCGCGTGCATGAGCTCAACGATGCCGGCAAGGAGGTCGAGCCGGACTTCTTCAAGGCATGGTTCCGCAGCCAGTACGCCGAGCGCATCCGCGAGCGCAGGAAGGGGGCGCGGCCGGAGGACTTCGACCGCATCGGCACGGAGTTCCATCGCTGGCTGCGGGACGCCGGTGATGCCATCGGCCTGCGCGGGAGTGCTGGCTTCTACCGGCTGATCGACCGCGACTTCGACTTCTACAGCCGCGCCTACCTGCGCTTGATGCAGGCCTCGGCGGGACTGGTCCCCGGCCTGGAGCACGTCCGCTACAACGCCGATCACGGCTTCACGCTCCAGTACATGGTGTTGCTCGCGCCGCTGCGGCCGGATGACCCGGAGGCCGTGGCGCTGCAGAAGCTGCGGCTGGTGGCCCGGTACATCGATATCCTGCTCGCCCGGCGCATCTGGAACTTCCGCAGCATCCAGTACTCCACCATGCAGTACGCGATGTTCATCGTGATGCGTGACATCCGCGGGCTGGCGCCGGCGGCGCTGGCCGAGCGGCTGTATGCCGACTTGGCACGCGCCGAGGACACCCTGGAGGGCGCCGGCCGGCTGCGGCTGCACCAGCAGAATCGCCGGGCGATTCACCTGCTGCTGGCCCGCATCACCGACTACGTGGAGCAGCAATCCGGCCAGCCGTCCCGCTACCTGGAGTACACCACCGACACCGGCAAGAGCCGCTTCGAGATCGAGCACCTGTGGGCGAACAAGCCGGAGCGGCACCGGGATGAGTTCCGGTCCGATTGGGACTTTGAGGAGCACCGCAACCACATCGGCGGCCTGCTGCTGCTGCCCAAGAGCTTCAACGCCAGCTACGGCGACCTGCCGTACGCGCAGAAGCTGGCGCACTACAACAGCCAGAACCTGCTCGCCCGCTCGCTCCATCCGCAGTGCTACCAGCGCAACCCCGGCTTCCTCACGTTCGCGCAGCGCGCGGACCTGCCGTTCCAGGCCCTTCCCCAGTTCCGGAAAGCCGAGCTGGATGAGCGCAGCGAGCTGTACCGCCAGATCGCCACGCGCATCTGGAACCCGGACAGCCTGCTGGCGGAGGCCGGCCCGTGAGCATGCAGCTATCGCCCTACCCCGCCTACCGTGACAGCGGCGTGCCCTGGCTGGGGGAAGTTCCAGCGCATTGGGAGGTCATGCGGCTGAAGCGGGCTGCGCGGCTCAGCCCTGGAAAGGCTGAAGCGCGCGATCTGCTCGACCGGAACCAGGAGGCGGTGTTCCTGCCAATGGAGCATGTGGGCACGAACGGCTCGGTGCGGTATGACACGGTCCGCCCAATTGCCGAACTGTGGAACGGCTTCACGTACTTCCGGCGCGATGATGTGATCGTCGCGAAGATCACGCCGTGCTTCGAGAACGGCAAGGGCGCGTGCCTCGACGGCCTGCCCACCGAGGCCGGTTTCGGCTCGACTGAGTTCACAGTGCTCCGGCCGCTCGGTAGCATGCTTCCTCGTTTTCTCTACCGGCTCACGACCGTCGCTCAGTTCCGCGAGCTAGGAGCGGACGCGATGACGGGAGCCGCCGGACAGCAGCGAGTCCCCGTTGATTTCATCGGTCAATTCCTCGTGCCGGTGCCTCCCGTGGAGGAGCAGCAGGCCATCGTCCGCTTCCTCGCCCACATGGACAGCCGCATCAACCGCCTCGTCCGTGCCAAGCGCCGGCTGATCGCGCTACTGAACGAGCAGAAGCAGGCAATCATCCACCGCGCCGTCACCCGCGGCCTCGACCCGGATGTGCGCCTCAAGCCCTCGGGCATCGACTGGCTGGGCGACGTGCCGGAGCACTGGACCGTATTGCGGCTTCGTGATGTCGCTGTCTCAATGCAGACTGGTCCATTTGGTAGTCAACTTCACGCCAATGAATACACTCCCGGCGGTACACCAGTAATCAACCCGTCGCATATGAAGGCTGGGAGGATTGAAGCTGATTCCACCTCAGCAATCGGCCCTGACAAGGTGCGGGAACTCAAACGCCACCTTTTGAAGCGTTCGGACATCATCTTCGCTCGCAGGGGTGAATTGGGTCGCTGCGCTGTTGTGACCGAGCAGGAAGAGGATTGGATATGTGGTACAGGAAGCCTTCGTATGAGACCGCGAAGCGAAATAGTAAATTCTGCATATTTGGCACGGTTGTTGCTTACGCGAGGCGTTGGTGAATGGCTATCTCTTCAGTCTGTAGGGTCCACAATGGACAACCTAAATACGGGCATTCTATCGAGGTTGCCTATCCCGCTCCCGCCAAGGGACGAACAAGATTCTATTGTCGGAGCATTGCCAGCGTTGCAATCACCAATCGATGCTTCGCGGGATCGAGTCCAACGAGAGATCGACCTGCTGCGCGAGTACCGCACCCGCCTGATCGCCGATGCCGTCACCGGCAAGCTCGACGTGCGCGGTGTGGCGCTGCCGGCGCTGGACGAGGACGTGGGCGAGGGGCTGGAGTTGGAGTCGGAGGAGGCTGAGGGTGAGGGTGAGGGTGAGGACGGCGCGTTCGGGGACGAGGACGCGGAGGCGGGCGACGAGTAGCCGCGCGCCGGGGCGGCACCGGCGTTTATTTGATGGGCATTTGATGGCCTGCTCAGAAACGCGAGCTTGAGTGAGCCCGAGCGAGCATGAACGAGCAAAGTTATTTGATGGGTACTTGATGGCGGGCGATGTGCGGGGCGGTAGGGTGCGATGGCAACAGACACCACGGAACGCGGGCTGGAGAACCTGATCGTCGCGGCGCTCACCGGCGTGCGCGCCCCGGCCGCCGCCGGCCCGGCGGTGCGCGAGGAGGGCACGCCCTACGGCGGCGCCGGGTATGCCCTTGGCGACCGGGAAGACTACGACCGGGCGCACGCCGTGGACCTGCCCAAGCTGCTCGCCTTCCTCCAGGCAACCCAGCCGCGCACCGTCGAGCAGTTGCGCGTGCAGGAGCCCGGCCCGACGCGCGATCAGTTCCTGGCGCGGCTGCAAGGCGAAGTGGCCAAGCGCGGTGTGGTAGATGTGCTGCGCAAGGGCATCAAGCACGGCCCGGCCGCCGTCACGCTGTTCTACGGCACGCCCAGCCCCGGCAACGCCGCCGCCGCCCGGCTGTTCGCCGCTAACATCTTCAGCGTCACCCGCCAGCTTCGCTACAGCCTCGATGAGACGGCGCGGGCGCTCGACCTGGCGCTGTTCATCAACGGGCTGCCGGTGGCGACCTTTGAGCTGAAGAACCGCCTCACCGGCCAGACCGTCGCGGACGCCGTCTCCCAGTACCAGCGCGACCGCGACCCGCGCGAATTGCTGTTCCAGTTCGGCCGCTGCCTGGTGCATTTCGCCGTGGACGAGGAGGAGGTGCGGTTCTGCACGGCGCTGCGCGGCAAGGAATCGTGGTTCCTGCCGTTCAACCAGGGCTGGAACGACGGCGCCGGCAACCCGCCCAACCCGCACGGGCTCAAGACCGCCTATCTGTGGCAGGAGATCCTATCGCGCGAGGGGCTGACCGGCATCATCGAGAACTACGCCCAGGTGGTGGAGGAGCGGGACGACCGGACGGGCAAGCGGCGGCGCACGCAGATCTTCCCCCGCTACCACCAGCTAGATGTCGTGCGGCGGCTGCTGGCGGATGTGCGGGGGCACGGCGCGGGCCGGCGCTACCTGATCCAGCACTCGGCCGGCAGCGGCAAGAGCAACTCCATCGCCTGGCTGGCGCACCAACTGGTCAGCGCCGAGCGCGGCGGCGCGCGTGTGTTCGACTCGGTGGTAGCCGTCACCGACCGGCGGGTGCTGGACCGCCAGATCCGCGACACGATCAAGCAGTTCGCCCAGGTGGGGGCCACGGTCGGCCACGCCGAGCGCTCCGGCGACCTGCGCCGCTTCCTGGAGGGCGGCAAGAAGATCATCATCACCACCGTGCAGAAGTTCCCGGTGGTGCTGGCCGAGATCGGGGACGAGCACCGCGGCCGCACCTTCGCCATCGTGATCGACGAGGCCCACTCCAGCCAGGGCGGCAACATGGCCACCAGCATGAACCGCGTGCTGGCGGATTCGGCGGGCAGCGATGATGACGAAGAGGAGACGGTTGAGGACACGATCAATCGCATCATGGAAGGGCGGAAGATGCTGCCCAACGCCAGCTACTTCGCCTTCACCGCCACGCCCAAGAACAAGACGCTGGAGATCTTCGGCGAGCCGTGGCCGGAGGGCGGCGTCACCAAGCACCGGCCCTTCCACGGCTACACGATGAAGCAGGCGATCCAGGAGGGCTTCATCCTGGACGTGCTCCAGCACTACACGCCAGTCGCCTCCTACTACCGGCTGACCCAGACCGACGAGGATGACGACCCGGAGTTCGACAAGAAGCGGGCGCAGAAGAAGCTGCGCCGCTACGTCGAGGGGAACGACCACGCCATCGCGATCAAAGCGGGCATCATGGTCGATCACTTCCATGACCAGGTGCTCGTCCGCCAGAAGATCGGCGGGCAGGCGCGGGCGATGGTGGTGTGCGGCAGCATCGCCCGCGCGATCCAGTACTACCACGCGATTGAGGCCAACCTGCGTGAGCGCCGCAGTCCATACCGTGCCCTCGTCGCCTTTTCCGGCGAGCATGAGGACGGCGGCCGCCAGGTGACGGAAGCGACGCTCAACCGCTTCTCCAGCGCGCTGATCCCGGAGCGCTTCCGCGAGGACGGCAGCTACCGCTTCCTGATCTGCGCCGACAAGTTCCAGACCGGCTACGACGAGCCGTTGCTGCATACGATGTACGTGGACAAGCCGCTGTCCGGCATCAAGGCGGTGCAGACCCTCTCCCGGCTCAACCGCGCCCATCCCAAGAAACACGACACCTTCGTGCTCGACTTCCAGAACGACGTGGAGACGATACAGGCCGCCTTTGCCGGGTACTACCGCACCACCATCCTCAGCGCCGAAACCGACCCGAACAAGCTGCACGACCTCCAGGCCGACCTAGACGGGTACCAGGTGTACGGCGATGCCGCGGTGGACGAGCTTGTGGCGCGCTACCTAAGCGGCGCGGATCGCAGCCAAATCGATCCGCTGCTCGATCCATGCGTGGCCGTCTACCGGGAGACGCTGAGCGAGGATGAGCAGGTCGACTTCAAGGGCAAGGCCAAGGCCTTTGTGCGCACGTATGGCTTCCTGTCGGCGGTGCTGCCGTACACCAACGCCGGGTGGGAGAAGCTCGCCACCTTCCTCAACTTCCTGATCGCCAAGCTCCCGGCGCCGCGCGAGGACGACCTATCCAAGGGCATCCTCGACGCGGTCGATCTGGACAGCTACCGGGCCGAGGTGCAGGCGGCCATGAGCATTGCCCTGCCGGATGAGGATGCGGAGATCGAGCCGGCGCCGGCGGCTGGTGGCGGGCACACGCCCGAACCGGAGCTGGACCGGCTGAGCAACATCCTGCGCGTGTTCAACGATCACTTCGGCAACATCGAGTGGAAAGACCCGGACAAGATCAAGAAGGTGATCAGCGAGGAGCTGCCGGCGCGCGTCGCGGCCGACCAGAAGTACCAGAACGCGATGAAGCACTCCGACCGCCAGAACGCCCGCATCGAGCACGACGCGGTGCTGCAGCGCGTGATCATCGACCTGCTGAACGATCACACCGAGCTGTTCAAGCAGTACACGAACAACCCGGACTTCAAGCGGCTGCTCACGGAAACCATCTTCGACGCCACGTACACGCCCCAACCGGCGGCGCGGTAGCGGCACAGGTGGACCTCTCCCCCCCGCTCCCCGCTCCCGCGTTTGGGATGAGGTCTGTCGCCCAGATGCCAGATGCCGGATGCCGGATGCCGAAACCACGAAAGGACGGCGGCCATGCCCGTGAGTGAGGCCACCTACCGGCGGCTCGTGCTGGAGGACCCGGACTCGAAGTGGGAGCTGATCTGTGGTTATCTGCGCCGAAAGCCCGCGATGAGGTTTGAGCATTACCAGACCGCTATCGAACTCGCCTTCATGCTGCGGGAGCACCTGGGCTTGCGTGACTACCTCATCCGGGTCGATGCGGGGCGGGTACGCCGCGCCGGGCCACGCTACTTCATCCCCGATGTGTATGTGGCGGCGATGGACTCCGTCCTGCGCCAGTTCCCCGAGCCGGGAATGCTGGAGGCGTACCCCGAGCCACTGCTGCTCGTCGTCGAAGTCTGGTCGCCCTCCACGGCGGGGTACGACGTCACCGAGAGGCTGCGCGAGTACCAGGCCCGTGGCGACCGCGAGGTATGGCTGCTGCACCCCTATGAGCGTACCCTCACCCGCTGGGTCCAGCAGGCTGGTGGCTCCTACACCGAGCGCCACCAGCAAGGTGGTATCGTGACGCCGGCGTCGCTGCCCGCTGTGCACATCGACCTGGACGCGCTGTTCAGCATGGTCCGCCCCGAGCCAAGGGATAGGGAATAGCGTTTCTCCCCAACCGCTCCGCCTACCCGAAGCTGTCCGGGGCGCCGGCGCTGCCGTCATCGCCACCCAGCCAGATGATGCCGCCATCGCCGCCGGGGTCACTGCTTGCGCCGGCGGCGCGGGCGATGCCCTGGTAGACGGCGCGCAGCAACCGGGCGGGGCGCAGCGCGGACAGCTCGGCGCTGTGTCCCTCCTCCAGCCAGCGGACTTCCTCCGGCGTGTGCCGCACCCGCACCGGATCGCCCGCGGGGCGCCGTTCACCGCCGGCGTCCAGCAGGCCCAACCGCCAGGCATGGGCCGGCCGCAGCCCCAGATCCACCAGCCGGACGGCGGGATCGGGAAACCAGCGCTCGCCGCGCAGCACCGCGGGCATGGCGCAGCCGCCGTGGGAGGCGTCGTGCAGCGCGAAGACGGTCAGCGCCGGATTGCGGCGGAGCATCATCATCACCGTTTCCGCCAGGCCATAGGGATAGCCGCGCAGGCCGAGCACGGCGCAGTTGTTCTCAAAGTGGAAGTTGCTCGCCACCAGCATCGCCGCCAGCGCGTCATGCTGCACCACGATCGCCCGGTCAAAGCTGAAGGCGGTGACGTCCGGTGGCGGCGCGGGGCGGGCGGGTGCTGCCTCGGCCACAGGCTCGGGCAGCAGCCCGGAGACGGGGCCGTGCGTCTCCTGCCAGCGGCGGAGATACTGCGCGCGGAAGCGGTCCAGCGCCACCCGTGGCCGGCGGTCCCAGCGCGGCCGTTGCCGGATGGCCCGGCGGTTGAGCACCACGGCAGCCATCGCGATCACCGCCCCTGCGGCGAGCGGTATGGCGCTCTGCATCGCCACGGCCAGCCCCACGCCACCCGCGCCGGCTGCGACCGAAGCTGGCCCCCAGGGCTGCCGCCACTCCCAGCGGGCGCGCGCCCACCGGCGGTTGAACTCCCACCACAACTGCCGCTCGGTAAACGGCAGTGTGCCCTTGGCGGAGACACGCTCGACGCTCTTGTGGAAGTAGCCATCGGTGACGGAGAGCGTGTCCGTGCCCGGCTCGAAGGCGAACGGATGCTTGCAGCCCTTACAGCGCTTCTCCTTGCCCCGCTCACGCAGGGTGCTGTCGGTGCCGCAGTGAATACACTTCACGCCGGCATTCTACCCACGCCGCACGGGTGGGAGACAAGTGCACCCTTCCCCGAGGTACGCGCCCCGGCGCCTTGGGACCGTGCGTCCAGGGTCAGCCACCGGCGGCAGACTCTACTGGTGGGGCCGCGGGAACGGCTGAGGCGGCGGGGGGCATGATGATGCTGAAGGTGCTGCCCTGGCCGGGCGCGCTCTCCAGCGTGATGCGGCCGCCCTCCTGCTCGACAATCCGGCGGCAGATGGCGAGCCCCATTCCGGCCCCCCGCTGGCTGCCTTCCAGCCGGGACGCCCCCCGGTAAAACCGGTCAAAGATGCGCTGGTGCTCCTCGGGCGGAATGCCGTCGCCGCGGTCAATCACACGCAGCGCCGCTTCACCGGCAGCGGTGGCATCCACGCGCAGCACCACCGGCGCAGCCGGAGGTGAGTAGCGGGCGGCGTTCTCCAGCAGCACTTCCAGCGCCTGGGCCAGCCGGCCGGCGGCGGCCCGGATGGGAGGCGGCGTGGTTCGTTGCTCGATGACGAAGGCGCGGCCCCGGAACCGGCGGCTCACGGCCTCCAGCGCGGCCGGCGCCACCTCCACCACGCTGATGACGTCACGGCCGGCCGGCGCCAGGTCGTGCTCGATGGCGGCAGCGGCCACCAGGCTATCGACGAGGCCGGTCAGCCGGCCCGCCGCCGCCTCAATCTCCTGCAAGAACTCGCCCCGCTCCAGCGGGGAGACCACGTCGCCAAAGGCCAGCAAGGTGCTGGTGTACCCCTTGATCGCGCCCAGCGGCGTGCGCAGCTCGTGGGAGATGGTGTTGACGATCTCGGTGCGCAACCGCTCGGCGGCGGCGGCGGCCTGCGCCTCGGCGGTACGGGCCTGCAGCGCCTCGCGCTCTTCCTCGGTCCGGCGCCGGTCGGTGACGTCCATCCCCACCAGGAGCCCGGTGCGGACGGTGCCATCCGCATCGCGCACCGGGTGCAGATGGACGTCGTACCAGCGGCCACGATAGCTGCCGGGGCGCGAGAACGACTGCCCCGCCAAGACCTCCTGCCACCAGGGCGCCGCCTCCGCCTTCAGTCCGGGGGGCAGGAAGGTGTCGAGTGGCTGCCCGACCATCGCCGCCGGCGCCAGATCCAGCGCGGCCAGCGCCTCACCGCCGGCGGCCAGGCAGCGCTGCTCCTGGTCGAACAAGATGACAGCGCCGCTGGGGAAGTGCTCGGTGATGGCGCGATACACCGCCTCGCTGCGCGCCAGCCGGTCTGTGCTCTGGGCCTGCGCATCCAGCAGGGTGTTGAGCGCCAGGGCAGCATCCGCAATCTCGCGGGGGCCGCCGGTCGTGGCGCGGATCTGCGTATCGCCTCCGGCCACCGCCAGCGATGTCCCCGCCAGGGCACGCAGCGGACGGGCGATGCGGGCGTTTACCAGGTAGACGGCCAGCGCCAGCGCCGCCAGCAGCGCCGCCCCAGCCAGGCCGCCGTACTGCAGCGTCTCCCACGCCTGCGCCGTCACCCGCCGCTCGGGCATGCCCAGCAGCACGGTCCAGCCGGTACCGGGAACGGGATGCAACCCGGCAATCTGCCGCTCGCCGTCTTGCCCGGTGACAGTGAGCACGCCACGGCGCTGATTGAGCAGCCGGCCGCCCTGGGGCAGATCGGTAACGCGCGCCCCGGCCCACCGTTCGGCGGCGGTGGAGCCCGCCAGCACCGACCCGTGCTGGTCATACAGCAGTGCCACAGAGCCGGGACTGAGCTGCAGCCGGGCAAGATGCTCCTGGAGGTGCGCCAGCCCGAGTGTCAGCACCAGCATGCCGCGCGATGCGCCGTCGCTGCCGTAGATGGGAACACCCAGCTCGGCGCTCCAAGCACCGGCGACGGGCCAGTAGATAGCCTCTCCAATGGCGGCCCCGTCACCGTGCAGCGTCTCTGCCGGCACGGCTCCAGCCACGGGCGCGCCTGCCTGACACACCGTCATGCCGGTGGGGGAGATGGCGCGGACGGCGCGCACCCGCGGCTCCAGGGTAACGACCTCCGCCAGCAGCGGGTCGCAGCGGACAGGGTCCATGGCCACCACGGCGGGGCGGGCGGCGAGCGTCTGCGCCAGTTGCCCGGCATCCGTCACTGCGGCGCCGAGGTCACCGGCGACGGTGCGGCTGACAGCGGTGACGGCGGCTTCGGTGTCCTGCCGTTGCCGGCCGGTCTGGTACCGCCCGACATACAGTGCCAGCAGCACCAGCGGCATAAAGGCCGCAAACGCCAGCAGCAGCAGCCCGGCGCGCACGCTCCACCGGCCCGTCATCAGATCGCGGCTACGCATCCCGTGCCACTCCGCCTGCGCCCCCTGCGAGCACGTCACCCCTGCCTTCGATGGTACGGTACGGCCCCTGATGAAATACGGGTAGACCGCTCACAGCGCGGTCACAAACGAGGGCGAGTAAACAGGGGACCGGGCATTGGCGGTCCGCCGCCCGCGCCGCTCTGATTGCCACCTTCGTCATCCCGCCTGGCAGGGGAGATGACTGGAGGGCAGGGGGATCCGGCTGCCGTGTCTTCTCGCTCCCAATTCCCCACACCGGTCATTAGAGAAGTACCGGCTTCGTAAAGGGAGGTTGCCTGACAGTGTGCCGGGCGGCGCCGGACCACAATCAGGATGTATCGCGGCACGACATAGCACCGGGGGGCAATGAAATGGCACTGGCAACGGGCGAACGCCGGCAGGGGTTCCGGCCATCGTTGAAGGGAATTGGCGCGGTCCTGGGCACCGGCGCGCTGGTGTGGGGGGCGCTGGCCGTGCAGGCCGCCATCGTCGGCGAGCGGCAGGAGAGCACCACTGCCCGGCTGGAGCAACAGATCGCACAGGTACAGGCGGGTCCGCCTGCCCAAGCGCAGCGCTACACCACGGAGGTATCGGACCAGGCGAAAGCGCAGCCGTTCGACGCGACGCTGCCACCGGCCACCACTGCGCCGGTCAAGGAGATTACGCTGACAGCCACCGACGACACGATCGTCGGTATCGCCAAGGACATCAACTTCACCGGCTGGACCTTCGGCGGCAGCGTCCCGGCCAAGCCGCTGCGCGTGCGCCAGGGCGACACGGTGAAGTTCACCCTGGTCAACAACGGCAAGGTTGGCCACAGCATGGACTTCCACGCCGCCTCGATCAACCCGGGCGCGGCCTTCAAGACGGTGCTGCCCGGCCAGTCCTTCAGCTTTGAGTGGAAGGCGGTCAACCCCGGCGTGTACATGTTCCACTGCGGCACGCCGCCGGTGATTGAGCACATCGGCAACGGCATGTATGGCGCGATCATCGTGGACCCGGCGGAGGGGCTGGCCCCGGCGAAGGAGTTCGCCCTCGTTCAGTCCGAGTACTACCTGGACAAGAAGGGCGAGGTCTATACCGGCCACGTTGGCAAGATGATGGAGGGCACGCCCGACTACGTGGTATGGAACGGCATGGCCAACCAGTACGTCGCCAGCCCGCTGAAGGCGGATCCGGGCGAGTTGATCCGGCTGTGGGTGGTGAACGCCGGCCCGTCCCAGACCAGCGCCTTCCACGTCATCGGCGCGGTGTTCAGCGCGTACTACCCGGATGGCAACCTGGCCAACAAGCAGGTGGGGGTCTCGACGGCGACCATCCCAGCGGGCGGCGCGGCGATGTTCGAGCTGACAATCCCGGATGCGGGTACCTATCCCTTCGTCACCCACAGCTTCGCCGATGCCAGCAAGGGCGCGATCGGCGTCCTCCAGGTGGGCACACCGGCGGCGGGTGAGGCGGACGGCCACACGATGGACGCCCCGGCCAGCGGCCACGGCAGCGCCGCGGCGGTGAAGCTGGATGTGACGATGCTGGACAACAAGTTCGCCCAGCCGCAGCTGTCGGCCAAGGCGGGCGAAATGGTGAGCGTGAATGTGGTGAACAAGGGCAGCGCGCTGCACAACCTCCGCATCGCCGGTGTGCCCGGTGACGGCGGCAAGGACGCCCAAAGCGCCCTGCTCACCGGCGGCGCCAGCGGCTCCTTCACCTTCACCCCGGCCAAAGCCGGCACCTACAAGTTCATCTGCGACGTGCACCCAGTGGAGATGACGGGCACGCTGACGGTGAAGTAACGGAGGAACTGGAGACTGGCCCTCACCTCCCGGCCCCCTCTCCTGCAAGCGGGAGAGGGGGTGACGGCGCTCACAGACGGCTCCCTGCAGACGCTCCCCCGGCTCCTTGCTCGCCGTTTCCCCCTCGCCCGTCACGCGGGATCGGGGAGACGGCGAGCCGGTTCGTTCCCCACCCCTCCCCTGGGTTCCCTCTCAGTCGCTCAAACCAGCGCGGATTTCGGCCAGCTCGCGGCGCAGCTCGGGGTCGGTGGCGAGGGCGTCCTCGATCTTACCGGCGCCGTGCATGACGGTGGTGTGGTCGCGCTTGCCCAGCAGGCGGCCGACCTCGGTCAGCGGGCGGCCGGCGTCGGCCCGCAGTAGGTACATCGCCACGTGGCGGGCGTGGACCAGCCGCTTGTCGCGCGCCTTGCCCGCCAGTTGCTGCGGCGGCACGCCGTAAAAGGCGGCAACGGCATCGATGATCACCTCCGGGCCAGGCAGCCGGCGGCGGGGGGCGGGGGCAAGCCCGGCCAGCGCCTGCCCGGCCAGCGCCGATGTCACCTCGCTGCCGGTGAGCCGGGCGAAGGCCAGCACCCGGTTGAGCGACCCCTCCAGCTCGCGGATGTTGTCCTGAACGCGCTGAGCGATGCTCTCGAGTACGGCATCTGGCACGCGTGCCCCCTGCTCCTCCGCCTTGGTGCGCAGGATAGCGAGCCGCGTCTCGTAGTCCGGCGGCTGGACATCGGCGATCAGACCCCACTCGAAGCGCGAGCGCAGCCGGTCCTCCAGCAGCGAGATCAGCTTGGGGGAGCGGTCGGAGGTGATGACGATCTGGTGATGCTGCTGGTGCAGGTCGTTGAAGGTGTGGAAGAACTCCTCCTGCGTCTGCTCTTTGCCGGCGATGAACTGGATGTCATCGATGAGCAGCAGGTCAGCACTGCGGTACTTGGCGCGGAAGTCGTCGCCACGGCGCTCGCGGATGGAGTTGACGAATTCGTTGGTGAACTGTTCGGAGGAGACGTAGACGACGTTCAGCCCCTTGGCCACGGCCTCATGCCCGACGGCCTGGAGCAGGTGTGTCTTGCCCAATCCCACGCCGCCGTACAGGAACAGCGGGTTGTACGAATAGCCGGGGTTGGCGGCCACCGCCTGCGCCGCGGCGTGGGCCAGGTGGTTGGAGGCGCCGACGATGAAGGTGGCAAACGTGTACTTCGCGTTCAGGCGCAGGCCCGTCTGCTCCGGCGCCGCCTGGGGGATACGGGTGCTGCTCACGACCTCCGGCGGCGGGGGTGTGGCGGGCAGGTCCAGCTCCGGCGGTGGCGCTCCGGCTACCTCGAAGTCCACCTCGGCCGGGCCGCCCAGCACGCCGGTGAGCGTGTGCACCACCAGCGGCCGCAGCTTGCCCGCCAGCTGCTCGCGCACAAAATCGCTGGGCGCGGCCACGGTCAGCTTGCGGCCGTCGAACCGGGCGCCGGTGGTATCGCGCAGGTAGGTCGCGAAGATCGGCCCGGTGACCTGGAGCTGGAGCGCGCCCAGCACCGTCTGCCACATCTGGGCCGGTGAGCTGTCCATGCCGGCCGTCCGCACGGCTGGCCCTCGGTCGGGCGCAGCGGCGATCCTGACGGTAGCAACGCGCTCCCAGGCCGATCAAGGCTCTTCTGTCGAGCCCCCAAAGTTTGCCCAAAAACACCGGCAACCGCGCGCGCAGCGCAGCGAAGCGCCCGGGCGTTTACTCTCAGGGAGGGTGCCCCAGAGGTACCTTTGGCGCCGTTGGTGGCTCCCTGCCAGAGCTTTCCGGAGAGGGCACGGCGGGCACAGAATGGAAGTCTGAGGCCCAGCAGCGCGCAACGAAGCGGATGAGGATGGTGCAGCGATGGCGGACGAGGAGCGGCAGAGCAGCGGCGGTGCGGGGGAGCGGGAAGGCTCGGTGGGGCGGGCGCGGGTCGCCATTGTGGATGACCGCCACGAAGCGCCACCAGGGCCGCGCACCGTGCGCCAGCAGCCGGTACGCGAAGATGTCATGCCGAAAGAGGGCATGCAGCTCCCCGGCGTACCGGTGGACTCGCTGTTTGACTGCACCATCATCGGCGCCGGTCCCACCGGGCTGTTCGCCGCCTTTTACGCCGGCATGCGCGAAATGAGCGTCAAGATCATCGACTCGCTGGGCGACCTTGGCGGCCAGGTCAGCGCGCTGTACCCGGAGAAGCACATCTACGATGTGGGCGGCTTCCCGGCGGTGAAGGGTAAAGACCTGGTGGCTGCCTGTGTGGAGCAGGGGCTCCAGTTCGGCCCGACCGTCTGCCTGGGCGAGCGCGTGCAAAAGCTGGGCCGCGCCGATGATGGCACCTTTGTCCTGCAGACGGATAAGCACATCCACCACAGCCGGACCGTGATCATCTGCGCCGGTGTCGGCGCGTTCACCCCGCGCAAGCTGCCGAATGCGCCGGCCATTGACGACCTGGAGGGGCGCAGCGTCTTCTACTTCGTGCGCGAGCCGGATGTGTTCCGCGACCAGGACCTGCTGATCGTCGGCGGCGGTGACAGCGCGCTAGACTGGGCACTGGCGCTGGAGCCGCTCGCTCGCAGCACCACGCTGATTCACCGGCGGGATCGCTGGCGGGCGCACGAGGACACCGTCAACAAGGTGCTGGAGTCCTCGGTGAATGTACGCACCTTCCACGAGGTGAAGGACATCCAGCGGGCGAACGGCCGGCTGACGGGGGTGACCATCTACGACAATCGCACGCAGACGGAGACACAGTTGCCGGTGGACCGGCTGCTGCTGTGCCTGGGGTTCATCGCCAACATCGGCCCGATTCGTGACTGGGGACTGGAGATGGTGGATGGCGGCATTGCCGTAGACAGCACCATGGCGACGAGTATCCCCGGCGTGTACGCGGCCGGGGATGTGGCGCGATTCCCTGGCAAGCTGCACCTGATCGCCACCGGCTTCGGCGAAGCCGCCACCGCCGCCAACCATGCCAAGAGCTTCATCGATCCCCAAAGCCGCGTCTTCCCCGGCCACTCCTCGGAAAAGTCCAAAGAAGGCCAGTAACGCGCCACTGTTAAACGGGGCTTAACACGTCCGTTCTGTATCGGAATGCTATCATGCGGGCGATCCGGTGGTGGAGACGCGCCGCCGGGTATTGACATACCCCCGGTGTCTGTGGTGACGGACGTCATCTCAGGCCGCCACGAGGAGGCTCCCCATGACCAGCCTGCCCGGCGCGGTGACTGCGCCGCTCGGCCGTGCCCGCCGTGCCCGCCTGCGCGGGATGGGGCCGTTCCGGCTGGCTTCCCTGCTGGTGGTCCTGGTGCTGACGGCGCTAGCCGGCTACTGGCTGTTCCAGCGGTTCTGGGGCAGCGGCGAGCAGGCCGCCCCCACCTACTCCATCGGCGCCGCCTCCCGCGGCACCATCACCTCCCAGGTCAGCTCGACCGGCACCGTGGCGGCCACCCGCCAGGTAAAGCTGACCGCCCCCTCGGCCGGCAAGGTCGCCACCATCCACGCCCGCCAGGGTGACAGCGTGCAGGAGGGGCAGCCGCTGGTGACGCTCGATACCAGCACGCTGCAGATCCGGCGCGACACAGCGGCCTCGCAATTGGCTTCGGCGCAGGCGCGGTTGCAGTCCACTCTGGCCGGCGCCACCGCTGCTGACCTGGCTGCACAGCAGCAGTCTGTTGCCTCGGCGCAGGCCTCGGTGACCCGCGCCGAGAACGACCTGAACAATCTCCTCACCGGCGTCACGCCCGAGGACATCGCCGCCGCCCGCGCCAGCCTTGACCGCGCCACCGCCAACCTGGAGATTGCCCAGGCCAACTACGACAAGCTGGTGCGCGGCGAAGACCTGACACTGCGGCCCGAGTATGCGTCGCTCAACTCCGCCAAGTCCGCTTATCAGGCAGCGCTGACCAACTACACCAACAAGATGAGCCCCAACCCGCAGGACATCGCCGCGGCGCAGTCCTCGCTGCAAAGCGCGCAGGCATCGCTGGCCTCCGCTCAGGCACGGCTCAACCAGCTGCTGAGCCCCAACCCGGCCGATGTTGCGGCGGCACAGGCCGCGGTGCAGAGCGCGCAGGCAGGGCTCGAGACGGCCCGCGCCCGCTTCTCCGCCGTGTTCATCGGTGGCACGCTGGCCGAGCGGCAGGCGGCGCAACTGGCGGTCGATGCCGCACAGGCGAACCTGGATGCTGCGCTGGCCCGGCGTACCGCTGCCGGGAACAACGACAGCGATTACTTCACCGCGCAAGCTTCCGTCATCCAGGCGCAGGCGGCGCTGATCCGTGCGCAGAATGACCTGGCGCGGATTCAGGGCGAAAGCTCCGGCGCCAACTACACCGCCGCCGAACAGGCTGTTCGCCAAGCGGAGTCCAGCCTGACCACCGCCCAGAACAACCTGAACAAGCTGCTCAGCCCGCCGGCCGCCGACCTGCTGGCGGCGCAACAGACGGTCGCCTCTGCGCAGTCCGTCCTGGCCAACGCCCAGAACAATCTGGACAAGCTCATCTCCCCCAGCGCCAACGAGGTGGCGCAGGTGCAGGCAGCGCTGGACAGCGCCAAGGCGGCGCTGGATACCGCCCAGACCAACTGGGACCGGCTGTCCAGTGGCTTTGACATCGCCTCCCGTTCGGAGACGACAGCGCTGAACGCCGCCAAGGCAGACTATGCCAGCGCTCTCAACAGCTACACGCTCAAGACCTCCGGCGCCAAGCCCGGTGATATCGCCGCCGCCCGCGCCAGCATCGACAGCACCCGCGCCGGGCTGAACGCGGCCCAACAGCGGCTGGCGCAGTTGCAGGCTGGCCCGCTGCCGGCCGACCTGCAGCAGGCGCAGGAGACGGTGACGCAGCTCGAACTTTCGCTGAAATCCGCCCAGACCGACCTGGACAACGCCGTCGTCCGCGCCCCCTTCACCGGCGTGGTCACCGCCATGACGCTGAACGAGGGCGATGCCCTGGGCGCGAACGGCGCCGTCGCCACCCTGCTCGATCCCAAGCTGGTGCGCGTAGACGCCTCGCTCGACGAGTCGAATATCGGCAAGATCAAGGCCGGACAGCCCGTGGTGATCACCTTTGACGCCGTCCAGGGCCGCACCTTCACCGGCCTGGTGGCGGCCGTGACGCCGGCGGGCGTCACTCAGCAGGGTGTCGTCACCTTCCCCATCACGATCGTCTTCGACCCGCAGGGAGCAGTGATCCCGGCGGGGCTAACGGCCACGCTGCGCATCATCACCGACAGTAAGCAGAACGTGGTGACCGTCCCCGCCCGCGCCATCAAACGCCAGGGCGCCACCACCGTGGTTGACGTTATCGGGGCGGACGGCAAGATTGAGACGCGGACGGTCACCGTGGGGCTCACCGGCGATTCCGGCTCGGTGGAGGTCACCTCCGGCCTGAACGAAGGGGAGCAGGTCGCCATCCCCACGCAGCAGCGCACGACGAGCACCACAACGGGTGCCTTCGGTGCGGGTGGCGTGCCCGGCCTGGGCGGGACAGGCCAGCGGGTGCCGGCGGCGCCCGTGCGGCGGTAGTAGGAGTATTTCGTCTTGCGTATTCCGTGGGGCAGCTTGGCAGTGAAGCGACACACAAGCGGCACGTACCACGAAATACGCGTCCCGAAATACGCAATACGGAATACGAAATATCGATGATTACACTGCGGGACATCACGAAGCGCTACCACATGGGCGAGTTCGAGGTGCACGCGCTGCGCGGCGTCTCGCTGGATATCCATGACGGCGACTTCGTGGCGATCATGGGGCCCTCCGGCTCGGGCAAAAGTACGCTGATGAACGTGCTCGGCTGCCTCGATGTGCCCACCTCCGGCAGCTACCTGCTGGACGGTATCGAGGTGGCGGGCATGAGCGAGGACGAACTGGCCACCGTGCGCAACCGCAAGATCGGCTTCGTCTTTCAGTCGTTCAACCTGCTACCGCGCATGTCCGCCATCGAGCAGGTAGAACTGCCGCTGTCCTATGCGCGCACGCCCAACCGCCGGCAACTGTCGATGGCGGCGCTGGAATCTGTTGGGCTGGGACAGCGCATGTTCCACAAACCGGCTGAGCTATCCGGCGGCCAGCAACAGCGCGTCGCCATCGCCCGCGCGCTGGTCACTCAGCCCAGCATGATCCTGGCCGACGAGCCCACCGGCAACCTCGATACTCAGGCGAGCGAGGAGATCATGGGGCTGTTCACCCGCCTCAACGAGCAGGGTATTACCGTCATCTTCGTCACCCACGAGCCGGAGATCGCCGCCCATACCCGCCGGATCCTCACCATCCGCGATGGCCTCGTCCAGAGTGACCGCGCGAATACTCCCGTCCGGCCGGAACAACCGGACGATGTCACCGTCCGCACGCACACGCACGCGGCCGCGCCATCCGCCAACGGCGCGGCCGCGGCCACCCCTGCCGTCTCGGGGAGTCCCAGCCATGATCGGTGAATCCTTACAGATAGCGCTGCGGGCGCTGACGGCCAACAAGCTGCGCACGGCGCTGACGATGCTGGGCATCATCATCGGTGTGGGCGCGGTGATCGCGCTGCTCGCCATCGGCCAGGGCGCCTCGGCGGCGGTGGAGTCGCGCTTCTCGGCGCTGGGCACCAACACCATTTATGTCGTTCCCGGCCAGCAGAACACCGGCGGTGTGCGCTCGGCGGCAGGCTCGGCGCAGACGCTGAGTCTGGATGATGCCGAGGCGCTGGCCGCGGCGCAACTGCCAGCGGTGGTGGCCATCGCCCCGGAGCGCACCTTCTTCGGCCAGATCATCGTATCCGGCGTCAACACCAACGCCCGTATTGCCGGCACGACCCCGGCCTATCAGGACGTGATCTCCTTTTACCCCGCCTCCGGCGAGTTCTTCACCGACCAGCAGGTGGAAGAAAAGGCGCTGGTGGCGGTGCTGGGCCAGACGACGGCGACGAACCTCTTTGCCGACAGCGACCCCATCGGCCAGACGATCCGCATCAACGCCGGCGGCGGCGCCTCGGTCAACCTGCGCGTCATCGGCGTGATGCAACCGAAGGGCGGGACGGGTTTCACCAACCGCGATGATCAGGTGCTGGTGCCGATCACGACAGCGCTGGCCAAGCTGCAAAACGCCCGCACGGCCACCGGCGCCCAACAGATCCAGCAGATTGACGTCAAGGCCCGCTCCTCCAACGACGTGAACCTGGCCGTGGAGCAGGTGACGGCATTCATGACGGAGCGGCTGCGCAACCCAGACGCCTTCCAGGTGCGCAATGTCCAGGACCAGATTGACGCCCAGAAAGAGGCCTCGGACACACTGACAATCCTGCTCGGCGCCATCGCCGGCATCTCGCTGGTGGTAGGCGGCATCGGCATCATGAACATCATGATCGTCTCGGTCACCGAGCGGACGCGGGAGATCGGCATCCGCAAGGCGGTGGGCGCCAAGCAGAAGGACATCCTGTTGCAGTTCCTGATGGAGGCGCTGGTCGTCTCCGTCTTTGGCGGGCTGCTGGGCATCGGCGCCGGCATCGGTACGTCGTACCTGGTTGAGGGGCAGAGCCTCAACGGCCAGGAGATCCAGACGGTGATCGCACCCGCGTCAATCGTGCTGGCCTTCGGCGTATCGGCTGCCATCGGCCTGTTCTTTGGCATCTATCCCGCATCCCGCGCCGCCCGCCTCAACCCAATCGAGGCGCTCCGGTACGAGTGAGGTACGGCATCCGGCATCCGGACCACGCAAAGGACGTTGCATGAAGAACACGTTTACCGCGCTGCTGGTGGGGGTGGCCGCCCTGGGGCTCGGGCTGGGGCTGGCCTTTGGTGGCGGCGTGCTGTACGGCCGCGAGACGGCGGACCCGCCCAAGGCTCCGGCCGTGGTCACCACGGCGGCCGGCGGCGGCGCGGCGAGCGGCCTCACTTCCAGTGGGGCGGGTGGCCTGCGCACCGGTGCAGGCGGTGGCATCGCCGGAGTGGTAGAGAAGGTAGAGGGTAACACCGTCACCATCCGCACTCAGCAGGGCACGACCAATGTGCTGCTGGCCGCCGACACGGAACTCCGTCAGACGGCCGGCGCCCAGGTCACCGATCTGAAGGCCGGTCAGACCATCACCGTCACCGGCGCGGGCAACGCCGATGGCACCTACCAGGCGCGCACCGTCACCATCGCCCCCGCCGGTGGCGGCGGGCAGGGCCAGGGCTCGGGCGGTCCCGCCGCTGGGGCCACCGGCACCCCCGGCGCCCGCCGCGCCGGCAACGCCAGCCCAACACCGTCCCGGTAAGGTGGCGCGCCCCTCACTACCGCCGCCAGATGCGTAGCTCGGTATCGCCGAGCTGCTGGGCGAACCGGCCGCCGGCGGCAGCGGCGCCCAGCAAGGCGCGCAGCTCGGCCTCGAACGCCGGCAGCCGGCTGCCGAACAGGTGGGGCGCCGAGCTGGAATGGGAGAGGACAGCCGCCACGATGTCATCGATGGAGCGGGCCAGCACCTGGCCGCCGGACACGGTAACGATCTCCGGCGGGCCGAACCCCACCCGTGCCATCACCGCCGGCTCATCATCCGGTGTGCCGTGGCGCAGCACCCCCTGGCCCGCCCGTCGCTCCGGCCCGAGATAACGTCGTACCAGCGCTTGCATCGCGGCGGCCGGTGGCGGTGGATACGGCAGCGTGCCCGGCGGTGCGGTGGCCTCGGTACCGCTGATCTGCACGACCGCCCCGCCCGGCTCCAACATCCCGCGCACGGCCGCCGCCACCCACTCCCGCTCCATCCAGTGGAACGATGCGGCGAAGGTCACCACCCGAAAGCGGCCCAACCCGGCGGGAAGCTCCTCCGCGCGGCGGCAGACCCAGGTCACGCTGGCAATGCCCCGTTCGGCCGCCCGCGCCGCCGCAACCTCCAGCATGTCGCGATCGGCGTCCAGCCCCACCACCGCGGCGAACCGCGGCGCCAGCCGCAGTGCGACGGTGCCCGGCCCGCAGCCGGTATCGAGCAGCCGCCCGCGCCCGTCCAGTGCCAGCGCCGCCGTCAGCGCCGCCTCCAATCCGGGCGGATACGGCAGCCGCCCCCGCTCGTAATAGGCTGCACAGCCCTGAAACAATGTCGCATCCCACTGCCAGCCAGGGAGCGAGGAGCCGGCCACGGCACCGTTCGTCGCGTCTTCCATGCTGCGTAGCATAACCATTCCCGCCCATCGGGAAGCGGAGGTGAGGAATGGGGGACAGGGCAGGCCGGTTGCCTCCCCTCGACCACACGGGCGCCGTCTCCCGCGACACCCCGCGCGCTCCCGGTTCCCTCTGCGCGGGCGGGATGCCTGCTCTCCGCTCCCTCTTACCCTTCGCGGGAGAAGTGACCGAACGCCCAGTCGAGCAGGGCGCGGCTGTCGGCGATCTGGCGGGGGCTGTCCAGCAGGGTGACGAACAGGCGGCGGCCATCGCGCACGGCGGAGCCGGTGATGGTCGGCCCGGCCTGCTCGTGCCAGCCGGTCTTGACGCCATCGGCGCCGGGATAGGCCCAGAGCAGAGGATTGAGATTGGTGACGGTATACGTACGGGAGCCATGCACCGTCCACAGCGGTGCGGCGGCGATGGCGCGGAAGTCCGCATTCATCATCGCCCACAAGCTGAGCTGGCTGATGTCATAGGCGGTGGTGTAGTGATCGGGATCATGCAGACCGTGGACATTAGCGAAGTGGGTGTTGTGCAGGCCCAGCTGTGCCACCTTGGCGTTCATCCAGCCAACGAAGATCTCCTCGCTGCCGGCCAGGTGTGTGGCGATGGCTACGGCGGCGTCGTTGCCGGAGGGCAGCATCAGCCCGTACAGCAGGTCACGTAGCGTCAGCCGGTCGCCCGGCAACAACCCCATGATTGAGCTGTCGGTTGCGATGGCGAACGCCAGGCCATCGATCATCACCGTCACTACGTCATCGAGCCGGCCGCGCTCCAGCGCTACCATGGCGGTGACGGTCTTGGTGATGGATGCAGGCGGCAGGCGGCGGTGGGCGTCCTTGCCGTACAAGAGGGCGCCGGTCGCGCCGTCTACCACGACGGCGGCGGCGGCAGACACCGGCGGCGCGACGGCGCCATCCCAGGCCGGCGGAGCGGACAGCCGCCCGGCGGGCGCGAGCACGGCGACGGCGGCAGACACCTGGCCGGTGACAGTGGCCATCACCGCGCGGGGTGGGGCCAGCACGCCGGGGGCGGCCGGCTGGGCGGCGACGCGGCCCAAGGCGGATACGGCGGTGAGGGACAGGGCGAGCACCAGCGCGGCGGCCACACGGGTAGCGCGCGGCCGCCCCGGGCGGGCGGGGATCGGGGGGGACACGGCGGGGACCTTCTAGACACGACCTCCCGGCGGCCAGAATGGCGCTGCCAGGGTTCTCGGCTCACTGTCGCGCGGAGACGAGCTATCTGTCAAAGAGGTTGTCTGGCAACCGGCACGGATACGAGTCATCCACGCTCACACCAGGTCACCCATGCCCGCGATGATAGCTTTTTGCGATACCGCTATGCGCTCTTGCCCTGGCCGGTCAGCCGGCCGACGGTGCGCAGCAGATCGTCAAGGTCAAACGGCTTCGCTAAGTAGCCGTCGGCGCTGATCTCATCGGCCCAGCGGCGCGCGTTCTGGGCGGCGGTCATCACCAGGATGGAGAGTGCCAGCCCGCGGCGGCGGGTCTCGCGGGCGAAGGCCCAGCCGTCCATCACCGGCATGCGCATGTCGAGCAGCACCAGGGCCGGCTGCTCCTGCTCCACCGCCGCCAGCGCCTCGGCGCCGTTGGCAGCGGTATGCACGGGGTAGCCCTCCAGGTCCAGCATTTCGGCCACCAGGCCGCGGATTGATGGATCGTCATCCACCACGAGAATTGTCGGAGCCGTCATAGTCAACGCTCAGTTCTTGGCAATGATGATCTGCGACCAGGCGTCACGACGCGGCCAGTGCGGGTACGGACGCCGGCAGGCTGACATGGAAGGTGCTGCCCTGCCCGGGCACGCTGGTGACGGCAATGCTGCCGCCGTGTTGCTCGGCGATGCCGCGACAAATGTACAGCCCCAGCCCCATCCCGGAGTAGCGCCGGTCATCGACATTGGCGCCGCGATGGAACCGCTCGAACAGCCGGGGCAGGTCTCCGGCCGGGATGCCGATGCCGTGGTCAGTCACGTCGATGCGGGCGCTGCCCTCGTGCTGCCAGAGGCGTACCGTCACCTGGCCACCGCCGGGAGTGTACTTGATGCCGTTCTCTACCAGGTTCTCGATCAGCTGCAGGATGCGCAGCGGGTCGACCTCACACTCCAGCGGGCCATCGGCCACCACGTCGCAGCGGTAACCCTCCGGCCGGGGACGCTCGCACACTTCCTCCGCCAGCGCCACCAGATCGGCCCGCTCCCGCGCGCCCACCAGGCGGCCCTGATCCACGCGGGCGGCGTCCAGCAACTCCAGCACCAGCGTCCGCAGCCGCCGCGCCTCGCGCAGCATCCGCTGAATGCCCGCCAGGTCTGCGGGGGCGGCCGGCTGCACCTCTGCCCGCCGCTCCATCAGTTGCGCCTGGCCGATAAGCGTCGTCAGCGGCGTCTTCAGGTCGTGAGCGGCGGCCGAGAGGAAGTCGTCTTTGAGCCGGGTCACCTCTTCCCGGGCACGGACGCGAGCCGCCTCGTCGATCAGCGCACGCGATTCGAGGATGACTGCCGCCTGGTCAGCCAGCAGTTGCACCAGTGCGAGGTCATCCTCTACGAAGATGGGCGCACGCGCGGCGTACACGCTGAGCACGCCCAGCCGCTGATGCCCGGCGATAATCGGCGCGCACATCGCGGTGCGCGAGCCGAATGACGCGTACATCTGCGCGTGATCGGGGTCGTCGCGGGTGGTGTCGGCGTAGTACAGCGCCTGCCCCAGCGCAAAGCTGCGGCCGCCGATGGCCACGCCCGGCAGCAGGAGCACCTCCTCCGGTTCGCCCTCTGCGACGACGGCCGGGCGCCCGCCGGCGAGCGGCGGCTGAGCGTGGAAGCGCAGCGCCCCGACAGACTCGTCCCACAGGCCGATGGCGGCGCCAGAGGCGCCCAGGGCCGCCGCTGCTCCCGTCTCCAGCTCGGTAACGATCGCCGCCGTGTCCGGCAGCCGCGGCAGCCGCGCCGCCCGTCCGAGGAAGGCGCGCAGCTCCGGCTCCTGCCAGGCGCGGCGCAGCATGGCCGGTGGCGCGAAGCCGGTGAAGTAGGCCAACCCGGAGCACAACGACGTCGCCTGCACCAGCAGCTCCGGTATCTGGCTGTCCGGGAGCAGCGCCAGCAGGCCGGAGAGGAAGATGGTCGTACCCAGGAACACCGAGCCGGCCGCCACCGCCTGCATCCGGCGGCGGGTGACGCCGGTGGAGTGGCGCGCGGTCCCGGCGAAGCGCACGCCGCTGTATACCTGCAACCCGAGGAAGTACAGCACCAGCAGCAGTGTGACCGCGCCGGGCAGCGGTGGTACGAGCACCGCCAGCGCCACAGCAGACAGCGCTAGCCCCGCCTCGCTTGCCCGCAGCAGCAGGCGCGGCACCCCGGCGAAATCGTCCACCAGCCGCAACAACAGGTAGGGCAGCGCCATCAGCAGCGTGCCCAGCAACGCCCCCACGGCGCGCGGTGGCGTGCGGTCCAGCAGGTTGAAGATATCGGCGATGGTGATGATGACCGCGACGGCGCCGAACAACAGCGCCGTATTGATGCTGGCGCGCTGTGGCTGCTGGATGGCGCGCAGGAGGACCGAGGCGAAGATCAGCAGATAGAGGATCTGCGTCACGCCCTGTAGCAGTTCGGTTGCGCTCATCGGTCCTCGCCGGTGGTATGCAGGCTCCTCCGGTCACGGTACCGAGCGTGGACGATTGCTCGCATACTCCCTATGGGGGAGAGGCCTACTCCAATTGGAACAGCGGGCTGACGGAGGCTTCCTCATGGGTGCGGCGGATGGCCTCCGCCAGCAGCGGTGCAATGGAGACGATCTCCAGCGTGGCCGGGCGGCGCTCCGGCGGCAGCAGCACGCTATCGGTCGCCAGCACGCGGCGGATGAAGGGCTGCTCCAGCCGCCGTGGTGCATCGCTCACCAGCAACGGATGGATGATGACGAGGGTGATCTCCGGCAGCGCCCCGGCCTCCAGCAGCGCCGGCAGCTGGCTGGTGAGCGAGCCGCCGGCCATGATGTCATCGACGACGATCGGCCGCCGCCCGCGCACCTCGCCGACAACGTGCGTCACCTGCACTCTGCCGCCGATGCGGCGCTTGTTCATCAGCCCCAGCGGCAGCCCCAGCGCATCGGCGAAGCGCTCGGCCAGCTTCACCCGGCCGGTATCGGGCGCGACGACGATCGCATCTTCCAGGTTCAGTTCGGCCAGCCGGTGGGTGAGCAGGCTAACGGCGGTCAGTGCATCGACCGGAATATCGAAGAAGCCCTGCATCGCCGGGGCGTGGATATCGAGCAGCATCACCCGGTCTGCACCGGCGCCGGCCAGGCAGTTGGCCACGACCTTGGCGGAGATCGCTTCGCGCGGCTTGGCTTTGCGCTCCTGGCGCGAGTAGCCGTAGTAGGGGATGACGGCCGTGACCCGCCGGGCAGAGGCGCGGCGCAGGGCGTCGAGGGTCAGCAGCAGCTCAATCAGGTGATCGTTCACCGGCGGGCTGGTGGGCTGGATGACGAACACGTCACGGCCGCGCACACTGTCGTGAATCAGCGGGCTGACCTCGCCATCGGGGAAGCGGATGATATCCAGGTTGCCCAGCGGCACGCCCAGCAGCGCCGCCGCCGCCGCCGCCAGCGGCCGGTTGGCGGTGCCCGAGTAGATCAGCAGGTCATCCATCGTGCCACGCTCCGCGGAAGGTTCGGTATCGAGCATCTGCCATCCGCGGGTAGTATCGCGCATTTCGGGCGCCAAGGAGGGCGTCGCGAACAAGCGCCAAAACACGCCGCCCTTATGTCGAATCTGTGCCGTTTACCGCTTAGCTGCTGACACATCCACGCAATATCCTGTGTGCAAAGGGCAATAAACGCAGGGATGTGTGAACTTATGTCGCGATGGCGCGTGCTTGCGGTCGTGGCCGTTTTCGTAGCGGCGGGGGTGGTGTGGACCGATGCGCCCCGGGCGGCGCGGGCGCAGGGGGCGGTGTGGACGCTGGCCGGCAGCACGCAGAGCCAGGAGGTCGCACCGCCCAGCCGCTGCTTCAGCACGGAGCTGAGCGTCTCCAACATTGCCGCCAGCTTCATCACCAACCTCTCCAGCCAGTGCGGTGAGCGCGGTATCCACCTGGCCCGCCACCGCTGGGGGGAGATGCCAGCCACGCTGACGGCAGGACAGACGCACCGGTTCACCATCTCCGCTGATGTCAGCGGCAGCGAGGCAGAGTTGTGGTTGGTCACTACCCGGCTGTCTGTGCTGGGTGGCGATGAGATCGTGACAGCGAAGGCGGGCGACACCTTCATCCGCAACAACCGCGTGGTGGATTGGACGGTCCCGGACACCGCTCCCGGCGGCGATCTGGTGCTGGTGGTGCGCGCCGACACCAACGGCCGTGGCTGGGTGGAGACGCGCTTCCGCTACACGATGCCCGGCGCTGCACCCGCCGCCGCACCGGCAAGCATGGCGCTAGCGCCCGCTGGTTCTGCCGCCCTGCCGTATGACCCGGTGTTCCGGCCAGAGCCAGCGATCACGCTGATGGGGCCCACCGCCGCCGCGCCGGGCCTGGAGGTGACCTATACCATACTGGTGCGCAACGACGGCAACGGCCTGATGAACGGCGTCACGGTCACGCTCAGCCTGCGCTTTGCCGGCGAGATCGCCGGCGGGACACGGCTGGTGGCAGCGCGCGGCGGCTATCACTGTGCCATGTCGGAGAACGAGCCTGCCGTCACGTGCACGGGCGGCAGCATCTCCCCCGGCAGCGGCGCCGTGCTGGAGATCACGGTCAAGGCGCCGGAGAACGCCAACGTCATCACCGCCACCGCCGCCGTTCGCTGCACCGAGCGCGAGCAGCCCGTTGCCGCCGCCCCCGTGGAGACGGCCATCGGATAATCGGGGGGCAGCAGGCGTTATCCCTGCCAGAAGTCGGGGTTGCTGTACGCCTCGGCGATCACTTCCAGCATCCAGGCGACGGCGGGGCCGGTGTGGGGGCGGTGGAGGGCATACATGTGGCGGATGGCCTGGGGGCCGGTGATCGCCACCTGGTGTAGCCGGCCGGCGGCCAGGTCCTCGCGCACGGCGTAGGCACTGACGAAGCCGGCCAGCACCCCGGCCAGCGCGGCGGCGCGCACTGCCTCCGTCGCGCCGAACTCCACCGGCTGGGCGAGCGTCACTTCTTCTCCCAACAGCCAATCGTCGATCAGCCGCCGGGTCTCGCTGCCGGCCGGAATCAGGCCGATGCGGTACTCGGACAACCTCCGGGCTGGCACCGACCCCCGCTGTGCCAGCGGGTGGGAGGGGGCGCATACCAGGATGATCGGATCATCCATGCAGGGGACGGCCATCAACTCCGGATTGAGGTGGGCGGGCGACTGGATGCCGATGTCTGCGCGGCCGGTGAGCACAGCGTCGGTGATGGCCCGGCCTACGGCGGTGGCCGTCTGTACCGACAGCGTTGGATGCTCGGCCCAGAACCGGCGCAGCAGCCGCGGCATGTAGTGGCACAGCGCAGTAGGGCCGCAGGCGATGCGCACGGTGGTATGGCTCGTCCCGCTAAGCTCGGCCAGCTCCGTGCGCAGCTCGCGCAGGTCACGTTCGATGCGCACGGCCGTGTTGTAGACGCGCCGGCCCGCCTCCGTCACCTCGATACCGCGCCCAGCCGGGGTGATCAGCGTAGCGCCCAGCAGCCGTTCCAGGCCGCGCACCTGCTGTGACACCGCCGGCTGTGACAGGTCGAGCGTGCCGGCGGCGCGCGTGTAGCTGCGCAGTTCTACCACGCGCCGGAAGGTCTCCAACCACTTGAGGTTCATGCCGCCATGGTAGCGACCCTACGGGCGAGCCGCTCCCCGGCCGTCACCGAAGGGGTTGTCACGCCATTCCAGCGCCGCCTTCAGTCCCTGCTCACGGGCGATGCGGGAGAACTCCAGCGCCGCCGGGGTCTCGTGATAGATGGCATCGAACTCCGCCCCTTCCGCCGCGCCGGTGCGCAGCCCCATGATCTCGAACCAGCGGTTGACAACGTGCTTGTGCACCGTCAGCGCGTCCAGCGACACCATCGATACGCGCCGGGCGAAGTCGCGCACGAAGCCGTCCAGCTCGGCGGCGGGCAGCGCCTTATTGACCATACCAATACGCTCCGCCTCTTTGCCGTCGATGGTGTCGCCGGTGAACAGCAGCTCCTTGCTCTTGAGCATCCCAATCTTCACCGGCCACAGACCGAGCGTGGGCGGGATGCCCAGCGCACGGCCGGCGGGGTGGCCGAAGCGGGCGTCCTCGGCGCAGAAGATCAGGTCGCACATCCCCGCCAGCTCACCCCCGCCAGCCAGACAGTAGCCGTGGACCTGGGCGATGATCGGCTTGCGGTAGTTCCACATCCACAGCCAGCGCTCGATGCTCCGGCGCAGGCCGTCGCGGTCCTGGGCGATGGAGCGGCGCCCCCCATTGCCGGCGCCGGGCCGGGGGGTGATGTCGTAGCCGGCGCAGAACGCCCGCCCCGCCGCCTTGATCACCACCACCCGCACATCCTCGCCCTGGTCCAGCGCCCGTAGCGCCGCCTCCAGGTCATCGCGCAGCTGCGGGCTCATGGCGTTCAGCTTCTCTGGCCGGTTGAGCGTGATCGTCCCCACCGCGCCATCGGTCTCACACAGCACCGTTTCGTAGTCCATGACCGCCCTCCTTTGCCCGAGACTGAGGCTCTGCCGGCATTGTGGCCACAGCACCGCAGCAGGGGGAAGGGGGAGGTCGAAACACCCTCAGAACCCAAACTCCCCCCTCGTCCCGGAGGAGAGGGGGGAGCGAACGGGGGCGAGATCCCCAGGACCCGGCTTCAGGATTAGCCGCGCAGCAGTGTCAGGGCGCCCTGCGGCACCTGGTTGGCCTGCGACAGGATCGACGTGCCCGCCTGCGACAGGATCTGCGCGCTCACCATCTTGCTGGTCTCTTCGGCTACATCCGTGTCGCGGATGCGGCTCTCCGAGGCCGACAGGTTCTCAATCGCCACCCCCATGCTGGAGATGGTGTGCTCCAGCCGGTTCTGCAAGGCGCCCAGATTGGCGCGCGTCGTGCTCACCGTGCCAATCGCCGTGTCCAGGGTGGCCAGCGAGGTCTGCGCCGCCGCCTGCGTGGAGACGTCAATCGTCCCGCCAAACAGCGTCGCCGCGTTCATGTTGCTGATCG
>WBZO01001919.1_pt1 | contig 29602 bp, 21 predicted proteins | sample 5204261 | NCBI WGS metagenome assembly WBZO01 (sample SAMN12412400, study PRJNA552823) | activated sludge metagenome | isolation source: activated sludge from anammox sidestream of wastewater treatment plant... | place: USA: North Carolina | collected 2017-09
GGATGGCGTCTCTGGGAAATTACACGATAAGGTTGGCTATGGGCTGAAACTTTCTCTCACGATCCGCCACTTACGCTCCGTCGAGCGCTTAACTCAAAGGCGCGGCAAAACCCGGTTCTGTATCAACACATTCCACAAGGAGAGAAAAAATGTCCGAGAATAATTGGCTCAAATCCACAATTCTGTTAGCGGCGATTCTGTGTCTGGCTTGCGGTTCTGCAGTCGCTCAACGCAGCGAGCGCGAACGTGGCGCCCGCGAAGAACGAGGGCTGGCCTGTAATGACAATTGGGGCGGCGACCACGCTTCGCACTGCGTGATTAAAGAACAGACGATTGCCGCATCAGGCGGAACAGTCATAGTTGACGGCAAGAAGAACGGCGGCGTGACGGTGAGAGGCTGGGAGCGAAACGAAATTTTCGTCCGCGCAAAAATTCAAACCTGGGCGAACACAGACGCCGAAGCCCAGGCTCTGGCCGGTCAGGTTCGGATTGAAACCAATGGCGCGAACATTCACGCCGAAGGGCCTGAGACGAGCGATCGTCAGGGCTGGGCAGTGAGTTTTGAAGTCTCAGTCCCGCTCAATTCCAATCTCTCGCTCAAAGCTCACAACGGCGGCATCGGCGTTTCGGACGTTCGCGGGCAGATCGAATTCAACACGACCAACGGCGGCGTCTCGCTCAAACGGCTTGCGGGAGCGGTGAAGGGCGAAACCAGAAACGGCGGGCTTTCGATTGAACTGGCCGGCGCAGGCTGGGACGGTCAGGGAATGGATGTCAGAACCTCAAACGGCGGCGTGAACCTGTCAATTCCCGAAAACTACTCGGCGCATCTCGAAACCGGCACGGTCAACGGTGGCCTGAGAAGCGATTACCCGATCACCGTGCAGGGCGAGATTAAACGCGAACTGTCGGTCAACCTGGGCGGCGGCGGCCAAACCATCCGCGCGTTCACGACCAACGGCGGCGTTTCGATCAAACGCAAATCGTAAAGTGTCTGGAGCCTGGCCGCGAGTATGATTGCTTAAGGCCAGGAAGAGAGAACACGGAAAAGACGGAAATAACGAAACAAACGGAAAAATTCTTCCATGTCTTTTTCCGTTTGTTTCGTTATTTCCGTCTTTTCCGTGCTCTCTCTTTATCTTTTCAGAAAAGCCTTCTCGACAGATTGAACCCAATCGTCAGCCCGTTAAACCCGTCATCACGGAAAAACAATCCTTTGGTCATCGAGCGTTGCGCGATGGTGGTGCCCACGCCGTTCGAGAAAACCAAGCTGAACGCGTGGCGGCGCGAGGCGCTGGCCTTCTGAACGCCGAACCCGAAGACCGGGCGGTGAATTCCGAGCGGCCCGTTGAGGTAACGCGACTCTTCGTTCAACCGGTAATTCGCCTCCGCCATCAACGCCACCGATGGCCGAACGTTGACGGCGGCGCCGATGCCCAGCGCGATTGCCGTTTCGCCCGGCGCGTTGTTTTCAGGCTCGACGAACGGGCGGTCGCCGACTGAAAACGTGGGAACGACGTAAATCTGAGCGCGGCGCGTGATGCTGCGCGCAAAGGTGAATTCAAAGCTCGTCGTGAAATTGCGTTTGAAATTGTCGCGTCCTTCCAAACCCACGCGAGCCATCAGCGACAGCGGCGCGCCTTTCTGTTCGTCCAGCAAACTCGCTCCGGCGTAAAGCAGGATCGGTCTGCCGAGATCGCTCGACGAGCGGTAAGCGCCGACGTGGATTCGATCAGTGACGCCGTAAAGGAAACCGAACGACGGAATCGCCAGGCTGTCCAGCCCGAACAACTCTTCGGCGTCGCGGCTGGCGAACGGGAAACGATGCGTGAAATCAGACCACAGCGAGCCTTTCGGAATCGGAATCGCCGTCGGCAGATTGATCAGCCGCACGTCAACCGGGCGATAGACGTTCGGGCGGTCTTCTTTCTGCCGGGCCGGCGGAGTCGCGGCTGCGACTTTCTCCTCAACAGGCGCGGGCGAAAGCTCGTTGACGGTTTTGTCTTTTGTGTTGATCGAGTACCGCTTGCCGTTGATCTCGACTATGGCTTCGGAATCGGAGCCTTGAGTAAAGGTGATATTCGGCTTGTCGCCTTGCTTCTCATTTTCCGAGAGAAAGCGGTCAGGAAATTGTTTTCGCAATTCGGCGGTAATCTCGAATCCGGCTGCGGCGAAAGCCTTGCCGAACGCGTTGCGCTCGCCGCCGCCGGCGGGGTTGACGTGACAGACGGAGCATTTGTTGCGGAGTTCAGGCCGCGACAACGGATCGGCGGCGAAAAGCTTCAGATATTCAGGACGCGCCTTCACCGTTTCGACAGTGAGGACGCCGATCATTACGACGGCGAAGAAGACTATCAACAGCTTGGAAGAACTGATTCTCGACATAATTTCTGTTTCAACTCCTGATTTCGGATTACGCGCAGAATGTTTCGGCGCAATTAAACCGCACGCTTAGACTTCTCCCAGCCGCCAGTGGACAGTTTTTTTATTCGGTTCCGAGTTCGCGTTATCTGCCCTTGAATTCCGGTTTTCGTTTTTCCAGGAACGCGCGGACGCCCTCTTCCTTGTCCTCGCTGGAAAAACATAACGCGAAAAGATCAATTTCCTGATCCAGACCTTCGCGCAGATTGGTTCGCGCGGCGTTCTTCACTGAGGTTTTCGCCATCGCCAACGCAACCGGACTTTTCTCGGCGATCTTGCTGGCCAACTCCATCGTCTTCGCTTCGAGTTCCGCCGCCGGATGGACTTCGTTGACCAGGCCGAGGCGATGAGCCTCCTGCGCGTCAATCATCTCGCCGGTCAGAATCATCTGCATCGCTTTGCCTTCGCCGATCAAACGAGTCAGGCGTTGCGTGCCGCCTCCGCCTGGGATGATGCCCAGATTGATTTCAGGCTGGCCGAATCTGGCGCGGTCACTTGCGATGCGGATGTCGCACGACAAAGCCAGTTCGCACCCGCCGCCGAGGCAGAAACCGTTGATCATCGCAATCAGCGGCTTCGGGAAATCTTCGGCTGTGACAAAGACGTTTCTGGCCTTCATCACCGCGCGTTGCTGGACGGCGGTGCGGCCCGCGAATTCGTTGATGTCGGCGCCCGCGACGAATGCTTTTTCACCCGCGCCGGTGATGACGACGACGCGAATCTCGTCGTCGCCGCGCAACTCGTCGAGCGCGTCAGCCAGTTCTTTTCGCGTGGCGATGTTCAACGCGTTGAGCTTGTCGGGACGATTGATAGTGACGAGCGCGACACGCCCGCGGCGTTCGAGCAGAACGTTTTCAGCCATGATCGGTTACTCCTTCGGGGGTTGATGATGATGGTGAATTGCGCGGGCATTATCGTGTCCGCGAAATTTGAAATCAAGCAACGAACCTGATGAGCGCCTCAGGCTCATTTGATCGAATGCTTGCGCGCTTTTCGGCTTCTCGTTATAGTTGCCGCGTCTCCCAATTCACTCATCTGTTCTGCATTTTTCTCTTCGAGATCAGATCAACAGGAAGACGCGAGACAGGAAGATACCAGCGGATTTATCCCAAAATGATTCATGAGTTGTCGTCAAACACTGTGGCGATAATCACCGGCGCCTCATCCGGCATCGGGCGCGCGGCGGCGCTGGCTCTTGCTGGAAAAGGTTCGCGGCTGTCGCTGCTGGCGCGTTCTGAAAGTGATCTCTCCGAAGTCGTGGAGGAAGCCAAAGCGCGAGGCGCGAGCGATGTCCGCTATTTTGCCTGCGATGTGCGCGATGAATCGGCGGTTGATCGCGCGGCCGCGGCGACGCTCGACGGTTTTGGCCGCATTGACGTTCTGATCAACAGCGCAGGTTTGAGTTTGAACGGCGAAGTTGATGGCTACTCGCTTGAAGACTGGCGCGCGGTGATTGACACAAATCTGACCGGAACGTTTCTGACCTGCCGCGCTGTCGTGCCCGCGATGAAGCGGCAGGGCGGCGGTCAGATCATCAACATTTCATCCGGCGCCGGGCGAAACGGCATTAAAGAGATGGCGGCTTACTGCGCGTCGAAGTTCGGCGTGATCGGCTTCACCGAATCGCTCGCGCTGGAAGTCAGAAATCAAAACATCCGCGTTTCGGTTCTGCTTCCGGGATCGGTGGCGACGGATTTTTCGAGAGTGGCGAAACGCGCAGGCGGCGCGCGAACGGGAGCAGCAAGAGAAATCGGTTATTCGATGACGGCGGAAGAGGTGGCTTCGGTGATCGTCGCGATGCTCGAACAACCTGATCAAGCCTGGATGAGCGAAGTCACGCTGCGTCCGTTGAATCTGGAATTGCGCAGGACGCGGATCTGACGGATTAGATAATGGATTATTGATGATGGCGAGCGAAAGCATTTTATGTTCTGAGTGCGGCATAACGCTCAGACCGTTCATGCGGGTCTGCCCTCGTTGCGGCGCGACGCGTGAGGAAGTCGAGCCGATGCGCGCGCTCCCGTTGGAACCAGCGCCAGCCGCTGAATCATCCGAACCGAACCACCCCGGCGATCAGGCCCTCGCGGCTTCAGCTGGATCCGCCGCATCGGGCGACGAAGCCAAAACCGAAGCCGCGCCCTTCGACATAGTGCGGCAACAAAGGCCGAACAACGCCGAAGGTTATTCCGCTCCGGCGATGGACACGGTCTACCTGTCGCCGAAGGATGAGCATCGCAGGTTTCCGCTCTTCACCAAAGCCCAATGGACGCTGATGGCGATTGGCGCCGGACTGCTCGTTCTGATGCTCGTCATCGCTTACCTGCTCTGGCGGCAGCAACAGCGCGACACGGCGCGGGCGGCTCTGCAAAAACCCGCTGCGACTCAACCATCTCCGAACGCGTCTCCGACTTTGGAGCCAAGTCCTACGCCGACGCCGTCCGACGATCAGGCGCTTTACGAATCGGTCAAAACTCAGTTGATGGCGTACAACCCGCTCGGCTTTTCGCGCTACAGTTTTGAAGTCAAAGAAGGCGTCGTAACGATCAACGGCGAGGCCCAGCATCAGCCGGAAAAAGACGGCGTGGAAAACGTGCTCAAACTGGTCACCGGAGTCAAATCGGTAGTCAACAACCTGAAGATCAAACCGGACGAGCAATTCGCTGCGGTAAAACTGAACACCGCCGAAGCCAGGATTCTGGACGAAGCCATGCGCAGGGAATATGAATCGAGGATGCAGTCCGGCGGCGCTGACCCGCAAAATCAGACAAGCCAGGCGAAGCAATCGCAGCAACCGCAGCAGACCGACGCGCAGCGCGAGGCTCGTGAAAAAGCCGCCGCCAGATTGCGCGAGGAAGATGCTGCGACTCGCAAAGCCGCTGAAGACAAATTGCGCCGCGAAGCCGAAGAGTACGAAAAGCGTCAGGAAGAATTGCGTCGGGCGGAAGCCGAGCGCCGGGCGCGAGCCGAACAGGCGAGGCTCGACGCCAGCGCGCTTCGTTCAGGCACAGTCGCCTGGAGCGGGATGGTTGACGGTGTAGACGAAGTCGTCATTTCAGGCGCCAGCGCGTCTGTTCGCCACGTCAACGGCAATCCACCGCGCGAAGTCAAAGCGTCGTTTAGCGCTCCCGTTCCGCGGTCTCCCGTGAACGTCGCGTTGATTTCATCAAACGGGCGAGGCTCGATCAGCATTGCCCAGCAACCTTCAGCCGCGAATGGTTACACGACCATCGTGCGGATTGACGACAGCGGCAAAGGCGGTGAGAAACGCTATGAATTTACTCTGCGCTGGTCAGCGCAATGAAAATCGTCAGGCATGAAATCGTACATACCCTCTTCCGCTGAACTTGCCGAGAAAAAAAGCCGGGTCAAATACATCACGCAAAATCTGGAAGCGGCCTATGGCATCCCGATCAATGACGATCCTTGTGATCCGCTCGACGAACTGATCCTTACAATCCTGTCTCAGTCAACAACTGACATTAACAGCCGGAGGGCTTTTGAAAGTCTGAAACGGCGGTTTCCCGATTGGGAATCGGCGCGCCGCGCTCGCCCGTCGTCCATCGCCGCCGCGATCAAATCGGGCGGCCTGGCCAACGCCAAATCGTTAGTCATCAAAAATGCGCTCAACGAAATCAAGGCGCGACGAGGCGCGCTCGATCTGTCCTTTTTGCAAACAGCGCCAATCGAGGAGGCCAGAAGCTTTCTCACTTCTCTCGCCGGAATCGGGCCGAAGACGGCGGCCTGTGTCCTGTTGTTCGCCTGTGATAGGAAAATTTTTCCCATGGACACTCATATCCTGCGCATAACGAAACGCGCGGGACTGGTTCCTGAAAAATTCAGCGATGAGCAGGCCCATCAATTGATGGAAAAACTGATTCCGCCGAAGAAGCATTACTCGCTCCACGTCAATCTCATCAGGCACGGCAGGCAGATTTGCCGTCCGCAGAATCCGAAGTGCGATAAATGTCCCCTGATCGAACATTGCGATTACGGCCAATCCCAACTTTAGTCGAGCCAGATAGGGCGACACTCCCGGATTCTCCACTTTTTTACGGACTGGAAATCAGAGACTCAGAGCCAAATTCTCTAAACTGAAAAAAAAACGATCAAAGAGCAATTTTCTATGTACCATTTCCACGCAAAATTGCAGGCTCTGCCAGACCGGGAGACGTGCAAAAACAGCGTTTCAGCAAATAATCGCCTGGCTGAATTGTTGCCAACAAAGAGTTTGACGCCTACTCTCGCGTAGTCGTCCGATAATAGCGGGGCAATGGTATGCTCGTTGCTCTATGGCATGGCGACAAGCAATGCTTCAGCAGTTTAGGTAAAAGCTCGGAGGTGGGAGATGTTGGGGGACATCGAACGCCAAAGAGATAGGATGGCTGCTCGGTTACGCATGGTTCTTGGGGGAGGCCATACGCAATCGAGTAGCCATTCTTATTTCCAGCCTCTTCATTCCAGCCAGAACATTCCAGTTAAATTTCCAGTCCAAAACGGACGCTCAACTCTCTAACTCGACGCAATAAACAATCACTCTTCGAGTTGCGATTTCTTTCGACGAGTTTTAGATTCGCGGTTGTAGCTCACGAATCGGGAGAGAAGCTATGTTCAATAAATCAGACAGAATGAGATTCGTTTCTACCCTGCTCGCCTTCCTGCTCGCGTTCGGTTCGCCTGTCGGCATCGCTCAGGATGCGAAGGGCCAGAAGCGCAAAGCCAATCAAACATCGGATCAAAACAACGCCACAAAAAAACTGAGCGAGGAGCAGAAGGTCGTTCACCTGCTCGATCGCTCCACATTCGGCGCGCGGCCCGGCGATGTCGAACGCGTAATGAAGCTGGGTTGGGAGAAATATCTGGACGAACAATTACACCCAGACCGCATCTCCGACCAGGTAGCCGAACAGAAGCTAAAGGACATCGAAAGCATTCACCTGAGCAACGCCGAACTGGCGAAGAGCTACCCTCCGCCGCAAGTTCTCCGCCAGGTCTTGAAGGATCGCGGCATCGAATTGCCTGGCTTCGGCGCCAATCAGAACCAGACCGCTCCGCAAAGCAATCCGACCAAAAAGGACGCCAAGCAGGGCTTCAAGCAACTGGCCCAATCGGCCGAGAAGAAGAACGACGGAACCGAAGAGCCGGGGATGGCCAATCAACAATCCAATCGGGAATCTGGTGAAATAGCCAAGCGGCGCGAAGCTCTTCAGGCTCTCAAGGAGATGGGCTACAGGCCGCAGCAACAGGTCGTGCAGGAATCGCAGCAGGCCAAAATCCTCCGCGCGGTATACAGCGAGCGCCAGTTGCAGGAGGTCATGACCGATTTTTGGTTCAATCACTTCAACGTCTACATTCAAAAAGGCGCTGACCGCATTCTGACAACATCGTACGAGCGCGACGCGATTCGTCCGAACGCCTTCGGCAAATTTGAAGATTTGCTCAAGGCGACGGCGGAGCATCCGGCGATGCTGTTTTATCTGGATAACTGGATGAGCGCGTCGCCGAACGCAAAGGCGCCCAATCGCGATGATCTGCGCCGGATGCGTCAGGAGCAGCGATTTGGCAGACTCGGCAGATTCGGCATTCGCGGTCAAATGCCTCGCGGCTCCGATCAGCAGATGCCGAATCAGAACGGCCAGAACGGCCTGAACGGAAAGATCGCCAAACGCGCTCGCGGTTTGAACGAAAATTACGCGCGGGAAATCATGGAACTGCACACGCTCGGAGTTGATGGCGGTTACACTCAAAAAGACGTTCAGGAAGTAGCGCGTTGCTTTACCGGATGGACGGTTCGCGCGCCGCGCGGCGGCGGCGAATTCTACTTCAACCGATTCATGCACGACGACGGCGAAAAGACCGTGCTCGGCAAAAAAATTCCGGCGGGCGGCGGGATGAAAGACGGCTTCACGGTGATCCATCTGCTCGCCACTCATCCTTCGACCGCGAAATTCATCTCGACCAAACTGGCGCGCAAATTCGTTTCAGACAACCCGCCGCAATCGCTGATTGACCGCATGTCGCAAACGTTCCAGAAGACCGAAGGCGACATCCGCGAAGTGCTGCGAACGATGTTCACCTCGCCGGAATTCTTCGCGGCGGAAAACTACCGCGCGAAAATCAAAACCCCGTTCGAGATGACGGTCAGCGCAGTGCGCGCCATCAGCGCCGAAACGAACGGCGGCCCGCAATTTCACCGATGGTTGGCGCAGATGGGCGAAGGACTGTTCATGTGTCAGCCACCGACTGGCTATCCTGACACGGCGGAGCGCTGGGTCAACACCGGCGCGTTGCTCGAACGCATGAACTTCGCGCTCGCGCTCAGCGGCAATCGTGTTCCCGGCACGCGCGTCAACCTGGAAAACCTTTCAATGGGCTTAAACACGTCGCAGTCATCACAGGTAGTTGACCATTTCGTCAAGCTGCTCCTGCGCGGACAGGTTTCGCCACAAACGCGCGCGACGATTGACAAGAGTTTGGGCGAGAGGCAACTGGCGATGGCTGACGGCAAGGTTGACGCGGCAAAAGTCGCCAAAGTTGTTGGACTGATTCTGGGATCGCCGGAATTTCAACGGCAATAGGTAGCGGGAGGTAAGAAATGAACAGAAGATTTTTCCTGAAAAACAGCGGAATTGCGCTGGCCAGCATCAGCGCCGCGACAATGTCTCCATCTTTCCTGACGCGAGCTTTGGCCCAGGCCAACGGGAGCGGGCGCAGGAAAATTTTGATCGCCATCTTCCAGCGCGGCGCGATGGATGGGTTGAACGCGGTTATTCCTTACGGCGAGCAGGAGTATTACAACCTGCGTCCGAGCATCGCCGTTCCCCGCCCCGGCGGCATCGAGGGAGGACAACCGAATCAACCCCAGGCAATTGACCTCGACGGTTTCTTTGGTCTTCATCCGACATTGGCGCCGTTCAAACCGATCTACGATTCCGGCGAGCTTGCGATCGTTCACGCCGTCGGATCGCCCGACAGCACCCGCTCGCATTTCGACGCGCAGGATTACATGGAATCGGCCACGCCCGGCATGAAGAGCACGACCGACGGCTGGCTCAATCGTTATCTGCAATCGAAGGCCGGCGCGAACGCTTCGCCATTTCGCGGCGTGGCGATGGGGCCGAACATGCCGCGCGCAATGCAGGGCAAGGCTTCAACCATCGCGATGAACAACATCCGCGACTTCACGATCCGCGCGGGCGGCGGCGAGATGGGACAGGCCATTCAAGGCGGCTTCGAGGCGATGTACGAGCAAACGGTCAACGACGCGCTGCGCGGCACTGGCAAAGAAACTTTCGAGGCCGTGAAGCTGCTCAAGCGCGTTAACCCGACGCAGTACCAGCCGGCCCCTGGAGTCGCGTATCCGCGCGGTCAGTTCGGCGATCGGATGAAGCAGATCGCGCAATTGATCAAATCGGACATTGGCTTGGAAGTCGCGTTCACAGACATCGGCGGATGGGACACGCACGCGAATCAAGGCTCGTCGCAGGGCCAGCTCGCGCTGCGGTTGACGGAACTCAGCGGCGGCGCCGCGGCTCTTTACGCCGATTTGAAAGATCGCGCCGATGACGTGGTGATCCTGACAATGACTGAATTCGGCAGGACGGCAAAGGAGAACGGCAATCGCGGCACCGATCACGGCCACGCCAGCGTGATGTTCGCGCTCGGTGGGCGGGTCAAGGGCGGCAAGGTTTACGGCAAATGGCCGGGTATGAAGAGCAATCAGCTTTACGAAGGCCGCGATCTGGCGATCACAACCGACTTCCGTGATGTCTTCGCCGAGATGGCGAAGAATCATCTTGGCGTGGCCAACCTGAATACAATCTTCCCCGGTTATCAGGTCAACGCCGCTAATTTCAAAGGGCTGATCAGGGCCTGAAACTGAAATGGCCTCGGATGTTAAATCCGAGGCGGCGATCTACCTCAACGCATAGCCTGAAGCAGCGCACTTATGGGAGCCGATTCGTAATCGGCTCCCATATTTTTTCGCCTCGAAAAATTAGCGGGCAAAGTTTGCTTATCTTCGAGAATCTCAGGGCTTCTCAAAAAAGGGCGCGCATCACCTTCATGCTTGCATCGTGACTTTGGTCGGATATACACTTCGCGTGCGCCGGAAAAGCCTCGCTCAGTTGAAATTAGCGACCGTTCGGAGCAGCTAAATTCAGCACCCTTCTGACTGTTTGTCCCAGGCTACGACACTCACCGTGAAGTCGCGGGCCTTCGTCAGTTGTCCCCCGTTCGCGCCCCTCTGTTAATCGTTTGATGATTATCTGATTGGATATTGGGAGGTCATATGGTTTCACTCCGTGCAGGTCAAACTCCGGTTCGGCTGATTTGCATTTCCGCGAACGCCCGGCAGCGCAAGCGATATAGCTACTGGCTGGGACTGGCGCTCGTGGCGGTGTTTACGGCTGGCGCGGGAGTGACCCTGGCGTGGCGCCTCGACGCCTCTGAAAAATCACAATCACGGCAATTGCCATCTGTTCCGCCCGCGAGTTTTACTCATTTCGTAACGGCCACAAATCCAGTGGCGCCGCGCGACATCAGCTCAAGCTCAGTGACATCAGTTTCGGCTGCCAGCTTTGAGGCGGTGCCCCTTGCGCCGGAATCAATCATCGCCGCGTACGGCGTCCGACTTGCCACTCAAACCGCCATCGCCACAGACACCGATCCGAACACTTCGGGCGTTCAACTTCCGACACAACTCGGCGGAACCACAGTCGAAGTAAAAGGTCGGCGCGCGGAACTCTTCTTCGTCTCTCCCAGCCAGGTCAATTATTTAATCCCAAGCGCGACGGAGACGGGAACCGCCGATGTCGTCATCAAATCCGGCGATGGAACGATATCGAATGGGACAGTGCAGATCGCCCCGGTTTCTCCGGCAATCTTCGCCGCAAACACCAACGGTAAGGGCGTTCCGGCGGCGACACTGTTGCGAGTCAAAGCAAACGGCGCGCAATCCTATGAACCGCTTTCGCAATCAACCATGGTCGATGGCAAGCCCATTATTGTTACGAAGCCGATTGACATGGGGCCTGAAGGCGACCGTTTATTCCTGATTCTCTTCCTGTCTGGCGTGCGGCGCGCCGGAGCCGGGACTGTTCGGGTACTGATCGGCGGTAACGAAATCGCGCCCTCGTTCTCAGGCGCTACGACGGATTTCGTCGGTCTCGATCAGATCAACGTTGAACTCCCGCGCGATCCTGCCTTGATCGGGCGCATGGTCAATGTCTCGGTAGCGGTGGGAGGAGTTACGTCGAATCTGGTGGATATCGAAATAGCCGGAGTTGGCGGCGGTTCGCCGATTCAGGTGAACATTTCAGGCGCAGCCCCAGCTCTGGCGGGGCAGGAGATGATCATCAACGGCAGCGGATTCGATCCCGACCCTGATAAAAACATCGTTCGCATTGCGGGACGCGACGCAGACGTAACGCAAGCGACGACAACCAAATTGACCGTGACGGTTCCGTTCGGCGTCGAGACCGGAACAGTCAAAGTCATCACTCCGATGGGCGAAGGTATCAGCGCGAGCGTGCTGCCCGTGCAAACCTCGATCAGCGGGCTGGTCGAAGACACTTCGCGTAAGCCGCTCAAAGATGTGTCGGTTTCAGTGAAACTATCCAGTTCGACTCCCACGACGAAGACCGACGCCGATGGCCATTTCGTTTTGCCTCTGCCGGCGGGTTTGCCGTCAGGTGTGTATGATGTCAGTGTTGATGGCGGCACGGTCAACATCAACCCCCCTTACCCGAAAGTCTCGTTGAAAATCGGCGCGCAGCAGAGCCGCGACAACGCCATAGCGCCTACCGCGTTACAGCAGGCGACGGGATCGGGCGGAACAGTCGGCGATGGGGCTGCGTTCGGCGGCGATGACGATGAATTCGGCGGCGATGACGGAATACCCGTTCCGGGCAGGAAGCTTGGCCCGCAGCCTCTCACGATTGTGACGGATGATTTCAAGCTGGAAGTTCAAGCTTCGACAAAAGCCAAATTCCCGGACAACAGCACGAGCGGCGATATATTCCTGACGCCTCTTGAAAACGCTCGCACTCCGGTTGATTTACCGTTCGGTTATTTCAGTTCGAGCATTGTGCAAATCACTCCGTTCGGCGTGGAACTCGATCCGGGCGCAAAACTCATCTTCCCGAATAAGGACGGCCTTCCGGCGGGGGCGCCAGTAGCGCTCTTCCGTTACGATCAGACGGAAGGAAAGTTTTTGCAGGATTCAGCGCGCGTGAATGTGACCGCCGACGGCAAGTGGATTGAGACCGAGCAGGGAGCGATCAAAACCACGACATATTATTTCGCGGCTGTGCCACGCAACACGACAACGATCACCGGGCGCGTTTTTGAAAAAGACGGCAAGACGCCGGTCGCTCGCGCGCTGGCCAGGTTCAGAGGGCAAGAGGCTCTGACCGACGGTACTGGCAGCTATGTGCTGCGCTTCGTCGCGGTCAAGGACGGCGAAGACGTTTCGGTCGAAGTCAGCACGGTTCGGGCGAACGGACGCGTTGATCGCGTCCTGACCCCGAAAGCTCAGGCTGTGCTCGGCGGCACGACCAAAGCGCCTGACGTGCGGATGCCGGGCACAACCGAAAATCGCCCGCCAACGGTCATCGGGCCTAAGAAACTGACCATTGATGAAGGCAAAACGACGGACAGGATACTCATTGTCACTGATCCCGACGCGAACCAGACGATAAGCGTCAAAGTCGAAGGCGCGTCTTTCGCCAGAATCATCAGCGGCGGATTGATCTCCGCCACCCCCTGGACATTGCGCCTGAATCCGAGTTACTCGCAATCAGGCGCCTACAAATTGTTACTCACTGCGACAGACAACGCCGGCGGAAGCAACACGGAGGAAGTCACGCTGGTCGTCAAGAATGTCAATCGCGCCCCGGCCGCAAACAACCAGATGGTCTCGGTTGATGAAGACACGCCGCTGGCGATCAAACTTGAAGGCAGCGATCTTGACGGAGACTCGCTGAGCTACACGATCGTCAATCAGCCGTCGAATGGCAAGATCAGCGGCAGCGGGCAAAATGTGACTTATACTCCAAATCTGAATTTCAACGGCACAGATCGTTTCACGTTCAAAGTCAACGACGGCGACAAAGACAGCGCCGCCGCGACCGTCACGATCAATGTCAGACCGGTCAACGATCCGCCTGTTCTGACCGTGCCCGGAGCGCAGACCGTCAGCGAAGGCCAGACGATCAGCTTTATCGTCTCGGCCTCCGATCCGGATTCCACTAAGTTGACCATCACCGCATCGGATTTGCCCGTCGGCGCAACGCTCACACCACTGGCGGGAGCGCGCGCGCAATTCCAATGGATCCCCGGCTTCGTGCAATCGGGGACTTATGCGATCACTTTCAAGGTTTCTGATGACGCCTCACCATCGTTGAGCGACGCGAAAGAGGTGCGGATCACCGTTGATGACACGCCGTTTTTCACCACGCCGACTCCGAAGAAAGTGAACGAAGGCCAGTTGCTGGCTTTCGATGTCACAGCGGTTGGCGGATTGCCAGGCCCGGTTTCATTCTCGGTGACTGACATTCCCCCTGGCGCAGCGTTCCAGAATCTGGCGGTCAATACCTTGCAGTTCCGCTGGACGCCGAATTTCACGCAAGCCGGGACTTATCTGATCGGCATCAAGGCGACACTCAATCTTCAACCGGTGGTGAGTGAAATAAGGTATGTGCAGGTTACGGTCTTCGACACGCAACACGACTTCGCCGAAGACCCTGCGGATTTGACCGTGATCGGAGCGAACGATGCGCTCCCGCCTGCGCCGGGCAGCGGCCTCGGCGGCAGCGTGGCGATTGGCGATCTGGACGGAGACGGCGTTGACGATCTGGCCATAGGCGCGCCATCAGACGGCAGCGGCGGCCAGGTCCACATCTTCCTTATGCGTATGATCCCTAAAGAAACAATTGATCTGGCCAAACAGCCAGCGAACGTGACCATCAAGGGCGAATTCTCCGGCGATCAGTTCGGATCGAGTCTGGCCATCGGCGACATAAACGGCGACGGGAAGAACGATTTGATCATCGGCGCGCCTACAGCCGCCGCATCCCCAAATGCGACTGACGGAGGGAAGGTCTATGCGGTCTTCGGCAATCTGACACCGGGAACTTATGACATCGCAAAGATCGCAAACCTGACCATCCTGGGCGCGTCGCGCGGCGATCATCTTGGCGCAAGCGTGGCGGTCGGGAAGATCGGCGGAGCCTCGGAGCCTGCCGGGCTGATTATCGGCGCCCCACTGTGTGATGTTCCTGTGGCTGACGCCTCTCTGCCCGACGCCGGCTGCGTCTACGGATTTTATGGAGCCGCCGCGCTCACGGGCCTCAAAGACCTCAGCGCCACTTCCGCCGATTTCACTATCACCGGAATCGCGACCAACGGCCAAATGGGGGCTTCGCTGGCCACCGGTAATTTCAACGCTGATGATTTGGCCGACATAGCCATTGGCGCGCCCGGCGCCGATTTCGGCTCATTGAAGGCCGCAGGCATTGTTTTCCTGGCGCCCGGCTCGAAATCTTTGAAGGACCAGATCAACGCCTCACAAGCGGCGACTCTGCTCTTGAACGGCGCCGGGGCCGGGGACGCCGCCGGATCGTCTGTGGCGATGGGAGACGTGAACGGCGATGGCCGCGCGGATTTGATCATCGGCGCGCCCAACGCCGACGGCCCGAACGGCGCGCGTCCGGATTCCGGCGAGGTCTACATCATTTTCGGCATGCCGGTGATTCAGGGACGGCCGTCTCAAATGACGATCTTCGGCGGCGGCGTGAAAAACGACGATTTCCCGGATGGCTTAGGCTCCAGTCTGGCCGTCGGCGATTTCACCGGCGATGGAACGCCAGACCTGATTATCGGCGCGCCCGGAGCCGATTCTGTCAGTTCGTCACGTCAGCCCACAGGCGCGGCTTATATGATTTTCGGCGGGCGCAATTTTGAACCGGGGACGTTTGACTTAACAAGCAAGGTTGCCGACCTGAAGATATTCGGCGCGAAACCAGGGGATCGCCTGGGCGCCGGAGGATTGGCTCTCGGCAAATCGGATTCGTCAGGAGCTAACAAACTGGCAATCGGAGTTCCGGCGGCGTCGAAAGGCAATGCCGCAGGAGGCGGAGCAGGCGAGGCGCGGGTACTGTTCGGAGTTAAGAGATAAAGGGATAGGAAATGGTTAGTGGGGATTCTTCGTTTGATCTGAATCCCCACTCACCATCCCCTACTCCCTACTCCCTTCTCAGTTCAGGTGTGATGCGTTAAGCAACTCTCTTTTGAATTCCAGAGCGCGTTGTTGCCGATCTATCGGGTCTTTCTCCAGCGCGCGAAATATCTCAGCCTCAAGCACCATATTCACGTCGGGATTGAGCGTATGTAGCGAAGGCGGCCTTGAGTTGAGCAGCTTGACGCCGAAATCGCCGACGCGTTTTGCCGTGAATGGCGGCTGTCCCGCCAACATTTCGTAAGCGATCACTCCCAGGCTGTAAATGTCCGAACGAAGATCGGCCTCTTCTCCGCGAAATTGTTCCGGGCTTAGATAAGTAGGGCGCAGCGGCAATTGCCCCTGCCCCTGCAGTTTCGCCGTCGTGCCAGGGACGAATTGCCGGCCCGATGCGAATTTGCAGAAGCTGAAATTAACGATCTTGATATTCGGGGTTGGCTGGTCGGGGTTTTGAACCAGGATGATGCCTTCGGGTTTCAGGTCGCGATGAACCAATCCCGCTTTGTGCGAAGCGTCCATCGCCTCGCAGGCATCGGCGATGATCCGAACCGTGTCGTCAACATTGAATTTGCCCTGGCGCTTCATCTCCTCGCGCAACGAACTTCCTTTGACGTATTCGCTGACGATGTAAGCGCACGCGTTCTGCAATACCCCGAAATCGAAGACGGCGGCAATCCTCGGATTTTTGAAATCCAGGGCGATCTGCGCTTCGCGGCGAAACCGATCCTGCGCGCGCGGGTCGGCGATCACGCTCGCGCGAATGACTTTGACCGCTACCTCCTGTCCGGCTTCGTTCACCGCTACGAAGACTATGCCCGAACCCCCATGATTGATCACGCGCTCCAGACGGTAGCGCATGTTGATTGTGTAAGGAATCGTCTCGATGCCTCTCAGTTCAACCAGGCAGTCACGGCAAAACTGCATGTTCGAGGGGTAACAGCGTTTGCATGAAACGCATTCGCGCACGGTGTCGGTGGGATCGTAAGCAGGCATACCATCTCCTCTACTGCGTAAGGGACAGCGCGACCCAATGACAGAATTGACCAGGCAATACTGCGAGGCTCGTCAGTCCTGTTCTATCCAAGTCTGATTTGACAGCTTTTGAAAAATCGCTGAAACGATGGCCGGAGATTATCACAATTTACGCGGGCTTGCGTAGCCCCCGGCTTGTGCGACAAAACCCGCCCCGGCTAAAATCGCCGCGCTTCATCATCGCGTACCAATACACCAATCCGACAACTCGAATCTTAAGGAGAACACCGAATGTCCAACCTGACCAGGAGAGAATGGAACAAGCTCGCGCTCGGCGCGGCAGTCGCAGTCACGCTTCCCGCGGGAATCTTCGCCGCCGGTAAGCCCAATTCAAAAATCAAAGGAGTGCAGATCGGCGCTCAGAGCTACAGTTTCCGCGACCGCTCGCTCGACGACGCGATCAAAGCCTACGTCGAAATCGGCCTGAGCAGTTGCGAACTGTGGTCGGGCCATCTGGAACCGAGGGGGTTAAAGCGCGACGACATTCGCAAATGGCGGCTGACCACGCCGCTCAACTTCTTCTCGCTGGTGAGCGAGAAGTTCAAAAAAGCGGGCATTGATCTTTACGCCCTCAATTACAGCTTCCGCGAGGATTACACCGACGAAGAAATTGCGCGCGGCTTTGAAATCGCAAAGGCGTTGGGCGCGAAAGCGATCACCGCATCGTCGAACGTTTCGACCGCCAAACGCATTGACCCGTTCGCGAAGAAGTACAAGATGCGCGTCGGCATGCACAACCACTCGAACATCCGCGCCAACGAATTCGCCACGCCCGACGATTTCGCCAAAGCGATGGAAGGCATGTCCGAATACATCTGCGTCAACCTGGACATCGGCCATTTCACGGCGGCCAACTTCGACGCGGTTGATTATCTGAGCAAACACCATGGCCGCATCGTCACGCTGCACATCAAAGACCGCAAACGCGATCAGGGCGCCAACGTTGTCTTCGGCGAAGGCGACACACCGATCAAACCCGTTCTCGAATTGCTGATGAAGAACAAATGGCAGATTCCGGCCAACATTGAATATGAATACAAAGGCGAAGATACGGTGGCGGAGGTCAAAAGGTGTTACGAGTATTGCAGGAAGGCGCTTGGGGCTTGAAGCCAGAGAGAGTACCGAAATAACGGAACGAACGGAAAATTCTCAAGAGGCTTCATTTCTTTGTTCCGTTTGTTCCGTTATTTCCGTCTTTTCCGTATTCTCTCTTTTGGTCAACACTGATCGAGCATTTCGTTGTAACCCGGCCAGCTTCGCCCGCTTGATCGCGCTCTTGCGAAACCGAGTCGAAAAATCCTCTTGCGACATTTGGAGCAACTCCGACAGCTTCAGTTCAACCACTCCTTCACGCGGTTCAAATCGCTCTTCCCCGGTTTCTTTTGAAAACCGCGACCAGGGGCAAACATCCTGGCAGATGTCGCAGCCGAAAACCCAGCCTTCAAGATTCGATTTGATCGGTTCCGGCAACTCCGGCTCGCGCAGCTCAATCGTGCCGTAAGAGATGCAGCGCGTCGCGTCGAGCTGATAAGGCGCGATGATCGCTCCCGTCGGACAGGCGTCAATGCACGCCCGGCATTTGCCGCAGTGATCGGGTTCGATAATCGAGTCGTAATCGAGTTCAATCGAAAGCAACAATTCGCCCAGAAAAACCCACGAGCCGAACTCTTTCGTGATCAGGTTGGTGTGTTTGCCGATCCAGCCGAGACCCGCGCGCGCAGCCCAGGCCTTATCCATAATCGGGGCGCTGTCAATGCAGATTTTGCCTTCGACTTCCGGTTCGCGCTCACGAATCCATTCGAGCAGGGCTTTCAACTTGTCGCGCAACACGTCGTGATAATCGTCGCCCCAGGCGTAACGCGAAATCTTGCCGACTGCCGGATGATCAACATGCTTTTCAGGCCGGAAGTAGTTGAGCGCAACGCATACAACCGATTTCGCCGAAGGCAGCAGCAATCGCGGATCGGCGCGCTGTTGCGGATCGCGCGCCATGTACCACATCTGCCCTTGAAACCTGCGCGCCAGCCATTCGCCGAGCCGCGCGCCCTCTTCGGTCAACGCGGTAGCGGGCACGACGCCGACTTTGTTGAACCCCAGTCGGCGCGCTTCCAGCTTGATCTCTTCTGATAACGTCTTTGCCATCGCCCGTATTGTAGCTTGTTTGCGCATCCAGGCTACGGCCTGTATGCTTTTTGGCGAGGTACAACTATGAAATGTCCGACGTGTAAGACTGAAGAGTTAGTTTTATCTTCGCTCGAAAATAATTTGACCTCGCGCCAGTGCGGCAAATGCGGCGGCAATTGGATTCCGTCTTTTGAATACTGGAAGTGGCGCGAGCAGCACAAGGAGAGCCTGCCGGAGAATTTCGCCGGACAACCTGTCCCGCCCAACCCGACGACCGGCGCGCTGATCGCCAAACTCTGCCCGGAATGCAACACGATCCTGATCAAATACAAAGTCGGGCACGGCGTCAATTTCTCGATTGACCAGTGCAGCAATTGCGGCGGCGTATGGTTCGATAAGGACGAATGGGAAGCGCTCAAGGCCCGCAGCCTGCACGACGATGTTTACATGATCTTCACCGCGCCCTGGCAATCCCAGGTGCGCAGCGAGGAATCGCGCCGCGCCCAGGAAGAAATTTATCGCAAGAAATTCGGCGAAGAGGGGTTCGATGAAATCCAGCGGATGAAAGAATGGATTGACGGGCATCCGCGCAAGCAGGAAATCATCGCGTATCTGATGTCGGGTTAATCATGAATGTTTCTGGCGCGCCGGCCCGTAAACGACGCTTTCCAGAAAAAGCCCTGACGGAGGCGCGGTCACTCGCGCAGGATCGAGCGGCGATTTATTCGACGGTTGTTCGATCAACCGCGCAAAATCTTCAACGCTCACATTTCCCCGCCCAACTTCAACCAGCGATCCAACCAACCGCCGCACCATCTTCCACAAAAAATGCGAAGCCGTGATGTGAAACAGAATCAGATGCCCGTCGGTCGCGATCTCGGCTGAATCAACGACGACGATTGTTGATTGCCCGTCGCGCTTCACGTCGCGCTCGCTGAACGCCGCGAAATCGTGACGGCCAACGATCAATTCAGCCGCGCGCGCCATCGCGTTCACGTCCAGCCGATCCTTCACCCACCAGACATATTTCTTGCTGAACGCCGAACGCCGCGTCGAGATTTGATAAAGGTAACTGCGCGAAACCGCGTCGTGACGGGCGTGAAAACGATCCGGAACTTCTTCAACTTCGAGGAGATTGATGTCGGAAGGCAAACGGTCGTTGATGCCGAAGAGAATCTCATGCGGACGCGGAATGTTTTTCGGGCGGCCTCCGCGCGGCGAAAGCTTCAGATGGGCGACCTGAGCCAGAGCGTGAACGCCTGCGTCAGTGCGCCCCGCGCCGCCGATCTCGATCTGCCGCTGGAAAAAATCTTCGGCGGCTTTGCGCAATTCGCCAGCGATGGTGCGGGCGTTCGATTGCTCCTGCCAACCGCTGTAGCGCGCGCCGTCGTATTCGAGCGTGATTTTCCAGGTTCGCATTTGGTTGCCGAGAGTAAGCTATCAATTCTGAGATACAATCCGAACCACTGAGCCGGGGCTGATATTTGTCAGGGCTGACAAAATCTGGGGGACGAATGGAATCAAATCTTCATAACGGTTGCTCTTCGCGTGGATGATAACCAGCGATATTTTCAATGCGGAGAAGTTTTGTTGGGCGGGAATGTTCTGATCTACTGTGATCAATGCGTCGTAAGCGTCGTTTGCTTCTCGAAGCAAACGACCATTCTTCAGCCCTTTGAATCCGGCGTCTTCCACAGTGAAAGCTTCATGCGGCGCCAAAGCCTTCTTCAGACGCTTGGGCATGCATTCATCAAGCAGCAGCTTCATATTCTGACGCATATTCGGCCAGGAGCCTTCTTCTTATCACCTCGATCAAGCCGTAAGCCTGCTCTCGATCAACGGTGGGAAAATCATCCAGGAACACTTCAATACCATCTCCGCCTTCCAGATAATCGAATAAGTTTTTGATCGGTACGCGAGTGCCCATAAACACAGGGGTTCCACTCATCTTTTCGGGATCAACTTCGATGATTTCATCCAATTTCATGACTCACCTCCGTCGAAAGTATACATCGAATTTTCAACAGCAATTCACTTAAACGTCCCAACCCTCAATCTTCGTCCCCTTCGGTTGCGGCTTGACCATCGGCGCGTTGTCGCGTTCGCGCTGTTCAATGTTCGACTCGCTGAAATACTTCCGCCACTCGCTTGGCGCGTCAATCGTCTCGCCGCCGTGTTTCGTGATGCGTTGGCGGACGGCGGCCAGCACGGGCGTGTTGACCGCGACGCCTGAAACGATCACCTGCCCTTTGGTCAACGCGGGCAATTCATCCAGCAAGCGCCGCCCCGCGCCTTCGACCGACGAAGCGATGGTCTGCTGATCAATCGGATTGACGATGCGCATGATGAATTGCGTCATGCATTGCGACAGCACGTCCTGATCGAGCTTGCCCGGACGCTGCGTGATCAATCCGATGCCCACGCCGAATTTGCGGCCTTCCGAGAGAATTGTTTTCAGGATGTTGGTTGAAACCACCTGCTGTCCGGCGGGCGCGTAACGGTGCGATTCTTCGAGCAGGACGAAAACCGGGAAGGGCAGCGATTCATCGCCCGCAGCCGCATTGCCGCGCACCGTCGCCACGCGCGCTTTGTTAGTGCGGCGAAGCAGCGCGCCAACGATCACCTGCTGCTCGTTCTCTTCGATTTCGGAAAGCTGCAGCACGGTGCATTGGCCGGGGCGGAACAAATCCTGAAGCGGGATGTGTTCGTGGTCGGAGAAGATGTGGCTCTGCTCGAAGCGGCGGCGCAATCGCCATTCGAGGCCGTCAATCGTGCTGACGTTGCCGCCGCCTTTACCCTTCTCGTCTTCGTAACGCAGCGACAGCACTTCGTTCAGCAGATCGTTGAATCCCCACGTTCCGCGCTCGGCGCCGCGCGTGTTGATCAACGCTTTGTAAGCCTGGCTCAGAAACGTCCGCATTTTCTCGGTCATTTCGGGCAGCAGATAAACGATGTCGGCTTCGGTCAACGTCGAGATGCGGACTTTGATCCTGCCCGGCGTGAAGATTCTGACTTCGGGTTTGTAACCGGCGGCGGCGAAGGCCGGATGTTGGTGAATCTCCTGCAGCGTGGCGTATTCGCTGTGCGGGTCAACGATCAAAACAGCCGCGCGGTTGTTCGGCATCAACAACTCTTCGATCAGCACGCCCGCCGCGTAACTCTTGCCGGCGCCCGTCGAGGCCAGAATCGCCAGGTGTGTCGAGACGACGTCTTTGACCGAGAGCACGACGGGAACCTCGTCGCGTTTGCGCGTCAGCAAAGAGCCGATGTGCGCGCCGCCCTGTTCGCCGCGCTGTCGCGGCGAGAGCATTTTCGACAACATCTCATTCGACGCCAGAAAGACCTGTTGCCCCGGCGTCGGCGGGATGCGCGGGTTGATGAAATCGCCGATTGTCTCGCTGAAAAAGCCTATCGTTTCGACCGCGATCTCGTAAATCTCAACGCCCTCATCGGCGATGCCGATCAGGCTCGACACCAGCGCGGGCGGCGTGTTTGGGTCGGCCAGGAAACTGTCGGGCAGATTGCGCACCAACGCGCGCTCAGCGATTGTGCCGACGATCCGCAACTCACTCTCACCATCGCTGGCGTGGTAGTAGACGAATTCACCGATGCGCGTCTGCGCGTTGTCGGTGGTGATGAAGGTGAACTCGTGCGGGTTATCTCCGGGACCTTTGACTGTGCCAATGAGTATTTCTTGCATGGTCATATCTTCAGGTGAATGAGAAGGCGCTTCGCAACAAGCGCGTTTTCAAACCAACATAGCCTTGATCGCCTGCGATCAGGTCGCGCAACACTTCGCGGACGCCGCGATGGCGTTTGGCGAATTGCACCATCCGTTCGGTCAGCGGCGCTCCAACGAAATTGCCGTGATAAAAACGATGCTGCAACTGCGCCGCCCGGCGCATCTCGGCGCCGAACTCGGCCCGCCACATCTCATCGAAATCTTCGACCCGATTGATCATCGCCTGCGCCAGCAGATCAGCCGATTTGATCGCGTAATAAATTCCCTCGCCCGTCAGCGGATCAACGAAACCGGCTGCGTCTCCGATCAATGCCCACGTCCGTTTCGAGTCGCAGGCTCTCAGCCGATCCCAGGTCGAAACGTCGAGCGAGGGAATCATCGCCGCGTAAAAGCTGGCGCGCGCGGTCGAATTGCCCGAAGCCGTTTTGAGTTCGCTCGCAAGTTCGCAGTCTTGAGTCTCGATGAAGTCAATCAATTCGGCCTTCATGCGAGCCGGAGTTGTTTCCTGATAGCCGCAGGCGATGCCGTAAGAGATGTGATCGGTGCGCGGGAAGAGCCACAGATAACCGCCGAATTCGTCCAGATATTTCACGTCAACGCGCGACAGGCTCTCCGCAGTTTTGACGTTCCACCCCAGAGCGTAAGCGAAATCTTTCGGCTCGAATTTCACGCCGACGCGGCGGCGGGTGACGCTGCTCGCGCCGTCCGCGCCGACCAGAAAGTCGGCGGTGAAATCGCCAGCGGCGGTTTCAATTCGCCAATGGCCGTTTGCGAACTCGGCGCCTTCGATCCGATTGCAGTAAAGCCGCGCGCCCGCGTCAATCGCGCGCTGCCGCATCATCCGGCCAAGTTCCTTGCGCGAGTAGATGGCGAAATCGTGGCGCGGCGCAACCGTCAATTCGCGGTTTTGCGCCGTAATTAGCCGCAGGCTGGAGATCATCCGCTTCGGCGTCTGGCCATCGCGCAGGAATTCAAATTCGCGCAGCGCTTTTGACGTGACGCCGCCGCCGCAGGGTTTCTCCCACGCCTCGCGCGCGTCGAAGAGCAGAATTTCAAATCCGTTTTTACTGAGCTGATGGGCAAGGCGCGCCCCGGCAGGCCCGGCTCCGACAATCGCAACTCGCATTTCAAAATCTCGCTTGAATAGATTCGCTCTCGAAAGCGCGCCGATTATAGCGCACGAAGCCGCGAAATTTCTCTTCTTGACACGTTTCGGCGCGATGCGTACTGTCTTGAGTTTCCGGCCCTGGCAGTATTTTTGGCTTGAGAGGATTGATTATGCTTGATATTCATTTTGTGCGGGAGAATTTTGATCTCGTGCGCGAAAAACTTGGCGCCCGCAATTTCGATCCGGCGTCGCTCGACAATTTCACCGAGCTTGACGGCGTGCGCCGCTCGCTGATTCGCGAACGCGACGAACTGAACGCCGCCAGCAACCGCATCAGCAAAGAGGTCGGCGCGTTGATGCGCGAAGGTAAAAAAGATGAAGCCGAAGCGAAGAAGGCCGAATCGCGCTCCGTCGCCGAGAAGGCGAAGGGAATCGAGGTCAAGCTCGATGAGCTTGAAAACGAGTTCCGCTCGATTCTGATCAGCGTGCCGAACCTGCCGCACGAATCGGTTCCTGTCGGCGAAGATGAATCGGCGAACACGGAAGTACGCCGCTGGGGAACGCCGCGCGATTTCGCGGCTGAAGGCTTCGAGCCGAAAGATCACGTTGATCTCGGCGTGGCCCTCGGCATTCTCGATCAGGAGCGCGCGACGAAGGTTACAGGCGCGCGTTTTTCTGTTTTGTCCGGCCTCGGCGCGAAGCTCGAACGCGCGTTGATCAATTTCATGCTCGACCTGCACACGACCGAGCACGGTTATCGAGAGATGCTGCCGCCGTTCATCGTCAACGACGACTCGCTCTTCGGCACGGGACAGCTTCCGAAGTTTGAAGCCGATTTGTTCAAGCTGCGATTCGAGCGCGATTACTATCTGGTTCCGACCGCCGAAGTGCCGCTGACGAATTTGCATCGCGACGAGGTTTTGAGCGAGAAGGATTTGACGTTGAGCTACACGGCTTACACGCCGTGCTTTCGTTCCGAAGCCGGCAGCTACGGACGCGACGTGCGCGGGCTGATCCGCCAACACCAGTTCGACAAAGTCGAATTGGTCAAGATCACGAAGCCGGAAGATTCCTACGAGGCTTTGGAGAAGTTGACGCGCGACGCCGAAACCGTGCTGCAACGGCTCGAACTGCCTTACCGCACGATGACGCTTTCGACAGGTGACATGGGATTTTCGGCGGCGAAGACTTACGACATCGAGGTCTGGCTGCCGAGCCAGAAGACTTATCGTGAAATCTCTTCGTGCTCGAACTGCGAAGCGTTCCAGGCCCGACGCGCGCAGATTCGCTTCAAACGCGACGGCAAATCGAAGACCGAATTCGTCCACACGCTGAACGGTTCGGGATTGGCTGTCGGAAGGACGTGGCTGGCGATTCTGGAAAATTATCAGCAGGCTGATGGCTCGGTGAAAGTTCCGAAAGCGCTAAGGCAATATCTGGGCGTTGATGCGATCACACCTCAGTAATCAAGAGAGAACAGACAGGATTTACGGGATTTTTCAGGATTGAAGAGCAATTGTTTTCATCCTGGCGAATCCCGTAAATCCTGTCTGTTTTTACTGCTCGCCTAGCAGTCTGCGAATCCTCAGCTCCAGCGCTGCGCGTATCTCCGTGTCATCCAGCGCGTATTCGATCACGGTCTTCAGATAATTGACCGGATCGCCGATGGTCAGCCATTCGCCGTCGGTCACCGGTTGCGCGACGACACGCCCTCCGCGACGTATGTATTCGCGCACCGCGTCAGTCAGCCACAACTCGTTCGACTTGCCCAGTGGAATCTCGCTCAGAATCTGAATCACATCGGTCGAAAGCAGAAAACGTCCGAACATCGCCAGATTCGATTTAGCTTCTTCGCGCGGCGGCTTCTCGATCACGTCCTTCATTTCCTCATTGCTTCCCTCTTTGAACTCGACGATGCCGTAGCGAGACACGTCTTCCCACGCGACTTCCTGCGTGCCGGCGACCAGGGCGTTCGTTCGCTTGTGCGTCTCGACCAGTTGTTTGGCAAAAGCGACTTTGGTTTTGAGTATGTCATCGCCGTATGCGTAGATGAATCCTCCACCTTCGGGAATGTGCGGGCGCGCGACCATCAGCGGCGTGCCGTTGCCGTAAGGGCCGGATTGCGGCTCGAAGATGATTTCGACGCCGGACAATTTATCAACAAATTCGTCGAGCGGTTTGTATTTGCCGCGCGGCGGCAGCGCGGACGGTTTGTATTGGCGATGCAGCGGGCCGGGGTTTTCGCCGGTGATGATGATGACCTTCTTCAGCCCGGCTTCGATGAACTCTTCGATGATCAATTGAATCGCAGGTTTGTTGATGATCGCCAGAAGCTCTTTCGGATAACCCAACGTGACCGGCAACATTCTGGTGCCCGATCCTGCGGCGGCGATCACTCCTGTTTCGACTTTCATATGATTGCTCTCCATTCACGGAATCTATTTTTATCGGCGGGGAGATGCGACGCGCCAAAATAGCATCCGGCTTCGCCGCCGCTCAAGCGATAAATTTTCGTGAGGGCCTCCTCCCCGAACCAATTGGTTCGGGGAGGAGGTTGTGTTTGTGGTGGGGTGGGTCAGGGTGGTTGTTGATCAGTGAATGGAGCTGCTGCTCAGGCAGCCATTTTGTAGTTGTAGAGTGGTAGGAAAGCGCATGGACGTATGAATACACGCGCGCCGAAACGCGTTTGAACGTTATGAAAACAAGTGATGAAAAGCAGATTGTTCTGCGCAAGCGAAAGCGGGCGCAGTCCCACGACGACAGGTAAAGCTTGTAGGGCTATTTTCTTTTTGGCCTTTGCAGATTGGATGATTTGCGCTTTCGGCCCGATGCTACCTTCGGCGCAATTGGGATCGAGGTCTATTGCCTCGTTAAAAGAAACAACGATGGCGGGACTTTAATCGTGAGAGGGAAAGGTGTCAAGAGTTTTATTCGCCGAGGCTGAGAAAATTTCGATCACAAGTCACGTTGATCGTTGGGATCAGTGACGCGGCGTTTGCGCGTATGGGTTTTGGGCGACGGAGGCGGAGGCGCAGGGTCTTCGGCGAACGCAGGGCGCAGGGCGAAGTTCTCGAATGTCGAGAGAATTGCGCTGATGTCAGTTGACGACGCCAGAGGAATCGCAAAATTGAGCCTCTTGATCTCGGGAAGCTCGACAGGTTTCGGAGCGGGCGGCGCGACGGGGCGGTCACTCCCTCCTGGCTCCTTCGCCGCTTCGGATGGGCTGGTTTCCGCCGGTTGTTCCGGCTGAGCGGTGGGAGCGGGTTGCGGTGATCGCGGCTTAGCAGGTTTGGCCTCTTTTGTTTCAGACGAGGCCGCGACCGAAGAATCGCCTCGATCCGTCTTTGGAAGCACAGGCGAAATCGAAAGTTTGTATCGAGAGTCCTTCTCCGGTGTGGAGTCGCCAGTTTTTGACTCTGATTTCATCCTTGCATTTCTGGCGCTCGATTTTGCAGAAGCCTCTGTCTTGGTTGGATTGGATGGCGCGCCAGATGACGTGTTGGATGACGTGTTGGATGACGTGTTGGATGAAGAATCGTCGGCAACGCCCAATCGCCTGTTCAGCCCATCCAGCGATCCGTTGACTTTGCGATAGAGCGATTCAATCACCGCGCGGTTCACGTCAATTTCAGAACCTGCCGCGGGCGGTTCGTAACCGGCGATGTATAAATCCAGAGCCTCTTTCAAATCTCCCTGCGTCTCCTTAACTGTCGCCAGCCGCCACAACGTCTGCCTGCCTTCAGGGAGCGAGCCGTAAGCGTTCACCGCTTCGGTCAAAACCTCGACCGCTTCCTGGCTTTTGCCAGCTTTGAACAGCGCCCATCCTTTGGCGCTGAGCGCGCGTCCGCGAAATACGGCCAGACGGCCATTGCGGTCGTAATTAGGATATTCGCGCAGCGAGCCATCGGCTTCCGTAGCCACCTCGGCCAATCCCAACGCCTGATCAGCCACTTCGATTGCCAGACCGGTTGCAACGCCGGCTTGAGCAAGCTGTCCGGCGATGTACAGCATCCTGAACGAACGCCGCACATTTTCGACCTCGATGAAATCCATCGCGGCTCGATCCAGCTCTTCCATTTGCCTGCGTCGAGCCGCAGTATCATTTTGCGCGGCGTTTCTAACAGCGCCTTTATCGTGTTTGGAAGCGCGCGCCGCCGCAACCGGCGTTTTGATGACGCGCAGGTAAACGTTGAATCTGACCAGCGACTCGGCGATCTTGAATGTCTCGTCTGTCGTCGGCGGCTCAGCCAGGAAGATCGCCGCCTGATGTTCGCGCAAGAGCAGTTCTTTCAAATTGTCGGCCTGCGCGTCGAACACGCCGCCGAGTTTCGTCGTGAATTGCTTCTGCGGCGAATAACTGAAGGCTTTGGAGAACTGTTCCAGCGCGCCGTCGAAATCTTCGACGGCAAGATAGAGTTTGCCCAGCGTGAAATAGAGCGTCGGGAAGCTCGCGTACGATCGAGCCGCGAGCAGGTGGCGTTCGGCTTCGAAATATTTTCCTGTCGCCAGTTCCACTTCGGCGGCGGCGATGCGCGCCCAGGCGTAACGCGGTTCGATCAGCAACGCGGCTTCGGCGGCCTTCCGCGCCTCATTCGGTTTGTTCTGCGCGAGGTAAAGAAACGCCATCTGCGTTTGCAGGTAAATGTCTCCGGTTATTTCATCAACCGAACCGCGCAGGTCGCGCGCCTGATTCAAGGCCGCCGTCATCTGTTCTTCGTCGCCCTGGGCTAGATAAGCCAGAGCCATGCCTTTGTAAGACGACGAATGTTTCGGCTCGATCTCGATCTGTTTGCGATAGAGTTTGATTGCGTCGGCGTAAGCTCCGTGGGCGCGATAAAGGTTGGCAAGTTCGTAATAAGCCCGTTTGTCGTTGGCGTCGAAACTGGCCGCAAGTTGGTATTCGGCGACCGCGTCGTCCAGCCGCAATCCCATTCGGTAAGCCGCGCCCAGCATCCGTCGCAGTCTGGCTTCGTCTCCCGCAAGTTTTGACGCGGTTTCGAGCGCGTGGATCGCATCATCGGCGGCCTCGACGGTCATGTAAAACTCGCCCAGTGAAGCGAGCCTCGGCGGTTCCTTGGCGAATCGTTTTTCCAGTTGCCGCGCCAATTCAACCGCTTCGTTCCGATAACCACGCAATGACAGCGCGAACGGAATGCGGATGACCGTCTCTTCAAAAAAACGATCTGTGATGTGGTCTGGCAGCGCTTGCGCCGCGTGGCGAAAATTCTCCACCGCTCCGGCGCTGTTTTCTCCGAGTTGGCTGTCAGCGAGTTGCGCCCAGCTTGCGACAATGGCTTCGCGCGCCGTCTGGGCCTGTTCGGGAATGTTGTTGGTCTTCAGAAATTTTTGCAGCGCTACGATGCGGGCGTTCGGGTCTTCGATTGCGAGAACGCTCTCGATTGATCCCTGCGCGGGTGTTTCTTGCGTTTGCGCCGGCGCCGGAGCGTTCACCAGTGCGCAGATCAACGCGCACATCAATATCCATTTCGCGCATGCCGGGCTTGAGCATTTCGGACTTACGTCCAACGGGTGGGTTTTCATCAGACCATTCGCCTCACTCGAAACAGCCAGATTGTGGGAATTGGGGAATAATCCGGGTTATCACTGTTTATCCGTTACTGAGCGCGGGAATAGTAGTCTGTTGGCGCGCCAAAGTAAAACCCGGCGTTAAGCCGGATCACACGGAATTCGATCAGGCTCTGCGCCGGACATCAGCGAACGTCAATAAGCTATCTGTAGGGCGGATAGTTCTTGAACAGTTTCTCGACCGCCTTTCTCAACCTCTTGATGTTCTTCTCCGATTTGTGAGAAATGAAATCGGAAGCGACGCCGCGCCAGAACAGTTGATTCTGCCGGGCGTCCACCAGGGTTACTGATAGTTCAAACTCCTGCCGCACGATTGGGTCCATCGTGAACGGGCCGCCTCCCCAACCCGGCCCCC
>WBZO01001470.1_pt2 | contig 29594 bp, 15 predicted proteins | sample 5204261 | NCBI WGS metagenome assembly WBZO01 (sample SAMN12412400, study PRJNA552823) | activated sludge metagenome | isolation source: activated sludge from anammox sidestream of wastewater treatment plant... | place: USA: North Carolina | collected 2017-09
CTTTTTACTTTTTACTTGCCATGTCCTTAGCTACTCCTGAACGTCTCTTGCAGCGTCTCGATTGGACGGTGATTCGTCGGCTAGACGGTATGTTGCAGGGTGAATACCGTTCGCTCTTTACGGGCGCGGGGCTCGACCTCGCGGAAATCCGCGAATACACCGCCGAAGACGACATCCGTTACATGGATTGGAATGTCACCGCGCGCATGGGGACGCCGTACGTGCGGCAATATCACGAAGACCGCGAAATCAACGCGTGGTTTTTGCTCGACCTTTCGCCGTCGGTGGATTTCGGCACGACGAACGCGTTGAAACGCGATTGCTTGATTGAATTTGTCGGCGTAATGGCGCGGCTCTTGACGCGGCACGGCAATCGCGTCGGCGCGATTTTTTACGGCGCGAACGTGGACAAGGTGATTCCGGCGGCGGGCGGCAAACTTCAGGTTCTGCGCATCATCAACGATTTACAAAAAGAACCAAAGTTGCAGCAAGCGCCCTTTACTTCGCTCACGACCTTGTTGAACGCCGCCAACAATTTTATTCGTCGCCGTTCGCTCGTCTTTTTGGTTTCCGATTTTATCAGCGCGCCGGGCTGGGAAACGCCTCTGCGTTTGTTGACGCAGCGGCACGAAGTCTTGGCGGTGCGCCTGTGGGACCCGCGCGAAGTGGAACTGCCCGACATTGGGATGGTGATGATTCAAGACGCGGAAACGGGCGAACAATTATTTGTGGACACGCACGATAAAAAATTCCGCGAACGCTTTCAGCAAGCGGCGCAAAAACGCGAATATGAAATCAACGTCGCGTTCAAACGCGCGGGCGTGGACGCGCTGCCGCTTTCGACCGAAGACGATTTGGTGCGCGCGATTCTACGCTTTGCCAATCTGCGTAAAGAAAGAAAAGCGCATCCCGCAAAGGGAATTTAGGTTTATGCTTTGTGATTTATGATTTGTGATTTATGCGCCCAACTGCGGCGCCGTGAAAATCGTAAATCATAACTCTGCAATCAGAAATTACCATGAGTTTCATCTGGCCCTTTATGCTCGTCCTGCTGGCGCTGATTCCGCTGCTCATCGCGGCATACATCTTGCTTCAGCGACGACGCCAAAAATACGCGCTGCGCTATGCGTCGCTTTCGCTTGTCAAAGAGGCGCTGGGGCGCGGCCCCGGTTGGCGGCGGCATGTGCCTGCGGCAATTTTTCTGCTCGCGCTGACGGCAATGATTATTGCGCTCGCGCGCCCGCAAGCGGAAACGCTGGTGCCCTCAGCGGAAGGCGTCATCATTCTGGCGATTGACGTTTCGGGCAGCATGATTGCCACCGATTTGAATCCCAATCGTCTCGAAGCCGCCAAATCCGCCGCGCGCGCCTTTGTCGAAAAACAACCCGATACGGTACAGGTGGCGATTGTTTCGTTCAGCGACAATGCGTTTGTAGTGCAGCCGCCGACCGACGACAAGAACGCGCTCATCTCTGCCATCAATCGTTTAAACTGGCAGCGCGGCACCGCCATCGGACGCGGCTTGGTTACTTCGCTCGAAGCGATTGCGGAAAAATCGGGCAAGGGCGGCGAAATCAATTTACAAGATTTACAAAACGGCGGCGCGAGCAGCGCGGAACCGCAGCCGACGCCGATGCCGCAAGGTCAATATCAAAACGCCATCGTCGTCCTTTTAACCGACGGCGAAAATAATCAATGGCCCGAACCATTGGATATTGCCCAAATCGCCAAAGACCGCGGCATCCGCGTCTATACCGTCGGCATCGGTAGCGAAGAGGGCGCGGTGGTGCGAATTCAAGGGCGCGCAATCCGTACGCGCTTGGACGAACAAACGCTCCGCACCATCGCGGACATGACGGACGGCGAATACTATAACGCGCAAACCGAAAGCGACCTCGTCAAAGTGTACGAAAATCTTTCGACTAACCTTGTCCTCAAAACGGACAAGACCGAAATCACCGCGTACTTTACCGGCGTCGCCGTCTTGTTGTCCCTGCTCGCCGGTTTTCTTTCGCTCCTGTGGTTTAATCGGCTGCCGTAAATTATTTTCCATGCGACAAAAAAACCGCCGCAAAATTTTGCGGCGGTTTTTTTGTATTGGCGCGTCCCGTTAGCGCAATTGCGTTTGCACCGCGTCGAGCAGCGCGTTCAAAACCCGCAAACGATAATCCATTGCCGCCTGCACATTGCTCGCGTGAATCTGATACAAATCCTGATTCACCTGCAAACCCACGCCTTGGACGCGCGTGACGGGTACCGAATTGAGACTGTCCGCGTCGAGATGAATCTCGGTCGTCAACGAAAGCGGCGTGGCCGCCGCGCCGCCCGCCGTCGCCGCTTCGACATATTCGGTTTTCACCGTCAACGTCGCCGCGTCCTGCAAAGCGTCCGCGAGTTTTTGCGCGGCGTTTTTGACGGAAACTTCCCATTGCTCTGCCATTGCTTGCCTCCTCTGGAATCGAACGCGCGCCGGGCGCGCCCTTAATTTTGTTTGCGAATTTCGTCGAACAATAATTTCAAAAAACGCAGGGCGGCGGGCAGCGCCAGCGCGGGATTCGCCGCAATCAACGCCAAGCCCGCCAGTTCGCCCGCGCCGCGCGCCACCGTTGCAAATTGTTTCAACAAGCGCTGCCGCGACTCTAACGCCGCGCGCAGCGCGGCTTGATGCGCCGCGCGCTCGGACGTCTGCGCCGCCAACGCCGATTGAAAATCGCCGCCCCACGTTACGCGCGTCAAGCCAACGCGCGCATCCGCCACGCGCGTATCCACCACCGCATAATTCAACGCGTGCTGTTGAATCTGTTTAACGAACACGCCAAATTCATCAATCGCCTGTTTCCATTCGTCAATTTGATCCATCCAACCAAAGACAGCGCTGCGTTGCGCCGCCAACAACAAGCGATTCAATTCCGCCTCTGGCTGCGGCGCAGTTGCAAAGGCGGCGGCATTGTACGCCGTCGGTAGAGTTTGTTGAACGCGCACAAAATCATGCAGCCGTGTCTGCGCCAGACGCAAAGCCGCATCCGTTGCGTTCAAACTCGCTTGCAATGCGAAAAATGCGTCGGCGGTCGTTTGTGGCGACGCGTCCGCATCAATCCGCCACTGCGGAATCTCGGCGCGCGCGGCGGCGCCAAACGCGTCGCTGGCCGCGGGCGCGGTTTGCCACACGCCCAATACATCGGGCGGCATCACGCTCGCGCGTTCAAACAATTGAAAAGTCGCCATGCGGGCTAACCCGGTTTCAGCGCCGTCACCACGCCCGAAACCGCCGAGATGGCGAGTTTCACCAATTCAGTGCGATTCGCTTGCGCCTGTTTCACCATGTCCACATGCGCCGCCCACAACGTCTCGTCCATGCCGTCGGGACGCATTGGAATCACGGCGACAATATCGCCATCCAAATCAATTTGCGTCATGGCGCGCAAACGCATATCGCCCTCCAAAGCGCCTTGCGCGTTCACGGCGAGCCCTTCGATATTGTCGCTCACGTATGTTTTCACTTTCAACGTCGCGGCTTCATTGATGGCGCCGCCAACGCGCTCCATAAAATTCTTTAGCGTTTCGGACAATTTCTTTTGCGCGTCGTCCAAACCGGGAATCGTCACAAACGCGACGGCGACCGCAGGCGGCGCAGCGGCGGCGTTCTGCTCGAACAAATCCAACACCGGCAGCGGCGTCGCGGTATGGCTGGGGCGCGCCGCTTCGGTCGCGTACGCGTACGTCACAACCGGCGGCGTTTGCTGAACCGGCGGCGCCGCTTGTTGCGCGCTCGCTTTTTTGCGCGCGGTTTTGGTTTTGCGCGGCGGCGCCGTTTTTACTTTGGTTTTTTTTGACTCGGCTTGAGCGGTTTCGGTCACAATCGTTCTCCTGAAAATAAATTCGCGCCCTCGCGCGGCAATCAATCCGGCAGGCGCAGATGCGCGCCGGGGTCGCCGAGAATCATGTAATTTTGCGCGTCGCTGCGGCTGAGGAATGTATCCACCAACCGCCGCTGCAAATTCGCGTCAACTTGAATTTCCTTGCGCTGCAATTTATCAAAAAAGGTCGTCAAGTTTTGATTTAATTGGTTATAGCGCTCATTCATCTCGCGCAGCGCGTACCCGACGGGATTCACCTGAAGCAAATGGCGCACCGCTTGCGTGAATGGCGCGACGCGCACATGCCACGGGTCTTGCGCCGCGCCGGGATTATTCGGGTCTTCAAATCCGTGCAGCAGCGCGATATCGAGATGCCCGATGAAACCGATGGGACCCCGCGGATGCGCCAATAATTTTTTGGGCAGCGCGGCGACAAAATCTTGTTTCGCATTCACCGCGCGCCCGACGCGCGCGTCCCAATGCGCGAAATCGCTCTGCGCGGGCGTGCCAAAACCGAAACAGGCAAATTGAAAAAAGAGCGCGCCTTCTAAAAACGCGTCTTGGTCCGGCACATCCCATGCGCCAAACAACCACGCCTTGTCGTCGTCCGTCGGCGCGTCCTGACAGCACAGCGCGCCATTCAAAAGCATTTGACGTTTCAATGTTTCGGCGGGCGCGCCCAAACCGTGGCTCGCCGTGAATACCAACGCGGGCTGCGCTTGATGCAGCGCGTCCGCCAAATTCGCTTTGGTCGCGTCTTGGGCAAACAATGTTTTCACCGGCACGTTATAAGCCGTTTGGACTTGGCGCGCCAACGGCGCGGCGAGATGGTAATGACTGTAATACGTCGGGTCGTACACATTCGGCGCGATGGCGCCGTGATTGGTCGCGAAAAAAATCGCCGCGCGTTGATTCACGGGCGCGGGGGCGCTTTCGAGGCGCGCAATTTTTTCCGCGTACGCGCGCACGGCGGCGGGCGAATCCAAATCCAAACGCCCCACCGCGGCGACGGTCGCCAAAAACGCTTGAAACAAAAATGGCGTCTGCTGCGGCCCGCCGAGAATCAAAATATAAAATGGGCGGTCGGCGTCGAGCGGCGAATAATTGTTCGAGACCCAATCGTACCACGCATACGGTTGTTCGCCATTGTAATACAACGGGTCGCCTTTCATGCCGCGCAATGCCGCGAGCGGTTGAATCGCGTCGAGCCACTGCGCGCGCTGCGGGTCTTGGGCGTTGAGCAAAACCGTCCAACCCGCCGAACGCGGGTCGCCCAAATCGCGCGTTTCACGCCGCGCTTCGCCGCGCCCGACCGCGCCGCGCTGCGCCTTTTGCATATCTTGTAACGCCGCGCGGTTGTCGCCGTACGCGTCCATCAGCGCTTGCGCCAATTCGGTATCTTGAATCGGGTCGAGCAAAAGTTTGCGCGTCGCATAATTGATGCCAAACGGAGTTACTTGCATAGGATTTCCTTTACGCGCGCTGCGTCGTGAATTGAACTTGGGTGGTCGTCCAGACTTGACTCGCCGCGCGCGTCGTTTCAACGCCGCGCGTCGCGGGAAAAGCAACGCTATGCAATAGCGCGTCCAAAGCCGTGCGCGGCGTGACCGCGCCGCGTCCGCGTGATGGCCCTGCGCCCAACGCGCCCAATTCTAGCCAACGAAAATCGCCCATCTCGGTCGTCGCCAGCGCTTTGAGAATGTCCGTCCCCGTTTGCGCCGTATCCGCCAGCGTCGCGCGATACACTTGATGCGTCCCCTTGCCCGGTTCGAGCGTTGCCAGCGCCTGGTCGGCGCCGGGCAAAATTTGCGTCACGCTCCAATCGGGCGCGAGGTCGAGAACGGCAAAATTCAAAACGAAACGCGAACGATTGTCGAGCCGCAAAATAAAATAATCGCCCGGGCGCAGCGTTTCCTTTGCGCGCAGCGCCGCGCACGCCGTCCAATCAATTTTTTGACCGCGCTGCCAGGTCGGCGGCGGCAATAAAATTTGCGCCGTCAATTTATCCGCCAGCGGCGAAACGTCGTCGTAATTTTCAAGTTCGACAATCGCGTGATAGCGCGCCAAATGTTCAAGCCGTTTGACCAATTCTGTCGCCGCGTTGGGCGCGTCAATCCGCAGCGCGGGCGTCAAATGTGGCAAGGGCGCGCCGCTCGCGTCGCCGATTTCGTATTCGCCGCGCGCGTTGACGGAAACCTGATAGTGGGGCGACGCTTGGGCGTCCGCGCTTTCGAGCCACCACATTTCGCCTGCCGCCGCGTGCGCCGCGTGCGCGGCGGCGATAGCGGCGCTCGCCGCGCGCAGCGCTTGCTCCTGTTTCTGCGCCGTGCCTCCATCCACGCGCGGCGTCAAAGCGACGCGCCGCACAAGGTCCAAGCGGCCCGCGTTCAACACGAGCGCTTGCGAACCCGCGTCAATGGGTTTCGTCGCGTCCAAACGCGCGGTCACATCCGCCAACGAAGCGCCGCCGCCGAGCGCGGTGATTTGCGCGAGCGCGATGCGCGCCGTTACGTCGCCAAAATCGCGCGTCTCGGGCGGATAGATGGCGAGCGTCGCGCCGACGTCCACCAAACCCGCTTGACCCACATTCACGCGCACTTGATTTTTCGCGGCGTCAAAAGACAAAACGTTGATGGCAGCGCGCACCGCCAGACGGTCCGCGCCAAACAGCGTGCGCGTCATTTCGCCTTCGAGCTGCGGCGTCTGCGAAACAAAACGCGTATGCACTTGGGCGACCAGCCGATTGTACAAAAGCGCGTACGTCGTTTCGCGCGTCATGGTTTGCAGCGCGTCGAGCAGCCAGTACGTCAATGCGCCGTGCGGCGTGCCGTCAAAATCATCTTCCGCCGCCAATTCGTTCGCGCGGCACGCGGCGAGCAAAACATAACCGCGCGGTTCAGGCAGCCAACCGCTCACCGCTTCGACGCCGCGCGTTTTATTTTTTGACGCGTCGCGCCACTGCGCCTGCAATGCCTGCGGCGCGCCGACGAGATTATCCGCCGGGCGCGGCATCCAATCAATCTGCCCGTTCTGCGCGGTTCGCACACGCACATTGGGATTGCCGCGCGTCGCGCCGCCGGAATGACACGCGTCGAGGACGAGCGTGACGACGAGCCCTTTGGCGGTCATGCGTTGGAGCAACGTCGCCATTTCCAAGTCGCGCACATAATTGCCGCCGGGTTCGCCAATGTCCATCGGCACGATGCTTTCGTCCAAACCGTCCGCGCCTTTGAGGTCGGGAAAAAGCGTCGCCGCGCGGCCGCCGTGTCCCGCATAATGAATATAAACTTGGTCGCCCGCGCGCGCGGCTTGCGTCACGGCGTCGAACGCCGCAATGATATTTTTGCGCGTCGGCAATTTTTCGGGCGGTTCGGCAACGGCGATGCCCAAATCGGTCGCGGTCAATTTGAACAGGCGCGCGTCGTCGAGCTGCAAACGCGCGCGCAAAAATTTTTCCACGCCCGCAATGTCATTGACGCAGCCGCGCAAACTCGCATAACGCACGCCGTCGGGCGTCTGATTACCGGCATAGTAATCAATGCCAATGAGCAGGGCGAATAATTCCGGGCGCGAATTCGAGTCGTTCATTTTGTTTAATGACGCGCTGCGTCATAACGCCGATGCAATGTCGCCGTCCGTTCCGGCGGATTCGTTTTCTAGAACATCCAACGTCAAACGACTATAGGCGTTGCGAATCTCGGACGCGTCGGCGGGCGTTGTAACGTCCGAGACAATTTTGTACCAGACCGGCTGCATCTGGAGCGTCGCAATCGTTTCCGGCGCAATCGTATCCAAACCGCGCGCGGCGACGGTGGCGGGAAACAGCAATTTAGAAATGCGCTGCGGCGCGTACAAGATGCGATTTTCAACGACGCTCGGCAGCCCTTGAATTTTGAATTTTTGCGACGCGCCCGCCGCGTGCGGCGCCAAGCCCGCGATGCGCGCGTCATCGTCCTCCAGCAAAGGGCCCACGATGAAACGTCCATGCGGCGTAACGGTGAGAAAATATAAATGCGCGGGCGCCGCGCCCGAGTTTTCGATTCGATAGCGCGCAATCGCGCCATCGTTTGCCTGATAAATTTGACCGCCGGCGAAAGCGCCGCGCGGCGCGTTCTCGAATTCGCCCGACGCGTTTTCGATTTGAAAATCTATTTGGAGCGGCAGCGCGCTGGCGCTTAATTCGAGAACCGGTTTCCAGTACAGCAATTGCACCGTCAACGCTTCCAAATCGGCGCGGCTCAATGGAATGATGCCATCGTCAAATGGAACGGCAAGCGTTTGCTCCACCGCCGCCAGCGCGCCGGCGTAATCATTTTGCATAAAGCGCAACCGAAATTGCAGATACAACGTTTCCGCCGCGGCAGGGCGCTGCGCGGTCAATTGCTGCACGAGCGGCGTCAGCGCGTTGACATCGTGATTGAGCATGGCGAGGAACGCGCGCGCCTTGACCGCATCAAATGTATCGTCGCGCAATGAAATCACAAGTTCGCCGCGCTCGTCCAATTGAAACGAACCGAAATCGGGCGTCTGTTTTGACGCGGACGCTTGCCCCACGCGCTGCTGCAAATACAAACCCAATTCGTACGCCGAGACCAAACCATTGCGGTCCAAATCCGCCGCGCCCCAATTCAATCCTTCGATGAGCGTGCCGGTGAAAAGCGAATGATTGGGCAGCGGGCCATTATCTAACGCGTCTTCGTTGCGGCGCGCGGAGGAAATGACATTGCGGCTGATATTGCGCGCGAGCGTTTCTTGGTACGTCACCGCGCTGCGATACGCGTTCATGCCGCTCAGCGCGAAACCGCTGCGGCACGCGTCAATAATGAGCAAGACGTGGCGCGCGGGCAGTTGACTGATATTTTCCAGAAACCAATCCGTGCCGAGCTTGTCCGCCCAATTTTCCAGTTTGGCGTCAACGGGAATGATGTAACCGCTCTGCTTTTCGCGTTCGCCAATCTTGCTCACGCGCGTATCGCCATGTCCCGCGTAAAATAAAACCAGATTATCCGACGGCTGTAACGCGTTCGCCAATTGGTCGGTAATCAGCGCCATCAGCTTGGCGGCGGTCGCGTCCGCGTTCACGAGCGGCGGAAACGGCATCGCAAAGCCAAGCTTTTCGACAAATAATTTTTGCACGCCCAACGCGTCGTTGACCGCGTTTTTTAATTTGGGCCAGTGCACGTACGCGTCAATGCCAATGACGGCAATGACGTTGCGGCCCTGCGCTGCTGGTTCCGTTTCCGCGTCAGGAATCGGCTGCGCGCCGCGCGTGTCGGAATTATTCATCCGCGTTCCTTTTACGGTCTGTTTTCAACCGCAATAATTTCTTCGAGCGTCAATTCCGGTTCGTCCGGCAGCATGACCATGCCGCGCAGACGATAATATCCTTCCGTCGCGGGCGCGACGAGTTGCCCTTCCCATTGTCCTGCGGCGCGCGGCGTCAATTGCGTATCCGGCAATTTGCGCGGCGCGTCCGCCGACGAACCGGGCAGAGCTTGCGCCCAACTCAATTCCGCAAAAATGGTCGCGGCGGCAAAGGGCTGCTGATTTTTGTTTTGCGTAACGGTTGCGACGATAGAAATTGTTTCGCCGGGGCGATACGCGTGCTTGGCGGGATTGAATTCGATGGCGAAACGGTCGGTCGTGAGCGCGGCGCGCGTCTGGACTGCGCCGGTGTACTTGTCGAGCAATTCCCAACGCAGAATCTCTTGCACCGCCGAATTGGCATACACGCTGCCGTGTTCGGCGACGACAGGGATATTTTGCTGCGCGTGCGGATAGCTCGCGCTGTATTCGGGCACCGTGCCGTCGCCGCGTTCGATTTCCAAAAATTGAATGTCGCGCCAATTCCCGTTTGCGTCCGTCGTCACGCGCGCGCCGGTCGTCGTTTTTAATTTGCGTCCAAAAAACGCGAGCGTCTCGACGCTCAATTGATTGCCGAGTTCTTGATTGAACGCTTTGCCGTCCGCCAGCAGGTCATACAAGGCGGGTTCGTGCAGCCATTTGGCGCCGTCAAAGGGGTCCAATGATTCGTCGTTCGAGTCCGTAACAAACGGACGCGCCTGCGGCAACAGCGCATAGATATTTGGAAATGTCCGCAGCGTTGCGCGCGTGCGTTCGCCAATGTGCGCGGGGTCGAAACCCCACCGTAAAAATAAGTCGAACCCGTTGAGCAGCGCGTACAAACCTTTTGCCGCGCCATCCCACGGCGACGCCAAGAGAATCAGACGCGATACGATTTCCTTGCCGCCCTCTTTTTCAAGACACCAGCGCGCGACGATGCCGCCGTTGCTGTGACCCATCAACCAAATTTGATGGTCGGGATATTGTTCATGCCACGCGCGCACCGCGTCGCTCAATTGTTTGCCCGAAAGGCGATTGTTTTGGCGCCAATCGTATGCGAATGTGAACGCGAGGCGTTCGGCTTGTACGCCGTCCAGCGGATTGATACGATAGCCCCACCCTTTGAGCAGCGACAACAAACGGCTGTATTGTTCCTGTTTGACCAAGGGCGGTAAAAACAAAACATCCTCGACGAGGCCATACGGCTCGAGCTGCGTATTTGGATATTTCATTTTTGCAAACAAGTCGTCGAGCCACGCGCCCCATTCGAGCGGGTTCGTCGGAATGTGTGAAAAATCGAGCCATACGATTTCGCCCGATTTCGTGTCGCGCAATTGGCTGCCCATGAAACCGGGGATGAAAACGAGAATGTGCGGTGGAATTTTTTGCGCGGGCGTCGGCGCGTCAAGAGAAAGCGTACCGAGCGCGGCGGCGGTTTGGGGCGCGCGCGTGGACGTTTTGCGCGGCGCGGTTTTGCGCGGCGCGGTTTTTTTGACAACGGCGCGTCGAGTGCGGGTTTTGGATTTGACTTGGGTTTTGGATTTGCGCGGCGCGGTTTTGCGGGGCGCCGTTTTTTTAACGGCAGCGCGTTGGGTTTTAGGTTTGCCTTTGGATTGGCGCGGCGCGGCATCGGCGCGCGCGACGTTCGATTTTTTTGTTTGTGCCATCTTGCCCCCTTCAAGCGCGCGATTCATTCTTGAACCAGATAAAGTTGCGGGGTACGCGACCTTCCGGGTTTCTCGGAATCGCTTTGCGATCCCACAAACCACGAAAGGTCTTGAACAGGCGCCCCTGCAATTTTCCAAGTCAAAGTCCTAGAACCGCGCGGCGCGCTCTGTCGCCGACGGGCGAGCGAAAAAGCGCGGCACGTTTGCCGCGCTTACTTTACGCCTTTTTCGGACGATTGACAAGGGGTTTTGGGAGATTGTCGGCGCTTGGCGCGCAACGTACGCGGGATGCGCCTTTTTAATTATGCCCCAAACTCTAACCAGCCAAATCGCGCGGGCTTGTGAAAATCGGCGGGGTCGGTGAGCGTGGGCGACCAACAACTGTATTCGGTTGCCGCATCGCGCGGGCGTTCGATGCGATAAAAATTGGCGCGGCAGACGGATGGCGTCCGACTGTCGGCGGTGACGCTGGACCACGGAATCGCAAACGCGCCCCACCACACATTGTGCGCGTCGTCGCGACGCGCCATCCAACGCAAACCGGGACACTGCCACGACGCATCCATTTTCAAATCGGCGCGCGTGGACGCCGGATTGTAAATCGTCGCGTCAAACAAAATTCCATTCGGCGAAACCTGAAATTCAAAATACTGAATCGGCGCGGCGGCGCCGGGCGCGATAAAAACTTCGACCGCTTCTTCATCATAAATCGGTTCGTCGCGCTGGGTGTACGTACCCCAAATATCGCGGTCGTCGCAATCGAAACGCACATACAACGCGCGGTCGTCGAAACAGACGCGTACGCGCGTTTGTTGCACCGCTGGACCGCTGCCATCGGCGAGCGCGAGCGGCGTAATTGCCGCGAACGCTTGCCAGGCGTTCGCATCGTCCAGGGCGAGCGCTTTTGACGCGCGCGCCACTTGAATTTTCGGCAAGGTTTGATTCATCCTGTCTCCTGGGAGCGATTAAAAATTATTGTTGGACAATGCTTGACTGATTGGTTCAACGAATTTTTCCGCGCGCGGCAATCTCGAATGAACCAAGCGCCTCGTCGCCGCGCGTGGCGATAAATTGGTCGTGCAGATTCATCACCGCGCACGCGTGATTGGGAATCACCTGCACCTTGTCGCCAATGTTTGGCACAGCGCCGTCGCCGATAATTTTCACGTGCGCGTGTTCTTCCGACAAGGCGTAAATTTCCAAATGCGGAAATCCCACGACTGTACCAAACGTCGCCGCGCCATCGGGCCCTCTATCAGAGGACAGCGTTTTACTGCCGCCGTCAAAAATCAAACGGTCGGGATGTTTCGCGACGACGGTGAACAAAACCGTTTGCGCGCAATCGTCCCACGCGCAAGCGAATTTATGAACCTGCATCGTGTCGTAGAAAACGTACGTGCCGGGACGGATTTCCGTCACGCCTTGAACCTGTGCGGCAAACCGCGCGGTCGGCGTTGAACCGACGCTCACTTCGGGCGTCGCGATGCCGTCCGCGCGAAGCATTTCCGCCGTTTCGACCATCAACGCGCCTTCATTTTTGCCAAGCGCCGCAATCTCGTCCAAGGTTTTCGCCGCGTACGCCTGACCGGCATGCGTGAGCAAACCGATAAATTCAATGCCGCGCAGTTTCGTCGCCGCGCGCACAAAATCGCGCGTCGCTTGACGCGGCGCCAAGCCGACGCGATGCAAACCCGTATCCACTTCGACATAGAACGGAATTTTGATGCCGCGCGTCGCCGCCGCGTCGGAAATAGCTTGGGCGACCGGGAACGAATCCAAAGAAACGCGCACCGCCGCGCGTTCCGCCAAACGCAGCAAGCGTTCCATTTTCGCCGCGCCTTGCAAGGGAAACGCAATCAGCAAATCGTCCAAACCCGCCGCGTTCAGCGTTTCGGCTTCGCCCAATTTGGCGACGGTGACGCCGCGCGCGCCCGCGCGCATCTGTTTGTGCGCGATGTACGGCGTCTTGTGCGTTTTCGTATGCGGGCGCAATTTTACGCCGTTATCATTTGCAATTTTTTGCATCGCCGCGAGATTGTTTTCGAGTTTGTCAAAATCAATGAGCAGCGCGGGCGTATCGAGTTCAAATTTATTCACAGGCGCTCCTTGTTCGTTTGAATTGTAATAGGCATCGCGGCGCGTTGTCAATCGCAATTTTTCATTCAGTAAAATCCAGTTGACGAGCAAGTTCGCGTGGCGCTACAATGTTTACGGTTTGGTTATTTTGAGAAATGTTTCATTTAGCGCGCCATCCCTCCGAAACTTTCTATGCCACACACGGGCTGCAAAGCTACGCTGCCAAGTGTTCGCCGCCCCTCGTCCGCTACGGTTTGCACTATTACGCAAAACCGAATGAACTGGTCCTTGACCCGATGGTTGGCAGCGACGCCACGCTGGTAGAAGCGAGTTTACGCGGACGCCATGCCATCGGCTTTGATATTGCTCCCCTCGCGCGTTTAATTGCCCAAGTCAAAGCGCATCCGCTTCACGACGAATCCATTGCGTACGCTGCCGAAAAAATCATCACGCGCACACAGCGCGATGTCTTTGCGCTCAAAACCAAGCGCCACACTGCCGCGTTGGATGAATGCGCGACGCCGCCCGAATTTATGAATCGCGACCACTGGTTTCATCCGCACGTTGCAACACAGGTTTTGGCAGAAATGGGCAATGCGATTTCCAAGTTACCCTGAAACTGCTCAAGCGCACCAAAGATGTTTAGTCTGTACGCACATAGCATGACATCAACTATCGGAAATGGAGCAATGTGCTTTCATGAATAATTTGGCCACACACTTTCTCTTGCGTCCCGATATTCACTTTCTCAATCACGGCTCATTCGGCGCGTGTCCGCGTTCCGTGTTTGAAGAATATCAAAAATGGCAGTTGGAATTGGAACGGCAGCCCGTCGAATTTCTGGGCCGCCGTTTTGACGATTTGCTGCGCGCGGCGCGCGAACCGTTGGCGCGTTACGTGAATTGCGACCCCGACGATTTGGTGTACGTTCCCAACACGACGACCGGTTTGAACATCGTCGCGCGTTCTTTGAAACTGAACGCCGGCGACGAAATTGTCACGACCGATCACGAATATGGCGCGCTCGACCGCACATGGGAATTTCTGTGCGAAAAGAATGGCGCGGTGTACAAACGCGTTCCCATTCCGCTGCCCGTGACCACGCAAACGAATTTTATCGAACGCGTATGGTCTGCCGTCACGCCGCGCACGCGCGTTTTATTCTTGTCGCACATTACTTCGCCGACCGCGTTGATTTTTCCGCTGCAAGAATTGTGCCGCCGCGCGCGCGCGCGCGGCATCTTGTCTATCATTGACGGCGCGCACGCGGTGGGACAAATTCCGCTCGACTTGTACGCGTTGGATGCGGATGTGTACAGCAGCAATAATCACAAATGGTTGTGCGCGCCGAAAGGGAGCGCGTTTTTGTACGTCAAACGCGCATTGCAAAATCAAATCGAACCGTTGGTGGTGAGTTGGGGCTGGCGGCCCGAAAAAATTACGGGAACGCGGTTTGTGCAGGAACAAGAGTGGCAAGGCACCCGCGACATTGCCGCGTATTTGGCAACGCCGCGTGCAATTCAATTTTTGCAAGAGAACGATTGGGACGCGGTGCGCGCGGAATGTCACGCGTTGGCGCTGTACGCCCAAGAAAAAATTTGCGCGCAGTTTAATTTGGCGCCGCTGGCGCCGCCCGCGTGGTTCGCGCAGATGGCGACGCTGCCGCTGCCGCCGTGCGACGCGTTCCGTTTGAAATCGCGTTTGTATGATGAATTTCGCATCGAAGTTCCAATCGTCGAATGGAACGGACGCCCATTCGTGCGCGTGTCGCTGCAAGCGTACAATACGCGCGCGGATGTGGACGCGCTGCGCGAGGCGCTCGCAAAAATTCTGATATGAAAAAACGGAACGCTTACGGCGTTCCGTTTTTGTTTTCTATGAAATTGCGACATTGTGCGCGGCGAGCAAAGCCAGCGTCTCTGGATACGTCGGCAGCGCGGGAATCGCGCCGCGCCGCGTGGCGGTGAGCGCGCCGGCGGCATTGGCAAAACGCAGCGCGGCGGGGAGACGCGCGTCAAGTTCGCGCGAGTCGGCGCGCGTCAACTGCGTCAATAGTGCGCCGACAAATGCATCGCCGCAGCCCGTCGAATCAATGGCTGTGACCGGCAATGCTGGCGCGAATCCATCAGCGCGCGCGGTCCGAAAATAACTGCCCTGCGCGCCGAGCGTCACGATGACGATTTGGGGACCGCGCGCCAACAATTGCGCGCTCCCCGCCGCGACCTGATTGGTCGCAGTCAATAATTCCAATTCCGTTTCGTTCACCTTGACCAAAGCGACGTGCGGCAGCAGCGCGCTGATTTGCGCGCGCGCGTCGTCTGGCGAACGCCACAGCGCGGGGCGAAAATTTACGTCGAATGAAATCAGCGCGCCGGCAGCGCGCGCCCATTGTACCGCTTGCAGCGTCGCGCTGCGACTCGGTTCCGCGCTCAAGGAAAGCGAACCGATATGCAGCGCGCGCGCCAAAGTAATCAGGGCGCGGTCGAGCTCGTCGGGACGCAGGCGTTGGTCCGCGCCGGGATTGCGATAAAAAATATATTCGTTGTGCTGTGCGGACGGTTGGGCAATCATTGCCAGCGTCGTGCGCGCGTCGTCGTCAAACCGCAAACCGCGCGTATCCACATTTTCTTGGCGCAACACGTCGCGCAAAAATTCGCCAAAAAAATCATTGCCCACTTTGCCGATGAACGCGGTTTGCGCGCCAAGCCGCGCGCCTGCGACGGCGACGTTTGCCGGCGCGCCGCCGGGTTTGGGCAGGAACGCTGTGACTTGGCTGAAATGGCGGCCCGTTTCGGCGGGAAACATATCTATCAATAATTCGCCGAGCGTGACAAAATCCATCGCGATAATTCCTCTGGGAAATTTTGGAGCATTAGCGAACGGGTTGGTTGGGATGGCGCGCAACGATTATATCATGCGCTAGCGCGGCGCAAACGCTTGGGGCTGAAAACTTGAGCATTTTTTTCTATAAATTGTAGTATAATGCCTACCTCTTTGGGTAGTGTGCGTGCCGTTTGGATCCTCAATATAATTCTCGGCAAGATTCATTACTGTCTCACGGGACCTCAGCAGCGCGTGCGCCTTTTGACGATGAAAGGCAGCGTAATGCGTTCACATATTCGTACCCTCGCACTCGCGGCTTTGGGATTTGTTAGCATTGCCGCCGCGCTATTTTATTTTTTACCCACGCAAGCGCCGCGTTCACAGGCGCAGCAAATTTGGAACAATGCGCGCCGCGCCGGCGGCTATGCGTTCCGCGCCGATATTGTTCAGACCAATCTTCCGCTTCCGAAACTCGCCAACCTTGGGCGCAGCAGTAAAACTTTTTCCTATCACATTCAGGGCAAAACCGACCTCGCGGCGCGTCAGCTGGAATTTACCTTGTGGGACCGCGGCGGCAATGTCACGGACGCGCAAACCGGCGCGCAGTTCAAAATTGATAACGGTCGCGCCTATGCGCGCCGCGCGGAGGCGCCGTGGCAAGAGCTCGACGATTTTTCGGGCGGCTTTGCGCCTGAAGGCGATTTTCTCGCCTTCCTCGCGGGCGCGAAAAATATCGCGAACGCGGGCCACGAAACGCGTAATGGCGTAACGTTCACGCGTTTCACGTACGAGATTGACGGCGCGGGTTTTGCCGCGTTCGTGCGCGACCAGCTCGAAGCGCGTTTGAAACAAAAAGGCGAACTGCCGTACGGTATGAATTTGGATTTGACCGCGCAGTACGCCGACATGACGGGGCGCGGCGAATTGTGGATGCGCGCCGACGGCTTGCCGCTGCGTCAAATTGTCAACGTTCAATTTCCGCCGCAAAATGATTACCGCACGCAAGCCGAAATCACGGTAGATTTTTTTGATTTTCCCACCGCGCCCACGCAAGATCTTTTCGCGCTCGCCGCGTTGACTTGGCCCACGACACGCGCCGATTTGCAAACGCGCGTTTCCAATTTCCAACTTGCAACTTTTAATTTTCAAACTCTGGGCGCGCAGCTCCAAGCGCTTGTTCTTTCAGTCCTTCCAACGATTGCCGCCATTTTTATCTTGGCAATTTTGTTGACGCTTTTCGCGCGCAACTATCGCTCGCGATATGCGTACAACGCGCTCGTCATTTTCATTATCGTTTCGATGGAACTCTCGCCGTTGATGCAGACCGCGCAGGCGAACGCGTTTTATGACGCGCAGCGCGCGCAGGCGCAAGCGCAAGCGGCGCGCCACCAAGCGCAAACGCAAGCGCAGGTCGTACAAGAAAACATCCAAGCCGCCAATGTCGCGGACCCGCATCGCAACCCAATCGTCGCGGCGCAAGAAAAAGAGAAAATCGAACCTGGCGCGTTGGACCCAAGCGCGTCTCCGGCGTCCAATATCCCATCGCTGGTCCCCGCTTGCGCCGACTCGTCCGACCTCGATAATGACGGTTTGAAAAAATGCGAAGAAGATTTGCTCGGCACGAATCCGACCCTAGCCGACAGCGACGGCGATACGTTGAGCGATGGCCAAGAAGTCGCCGGTTTTGCGTACGATTCACAAACTTGGTACTCTGACCCGCAAAAAGCGTCCACCCTCGACGACGGCATCCTCGACGGCCAAAAATGTTCTGCGGCACAGTTTCCCAATTGTCCCGACACCGATGGCGATGGGACGCCCGATTTGTTTGACCGCGATATGGACGGCGATGGCGTATCCAACGCGCTCGACCTTTCGCCCCTGCGCCAACGCGCCGACACGTTTGGCGAAAATAATCCTGTCGCGTTTGTCATTAACAATCTCGCGCCCAATAAATTGACGTACGTCGAATTTCAAGTGCGTCCGACGAACGAAAAACATTTGTGGTACGCCTTTAATGTCTTGGATTGGGTGCAGGGCGACAAGGCGGGACAAATCCAGCGCGATGACGCTGCGCCAAATACGACATTTTATGAGGTGTGCGTGGCGAATGGCGGAACGAATTGCAAAATGTCGCCCGACGATAATGGCGACATTAAACTCGTGCCGATGCTCGAAATCCGCATGTCGGCATGGAATAATAATCTGGCGCCGTCAACCGATTTACAGCCGTATGGAATTTTTACCAAATACTCGAACGGGACGACGTATGCGTATGTGCCGCTTCAACTCGTAACGGCCAAGACCGGCGAACGCGCGGCGTTTTATGGCAAGATGGTGTACCGTTCGCCGTACAATGCGTCATGGGGCGGCGCGCAGCAAGCGCGTTTGGTGTGGGCGGTGCAAATGCTGACGGATGTTTGCCAAGTCGCCGAAGGCGGCATTTGCAAATCGTACGTGGACAGCGGTAATGTTGACCATCACAACCAAGTTCAAATCGTCCAAACCTATTACGATAATTTCAAATTGGCGGCAATGAATGTGCGCGAAAATCGCGGGACCGCGTACGCGTTGGCGTACGAAGACCCGGCGGTGGACGACAATTTGAATCTTGACCTCGCCCTCGTGCCGCTTGCAATGGGTTTGGATTCCGCGTTTCTCGGCGCGCGCGATTGTGATACGGCCGACGCGCAAAACAATTGCGTCGGCGACGGCAAACCCGATGTGACGGTGAACGGCCGCGGCGTCGGCGCGCCCACCATCGCAGACCGTTTTGACCGCACTCAAAACGGTTCCTACACGGACGACGAACGCTGGGGCATCCCGAATACGCTGCGCGTCGTGACGAAAACCTACAACAACCGCGACCGCGCCGTCGTCGAAATCGGTTCCGCCGAAGCGAAAAATATCCTCGACGCCCAATTTACGCCGCATTGGAGCGCGGGCGCGCCGATTACGCCCACTATTCTTTACGCCAGCGAAGATAATTTTCGCGCCATCGCGCTCGCGCCCGAAACGGAAACGAACGGCGGCGTGACGTGGTCGGGCAATCAAGTCGCCTTTGATATGAACGGCGTGATGCCGCAAACGGTCGCCGCCGTCAGTTGGACGCCTTATCGTTTCAATGCGGCGACGCATCAATGGCTGCCCGCCGACATGTCAACCTATTGGGCGGAACTCGCGCGTCGTTATGCCAACACTGCCGACAGCGGCGATACGCCCGAAGTCGCCGCTGGAAAAATCGCGGCAATGAAGCTGCACTATTACGCGGTGGCAACCGGCATCAATTCGACGGTGCAAATTGCCGACCGTCCGATTGTGGATTTGAATCGGCGCGCCGACGATGCGACATTAAAAGGATGGATTCGCCCTGCCGGGAGCGTCGCGCGCGCGCTGACCGTCAATCTGGTGAATCAGATTGATTTGATTTATCGCGTCGAAGCCCAAAACGTCTTTACCTATCTCGGTTATCTTGACGGCGTCAAGCTGAGCGACCCGAGTATCAATGTCGTCCGCACGACCGCGAGTCTGAAACGGCGGATTGGCGGCATTACGAATGAGGGCTTCAAGCCAAAATTTTTAGGCACGTTCGCCATCGTCACCGTGCTTTCGTTCACGGTCGGCGCGAGTTTGTTGGCGGCGGGAACGGCGACGGGCAATCAAGCGCTCTTGCTCGCGGGAGGCATTTTGCTCGCCTTTGCGGGTTTTGTCATTCTCGTCGTCGTGCCAATTTTAGCCGTCAAAAATATCTTGACGGCGCTCCACGCGGCGGGCGAATTGTCCACCGATTCGGTTCGTGCGCTCGCCAAAGCCAATCCCGAAGTGATTGGCATGACCAAGTATGCGCGCGCGGCCGGTTTGATTTTTGACCTCACGCTGCCGTGGGGTTTTGCGATGTACGAAATTTTCAGCAGCAACCTTGCGCCCGGTTCGATTGCATTCAATACCGTTATCGCGGGCGCGCTGGCGAGTATGGTGGTTTCGCTGCTTCTTTTTGCCATCGGCTCTACCGTCGTGGGCGCGCTTGTGACGGCGGTCCTCGCGTTCCTGGATTTGCTCTTGACGCTCTTGTGTCAAGCGGGCGTGGGGGGGACCTGTTGGGGCGTCATTGGGACCGTGACCAAAGCGCTGGGGGAATTTATTTACAGCGGCGGTTCTACCATCAATTTTGAGCACAAAGATTCCAGCGGCAATTCTGATTTGGTCAAAATTACGGATATAACCATGCGGCTGGGGGACCCGAATAAAGGCGTTCGCAGCGACAATTCTTTTACGTATCGCGCGGTCATTCAAACCAAAGCGTATCAAAAATATCGCAGTTTTGATTTCTATTCCAGCGACCGTTTTTTTAGCGAAAACGATTTCCGCGAAAGTTCATTCCATTATGCGCTGACGACGAACAAGAACGCGCCAAGTCCTTCCGCCCATCGCAACGACATGAAGGACGCGTGGATGACGCAGCGCGCCTATCCCGGTTGGGGCGGATCGTTTACCACTGCGGCGGCGACGGACGCGCTCACCTTTGCGCCGGGCTTGAATCGCGCGAGCTCGCTCTATTTGAAAATGGCGTATGCGGTGTTGGGATATTCGTGTTGGGTGGGCAAGTGCGACGACAAAACTATCGGCGGCGACAGTACGACCGATTTGGGCAGCATCATCAATCTCGACGTTTTTCCGCCGACGCTTGACGATTTTTACAAAATGGATTGGGCGGGCGGAACGACGCAAGCGGCATGTTATCCCTTTTTTGCCGGTTTGGCGGGTTTTACGCCGATATGGGAAACGCGCTGCGTCTCGTTTCAACGCGGCTTTATGTTTCCCGCGCAGCCCGACCGCGACGGCGACGGTTTGCTCGCCGCGATAGACCCGAACGATATGCGGTTTGATACGGACGGCGACGGCGTTTCCGACAACAAAGAATTGGAACTTGGCACGAATCCGAACGCGGCGGACAGCGACGGCGACGGCTTGCGCGATGCAAACGAAATTTTTCGCGGAACCGACCCGAATAAAGCGGACAGCGACGGCGACGGTTTGAGCGACAGCGTCGAGGTGAACGGCTGGCTCTTTACATACGCAAATGGAAAACAGACGCGCATTCACAGCGACCCGCTTGCGCCCGACACGGACGGCGACGGTTATCCCGACAAAACTGAGCGAGACCTCAATCTGAATCCGACGGCGCCCGACCCGAACCCCATCGAATTTGCGATGGAAATGAGCGATGCCGACCGCGTGGTGAAACCGGGCGACACGTTCGTCTATTCGCAAACCGTTCGCAGCGCGTTAAAACCCGGCGACCTCGGACGCGCGCAGCAAATTTTCGCGTCGGGCAGCGCCACCATCACGTTGCCCGCGAATTTAACTTTTACGCCCAATTCAAATAATCCATTTACGCGCCCGTTTGTGCTTGCCAATAGCGGCATTACCTCGACCGTGAATGTGGCAGTCGCGAACAATGCCAACAGTACCGGTTTGAATATCGCTAACGTCGCGGCGGCGAATATGTTTGAAGGCAGTTGTTGCCCGTCGGGCAGCGCGTTGGGCGCGGTGAGCAACAGCGCGTTGTTCAAGCTAACGGTGGACAATGATTTGCCGACTTCTGTTATTCACGCGCCGACATTTGTCAAAGCGGGGACGCAGTATGCGCTTGGCGGCACAGCCCAAGACCCGGTTTCGTACATCAAAAATGTACAGCTGCGCGTAGACAATGGCGCGTGGGAAAACACCGCCGGCGCTCCGACAGTTTCGGTGGGTAATCCGGCGTATCCGTGGGCGTTTACGTGGAGCGTTCCAAACGTCAGCGGCGCGCATACCATTTACACGCGCGCGACGGACGCCGTGGATCACACGCAAACGGATTTGACGAGCGCGGTGATTCATGTGGACGCGCTCGCGCCCGCTATTACGTACGACGCTTTGGGCAATCCCCAAGTCGCGGCGACGTTGGACGAGAACGGCAATTGGATTGTGGCATTGAGCGGTACTGTCACCGACGCCTTTGACGGCAATTCGAGCGGCGTGGATTTTGTTCAGGTGAACATGACGCCGTTTAGCGGCGGTTGGCAAAACGCCACGCTCGACCGCAGCGTGACGCCGCACAAATGGAGCGTCGCGTACGTCTTGGCGTCGTTTGACGCGCAAAACAATACGCTCATCAATCCCACCGCGCAAATGTCATTCCAAGCGCGCGCGGCGGATAATGTCGGCAACGTTCACATCGCAGACGCGAATCAAATTCGCATTGACCAGACGGCGCCGACGCTCACCCTGAACGACCCCGCATCCGTACCCGGCGGCGCGTATATCAATCAAGCGGGAACGCTTACTGGCGCGGTGACCGAAGAGGGCGCCGTGACGACGGGCATTGTCAGCGCCGAAGTGGCGTTCACTTTGGACAAGGTAACGGACGCGCACAATGTCGCGCTCATGCTGCAATCGTTTGATACGCCGCTCGGCGCGTACTTGTACCGTGACGTGTCCGCCAACCATCACGACGCGACATGTATCCCCGGCAGCTGTCCCGCGCGCGTGCCGGGCCGCGTCGGCCAAGCGTTGGCTTTTACCGGCGGCGTCAGTCAAACGGTCACGCTTCCTGCGTTTGGCGTGCCGCAAACGGCGTACACCTTTTCGGAATGGTTCAAGACGCGTTCAAACAATGTTGGCATTTCGTCGTTCGTCGCGGGTAACAATACGGACCGCCAGGTCTATTTGAACGCGGGCAATGTGTGCGTGGACGTATTGAATGGTTTTCGCCAAACGCTTTGCACCGTCGGCGTGAATTACGCGGACGACAATTGGCATCTCGTTACGCATGTCGTCGGCGACAACAACATGCAAAAGTTGTACGTGGACGGCGCGCTCATTGCGGAAAATTCGCTCGGCAGTTCCGGCGCGGGCGCGAACGCGACGCTGGCGCTGGGGCGCGCGCCTGCGGCGACGACGCCGTTGTACACCGGTCAACTCGACGAAGTAAAATTATTTCCGCTGGCTCTGGACGCGCAGACGGTCAAAGGTTTGTACGATACGTGGCAGCCCGCGACGCTGACGAGTGCGGGCGACGGCGTATTGCATACGACGTGGCGCGCGCCAATTCCCGCGCAGCTCGAAGGCAATTACCAAATTGATTTGACCGCGACCGATTTATTTGGCAACCGCAACGAAGCGCGCGCCACGTGGGGCAAGTGGAACGGCGAGATTGATTTGCGCGCGCCGCGCGTTTTTATTCAAATGACGTACGACGGCGCCAAATCGAGCGCGCGCACTATCATTAGCGGTTACGCCGAAGATTTGAATTTGACCGAAGACGGTTTTGAAAGTCCGTGCGCGCCTTCCACGTACACGCGCGCGTTCAATACATTGACGCGCCCCGGCACGGCGACGCGTTTGAACCGCATTGATTTTTCGTGCAGCGTTCCGGGTTTTATTGACCGCACTTCGCGTCTCAAAGCGTGCGATACCAACAATCGCTGCGCCGCCAATTATCCGCAGCAATACATGTTGTATGCGGTGAATCCCGGCTGGACCGAACGCGCGCCCGCGTTTTCGTATTCGCCGGTGCAGCGCATTGCTTCGTCCCAATGGGGTTTGTGGGGTTACGGCGGTTTGGCGGTGGACGACGCGCACGGTCAGGTGTATTGGACCGATTTGGACGGTTTGCGCCGTTCCAATCTCGACGGCTCGCAATTGCAAACTTTGCCCGTCGGTTCGTCCGACACCCGCGCTGTAGCTTTGGACAGCGCCGCCGGTTGGTTGTTTCGCGTCGAAAGCGACGGCTTGTACCGTTCTAATTTGGACGGCAGTAATGCCGTGAAACTCGTCGCGCTGAACGACTTTTGGTCCATCGCCGTAGATTCCGCGCGCGGCAAAGTGTATGTCGGCGGCGTTCGAGATATTCGTCGCTACAATTACGACGGCAGCGGCGGCGAAGTTTTTGATACAGACGGTTACGCCGCCGCGCGCATTATTGCGCTCGCGGTCAATTCGTCCAATGGGCGCGTGTTCTGGTCGCGCTATACCAACGCGCAGCCCGGCGACACGACGTGTTCTTTTTACAGTTTCATCATGTGGAAGAATTACGACGGCACGGACAAAAATTTTTATTCCGACAATTACGCGGGGCCCTACAATCCCGGCTGCAATATGCGGTACGACGCGCTGGCGTACGAAGTCAATTCCGACTCGGTCTTTTTCCCGAGCTACAAGCAAGCGGCGGATAGCTCGCACGGGACCACTTTGCAGCGCATTAACGGCAGCGGCGGTTGGGGCGTGTGGACGATTGCGCCGATTTTTTCCGGCACGCGCGGTTTGGGTTTTGCGACGTTCCGTTCCGAACCGTTTGACGCGGCGGATTTGGAGGTTTTCAAATCCGCGCCGCCGCGCGCCGTGCCGAACGGCCCGCTGCCGTACACCATCGTCATTCGCAATTCGGGCGTTAATCCCGCGTCAAATGTGGTCGTGACCGATACGCTGCCGCTGACGGTCACATTCCAAACGGCGACGACCAATCTCGGTCAAACTTGTCCCGCGCCGAACGGCGTGAATTTTTCCTGCACGCTCAATAATCCCATCAACGGCGGTTCAGCCGTGACGCTGACCATCCACACGACGCTTAACGCGGATGGGCTGGGTCAAATTCCCAACAACGCGGGCGCGCAAATGAGCGCGACCGACCCAAGCCCCAATAACAATCAATCGCAAAATGTGGTGAATGGCGTTACGCCGACGCTCACGCCGACGAATACAAATACGCCGACGCCGACCTTTACGCCGTCCAATACGCCGACGTTCACGCCGACGTTCACGCCGACGTTTACGCGCGCGCCCGCGACGCCGACGCCGGGGACGTTATTCAAAAATATCTATTGGACGAATGGCTTGGATAAAATCCGCGCTGTCGCGGCGGACGGTTCCAATCCACGCGATATTTTGACGCGTTCAAACCTGAATGTCTATCCGCCCAATTACGGGATGCCGCGCGGCATTGCGTTTGACGGCATCAATCAAAAAATATATTGGGTCGAAAAAGATCGCATCCTGCGCGCCAATCTCGACGGCGCGCAGATCGAAACCGTCGCGAATGTGGCGGATGTGTACGAATTGGTTCTGGACGCGGCGCGGCAAAAAATCTATTGGCGCGTGCAAGGCGCGAACTCGGACGCGTACGCCATTTGGAGCAAAGACCTCGCCACGAACGAAACGCGGCAGATTATCAAGAACACGAATTTTTGCTGCGGCTTGGCGCTCGACCCGTACCGCCAAAAAATTTATTACGGCGACCAGAGCGGTACGAATCGCATCTGGCGCGCGAATGTGGACGGCACGCAGCCCGAAATCGTCATTGACAATATCTATCTCGGTCCCTCTGGCGTCGCGGTGGATACGGTCAATGAAAAAGTGTACTGGGGGCAATCCGAATCCGGTACGCCCAATCAAATTGTGCGCGCGAATCTCGACGGCAGCGCCCAAGAAACGATTGTAGAGACGCCAAACGGCTTTTTCGATTTGCAGATTGACGCGGCGGGCAATCGCATTTATTGGAACGAAGGCGGCGCCATCCGTTACGCGCCGCTCGCGCCCAATTCTGCCGCGTCCACTTTGGCGAATATGGGTTCGGTGAACGGCCGCGCGCATCTCGTCTTGACGTACAATCCCGCGCCCACCGCGACGCCGACGTCCACCCTTACCGCGACGCCGACCAATACGCCGACGGCGACGACGACGCGCGCGCCCGCGACGGCAACGCCCGCGGGATATACCAAGAGCGTGGATTGGTCGAACGGTTGGGATTCCATTCAAACGCTCAATGTGGACGGCAGCGGCCAACGGCGCTTGATTTATCTCGCGCCGCAACAGCTCGCGCCAAATTATTATGTGATGCAAAATCCGGCGGGCGTGGCGTTCGATTCCGTCAACAACAAAATCTATTATGCGTTGTGGAACACCGGACAAATTCGCCGCATGAATCTCGACGGTTCGGGCGATGAACTTGTAACTTTTTCGCCGCAGCCGTACCCGTGTCAAGTCGCGGTGGACGGCGTACACAACCGCGTCTATTGGCGCACCGAAAATTATCCCGGGTACGTCGAAAAGATTTTCCGTTATGACCTTGGCGGCGGCGCGCCGATGGAACTCGTGAGCGATGCGGGCGACGATGGCGGTCTCGCGCTCGACGTGGAACGCCAGCATTTGTATTTTGGCAGTCCCACGTTTATCAAACGCATCAATACCGACGGCGCGAATGGCGTGACCATCATGTCCGGTTTGAGCGAGCTGACGGCGGACCTCGCGCTCGACGCCGCGCACGATAAATTGTATTACGCGGGGTATTGGTCGGGACAAATCAAACGCGCCAACACGGACGGCACGGCGATTGAAGATATTACGAATGCGGGCCCGAATCTGATGGGCCTTGCGCTCGACGTGGCGGGTGGCAAAGTATATTGGCTCAATTATTACAATCCGACGCGCATCGGACGCGCCGCTCTCGCGCCCAACTCGACGGCAGAAACATTTTTGAATACGACGATTCCCGGTTACATCGCGGGCATTGCGCTCATGTACGTCGCGCCGACGGCGACCGCGACGCCGACCTTTACGCCGACCAACACCAACACGCCGACGAGTACGGCAACGTTCACTGCCACATTCACGCCGACTTGGACGCCGACGGATACGGCAACGTTCACGCCGACCCATACCGCCACCAATACGCCGACCAACACCGCCACCAACACGCCGACCCATACCGCCACCAATACGCCAACCCATACCGCCACCAACACGCCGACAAGTACGCCGCCGCGCGCCGCGCCGACCAATACGCCGCCCGCGTTCACGCATACCAAACTCTTGTTCTTGACACGGCGCACGAATGGCGAAATTTTGCGCGTGCCGCCCGGCAGCGCGGACGCGCAAACGATTGTGGATGCCGCTGGTTATGTGAATGGCATCGCCGCCGACCCACTCAACGGTTATTTGTATTACGCCGAAGGCACGAACGGCCGCATCATGCGTTCCAATCTCGACGGCGCGAATCAAACGGTCGTCAAGGACAATTTGGATGACCCGCGCGCCATTGTCTTGGACGTGAACGCGAACGATTTGTATTTCACGGCGGCGGGCGCGGGCGTATGGAAATATGACCTCGCCACCGATACGCTCACGCAAACGCCCATCTATTTCGCCCGCGCGTTGGCGCTGGACGCGGAACGGGGGCGCTTGTATTGGGCTGATAATCAAGGCATCCGCTGGGCAGAGCTTGGCGCATTGTCACAGCAAAACATTCTCGTCAATCTCACTAACGAAGCGGTCAATGGCATTTATCTCGACGCGCCGAACGATAAAATTTATTGGAGCGAAAGTTTTAGCAAACGACTGCGCCGCGCGGATTTGACGGGCGTCAATCAAAATGTGGTCACGCTCGTCAACACGCAAGCGATGCCCGCGCCCGACGACGGTACGCCGTATGGTTTAACGGTTGACGTTCTCGGCGGCAAAATCTATTGGCTGCAAACCTTCCGCTTGTGGCAAGCCAATCTGGATGGTTCAGCCCCGCAAGGCGTTTTCGGTTCCGGCGGTTTTCCGTTGTACGGCGGCGCGGTAATCCTGCTCGAATACGCGCTCAATACGCCGACGCCGACGCCGACGCATACGGCGACGGCGACCAACACATTCACGCCAACCTTTACGCCGACACATACCAACACGCCCACCGCGACGCCGACGACGATTGTTGGCCCGCTCGTCGTCAACGCGTTGAATGATGTGGACGACAGCGCGTGCAATGTCACGCATTGTTCGCTGCGCGAAGCCATTAACGCCGCGAACGCCGCGCCGAGTATGCAGACCATTCAATTTGACGGCAGTTTGAACGGCGCGCTTTATTTACAAACCGCTTTGCCCGCTATTACCGATGACGTACAAATCATCGGTCCCGGCGTGAGCGTCATCGCCGTCAGCGGCGATTCCGACAATGACGCATCGCCGAATGTTAAAGCGTTCTCGCTGTCGAACGGCACGGTGTATCTTTCGGGTTTGACCATCGAACGCAGTACCGCCGCAATTACCAACAATGGCGCGACGCTGTACGCGGACGATTTGAATATCCAAAATAATCTCGGCGACGGGTACGCGGGTGGGATTCAACAAAACGACGGCGCGCTCACGCTCACCAATGCGGCGGTGCATGACAATACCGGCAATTACGGCGGCGCGTACGGCGCGTACGGCGGCGGCATTGGCATTTACGGCGGCGTGGCGACGCTGACGAACGTCCAAGTTTTCAACAATACGATTCCGTCGAATGGATACTGGGCTGCCGGCGCGGGCATTTATGCCGCGAGCAATCTCACGCTGAACCACAGCGCGGTGTACAACAACACCGCGCCGACCGGCGACGGCGCGGGCATTTTCCAATCGCACACCGCATCGCTCACGATTGACCACAGCTCGCTTTACAACAATACGGCGGGCGGCAATGGCGGCGGTATTTTCCATCGCGAATATGCGGGACGCAGTTTTACCGTCAACGCCAGCGCGTTGTACAACAACAGCGCGTTGAACGGCGGCGGCATCTATGGCGAATCGTACGAACCGGGCGACGCGTACGATATCGTCAATACGACGCTTTCGGGCAACAACGCGACGGAAAGCGGCGGCGGCATTTATTTGAGCGCGGGCAATCTCACGCTCAATAACGTCACGGTCGCCGACAATACCGCCGACGCCAACAGCGACAATAGCGGAAATGGCGGCGGCGTCGCGGGCGCGTTCACTTTGACCGCGCGCAACAGTTTGATTGCGGCGAATCTTGACCTCAACAGCGCGCCCGCGCCGGATTGCGAATTGAATAGCGCGACCGTCAATTCGCAAGGTTACAATCTCATTGGCGATACGACGGGCTGCGGCTGGCTCGGCGGCAGCGGCGATGTTTTGAATCCCGTCGGTTTCACGCTCGGCGCTTTGCAAAATAACGGCGGCAGTACGCTAACGCACGCGCTCGTTCAATTGACTGCGGCGGTGGATGGCGGCAATCCCGCGGGCTGCGCCGATAACAATTCCAATTTACTCGCCGTTGACCAACGCGACGCCGCGCGACCGCAGGGGCCCGCGTGCGACATTGGCGCGTATGAAGCGCCGTACATTCCGACGGCGACGCCGACGAATACGCCAACCCACACGCCGACCCAAACCGTCGCGCCAACCGACATTCCAACCGAAACCATTACGCTCACGCCATCCAACACGCCGACATTCACGCCGGGAATGATGAGCAGAAGCAGCGCGCAAAGGTTGACGAGCAGCACGAGTCCGAAAAAGCGGATCGAAACTTGCTTAGGGATGCACGAAAGAACGTTTTACCGGCGTGAATCCCCTCCATGCTCCGTTGAGCTAACCCCCCGTCCCCGCAATGCTCGCATGGGAACTGCGGAGACTGGGCAATTTCACTCTAACGGTGGGGTCCGCGAATTGTCAAGATTACGTTAACAATTCTGGGACCTCCCCAGATCCAGGAGTTCGGAAATTGGCCGCAGACTTAGGCCAGGGCGTGAGTTAGGGGAGTCGGCACGACCCCAGGATCGCGCGGAGCCGGGACCCATCCCCAGCCCCACGGATGGCTCGCTGCGCTGCCTCGGGGGTCGGCATCCCTCCCGCAAGCCGGCGATGATGGTTTGGCTTTCGGGTCCAAGTGATCAACCGAAAGAATGGTTCGATCATCCAGGTCAGTAGGTTGCCGACGAACATCCGTCGCGGCGAAGGCAATGCACGTGCCGGGCCGGGTGGAGAAATTAAGAACCCGCATGCTCGCAGATCCATGAGGAACTGCGCC
>WBZO01001920.1_pt1 | contig 29579 bp, 18 predicted proteins | sample 5204261 | NCBI WGS metagenome assembly WBZO01 (sample SAMN12412400, study PRJNA552823) | activated sludge metagenome | isolation source: activated sludge from anammox sidestream of wastewater treatment plant... | place: USA: North Carolina | collected 2017-09
TCCCTTTGGAAGATGGCTCATGGCGGGAAGACTACAGCGGAAGAGTGATCTCGCATGAAAGGCTGCAACAATACCTGGTAAGGTTCAGGTTTATATAGACAGCAAGCCCTTGATTGGTTGAAAATCAGGGGCTTTTTGCTTTAAGCAAATAAGTTAATGTTCTTACTATCAGCAAGTCTCAGATATTATTCCGATTTGAAATTATTACAGCTAAAGATGAAACCCTTTCTTTAAAATTTGGAATTAACACGAATTCCCCCAACCTTTCGACTACTTGGTTTAACAAGTATGTATCTGCTTTTAGATTTCCAATTTCCACGGAGCGTGAAAGTAATTGCCAAGCCTCATCGTATTTGCTCTTTTGAAATGAAATCGATGATAATGCGATCAAGCAATCTGCCATACCGTCGTTGCTCCCCAAATCAGAAAATAACTTCATGGCTTGATTGTATTTTCTTTCAGCGATTCGAAAATTCCCGTCAAAACGTGCAAGATCTCCTAGAGTAAGGATAGTTCTTGCGACCTGATCCCTACGATTGAGTTTGTGTTCAAATTTTAGTACCTCGTTGAAGTAATTGCGGGCTGTTTGATAATCTTGTTCGTGCAATGCAAGATTGCCTAATCTGGATAATATAACGCTTATTAACTTTGGATGTCCTGAAATTCGAGCAATTCGAAGACTAATTTGATAATAATCATGTGCTAATAATGAATTGCCTTTCACTTGTTCAATAAATCCTAACCCCTGAAAGGAAATGATTTGGGCTGGTAGATTTCCCAATCTATTAGCTAGCTCATTTGCTTCCTTGTAGAATTGTTCAGCCAGATCAATTTCCTCCAAATCCAAATAGTTATTTGCAATGTCTTGGAGTGTATCGAGAAGAGAAGCCCTATCCCCATGTTTTCGCTCAATTTCTAATTGTTGGTTCAGGACTTGTTTGGCTTCCTGAAATCGATTTGTCCGAATGAATAACTGAGCTTTTCTATTAAGTACATTTGAAAGTCCTATCGGCGAGTCTGCTTTCTCATATAGACTTTGACTTTGTTCATACAGACTTTCCGCCTCTTTATAATTGCGCTTTGTTGTCTCAATGTCACCAAGGGAGTATAAAGACTCAGCCGCATCCAAATTATCATTTCCATCCAATGCAAGTTTTAATCGTTCTACGTAAAATTCCTGCGCTTTCTCTAAATCTCCTTGAGAATCAGCCAAGACTCCCTTTTGTCGAAGTTGTAACAATACATCTTTTCTTAAGACCTTTCCGTTTAATAATGACCTACTATTTTCATAGAGACTTTCACTCTCGCGAAACTCTCCCTGGGCCATTGCCACCGTACCTAATGTACTGCTCGCTAAAGCTTGCAATTCTGGGTGCTTAATTTGCCGAGCTATTTTCAATGCTTCAGTTGCATGTGATCGAGCATCTTGGTATTCACCCCGACGAAACAATATAAGGCTAAGTTGAGTACGGAGAAAGATTCTCTTATGCCAAATTTCTGGCTTGGGATCTCGACCCTGCATCCAGAAACATTTATCAATTGATTCAACTGCAATACGATAGCCCGCTACTAATTCTTTCCAATATCCATACACCTCTAGAAAATCATCAATATGCTGAATCGTCTCTGCAACTTCTTGCCAGGCTTTGAGGTGTTTATACAATTCTATGCTGGAAAAGAGATTTTCCATTTCATTCTTTAAGGCCTCAAAGTCCTTTTCGTTGATTCGGCTGTATTCTCGATAGTGATCAGCGAAACGACGCGCAGATTGTAAAAAGATATTTTGTGATTCAATTAGTGTCATAATTTAAGGGGTCATCGCATTTGGTCTGAATGCTCATTGTAGACGAAGCTTGTCAAGCCTGCGAACAACTCGATCAACATCTGATGGATTAAAGCGTCTGAGTAAAGCTAAAGATTTTTCCCACGTGATAATTGCTAATTTTATTTGGCCCAAATGCTCGTAAGAAATAGCAAGATTAGTTATGGAATTTGCCAAACCTTGTTGATCGCCAATCTCAACCTTTAATAAGATGCTTTTTTGAAAGCTTTTGATCGAAAGTTTGAATTGCTTTTGCATCCTTTGTGTGATGCCCAAATTATTAAGTGTCTGAGCTTCACCAAATCGGTCGCCAAGCTTCCTTTGTATTTTTAGACATGCGTTTAGATAAGATGAGGCTTCATCTAGTTTTTGTTGTTTTGCCAAAACAATGCCGATTCCCATTAGACATTGCGCTTGCTCATACGATTCCTCCAACGTCTTAAATATTTCGATTGCAGCTATATAACTCTCATACGAAGCCTGGAAATTATTTTGAGCGAAATAAGAACCCCCAAGATTTCCCAGGGACAATCCTTTCCCATAATGATCATCGCTATGTTGACAGAGCATAACGCTCTCTTGACAGCATTGAATACTTTCTGAAAGAAGTTCTAATTGGCGATATATAACCGATAGATTATTTAGGGCGATGGCTTTCAGTTTTGGGTCCTGCGTTAAATCAGCATCAGAAGCGGCTAACTTTGCAAAGTGAACCCATTCTGGCCAATAAGAACGATTGTTGAAGTAGGTTGCGAGGTCATCTATGATCTGACATACCACTTTACACTCTAAATTAGCATGCGCCATCTCAATAGATTTAAATAGATTATCCCGTTCCTGATCCAAGAGTGCGATAGTGTTAAATTCTATTTCATTTGCTACTTGGAACCGTGACTTCCAAAACTGCCGAGCCGCCTTTTTCCAGCGCAATTCAGGTTTTAATTTCTGGCCGGCTTCGTGCGATAGTATTGCATAGTGATTAACAAAACGATGCCCGGACTCTGTAAATATGTGGCTTGCGAGGTTAGATTCTATGTCAGTCATTGCTTAATCATTGTATTCATCTATTGCTTGACGCAAAGTTTCCAGATCTTCAATGGTTTGGGAATCTCCGACCTTCTTTGCTAGCAAAATTGCTGTAATCACTAAATTCGCAGCTCTCATTCGATCACCGAGTTCCGTATAAGCCATAGCCAGATTTCGATAAACAGAGATCAAACCATCAGTATCTTGCTGGCTTTCAAATAATGGTTGAGCTATATTGTAATTTTGTATAGCTTGTTGTTTTTTCCCCATTCTTGAATAACAATTGCCAATACTAATATAAATCTAAGCGAAATCCTGGGTCAATTCGAGAGATTCTATTGCGCCCCGTGCTTCTTGATATGCTTGGAGCTCATTTTCTGTATTACCTAATTTCTCATAAACGCTAGCCAACCCCGTCAACGCATACGCGACCCCGGCTTTATTATTTTGTTCCTGAAAGATTCTTTGTCCAATATCGTAATAGGAAACAGCCTTATCATATTCATTTATATTAAAATAGATTTCGCCTAATTTACTGTAAGCCTCTCCAATAGCATTTTCTGACAGAACCCCTTTTCCGTTCGAAATAATCTCAAAATAACATTCTATGACTTTGTCAAATTTCTTTTGCTCTATATATATATCTACCAAATCCTGGGCGATCAGCAATAATCCTTCTTGATCTTGTAATGCTTGATAAATAATTCTGGCGGACAGATATGATTCTGACGCTTTTTCCAAATCACCCATTTCCAAATAAAGCTTTGCAATAGTTTTATGTTGCCAAACAATCCCTTGGGTGTTGTTATCTTCCTTATATAGCTCCAATGCCATTTGGTAATAATCTATAGCGTCTTCAAACAGGGTCAACTTTTGATATGTATATCCCAATTTATTGCAAATTGAATTAACCAATGAATGATCCGATTCCTGCTTTCTAAGGCTGAAAACCTGCAAATAGAAAGGCAATGCTCTTGCCCACCTCTGTCTGTCAGAATAAATGTCTCCGAGACCATTTAATGCCCAGGCTTGTATTGTCTTTTCCCCAGCTGTTTCCCCAATTAATGCAGCCTTTTTATACCAACGCTTGGCATTCTCCCATTTCTTTATATTGCGGTAAAGATCTGCCAAATTAATGCACGCCCACCCCGAACTTTCCAAGCGTTCTATTCTTTGATGGGTGTTATATGTCTTCTTGTAATTCAGGATTGCTTGATCTGAATCGCCGATTCTTCTATAGGCGTCTCCAAGGTTTCCATATGTAAAACCTAAGTTTGCGTAATCACCAAGAAGCTTCATGCACCTGGCGGCTCTTTTATAGTAATCAATGGCTTTATTCGTATTACCCTTCTCGGCGAACAAATCCCCCAATACATTGCACGCCTGCCCGACTCCTCTCTGGTTCCCTTTTTCTTCAAGATTAATCAAAGTTAAGGAGCAAACTTCAATGGCTTGATCAATTTCAGATGGATTAGCGTAGACCTTGCGGACACTCGCAAGATAATCGCCAACCGAAGTTCGAATATCGAGGAGTTGTGAAAACATTTGATGTGCCAACTGGTATAGTTCTGCTGATCGCTCTATCTCCCCCAAATTTGAAGTTGCATTTCCCATCTGGGTTAATGTTTTAGCCAATTGACGGCGATTATCAAGTTGTTGAAAGATATCTTTTGCCAATGAATAATATTCAAGCGCCCGCGCCCAATCCTTCCGATGCGAAGCAACCGACCCTAAATCACCATAAACCTCAGCAAGCCTTGAGACGTCCCCAAGTCTTTGAAAGATTGGCATCGCTGCCATTAAAAATTCTGTGCTTTTGTCAAGCTCTCCGTTGCTTAGGTAAGTTGTTCCCAGTGCTTGTCGTGTACAAGCAATACTATACGGGTCCCTTAAATTTTCTGATATTGAAAGATCAGCCATGTATAAATTGATTGCATCTTTCAATTTTCCTTGTGAGACATATAAGCTGGCTAAATTATTATAGGCAGTCGAGATGCCATCTATATTTCCAAACTCTTCGTAGAGAGTGCCAGATTCTTTCAACAACTTTTCAGCCTGTTTCCATTCACCGACGTCACGATAAACGCTTCCCAAAGCGACGTAAACATCTGCCAATTTCTCAGGGCTATGCTTATCCTCAAAAGTCTTTTGAGCCGACAAGTAGAAATCAATAGCTTTATTGTATATACCTCGACTTGCATATACTCCCCCAAGGCGATAATTCATTCCCGCCTCGCCTTCAAGATCATTCTGCTCTTTCCATAAGGTAAGAGCCTTCGCGAAGCAATTTTCTGCTTCAAGGAAATCTCCTTTGAATTCAAGCAGTCTGCCTCGGGCCTCTAAATAATTAGCCTGAGATATAACATCTTTAATTATTTGAGCAGACTGTGAACCTAATAAAAGCCAAAATTCCAACTCATCCCAGTAGCAACCAATCCATAGATAATAAAGAACATTGTCAATTAAGTTGACCAAGACATCATGCAGATTGTGCGCCGCACACCATTTGAGGGCGCAGATTATGTTTTCATGTTCAGCGTCAAGGGTATCAGTAGTCTCATGAAGCGAATTAAATTGATCAGGGGCAGGTGCCTTAACTTTGCCAATGAGGTGAGGTAAATCCTGTATGACAGGTTGCAGCCGTTCACTCAATTCTGAGACAAGTGAACTGCAATACCATACATATCGATTTCCTGATTCTTGAAATAAATCCATTAATTGATTTGACATATTTCAGGCACCGTCTGAAAATATTTTCAACATTATTTATCTTCTTTTGCTTCGAGGAGCCATTGAGATACTTTGGCAGATAGTGGTGATTCAAGCTCTCTGAGAATCTTGAAAGATTCTCCAAGAGTCACAACCGCTTCATCTTTGCGGCCTTGGTCTAGATACAATCCACCTATGCATGCATTCACTTCTGCAATGCCTAACTGGTCGCCTAATGACTGCTTTATTACAAGACTGTCTTTATAAGAATGTAAACTTTTTTCTAAGTCTCCTTGAGACCGATAAATCGTTCCAAGATTCATCAGATTTTCGCTTTCACCATGAGAATCCCCCAATTCATGACAAATCGTCAAACTTTGCTCCAGGCAAGTTTCAGCTATTGTAATATGACCAAGCGCCAGATAGAGAGACCCCAGATTGGATAATAAATAGGATTCATTATCTTTATCCTCTAATTCTCGGCTGATTTGAATGCCCAATTCATAGCATTCGATTGCATCTTGCTCGCGATTAATTTGTGAATACACCAAACCTAGATTGTTTAGTGTTGTGCTTTCACCGGGTCGATCTCCAATCTGACGACAAGCAGCTAAGTCTTCCTTGTAACAATCAAGAGCATCCTCGAATCGTTCTTGTTGAAGAAATACATTTCCTAAGTTATTCAGCGTCTGGCTCAAACCGTGCAAATCACCAAGGTTACGAAAAGTGACCAGAGCTTGCTCCAGATTCGTTATTGCATCATCCCATCGAGACTGGAGTCGATAAGTCACCCCAATGCTCATTTGAGTAGTCGCGAATCCCTCCTGGTCGCCCAGTTCTCGGCAGATAGCCAAATCTCGTTCATAAAATTCTATGGCACGCTTCCACTCCCCTTTTGCCGAGTAGACATTTCCTAAATTTGTATAAACCCTACCAGCATCAAAGCGATCACCCATTTCCTCGAAAATAGATAAGGCTTGGTGATAAGCCTGGATTGCATCGTCTAGTTTTCGTTCCTTAAGGCAAACACTTCCAAGATTAGCTAAAGCCATTGCCCTACCAAGAGGGTCACCGAGTTCTTCATAAGTAGTGATACATTTCAAAAGATTTTGCCTAGCTTCACCCCAACTTCCTGTTGAGCTGTTCAACGAAGCGATGTTCACTAGCACATCAGCTAGTTTTGATTTGTTTCCCAACTTTGTGAAGATAGTCAACGCTTGCTTATAAAGTTCGAGTGAATGAGGCCAATCACCTTTATCGAAAGATACAGCTCCCAGATTGCTTAGAGTCAATGCTTCGTGGAAGTCGTTACCTAATTGACGAAATATCATTAGCGCCTGACCATAACAACCAATTGCTTCATCCCATTGTCCCCGACGGATATTTACTGTTCCCAAATTACCGAGTGCTTCTGCTCTTGCTTGTTTATCGTCCAAATGTATCGCTGCCTCGACTGCCAACTCAGCAAGGTTCCACCATATAGACCAATAAGCACGGTCATCTAGAAAAGTTGCTAACTTTGCCCCAAATTCTCTCACACACAACCACAAATGAAGAGATTTTGCGAGCGTTACTGCTTGAATAATATTCTCAAGTTCCAAGTCTAAGAGATCAGCCTTGAGTTTATTTACATGAAGATCAGAACTGTGGCGAACTAAAGCTAGGTGATAATCAACATATCGCCTTCCAGATTGCTCATAGATCTCATGCGCACGATCCGATTTGTTCATTAAACTAATTTCCAACTTATCAACATATTTGAAAACCAGATGCTATTTATCATTATCCGCTTCTAATTCTTTCAGCCAATTTGCTACCTCTGCGGCTTCAGGTGCGTCTAAATCCTTGAGGACATTATGTGATTGTTGCCAGAGTTTGATAGCCTGCCTAGTATTTCCTTGTTCGAGATACATTCTGCCGAGATTTGCCAAGGTCAGACCTTCCCCATAACGATCACCTAACCTCTTTCGTATGACTAGACTCTGTTGGTAATAATCTAACGCTTTTTCCAATTTCCTATCTTTATAGGACAAATTCCCTAAGCCGACCAATGCCGTTCCTTGGCCATGAAGGTCTCCCAATTTCGTTTTCAATCTTAGGCTTTTTCTGTAACATTCTAAAGCAGAAGATAGATCGCCTTTAGCCTCAAATGTAACACCCAGATTTTGCAATGCATTGCTTTCGCCATGACGATCCTCCAACTCGCGTGAAATCGAAAGCGCCTTTTCTAAGGTCCGATTGGATTTCTCAAACTGCCCCTGTTTTTGATAAGCTACACCTAAATTCACTAGAATTTGTGCCTCGCCCTGACGATCATTAATCAGACGCAAGGATTTCAAAGCTGATTGATAGTGACCAATAGCTTGAACAAGTTCACCCATTCGCAGTAAGGCATTAGCCATATTCGAATTTACTTGCACTTCACCATTTTTATCGTTGAACTTCCGATATATCTTCAAGGCTTGTTGATAATAATCTAAAGCAGGCTTCCATTGACCTTTCTTTCTATAGAGTCCAGCCATATTTGCCAATACAATACCTTCATTATATTGATCCCGCATTGCACGTCGCATCTCAAGAGATTGCTTATAAAGGCGAATCGCTTCATCCCAATTTCCAATATCTTCAGTCACCAGGGCCAGATTATTCAAAGTCATGGCTTCTGCGTGTCGATCACCAGTGTCCCTAAATATGCCAAGTACCTCAGTAAAAACTCGAACTGAATCATCCCATCTGCCTGAATCTCGATATGCATGAGCCAGGTTGCCTAATGTCATAGCCTCGCTTTGTACGTCGTGAATTTTTCGACAAATCTCAAGGTCTTTCTCATAATATTCGATTGCATCTTTGAGGTAACCCTGTTCTGCATAAACAAGCCCTAGGTTTGTTAAAGCTCGCCCTTCGTTTTCAATGTCTCCATTCTCGTGAAAGTACTTCAGTGCAAGTCCTAAATACCGCTTCGCCTTGGCCCATTGTGATGCTGCGATATAAGCACTACCAATGTTGTTGTAAGCGATCCCAATAATTTGAGACCTGCCTTTTCTAGGTACTGTATCCAGAACCAGTCTTTGGGTTGAAATCCAGTCATCCCAGTAGCCGCGTCTTTCAAAAAAAGTGACAAGGGCTTGCGCCATATCAGAAATAGTTATCCATTCCCCATGAGTGCGCGCCATCCTTAGTGCCCCCAGTAAATTAGCTTTTTCTTCCTCCAATGAATTTAATGCTTCTCCCTCAAGTTCACTATCTTCTTGTTCTTGATAGTTTGAGCTTTTTTCTTGAATGAGCGCACGTCTTATATCCGGTTGTAGCAGATTGTTGAATCTTTCTGCCAGATCAGAGTAATACGCGATATATCGATCTATGCCTTGCTGAAAGTAACTCTGCCAATTCTCTGGCATGTGCTATTTCCCATTATTGTTGATTTGTCTCTTCATTGATTTGAAGACGAAATCTCACAGCACCTTCACAATGTCTGACAAAACAAAATATTGCGTCAACGCATGCAAGTAGTATCGTACCTTTTTCAAGCTAGGAGACTCGCCTCTTTCCAAAAAGGAAAGCCGCCACAATTCGTCAACACAACCAGCGAGTGTTTCATCGGACAGATCGCTTGTAGCCTTGACCGCTTCATAAGTTCCACCAACACCAGGCGCAAAGTGGGACATTGAGATCAACAATTTCTTGCCATCCTCAGACAACAACTTCCAGGACGGAGAGAATATCCCTTTATAAAAGCGAACATAATCGTTTTTGTCGCTATCACCCTTTGGAAGTTTTACTTTACGTAACTGCTCCAAGACGGTACCGAGAGGCAGAAGCCCTAATTGCCCAACCACAAGCTTGAGTGCGAGAGGAGAGCCGCCTGTAGTTTCTGCTATTTGCTTCAATTCCGAAACACTTGCGCTTGAGATATTTTGAATGTTTTTCTCTTGTGCTTCCTGGCGAATAAATCTAAGAGCGCCATCTTCATCCAAACCAGGCAGGTGAACTGCATATACATCCCCTTGGAAGCGAAGACGGCTGGTCATCAAAGTTTTGCTTGGATTCAGCAAAGGCAACAATCGGCGTACAATCTCCTTCTGCGATTCTTTAGCCGTTTCCAAGTTGTCCAAAATTATAAGTACACGCTGAACCTGCAGCAGGGCCTTTACACGTATTTCCTTTTCTGGACCTTTCAATCTAGGTACATCCAACGCCCCCAACTGGCGGGCGATTGAGTCTAACACCGTTTCGAATGTCAACGTTCCTTTATCTTTTCCCTTTCGTGTTGGCATTCCTGGAGATTCTTTTGGAGCTTGATCCCAAACAACTGCATCGAAGAGATGCTCTGAAGCGCAACGATCCGCGATCTCTCGAGCGAGGGCAGTCTTGCCAATGCCTCCCATTCCATCAACAGCGATTATCCATTTTCCGGATGGATCACGTAACGCCGCCAGCACATCCCCAATTAGAATATCTCGACCGATGAGTTCGCGGTAGGATTTTCCTGGAAGCTGGTTTGTGGATGCCTGCAAAGGTTTACTGCTCGACTGATTAAAAGATGGGGATAGAGTCTGTAAATTAGGTTGAACATTTGTTTCCATCTCAGGCAAAGTTTTCAAAAATAGATAACTGGAAAGTACTAATGAGACAAGAAAGGTTAACCCCAATGCAACATAAATTACCCACGGTTTTTCAGCCCAAGCTGGGGCTAGATAGGTTGCTGCTAAATTTGACAACAAACCTACAAGTAGAGTGAGAAATGCGGAGAGAATAAAAGCAAATAATAATCGTCGCTTTTTCATATATCACCATCCTTTCCAATCATACTGATATTACCCCAACTCCCCGCGAAACGCTCTCGCCAGAATGAACTGATCCACCAGATCAGCAAGGCATAGAGACACGGAAACAGTTCTTTTCATCACATAATTATAAGGCATCGGATGTTGTTAAATGGCTGGAAAACCCCAGCGGAAGGGTGATCTCCCATGAAAGGCTGCAACAATACTTGGTAAGGTTCAGTTTCATATAAACAGCAAGCCCCTGATTGGTTGAAATCAGGGGCTTTTTTGTTTTAAATCAAACCAAATTTTAGAATTAAAAATCAAAACAACGGGATGGATATTTGAGGTTTTAAATATAGCCATGTATCTTTTGAATTTTGACACAACACCATTCGACCACGAATTAATTCGCTCTGTGAATTCTCTGTCAATTCTGCACCGCACCTTGGGCAATATAACTCTCCTTCTTCATCTAATATGATCCCAGAAATAGGTTTTTGGTTGGCAAGAAAATTTTGACATTCTACTCCAAGCCCTTGCTTTGTTATTTCCGAAATCAGGATTTGTGTTGCATTTTTATCTAAGGGATTGTTTCGTAGACTATTCTCCAACTCAAAAAACAATGAATATTTTTCTTCGATCGGGGGGCGATAATTTTCTATTTTGGTGAAATTCGCCAGCACATGGCTCAGGTAAAATTCGCTGATAGGAGATGGAGAGCTAAAACTGGAAACATTTGGAACGCCGTATACTTCTACAGAATCTTCTACATGACTTGAAAAAGCATTTACCCCGAGTATTTGCTTAATCCTTTTTATCCATTCGTTTGCAACTAGAAAGGTTTCGGTTTGGTCGCTGTACCGAAGCCCAGTTTCCCAGTTGGGAGGTTGTCTTAGCGTTTCACTGGCCATTATCTTGGCAAGGTTTGGCATGCCCATTCTTTGCCATGCTTCCTGAATTCGTTGTAATTCAAATTGCTTGATTAGAGTTCGCAGGGTTGGTGATCCTTTGCTGCCGACAATTTCTGGCCAAGCCAAGGGAGCCCAAATTAACCAAAAACATTTAGCAAGATCCTCATTTGTAAAAACCTGTGATGCTTTGTTTGAGAATTCCAGCAGCACTCTGCCAAGCGTATAATGATTTTGAAAGAGTATTTCAGGTGGGACATTTCGAACAAACTCGACATCAACCAGTCTGTTTGCATAGCGATTGCAATAACTAATCAAATAGCCCCTGAGACGTTCCAGAATATTGGATTGCATCTCTTCTTTCTTCGCTTGCTTCTCCTGATCCTGCTCATCATCATTTTCATCCGAAGCATCAATACCTGCCAACTGAGTAGCTACGGTAAGCCGCAAAAGAACCAGTGACAATAAATCACGGAGACTCAACAGGCTTCGGTCGTATGGATGGTGCAAATCAATTCTTGAGTGGAGCGAACGTATAAGCTGCTCTTCAGTAATAAAAGCCTCAGGTCCTGGAGGAATATTTTCATCTTCGGACTCATCGGACTGAGATTTCCTCCTTAGAGAACTCCTGCGAAGGCGCGATTCAACATCCTCCGGAGTATCGTCAATGTCTACTCGCGCCCAGAGGAAGTTCATTAATTCCTGAAAGAGCTTTTCGGTTCCAAGCAAGGTTTCAAGTTTGCCTTTGATCCGGACCTGGTATGTACGAGATCCAAAGCGAGCGAGTACCGCTGGCTGGTCGATCCACCGATACGGTGTGGAAAAGTTTTCTCCCTCAATTCTGGCACATTCAGCCTCATCTAAGGGATCTCCTACATGTGCAACGAAACTTGTTTCATCATTGAAACTTATGGAAACATCCAAGTTCCTTCGTTGGAGATGTAGTTTTATTCCCTTAATTTCCATAGGTAAAGGATCAGATAGTTTTCCAGACAATTTTTCGCCCTGCAAACTCAGGTCTGTTAAAAAGACCTCTGTTGATTGAGAGATTACTCTTTCTGACGGCTCTGTTTCAGTGCCAGTAATGTTCAATAAGTCTATTGACCAGGTTCTAATCGTCCCAACCTTGAGCAGGTAGTCAAATGCTTTTGGATCTTCAGACCAATGAAAAGTGACTAGTTCCAGATTCCCGCCATTCTTCCAACTGGTCAGAAGAGCTGCGTGTGAGAGGTTAGCACTTCCTGTGATGCACCAAGAGCCATTTAATTCTTGACCAAGAATAGCTTTAGCATGAACATGCCGATGCGAATTTTGTTCTTCTCCCGGACCAATTGCCTTCACAGTCAGTTTTGGGGAAATACCGTGCCATTCCTTGGCGGCTTTCTTTCCATCAAGATTAGTGAGAGCCGGGTCCAAATGAATTTGCAGTTGTGTTGGGGAAAGGTTAGAAGCCAGTTTTTTGAGAGCCACCATATGTTCATCATAATAAGGCGAGATTGCATAAACTCTCTTTGCCGGTTTGACGAAACTATGATTTTTCCGCCATTCGATAAGTTGTTCTAACAGAGAATGATCATAGTTGTGCCAAACAACAGATTCTGAACTTTGGCGAGGGTTGTTCAACCAGGTGACATTTTCCTGGATGGTTTTGATTTGTTGTTGCGCAGAGCTGGATAGCCCTCCATAATTGGCGATATTATGAATTAACTGCCATACTTCATAGAAAGGGCTACTATCGGCTGCGACATCCAAAGCGTCGTATTCAAAGTGTGAGTAAATTTCCAGATTTCGTCCATAACCTGGGAATGTCAGGTTTCCACTGCCGATCAGGAGTCGTCCTCGATTTGGTCCAGCCATGAAGAGCAATTTGGCATGTTGGATCCCATAACCCTTTCTCATTATTGGGGAACAAACATAGCGCAGGCCGACACCCCCGATGGACTTTGCTCCGATGTCTAAGGCTTGTTGATAACCATCCGGGTCGGCTAGGATCAACACGTTCGAACAGCCTGCCTGGTCAAGAGCTGGAGCGACGATCTGCTCGAAGAAATTGAGGTTCAGGGTATATGTGAGAAAAACTGCCCCAGTGAAGCCCCCTGATTTGATTGCAGAGTCATCACGGATCACGCTTAATAAATCAATTGTCATGCCGTTTCAACTCCACAACCCGCGCCAAGTACTCCTTGCCGTCTTTAGTAAGAGATAATTGCTGCTCATCGCTCTCTTCCACAAGACCAAGATCCTCTAGAATGGAAAGCGCATTGCCTAGTCGATTCGCCGCCAGCCGTATCGGTTCCCGCCAATAGTTGGGTTGATTGAAGGGCCAGTAGAATCGTCCATCACGATAATAAAATTTGAAAGTGTCGTATCGCTGATAACGCAGTTTCTCCAGAGCAATGAACTCATGTTGACCCAGGATGAATTCTTTGTAGAGCAACTCCAGCCATTGACCGAAGGTTGTCCTTGACGCTAGAGCCTCCCCCATGAACTGGTAAAAGGAATTAATGGACAATCTTTCACGGCTAGCCATCTCCTTCCATTCTTCAAAAGGTGCTTGATAAATGTGGAGGAAACGAAGATAGTGTTGAACCAGGATCTGCACTCCTGTTTTGAGCAGGATTTCCGGATTAGTGGAATTGTTATTTGCCTCGATATATAAGGAAAATTCGTCCATCTTCGTTGATTGTAGGCATGTGGCGGCAAAATCGTTATGAGAGTTTTGCCAGTTGGGGCTGAGACCCACGGACCTGCACCGTGCGCTTAAGTAGTTTTCTAGTGGAGCATCAAAAACTTTTTCACTGATGGTTTTCTTCGCCCAAACCAAGAACTCATGTAGTGCAAGTCCTTCCGTGCTTCCAGAGAGACGTAGGATAAAGGAACCCCAAAGCGCTTGCAATCCAAAAGTATAAAGATGGCGTACCTCAACCATTTTCCAACGAAATGCCCAATCATCCAATTCGGAAGTTGGCTGATAGAGCTGTTTTGAGGCATACTCGCCGAGGTAAAGTGCAGGGCGAAGCATTGTACGCTGATATTTGCCTTTTACGCCTCCAACCAAATCCAAGACCACGCCCAGCGCAAGCCGCCTTCGAACGTGAGGGTTACCTTCTCCACTCTGGTCAAAGCGGAAAAATGCCTCGCGTAATAATGGCAGGTCATCTCCTTTTGACAAAGCTTCGGCACAGATACATCCTGCTTTTCCATAATTGAATGCATCTTTATGGCTCAGGAATTCAAGTTGTCCATCTTCTTCCAACTGCCTCAAGTAATTTGTTTTCGCAATGGATTTGGCATAAGCTAACGCCAAAGCATCCCCTCGATGGGTAAGGGGATATACCCAGGAGGAATTCTCGCTTGTTCCAACAATGCCCATTACCTGCATGGCAGTTACATAATACTGTCCGAATCCCCCCAATGCATTATTGAAATATTTGACATCCAGGGAAACCGGGTCAGCAGCATCCCACCAGGATCGAACCTTAGTGCTGTTCGTACCTGCCCCAACCAGATTTCTTATGGATCCTCCTTCGAGGTGATGTCGGTATGCGGCGAGTATCAATGCCACTTCATGCCGCTTAAAGAATTTTCCGCGAAAGTTGCGCATGAGACGATTTCCCTGATCTGAAACAATGAACCTATGTAAGACCCATGCATAGAAACTATAGTATCGGGCTCGATTGGTTTGAGTGATAATTCCAGGAATCAACTCCTGCTGATAACTTTGCGCAGCACCTTCGACGCCGAGCATGTCCTCACCAGGGACGATCTCATCTGTGATTTCAGTGGCCCACTGAGGTAGCGATGAAACAGCCATTAATTGTTTTACCTTATCATCCCAAAGTGACGCAACGCTGCACGAATGGACTCCACCTTCTCGGGTGGACAGGGTTTGACTCGCTCCGCGCCCTTACGGTTCGGAGCTTCTCTCATTGACAAACCAGACCGCGACTTTATATCGGCAATCCAGCAGGTTTCAGGAACAAAGCCGTAATTCTGCTTGACCCATGTTTGAATTTGCTTGTAGGTTGCCATAATTCACCTTCTTAAGGGAAAATCTTCGCCACAGACTTCATTCAGATTAAGAATGTAGCGCAATTCATTGCGGTTGAGACCGTAGAGACGAGCTCAGTAGGAATCCAACTTGGCGCGGAGTTGGATGCGGCGGACTTCATCCCAGCAAGAAGGATTCATCACGGAGATATTCTCATCAATCAACCACGACTTTTTTCCACCGAGTTTGACCTAACTCGATTGGCAACGCCCGAATTAATTGATAAAATCCATCCAGATCATTTTCTACATCCTTGAAAATATAAGGCGTTAAGAGCCCTGGTACAGGTAGAGCATTCGGGTACCGCAATGTAATAATCGCAAACTTCTTTTCCTTTTTTCGTTTTTGCATTATTGCATAATCTACTTCACTCGCTAAATATTTCTCATCTTTGAAATTCTCAGTTATAAAAAACACCGCAGCACACGACTTCTCAAATCCATCAAAAATACCTCTCTCCAAATTTGTCCCCGCAGGCATATCGGACTCGTCTAGCCACGGTTCAAAGCCAAGCGTTTTCAGAGCATTGTAATATCTCATCACAATTGGCTTATCAATAGATTTGTGGGAAAGAAAAATTCTTATCTCAGTAGTGGATGGAATACGACTCAGTGGTACTGCCTGAAGCGCTCGTTCTTCTGGAGTAACTATATTCGCGGCATTGGACACTCTATTGGTCAGCTCAGTTGTGAAAGAACGAAGCACTATCGATCTAAATAATTCAACGCCTTCATTTCTTTTTCTTTTTCCAAAGGCAAAAGTGAAATTAAAAACCTTGTCGGGTATAGCATTGACCGATTTCAATATCGCATATCGAAGAGCAAATTCTTCGTCGGGGCTTGGAGGAAAATCAATTTTTCTGTCGGAAAGTTTCTTCCACCAAGAATCTACTTCTGGTGAAAACTTCTCCATGATAGGTCGAAGCACTGACTGAAGAAGTTCGTCACTTTCACATAATTCCATGAAACGAGAAAGATGTAGATTGAAGCCGCTCTCATCCTCATGCAATAAATCGTCTCTTCTCTCCACAAACCGTCTCAGAGATTCGGTAACAGTATCTTTGTTCATTTTGCCTCTTTGCTAGATTATCCGAACTTTAGTTCCGCAGAACGGGCATTTCTCCAAGTCAAACCAACCATCGTAGATTTTAATCATTTGCCCACAGCATAACATTTCTACTTTGGTCATATCAGGAGGTTCTGGGCCTGATATTGGTCGAGAAGGAAGTGTATTGTCGGAATCAGCCTTGATTTCAAACTTGATAAAGGAATTCGACCGAGAACTCGACTTTAATCCATTTGCAAAATCTGAAAACATATTGTTTATCTTAGGAAGCACATATTCTCTCATAACAAAACGTTTCAAATAAGATTGAAACTCGCTTGTTAGCATATCTCCCGACTCGGCACGGTAATTACAATAAGGACACGACAAATACTGAGTATTAGTTTCACCCTCTGCGGCAGATAACGATATTTCACCTATTTCAGCTTCTATTCGTCTAAAGGCAGGTTGCAAAATCGAAGATAGATCAGCAGGATCTGCCTGTGTTTTGAAATCCCGTCCACAACTTGGACAAGTTCGCCGAAGATATTCATCTTTATCTAAGGCAAAGGTAATTGAGAATCGAACTGAATCCTCATCAGTCATAATTCATCCTCCATCATTCCGCCTTCATCCTTGTTGAGTATCCCACGCCTCCAACACCAGCCTTGACGTGCGATACTTCCCAAACTGCTTGACTTCCTTCTCCTTCAACACGCAGAACGTCTCCCCGGGAAAATCTTTCCCATAGACCTCTTTCGTATCGAGATTGTCGCTTATTTCATCACGGGTGAGGCTATAGAGACGGGGGTAGTGGGCGACCAACTCAATTACCTTTCATCGTAATCGCGGTCATAGTAATCATCTCTGTCATCAGAATTATCAATTTGAGAACGTAAATCTTCAATTTCCGCTAGGGCTTCGTCATATCTTGATTCAATGTCTGATTGAACATCTTCAATTTCGGGACGGAAAGCGGCACGTAAGTAATAAAGTATTCGTTTTCGTTCCAGTTCAACGATTATTTGAGCCATTGCCGATGGGTCAATAATATCAGTTTGCCCATCTCGTCTGATTTTGTAGGTTCCATTCGGAGTGCAATGTAAACCACCTTTTGGAATATCAATGCGAAATATTGAAAATTTTCCGTGAGTTTCGACGGTTACTTTTACCGCGATTGCAGGTTTGCACTGATTTGCGCGACTTACAATTTTGTTGCGCTCGCGGTCAGAGACATCACACCCGACAACTTTCCCTTTTTGTGCGCCATTTTTTCCTGTTTCTTCGTCAACACCTACAAGAATTACACCACCACCGCTATTTGCGAATGCGACCAAGTCATCATGCTTTACCGCATCTGCGTCCCGTTTGAAATCCAGTTCTGAACTCTCCGAACTAGAAAGAAGTTTTGCTGTTGGTACAGGCAAAGCAACAGGTTTGGTGGCAACAGCCTTTTCTGATTTACGTTTGATTCCTTTCTTGGCGGCTGGCTTCTTTTTGGCTTTATTCATTCAGACTCTAGTTATGCTTTCCAGTTAATCTTCTGTAGACTCAATGATGGTTATGTTTTCAGGTAAATTGGGTAAATTTCCAAGCCAGTGTTCATTGTCCTTCAATGGACCATTCACAAGTAAAGCGTTCTCATTGGCTGGATCAAGAACAATAATATAGTGGTCTTTGTTGATAGGAAAGCCTTTGCTTACATCGTTTGCGTCATGGCGATAAATATCCATGCCACCAACGACCCCACTATATGTAATTCCATCGTGCTCAACAATTCTCGGATCGATAAAGGTGCCACTGGCCAGAGTCATAGCGAGTTTTTCGTCTGGGATACCCAACATCCAGTTAGGTCTTCCTTCTCCAATTAGAATGGTAGGCACCCATTTGCGTTCAGCAATCTTAGCAAATTCTGTTTTGCTCATTTGTTTTTTCTTCATAATTCATCTTTCATCATTCCGCCTTCACCCTTGCATATCCGCCAGAAACTCGGATGCAGGATCCACACCGGTGACGAGTAAATGGTCACGGGCGCGGGTGCAGGCTACATAGAGCAGATGGCGTTCGGTGTTGTAGATTTCTTCCAGGTCGGATGCGTCCGTCACGGTTTCGATGCGTTCCTGAAGGGGGATGACTTCGTCATCACAAGCCATCACGACAACGGCGCGGAACTCAAGTCCTTTTGCCAGGTGCATGGTGCAAAGTGAAGCGTTGCCAAAGGTGGTTTCCATCTTTTGGTCGAGAATTTTGTAAGTGAGCTCTGCCGCTTCCAAAGCAGACTTTGCTCTTGGGAGTTGTTCATCGGAGCGCACGAAGATGCCAATCTCTTCAGGTGCCAGCCCGACATCCATCAAGCCTTTGAGCCAGGCGGCGACTGCTTCTGATTCAGAGTCGGGCGTATCAAAAGTTTCAATAGTTGGGACAGGTCCGTTGAAGACAGAGATGGTTCCGCGACGGATTTCGCTGTTACCATCCACATCTGCCAATTCGGGACCGAGCAGTTTATCGGCTTGCATGCGGATTTGATGTGAAGTGCGGTAGTTGATGCGCAGGGTCTTGGAGCGCCCGCGAACATCGACACCGAGCGACTTCCATGAGAAGGGTTGTTGGAAGATGCGTTGACCGAGATCGCCTGCAAAGAACAGGCTATTGGGGCGATCACCCGCAAGCGTTGCCAAAAATTTAAGTTGTGGAACGTTGATATCTTGTGCTTCATCCACCACGATGAAATTGAATGGAGATCGGTGACCCAACTGGTAATGCGTAATCAGTTGACTGAATATCTCAGCGTGAGTAACAAAACCTTTTTCTTTGAGGGCGATTTGCACCTGCTTAAAAATGGACCACAACACCTGCCTGCGATTTTCAGGCAGGCGGGTTTGACGACCGAGACGCGGGACATCACGATAGGCTTCCCAACTGTTCACCTGCCAGGCATCAACGACCTGTTCCCATTCGCTGACGAGGAAGTGCAGGTTGAAGGTATTCCCTTCAACTTTTGCAGCAACTTCTTTCAATAGAGACTCTATGGTTTCTGAAGAAGCAACATTCACTTTGCCCAGTTTGTTGGAAGCATACAGACGTTCGCCGATGGCATTCATGGCATAGACTTCGATCTGTTCACCCAGCATCGGTTGATTATGGATGAGCGTGCGCAGTTTTGTGCGCAGTGCATTTGCGAGTGTGTCTGAGAATGTGGAGAGCAGCACACGTGAATCTGGATTGTTCTTCGCGAGATGGACAGCCCGATGCAAAGCGACAACCGTTTTACCAGTGCCGGCAGAGCCCGAGACACGCGCGGGACCAGTGTAACTGCCTGTGACAAACCGACGCTGTTCAGGGTGCAAGAAGACTGCCCATTTTTCCCACGGATATTCAAGGGCGCGGACCAGTTCTTCTATATCGCCCATAACGCGGAAGCGGCGCAAAGCATCAGGGTGCTCAAATGGATCGGTAACTGAAGCAGGTACGGGAGCGGTTTGAGGCGTGCCTCCAACTGCCAGTTCCAATAAGGCTTCGGAAGCCTCTGCAGGGAGGTGATCTGCCAATGCGAGCAATGTATCTTCAGTAGCTGCACGGACATCGCCAAGCCATTCAGGCGGAACACCATATTTGAGCAGTTCATCATCCGATATTTTGGCGAAGAGACGCGGCTTGGGTCGATCTTCGGTGATGTAGTTGGGGATGACAATATCCTGAACTGTTTCACGGATCTCAACCAATTGCGCCGCACCTGTAGTGGGATGGATTTCGAGTTTGCGTCGTCCTGCCCATTGATAGGCGTTATCGTGATGACCCACATAGCAGATGAGCAGGCTGTCTTTGCTTTGATGAACGATAAGGCGGATATCGCGGCTGACACGAACAGAGGCAAAGTTGGGATCCTGGGCGCGGTCGAGTTTGTGAAAACTCATGCCGGGACTGGCAGGGTTAACCTGCAAGTCGAAGACGGTAGTCTTGACTGCCTTTTGTTCTTCGTTGTTCAGCTTGGAGAGACTATCTACAAATGTATCTGCGATGCGGAATTCCATCAGTTCACCTTAAACACCTTCATCACCTCATCGCCCAAATGATTAATGACCTTGACAGCAATTCTTCCTGACTTGGGTTTCTCGAACGGACGGGACACATCGCTGTTGAGCGACGCCCAAGCTTCTTCGTTGACTTCGGCTTTGAGCGTGGTCTTGAGCGCGGAGTAGGGATCGTTCGCGCCAAGGAAATAGGCGTGACGGACGAAGAAGCTTTCTTCGTTATAGTCGGTATCGATGAACCAGCAGGCTATTTCATCTGTGTTATTACTACGGACTTCGCCGGTACCGGGATGGAAGACATCCACGCCGTTTATCTTGATCTGGACTTTGCCGTCTCCCGCGTCGAGCATATCGATATCGGGTTCGCCAAAGATGACGAAGAGATTACCCTTGCCCGTGTTCTTCAGGTCGTCTGCCATGTGCAGGTCGGCGTTCATGCGCGCTTTAAGTACAGGGATCGCGCCAAGTTTACTGAACTCGGTGGAACGGGCATCGTAGTTGAAGGCACAGGCGATCAATACATCGAAGCCGGCATCACCAGCTTCACGCGCGGCAGCGACCAGGTCGGGACGTGAGACTGTTCCGAATTCTGGACCGATGAAGATGCCAGCTCGTTTCTCGCGTCCCTTTTCTTCGTTGCCTTCAAAGTAACGCCCCTCGGCACAGATGTAATGCCCGGGCCAGGGCGTGAGCGAGAAGAAGTTGATCTTATCTTCTTTGTGAGCCTGTTGGACGCCAGCGGTCTTGAGGTTCTCAAGGATCATCTGCTCGAAGTTTTGACCGGGTGCATACCCGGCTTTCCCTTCTGCAACGTTATCGATCAGTTCATCGTTTTCATCCACACCCAACGTGCGGTGTGGAGAGAGACTCTCGACCGTGAACGGACCCGCAACGCGCACCTTCTTGTTGTCTTCGTAGGGTTTGTCGTACAGGTATTCGTTCTCGGCTTTCGCAGCGATAGATGCGTCAATTTCTTTTTGACGCGCAATCCTCAAACTCCACCAGTCCTGATGAAGTTTTTTGGCTTCGTTCGACCAGCCATCTTCCGCTTCGCGCGGAATTTCCCATTCTTCCCAGGTTTTATTCAACGTCTTGTTGAGCGCCGCGCGGATGGGCTCCATCTTTTGCTGATACGTGTCGTAGATAACATCAATCTCGGCATTGTTGGCAATGGATTTGAGCGTAATGTGTGGCACGCGCTCGTACACAAAGCCCTGACGGATGTTGCCATAAGTGGCTTCGTTGGAAGGAATCTTTTGTGAAATTTCGGCTTCTTTAAGTTGTCCTTCTTTGCTATCTTTCAACAAGTAAAAAGGATAGCGTGCGCCCATGATTCTCATTCGTGCCAATGCTAAAGATACGCGGGAGGTATCTATGGTTATCCATCGTCGTCCCCATTTTTCTGCTGTAAATGCTGTAGTGCCAGAGCCGCAAGTTGGGTCAAGAACTAAATCGCCAGGGTCAGTGGTCATTAAAATACAACGCTGTACTATCGTGAGAGCAGTTTGAACAATATAAATTTTTTCGCCACCAACCGTGCTTCCAGTATCAGTCCAAAGATTATTGATTGGGAACGCTGGAAAATCATCGAGATACCGAATGTAATTTAGCGTGCTTCCGCCGCCCTCCAAACGTCCCGCTGGAGCAAGCGTTTTTAAGCCTTTAATATTAGTTTTAAATGTTCCTTTGCCAGGTGTAAATTTCTTTCCTTGAAAGACAAATTCACTTAAATCCCCTTCGCCTGCGGGGCGCGAACTGCGTAAATCGCTCAACTTAAAAAAGCGTGTTCCAGATGGAAGCAATTCTAAATCGTTTAGTTCGTCTGTATTAGGTCTCCGCCGTGTACCATCTGGTAATTCAATAAAATTATAGCCACTTGTCCCTTGCACTCCAATAATCTTCGCATTCAAAATTTGACGGTATTTTAAGTGGTCTCGATCTCTACAATACCAAATTAAAAAATCCGAGACAGCAGAAAGTTCATCTGTAGATGAACTTGAAGTTTTGGCAACTGTAATGAGTGATACGAAGTTGGCTTCGCCAAATATTTCATCCATAACTGAGCGAACGCGATGTACATTTTCGTCCCCGATCTGAACAAATATTGAGCCGCTTTCAGATAGAAGTTCTCTTGCAACAGTAAATCTGTCTCGCAAATAAGTTAAGTAACTATGAATCCCATCGCGCCAAGTATCCCGAAAGGCTTTCACCTGTTCAGGCTCGCGTGTAATGTGGTCGGTTTTTCCATCTCTAACATTTGTGCTAGTGGTTGACCACTGAAAATTGGAATTGAACTTAATGCCGTAGGGCGGGTCAAAGTAAATGCACTGCACCTGTCCGCGCAAGCCTTCCCGTTCCGCCAGTGAAGCCATCACCTGCAAGCTATCACCCAGAATCATGCGGTTTGTCCAGTTGGCGTCGTGTTGGTAGAACTCTGTCTTGTCGGCGTCTTTGGGTAGTCCGTTGAAATCGGCGAACATGTCAAATTGCTCGGGTTTTCCGATCTTCTCTTGTTCTTCCGTTTGGCGGCGCAAATCGTCAATCAGAACCTTGGGATGTAACTTCTCCTGAATATAGATAGGGGGAGCCTGTACAACCAGGTCAGACCAGTCTTGCATATCCTTACCACGCCAGACCAACTGTGGGTCCAGGTCTGGGTTGCGGCGGGCATACGCTACCTGGATCGGAGTCTGCTGTTCTTCGCTCAGCACCGATTGAAACTCCGCGGTGGGGATATGCTTCCGCGAAGCGTCATTGTGCCGGATGGTCTCAACGGATTTTTGTGATTTTGGTTTTGCGCTTTTTGCCATGTGTGTTCCTCTGGAAATATGTCGTTGCGAGGGCGCTCTTGCTCTTCGCCCGAAGCAATCTCCTCAAAAACGGGGGATTGCTTGGTCGGGCTGTCGCCCTCCTCGCAATGACATTACATTGTAATTTTATTCAACGCTTCTTCCACAGCCTTACCGAATTGCTCTTGGATCAAATACACATCCTTGAGTTCAAGGAAAGCCCAGCGTCCGTATGTGCTAAGGTGGTTCACACCGGGCGTCCAGTAGGTATCCATCGTGGATTTCTTTTCCTTGGCATCCTCACCGCGATAACCTTTGATCTCCACGATCAGGTTCAATGGGTCTTCATGCCCATCATCCACCTGCACAATAAAATCGGGGATGTACTTGCGCATGTTCGAGCCGTAGCGATAAGGCACTTCCAGTCCCAGCCCCTGGTTTTTAACATATGACTGCACGCGGGGATGTGATTCCACCACACGGCAGAACTCGCCTTCCCAGTCACTGTCCAATAGCGCCCAGTTGACATGGCACTTGCGTGAGTCTGTTTGCCAGCGGTTGGATTTGGATGAGTAGAAATTCACGTGCATGGTTGAACCGGTTGGGTTGTACGGATCAAGCACGGCACGAATGGGATGTTCACCTTCGAAGCGGCGTGTGACCCCGGCATGGATGCGGGCGCAAGCCATATCCGCCAGTTCCTGATACAACAGTTGCGCGGGGTAGGTCCCGCCTTTGCAAACCAGGTAATTATCCAGCCATTGTCGTGTCACACGTTTAAGTTGCCCAAATAAATGTACCTCGGGTTCCTTGTCCGGGTCGCGGAAATAGGTGAACAATAATCGCCTGGAAATATGAAACAATAGCGTGGATTGGCGCGTGTCTCCCAAGTGTTGAAGACTCAGATCAACGCCCTCACCAATAATGCCCATATTTCTTGTCTCTGATGGACCGACCAAATCCGGGGTCAATTCCAAAACCGAATCTTCATTGAACTGCGCTTCCAAACGCACATTAGGCAATTCGACGCGATAACCTGCCACGCGCGGGAATTGAATTTCCACCGCGTCGCGTTCCGGTCGCATGGCGCGCACATGGATATTCTCGCGCGGCGTCTGTGGTTTGGCAATGACTGGTTTGGCAGTGAAATCGAAGGGAATACCCAGGATGTCCGCGTATTCGACATCCAGCAAATTGTCTTCATTCAGATCATAGGATTGACGCCTCAAAGCCCGACCGACAACCTGCTCACACAACAACTGAGTTCCGAACGCGCGGATGCCCAGGATGTGCGTAACAGTGTTGGCGTCCCAACCCTCGGTCAACATCGAGACAGAAACCACACAGCGGATCGCCTCACCCAACCGACCTGGTTTGCCGACCGTATTCATAACTTCCCGCAACAGATCCTGATCGGTAATATTGTCAGCGTCTCTTTGATTCCCTGAACGCTGAATGATCTCGCGCCGGAAACGTTCGATCTCATCCGATGCCATCTTGCGGAAGTTATCATCCAACGCCGTACCCGACTCCAATTGCTCACTGTCGATCAACAGCGTGTTCGGGCGCGCTAATGGATTGCCGTGTTCATCATAATTGCGGAATAACTCCAGACGTCCTTGTTCCAGAGTGGATGAGCCATCCTCATTTTCCTGCTGGAAGCCGGAGATAAAGTCATATACCAATTTTGAAATAGCAGTATTTTGGCACACGATAATGAAGCAGGGAGGCGTGCTGATCTTTGCTTCTGCCCAAAGATCAAATGTCTTCTTGTAGTGACCGTATAACGCTTCAAGTGCCGTTTGCAGTTCAACTGGTAAGCTGAGTGGGTCGAGATCTTTGGATTTGCCGCGTCCCTTCTTGGGCATCTTCTTGCCGACATGTTCCCAAATGTTTCTGAATTTGGGCATTTCGCCATCAGGGATATTATCCGCAACCGGCACACGCGGCAGCTTGACGATCCCACACTCGATTGCATCCATCAATGAGAAGTCGCTCATTGTCCACGGGAAGATCGTTCCTTCGGCATAGCCTGATCCCTTCAAGAAGAAAGGAGTCGCCGAAAGATCTACCACTGTCTCCAACCCGAGCTTTTCCGCCACAATCTCCAATCCGCTGATCCATAGGCGAGCGGCTTCATTGTTCGATTCCGCTTCTTTGCGGTCATCGCCTTTTAAATCTTCGTCATCTTCTTTTTCTGGTTTCTCGCGGTAACAGTGATGAGCTTCATCGTTGATCGCCATGATGTTTTTCATGCCCATCAACTCGGGCATTACCCGCTGCAACATTTGCCCCTCGGTTTCCAGCGTGTTCAGCTCGTCGCCGCGTCCCTGCAACAGAGAGCGTCCGCCTTTGGAGAGGGGAATGCGCTCACGCAATTTGAACGCATGGTAATTTGTGATAACGATCTTTGCCTTGCCCAGTTCAGGAAGAAGGTCTTTTGGCACCAGATCGCGGCTGTCATAATAACTGTCTGGGTCATTAGGCTGCAATACACGCAAGCGGTCACGAATGGTGATACCAGGGGTCACCACCAGAAATCCGCGTGTGTATTTTTTGCTGGTCGGATACCGCAACGCATTGATGGTTTGCCAGGCGATGATCATCGCCATGACAGTCGTCTTCCCTGAACCAGTTGCCATCTTTAACGCGATGCGTTCAAGCCCGGGGTTGGCGTCATTGCTTGCGTTGACTAAACGTTCTAAAAGTTCTTTCTCGCGCTTCCCGCCTTTGGGCGCGACCTCTGTTAACCAAATCAATGTTTCGACCGCTTCCACCTGGCAGAAGAAAGGTCGAATGGAAGTGAATTGAAAATGTCGCCAATGCTGCAGTAAACGTGCAGTTTCGGGTGTTACTTTCCAGTCATTCTGGTCGGGGATCATCCGCCACTTATCAACATAGTCCCTGACCAGGTTGATCGTTCCAGTAGGATCATATTGCTGGTCTTCAGTTGAAAGCCCTTTGCCCTCGTCCATGACCAATGCCATCTGTTTGGCAGCTTTTTTTTGTTTTTTCGGTTTGGGGATGGGTGTGATGAATTCAGCACCACGACGTCGCTCAAGAATCTGTTGTGTGGGCTGACCATCCAGGTCAAGCTCCCAGTGCCGCAATGGAATTTCATATGGGGAATTTAATATTGGCTGGCTGAAAAAATTGTTATCCATGCGTTGATTCCTTCAATTCCACATAAACGATCATGCAACGTCCTGGGTTTTGTATCCTGTTTTATTCAAAATAAAGCCGCCCACGCAACTTGGCTTGCGCAGGCGGTGGGATTCTGCTATTTTCACCCTAGCCGCTATGCGCCTGAACCGCGTAGTACACGATCAAGTCTCGCGGGATGGTAGTCCTGCAAGGCTTAATTTTAAGTATAGACGAGAGCGGCAGATTTGTCGAACAAAAAAATCTAAGTTTCTGTACTGCTAATTTTCAATCAGTACCTTTGCGACCTTTTGCAACAGAGACGACTGGCTGTTCTCACTAATTTTCAGAATATTTTGAGTCAAAGTGCTGAAATGCAAAGCGGTAATTGGGTGTTTGATTAATTCAGATGTCGGAATATCCTGCTTATGTTCACCATAGGTTTTGCCTATCAAATGGTAAACCCTAAAGCCTCTCTTGATTGTGCGTTCTAAGCCTTTGCCAGAGGGTACGTAATACTGGATAAAGGTTTCGTTCTTCAAGTCAAAGCAAATCATATTTTGAATGCGATTTACAGGTCTAATATCGCCGTTGTAGAAGGAAACCAACGGCAGAAGCCTGCTGCTATTTTCATCCTTTGTTTGTCGGTTGACCTCTAATGTGCCCTCCGCTAGGTTTTGAAGGATATCAAGGCGACCAATCAAGATAGGCGTGAAATTATCATCTGTATAGCAGTTGATATAAATCTGGCTTTCTTCGTCAACAAAATACTCCTGATCGTTGATTAGAACATTGGGTTGATTTTTTCGTGTTTTCAAGAAAGGAAAACGGCTTGCTATTTGTCTGGAGTCGCGCATGATATCTTTGATATAGATGAAGCCGTTTCTATATACAAACTCCACCGCGACAATTTTAGATTCTTGTTTTCTCGGGCTGCGCACATAAATACTGAAGAAATGTTTTTCAGGAAAGGCTTGTGAATCCACAGGCAAGCCGACTTCGAAGTTTCTAATACTTTCCCTAATCCAGTTCTTAATACCCAATTCGATTAACACCTTCTGGTACTCAGGAGTAGTTTTTATATTGTATTTTTCAATAAAGCTCCCCAACGTACCTACATCGCTTTGACCAGAGAGATAGGCAACGATTAGATCATCTGTATCCACGTAGCGTGTAGAGGTAAACTCTCTGACATCTTCAAGTAGAGCGTCTTTATTTACCTTTTTTTGCGTATGATTGTATACAAGAACTGATGCCGTACCGTTTATTTCGTCGCTTTCCGAATTTGTCAATGCGGAGAATTTCGTTAAATTTATTCCTTGTGTGCTAAAAAACTCTCCTGATTGAAGAAAGCTGAATTTTCTTTTTAATTGGGAATAGAAATCCACTTTCGATTTATCACTCAAATCCGATGAAGGAATCCATAGCCCATCCTCGCGTTGATACGCCATTGACCCCAATTCTTCATCGAGTTGCCGGTTGAAAACTAAATAATTCTTATCTCTTTCAAGTACCACATCTGCCCAGGGGACACATTCAGATATTTCCCAGCACGGATCATCTTCACTTTCTGCCAGGGAATATTTGCCAATAGTTTTTCCCTCATTGTAAAATGTCAAGAACTGAACCCCTTGGTACTTTAAGAAGTTTTTCAAAAGGCTCTTGTCCAAGCTTGATAGATCGTATCCTGTGTTGTTAATGATTTCCAGAGATTGCACGGCTTCAATATTATTGATAAATGGGTTCTCCAGAAAATGGTTTGCTTGAAAATCAAGGGAAGTAAAAGCTATGCCGCATTCCTTTAGAAAGCTCTCAAGTTTCGAGTTGAGGTTGTGGTAATGGAAAAGTTGAGTCTGCTTGAATTTTTCATAGTTTTCATCCTTGGCATCGAATCGCATGAATGCAATTGAATTTGCGCTTCGAGCATCTCGCTTGCGTTCAAAATAGTAGTTTTGCTTTTTATGGATCAGCAACTCCCCGACATCGCCTCCATCCAAGACATTGTATTGATCTTTGGGTAAAAACCGCATACTTTTTCGTGAGAGCGTTATTGTCAACACGCTATGATAGTTGTATTTGACATATAAGGTTTGCCCCCAGATCAAAAGCGCGCCTTTTTTCTCGCTCAAATTCTTGGAGTGGACAAGAATAAGTTCCTCGAAGCCATTTATCGTTTCTGAGGGTAATCCTTGCGACAATATGTAAAACTTAAAAACGAGATTGAAAATTCTTTCCCGATTACTCGTTCCCCATCTTTCTGAAAACAATTGCTTCCATCCCGAATGAGTTTTGTTGGGTGACAAAAAGAAAACATAATTGTTGCCGTCTGCATATGAGAGAAAATATTGGATGCTTGATAAATCGGATGTTTCACCGTATTCGGCTAGCCTCTTTTGGATTTCCAGTTTTATATCCTTATGCCGTCTTCTAAAAAAATCATCGGTGGATAATTTCTCGTTTTGTTGTTGATTGTCCTTGGAGTACCATCCTTTGATGCTGAAATATTCTATTCCCTTTCCGGATTTAAATAGAAATTGGAATAGTTTCTCCGCCACTTCTTCAGGGCTTTGCTGGATCTTAATTTGATTTGTTCTGGATATATCTGAGAGCGCTGCAGTGAGATTGATCATCTTATTACTTCTCCTTTTGGAACAGGAAGTTTCTTAGAATGCTGGATTCGACAGGTGCCCGGTGATCATTGAAATAAATCAGATTTCCTGAGAATAGGGATGGTGGGTATTGATGGCTTTTTTCTTCAGTTGCATGAAGATTTAAGAGCAACCCCTTGACTGTCGTGAATTCGGGATACTCTTGTGAAATCGTCACAAGTTTTCTTTGCGCCTTATCCAAGGTCTTTTGAGACAGGCGGTTTCCAGATGCTAAACTCCAGGCTTTGACATCGATACAAAACAGTGTCTTGCCTTTCAAATAGTACAAATCAAACAATTCGTACAGTTTGTTGAATCTGTTGAAATCTTGGAATGGCTCAAAACCATAACTGCTTATAATATTTTTCCAGTCTTTGCCATTAAAAATTACATTATGAATCCAACGTTCTGTAAAATGCTCCGCCAATGATGGATACAACACATCATAGAAAAACTGCGGACGAGGAATGAAAGTGGTGAAAATATCTGGCTGCGGAATCAGCAATTTATATTGTTGATAGATCAATTCTGTTGATGGATTTGGGGCTAATATTTCATTCCCTTCTATATCAAAGTTTCGTGAAGATGTCTTGAGATACTCAGGGAACAGTCGATTTAGATATGGGTAGACTCTCTCTCCGTTT